>Ga0182741_1000394_pt1 | contig 67006 bp, 63 predicted proteins | sample eDN5th37CBELigOP_FD_128874 | JGI IMG/M metagenome (GOLD analysis project Ga0182741, IMG submission 128874) | Enriched Organic Plus compost microbial communities from Emeryville, California, USA - eDNA 5th pass 37_C BE-Lig OP (version 2) (version 2) ...
CCGCTGATCGCGCTGATGGAGGATCAGGTCACCGGTCTGTTGCAGCTCGGCGTGCGCGCCGCCGCGCTCAATTCCACCCAGACCCCGGCGCAGACCCGCGAGGTCGAGCGGCAGCTGCTGCACGGTGAGCTGGATCTGCTTTACGTCGCCCCCGAGCGGCTGCTGCAGCCGCGCACGCTGTCGCTGCTGCAGCGCGCCGGGCCGGCGCTGTTCGCCATCGACGAGGCGCATTGCGTCTCGCAATGGGGGCACGACTTCCGTCCCGAGTACCTGCAGCTGGAGGCGCTGGCCGAGCGCTTCCCCGGCGTGCCGCGGGTGGCGCTCACCGCCACCGCCGACGAGCGCACCCGCGCCGAGATCGTACGGCGGCTGCGACTGGAATCCGCCGAGCAGTTCATCGGCGGCTTCGACCGGCCCAACATCCGCTACCGCATCACCGAAAAGCACAACGCCCGCGAGCAGCTGGAGCGGTTCCTGAAACAGGAGCATCCGGACGACGCCGGGGTGGTGTACTGCCTGTCGCGCAAGAAGGTCGAGGAAGTCGCCGAGTGGCTGAGCGAGCGCGGCTGGACCGCGCTACCGTACCACGCCGGTCTGCCGCCCGAGGTGCGCAGCGCCAACCAGCGTCGCTTCCTGCTGGAGGAGGGGGTGATCATGGTCGCCACCATCGCCTTCGGCATGGGCATCGACAAGCCCAACGTGCGTTTCGTCGCTCACCTGGATCTGCCGCGCAGCCTGGAAGCCTATTACCAGGAAACCGGCCGCGCCGGGCGCGACGGCCTGCCCGCCGACGCCTGGATGGCCTACGGGCTGCAGGACGTGATCACCTTGCGGCAGATGCTGCAGTCGTCGGACGCGCCGGACGAGGTCAAGCGCGTCGAGCAGCACAAGCTGGAAGCCATGCTCGCCTTCTGCGAACTGACCAGCTGCCGCCGCCAGGCCCTGCTGGCCTATTTCGGCCAGACGCCGCCCGAGCCCTGCGGCAACTGCGACACCTGCCTGGAGCCGGTGCCGACCTGGGACGGCACCGAGACCGCGCAGAAGGCGCTGTCGGCGGTTTACCGCACCGGCCAGCGGTTCGGCGTCACCTACCTGGTGGATCTGCTGCTCGGCAAGGCTGATGAGCGCGCCCAGGCCCTGGGTCACGACAAGCTCAGCATATTCGGCATCGGCAAGGACCTGTCGGCCGGCCAGTGGCGTTCGGTGTTCCGCCAGCTGGTGGCGCGCGGCCTGCTGGCGGTGGACCTGGAAGGTTACGGCGGCCTGCGGCTGACCGAGGCTTGCCGGCCGGTACTGCGCGGCGAGGAGCGGTTGCTGCTGCGCAAGGAGCGGGCCAAGGAGGCGAAGCGGGCGAAGGCGCGCTCGCTGCGCGAAGCCCACGGCTTCGCCACCGAGGCCGACGAGCGGCTGTGGGAAGCGTTGCGCGACAAGCGCCGCGAATTGGCCAAGGCGCAGGGCGTGCCGCCCTACGTCATCTTCCACGACGCCACCCTGCGCGAAATGGTGGAATACCGACCGGACACCATCGATCAGCTGCGCATGCTGTCCGGCGTGGGCGAGCGCAAGCTGGCGCTGTATGGCGAGGACTTCGTGGCGGTGATCCGCGAGCACGGCTAGCAGGGCGGGCCGGAACCTCATTCCCGCGGCGCCTGAGCGGCCGGCCTACACCTAGGGGCGCCGCGCGCACCTGCTTCGCCTCGGCTGGTGGAAAGCGAAAGGCGTGTGGTGCGCGGCGCACCGTGCCCCGATCGCCGCGGTCGCCCCTAGCGCACCACCATCAAGAACTGCTGTCCCTGGTATTCCAGCACCAGCCCGTTCGGCGTGATCCGCTGCAAGCGCATGCCGTTGGGTAGTTGCGAGCCTTCCTTGAAGCGCTGCATGTCGACCAGCACGAAGCGGCCGGCCGGCTGATCGGCGTAGACGTGGACGTTGACGTTGATCGGTGGCAGTTGCCGCCGGAACGACTCGGGCAGTGCCGTCAGCGGCGGCGGCAAGTCCGTCGCGACGGGGACGGCCGCGGCCGGGGTGGCCGCTGGAGCCGGTTCGGTAGGGGCTAGCGTGGTCGCCCGGGCGGGCGTTGGCGGCGGCGGTGTTACCGCCGTCAGCGGCGCCACCGGCGCCTGCTGTTCGCTGCCCGAGGCGGCGGCCAGCGACGGCTGCGGGGACGGCGGCAACGGCGTTGCGGTCACGGCCGGCGCGGATGCCGCCGGCGCCGGCGCTGGCGCGGGCTGCCGCGGTGGATCGCGGAACCAGAAGTGCCAACTCAGCAGCGCGATATTCGCCACCACGATGACCAAGGCGAAAATGGTCAGGCCGCTGCGGTTGGCGGCGGGGGCCGTCGCCGGTGCGACCTCGCCCGCGGGGGCCTCGATACGGCGGCGCTCCTGCTCGGATCTCTTCAGGGCGTCGAGGATGTACGACACGTTCAGTTCCTGCCCAGAGTGGGGGCGTTCGCGTCCGGCGCGGCCAGGAACAGGTTCAGCAGCGTCATCTCGCCGACGATGCCGTCCACCGCAAGCCCTTGCCGTCGCTGAAATTCACGCACCCGGCGTTCCAGATTCTGATCGTAGACCGCCGGCACGATGGTCCGCGTCCGGCGTTGCTCGGCGCGATCCAGCTTGTCCACCAGCCAAGCCAGGGCCTCTGCCTCGCTGCCGGGGCCGATCACGCCGCCGGCGCCGCCGGGCGGTCGCCACAAGCTTACCGAATCGCGCGTCCAGCGCTGGATCACCTCCTCGACGGGGTAGCTGACCCGCTCGCCGTCGAGGACCAAAACCGCCTCGGTGGGGCCGACTTGCGCCAACAGCACCGGATAGCGGCGGCCGATATTGTCGCTGAGTTCGATCACCGCCGGCAGGTTGCGCCGGCGCAGCGCCGACCAGTCGCCACGTTCGAAATAGCAGCGCAGCCCGGCCGCGGCCGCCTGCTCGCACGGCGTCTTGATCGTGCCCGCCTGGTAACGGCTGCCCCACAGCTGGAACAACGGCCCGAACGCGGCGGCGGGGTCTGTGCCGTGTGCGTGCAGCCGCGCGACCAGCGTGGTGGCCTCGAGCGGTTGCGCCTCCGCCGCGCTCGTTTCGGCGATCACGCTGGTTTCCGCGGCCACGCTCGGTGCCGACGGCGGCCACCACTGCCAGGCGCCGAACAGGGTCAACGCCAGCGCGGCCGTTGCGGCGCCCGTGGCCGTCCAGCGTGACCAGTTGCGCGGCGCCTTGCCGGCGACCTCGCGCGCCGCCCGCAGTGCCACCCGCAGGTCGACCTGATGGCGGCGGTCGGCGTAGGCGCCGAGCAGCGCCCGGTCGCAGATGACGTTGATCAGGCGCGGAATTCCGCCGGAGAGGTAGTGGATGGCGCGGATCGCGGCGCGCGTGAACAGCGGCCGTTCCACCCCGGCGATGCGGGTGCGGTGGTGGATGTACTGGCGTGCTTCCGGCAACGACAACGGGCCGAGGTGGTAGCGGGCGGTAATGCGCTGGGCGACCTGGCGCAGTTCCGGCCGCGCCAGCAGATCGCGCAACTCCGGTTGGCCGACCAGCACGATCTGCAGCAGCTTCTCCTTGGTGGTCTCGAGATTGGTGAGCAGCCGTACTTGCTCCAATACCAGCGGGCTTAGGTTCTGCGCCTCGTCCACCAGTACCACGGTATGGCGGCCGCGGCCGTAGGAATCGAGCAGGTAGCGCATCAGGTCGTCCATCAGCGTTTGGGTGCTGTGGCCGCGCTTGGTTACGTCTACCTTGAGTTCGTCGCAGATTGCGCTCAGGAATTCGCGGGCGGTGACGTTGGGATTGAGAATCAGCGCCAGGTCGACATCCGGCGGCAACTGTTCCAGCAGCGCGCGGGTGATCGTGGTCTTGCCGGTGCCTACTTCGCCGGTGAGTTGGACGAAGCCGCCGCGCTCGGTTATGCCGAACAGCAGGTGCGCGAGCGCTTCGCGATGACGCTCGCTGAGGTAGAGATAGTGCGGGTCGGGCGCGATGGAGAAAGGGCGCTCCTTCAGCCCGAAGTAGGCCTCGTACATGCCTGCAAATCCGTTTTCGCGCTGAGGCCGGCGGCTACGACTCGCGGGTCGCGCGCCGTCCGGCAACTGGATGGTGTTGTCGTGCTGTCAGACTAGCGCGCCATACCCGCCGATGAAAGACGTCCGCTGCCCGGCCCGGGCCGCGGCCGGCCGTTCACTCGCAGACGAACGCCACGGCGTTCGAGGCGGCAAGTACCTGACGGATATTCCCTTCTTGGCAGGTGATCACACCCATCTCCTTGTCCTTGGGCAGATCCATCACGGTGCGCGGGCCGCCGAACAGGCCCGATCCGCCGATCCCGGCGCTGACCCCCTCCACGCACACGGCGCCGATCGCGGGGAGCGCCATGCCGGCCAGGACTGCGGCAAGGAAGGGGACTAGGCGGTGGGGACGGTGGTTCATCGAGTTTTCCTGGGTAGGTTGGTTGCGTGTCGTTGTGGGTTGCCGATTCGGCGGACGGCTTTCCAATTACGTTAGAAAAATAGCTTATAACTACGCGATAACCATAGGCCTGCATTGTCGGCCGCCTAGGTGAGCCGTTCGGCGCAACGCGAACCCGCTTTATCGGTCGAGAATGGGACGCTGTAAGCACTTCGCCGGCCGGTCGCTAAACTTTCTACGCCACGGGCCGCTATAGCCATCAAGCCTTCCCAGCTGGTAGACGACATGATCGATTTCATCCGCAGCAGCATCCGCAACAAGCTTCTCGCCATCACCGGCTTGGGCACGACCTTGGTACTGCTCGCCAGTCTGTTCGGCATCTGGCAGTCCTGGCAGAGCATCCGGACGTTCGAGGATCTCATCGCCGACGAGGTCAAGGACGTTACCGCCATCCTCAACCTGAACGCTCAGTTCATGCGTCAGGTGGGAGCCTGGAAGGACCTGTTGCTACGCGGCGAGGACAAGGGCGAGCGCGATCGCTACTGGACCCGTTTCATGGATATGAACTCGGCGATACAGACCAAGGCAGCCGAGATCCTGGAGGACATCCAGCGCGAGCAGGTCCGTACCGTCCTGCAGTCCTTCATCGACCGCCATCGCGCCATGGCCGATGCCTACACCGATGCCTTGTTGGTGTACGAGACCTCCGACTACGACACGCAACTGGCGGATAGGAAGGTCGAGGGTTTGGCGACCGCCGCGGGGGCGGAACTGGCCAAGGCGGCCGAGATCCTGATGGCCGCCACCGACTCCGAGAGCATCGATGCGCGCGACAGCGCGTCCGCCGGCATCGTCTTGAGCTTGGCGGGCATCGCCGTGGCGGTGCTGGTGGCGTTCGTGGTGTTCCTCTACCTGGTGCAGCGGGGCATCATCAGGCCGGCGCGACAGTTGGTGGCCGATCTCAGTACGCTGGCGCGCGGCGACTTCAGTCAGCAGGTGCAGCAGCTTACCCACGACGAAATCGGCCAGGTCGCCATCGCCGCCCAGGAGATCCAGGCGCAGTTGGGGCGCACCCTGCGCCAGGTGTCGGATGCCGTGGCGCAGGTGGCGTCGGCGGCGGAAGAGCTGGCGGCGGTTTCCGAGGAGACCACCCGGGGCGTCAACGAGCAGCGCGTCGAAACCGATCAGGTCGCCACCGCCATGAACGAGATGACCGCCACCGTGCAAGAGGTGGCGCGCAACGCCGCCGAAGCCGCGCGCGCCGCCGAGCAGGCCGACGGCGCCTCGCGCAACGGCCAGAAGGTGGTGGTGCAGACGGTGGGCGCGATCCGCGCGCTGGCCGACGAAGTGGAGCAGGCGGCCAGCGCGATTCAGAAGCTGGAAGCCGACAGCACGGCGATCGGCACGGTGCTGGACGTCATTCGCGGCGTGGCCGAGCAGACCAACCTGCTGGCGCTCAACGCCGCCATCGAGGCCGCTCGCGCCGGCGAGCAGGGCCGCGGTTTCGCAGTGGTGGCCGACGAGGTGCGCACGCTGGCGATGCGCACGCAGCAGTCCACCCAAGAGATTCAGGCGATGATCGAGCGCATCCAGGCCGGTACCGACGAAACGGTGCGGGTGATGGATAGCGGCCGCGCCCGCGCGCGCAACGCGGTGGATCAGGCGCAGTCGGCGGGCGAGGCGCTGGAGGCGATCACCCACGCGGTTGGTACCATCCGCGACATGAACGCCCAGATCGCCAGCGCGTCCGAGGAGCAGAACGCAGTGGCCGAGGAGATGAACCGCAACATCATGAACATCAGCGGCGTCTCCGAGCGCGCCGCCAACGGCGCCAGCCAGACCACCCGAGCCAGCGAGGAGCTGGCGCGGCTGGCGGCCGACCTGCAGAACCTCGTCCGCCAGTTCCGGCTGCGCTAAGTGGGCGGCGCCGCGCTTCACGGTTCGGGCGCCCGCTCCGGGCGCCCGAGTCCCGGCCTGGTCGCACGGTCACACCGTCCTGGCGCCGCAAGCCGTTAGCGTCTTCCCAGCCTGCTAGCCAGGTACAGTCCCACCAGGATCAGCAGACCGCCCACCGCGTGAAAGCCGCGTAGCGACTCGTCGAGGAAGGCGAAGGCGAGTCCCGCGGTGAAAACCGGCATCAGGTAGATGAAGATCGCGGCGCGGTTGGGGCCGATGGTCGCCACGCCATGGTTCCACAGCAGGTAGGACAGCAGCGAGGGGAAAATCCCGACGTAGGCCAGCGCCGGCAGCAACCGCGGGCGCAGCCAATCGCCGGTCCCGAACAGCAGTTCCCAGGCGTAGAACGGCAGGATCACCAGCAGTCCGCCGCCGATCAGCACGGTCATCAGGCCGAGCGGATGCAACGGCAGCGGCCGCTGGCGTAGCAGCACGGTGTAGAGCCCCCAGATCGTCACCGCCAGCACCATCAGCAAGTCGCCGGCGCGAAAGTCCAGTGCCGTCAGCACCCGCCAGTCGCCGCCGCAGACGATCACCAGCACCCCGGCCAGCGCGATGACGATTCCCAACGACTGAATCGGCGAGGTGCGCTCACCGAGGATGAGCCAAGCCAAGGCCGCGATCAGCACCGGGATGCTGGCGCTGACCAGGCTGATGTTGATGGCGGTGGTGGAGTGGGCGGCGACGTAGAGCAGGGTGTTGTAGCCGCCGACGCTGAGCGCCGCGAGCAGTAGCAGCCACGGCCAGTTGGCGCGCACCACCTCGGCCTTGCCGCGCAGGTGGGGCAGCCCGAACGGCAGGATCAGCACCAGGGCGATGATCCAGCGCCAGAACGACAGGGCGAAGGCCGGAATATCGTTGGCGACGGCGCGCGCCACCACCGCGTTGCCGGCCCAGAACAAGGCGGTGAGCGTTAGACCGGTGAAGGCGAGCGTGGGGGCCTGGGGGCGCTTGGCGTTCAAGAGTTGTTACCTGGTGATCGACACGGCGCCGCGCGGCGCGCTGGTACCGTTCTCGCCTCGTGGCGTCGAGCAGAAAACGACGAAGGCTTCCGCGTCCAGGTCCGGCGTCGGCATGGCTCGGTCGTGAAAGCCTAGGGTGTTGGCGGCGGTTCGCGCCGCCGCCGAAGAGCTATATCAGGGGGAGTTTATAGCGCAGATGCGGGCGGCCCGGCCAGGGCGCGGGCACGGCGCGGCGCCGCACCCGCGGCGCGGCCGACGCCGGCGAATGGATCAGCGGTTCGGGCGGATCTGCAGCTTGTTGTGGACCGCGTGCACGCCGGGTACGTACCAGCAATCGTAGGTAGCGATGCGGGCGTTCACGTCGCTGCGTACCGCGCCTTGCAGCGTGACTTCGCCGTCGCGTGTGTCGATGCGGATCTCCTGGGCGTCCAGTGACGGGTCCTTGTCGAACACCAGCCGGATCGCGTCGGTGATCTCCTCGTCCGCGTCCCGCTCCGGCGGCTGCACGTGGATCCGGTTCTCGACGTCGCCGGTGCCGGGTACCCACCAGGCCAGCACCTCGGCCATGCGCCGGTGCGACAGGCTCCAGGCCTGGCCGTGGAGGATGACGCGATGACCGTCGACCTCGACCTCGAGCCAGTTGTCGGTGTCGCGCGGCGGCTGCCGGCCGTCGCCGGCGCGCACCGTGAATTCCTGGAACACCGGCTCGCTGTAGAGGGCGTCCACCACGGCATTGAGCAGTTCCCGGCCCTCGCGCGGATGTTCCACTCGCACCAGCAGCCGGTCCTCCACCGGCATGTCGCCGGCGGCGGCGCGGGCGATCTGCAGGGCGCGTCGCTTGACCATGATGTTGTCGACCTCGCCGTGCAGGCGGATCGATCGATCCGCCGTCACCTCGATACGGTCGCGGCGAAGGTTGACGTCGGGATCACGCTCCAGCGCCGCCCGTACGGCCCGTGCTTGCGCCGATTGCTCCATGCCTGTTCCTCCTGATGCCCTGGCTGGGCGGAACTCTAGCGAGAGATGGGGCGGACCGGCGAACGGCTCAAGCGGCGCGGCGAGTTACTGTGTCGACGAGGCTGGAATCAGCGCGAACTCGACTCGCTGGTTGCGCCGCGCGATCGAATTCCAGTGCCCTGCCTCGATTCCAGCGAGCGTTTGTGGGTACTCGAACCGTGGCTGCTCGTCGCCGCGCGGCATCAGCTCCACCCGGATCCGGCCGTCGCGCAGGATCGGCGAGCTGGTCAGGAAGTTGGCGAACGCCAGCGACTGCCGTCCGGCGGCGGCCAGCGCCTGGTTGCGCTCGTAACCGATGCTGTCGCAGCGCGACACCGGCAGTTCCGGCGGGGCCGGCCGCAGGTCGCCGTGCTCGTCGCGCACCAGGCAGAACTGGCCGACATGCGAGTCCAGACGTATGGTGCCGGCGAAGCCGGCGCTGGAAAGCCGGGTCAGCAGCTCGCTGAGCACCGCCAGGCGTTCTTCCCCGAATGGCACTTGCCCAAAGTCGTAGCGACCGGCCTCGTTGAGCGCCCATTCGAGCGTCTTCAGCAACTGCGCGCGCTCGCCGTCGCTGCGCAAGCGCTGCATGGCCAGGTTCCGCAGCAGGCTGGCGTTGTCGTCGGACATCGCCGTCGGCCGCACCGCTTCCACTGTTTGCAGGGAGGCCGTGGCCGACTGCGGCGCCGACGAGTACCTGCCCAGCCAGAAGCCGGCCGGAACCGCCAGCACCAGGGTCGCCAGCGCGGCCGCGGCCCAGGCGCGGTACGGGCGCGGCGGCGGTTGCCAGGGATCGTCGGCGGTGGCCGCGCGCAGCTCCTCGCGCAGATCCTCGCGTAGCTCGGTTCGCAGCTCGGTGCGTAGATCCTGCAGCGCGCCGCGCAGGAAGCGTTGGAAAGCGTCTTCCGCCGCCTCGCGCGCCAGCAGTTCGATGCGCGGGGTCGGGGGAGGGGGAAGCGGCGGCTCCTCGGCCGGCGCTTGGCGGTTGGCGGCCGGCTCGGGCCCGCCTTGGCCGGGCAGCAGGCGTAGATTCTCCAGCACTTGCGCGAGAACCGCCGGCTTCACCTCCTTGGGCAGCACGCCGACCGCGCCCAGCGCGCGCGCCTCGCCGACATAGACCTCGCCTTCCTTGGAGGTGTACATCATGACCGGAATGGTGGCGGTGCGCGGGTCGCTCTTGATTACCTTCACCGCCTGGAAGCCGTCCATCCCCGGCATCATGTGGTCCATGAAGATGACGTTGGGATGGTTATGCAGCAGATACTCCAACGCCTCCTCGGCGGACTCCACGGTGTCCACGTCCAGCTCGTGGCGCTCGAGCATCTTGCGGAGAATCTGCCGGGCGGACCGGGAGTCGTCCACTACCAGTGCGCGTTTCCTTGCCATAGGATCATCCGTTATCGCTATCGTCCGCCCGCGGCCGCCCCTCGGCCCCGTAGGTGGCGGGACTCGCATGAGTTTGGACCATGCGGCGGTGCTGTCAAAGTCCGCGCGCCGTCTCTGGGCGTTTTCCGTATTGGCTCCGCCCCGGGCCGAACCCACCTCATGATCTGAACCGGCATTCGCGGCCGGCCGAACTCCACTTAAGAGGATACGGTGGCGACCCGTCGTGCCTTGCTGATCATCAACCGCAACTGCCGACAAGGCGGCCGCGACCTGAGCGATGTCCTGCGGCTGTTGGCCGAGCGGGACATCGCGGCGGAACCGCACTACCCGCGCGATACCGCGCAGGCGAGGGATCTGATCCGGAGCCGCGCGCGCGATTTCGATCTGATCATCCTCGGCGGCGGCGACGGCACCATCAGCCGCGCGCTGCCGGCCTTGCTGGACAGCGGCCTGCCGCTAGGTGTCCTGCCGATGGGCACGGCCAACGACCTGGCCCGTACCTTGGGCGTGCCGCTCGACCTCAACGCCGCCGCGGCGCTGGTCGCCGACGGGCACGTCCACCGCATCGATCTGGGGCGGGTGAACGGCAACTACTTCTTCAATGTGGCCAACATCGGCGTGGGGGTGCAGGTAACCCAACTGCTGTCCTACGATCTCAAGCAGCGCTGGGGCGCGCTCGCTTACCCGCGCGCCTTGATCGAGGCGATCCGGCTGTCGCGGCCGTTCACCGCGCGCATCGATTGCGACGGCAGCATCCATCTGCTGCGCAGCATCCAGATCACCGTCGGCAACGGCCGCTATTACGGTGGCGGGATGGCGGTCCATGCCGAGGCGGCGATCGACGACCAGCGGCTGGATCTGTACAGCATCCGCCCGGCCAGTGCCTGGCGCTTCCTGAGCATGGCCCGGGCGTTTCGGCAGGGGCGGCACGGCGAGCATCCGGATGTGGCGTTGCTGCATGGTCGCCGGCTGCGGATCGAGACCAGCCGCGCGCGAATGGTGACCGCCGACGGCGAGATCGTGTCGCGTACGCCCGCGCTGTTCGAGGTGGTACCGGCGGTGCTGCCGGTGTTCGTGCCGGAGGACGCAAGCCAGACGGAGGGGCTGCGGCATGCTGCGCAGTGAGGCGGAGGTGGCGGTCAACGATCTGCTGGCGGCGTTGCGGGAGGTCGCCGATGTCTACGCCGACGACGCCGAAGCGGTGGACGAGCCCGCGCTCAAGAGCCTGTTCGGCGAATTGGGCCGGCGGCATCAGGTCTTGTGCGACCGGCTGCGTCAGGTCATCCCGCAACTGGGCGATTTGCCGCGGGAGCCGGATGCCGACAAGGAGACCTTACACCGGCTCGGCAATCGGCTGAAGGCGCTGCTGTCCGGCGACGAGCGCCAGGTCTATCTCGACGAGCGGGCCGATGCCGAGCAGGTCTTGGCGCGGCAGGCGGCGGATGCGCTCCGGCACGATCTGCCGCCGCCGGTGCATGCCGTTCTGGACGCTATCCGCCAGGAAGCGCAGGCGGCGATGGACCGGCTTCGTCAGCGCTAGGAAGCAACGAACCTGATCGCGCGGTTTAATTAGTGCTTCCCGATATTTTGCTCGTCGGTCGACTCTACGGCAGAATCGCCGTCTTTACTCACGAGGGGCAGCCATGAGTTCCATTGGGTTCGACCCCGCGGCCCGTTTGGCGGCCGCCCAAGCATTCTTCAAGGTCATTCCGCACAGCGCCACGCTCGGGCTCGAGGTGGTGGCCTGCGAGCCCGGCGTGATCATCGCGCGCCTGCCCTACAAGCCCGAGTTGGTCGGCAACCCCTATACCGGCCGCATTCACGGCGGCGCGGTCATGACGCTGGTGGATCAAGCCAGCGGTGCCGCGGTCGTGCACAGCCTCGACGTGCCGGAATCGGTCGCCACGCTGGACCTGCGGGTGGATCACCTGCGTCCGCCGGAGGCCGGCCGGGACGTGTTCGCCCGCGCCGAGTGCTACCGCATCGCGCGCGAGATCGCGTTCGTGCGCTGTGTCTGCTATCAGGACGATCCGGCCGATCCCTTCGTCAGCAGCATGAGTACCTTCATGCGCAATTCCAACCGTCGCGGCAGCATGCTCAAGGGGCGCAACGCATGAAAGAACTGATCGACCTGGTCCTGGAAGCGCGAGCCGCCGGCGACTGTCAGCGCCTGGTGGATCTGGTCCCGTACGCGCGGCTGATCGGAATGGACTTCAGCGCGACCAAGCAAGGCCTGTTGTTCCGTCTGCCGTTCCGGCAGGAGAACGTTGGCAACTACCTGCTGCCGGCGATTCACGGCGGGGTGGTGGCGGCGTTCATGGAGCATTCGGCGCTGCTGCAGATCCTGTGGAACATGGAGAGCACCATCCTGCCGAAGGTGGTCGACTTCTCCATCGACTATCTGCGCCCGGCGCGGGCCGAAACCACCTACGCCAATTGCAGCGTGATTCGCCAGGGCCAGCGTATCGCCAACGTCGCGGTCAGCGCCTGGCAGGGCGAACCCGACCGCGTGGTCGCCACCGCCCGCATGCATTTCCTGCTGTCGCGGCCGGAGGAGGAGACCGGCGCCGCTTGAAACTTGCGGAACGGCGCCGGCGGGCTATGATCGCTTAGAGCCTATTTCCATAGGTTGCCTGGGCTGCGGCGCTCCTGGCTGGCTCCGGGGCACGAAAGGGGCGACGCGTTGTTGCGGCCTCCTTATATGTGGAATGACCACACCGCGTCGGCCGCGCCTAGCCTGGCGGATGCCCAAAGGCAACGCGGTCCATGCAACCGATGGAAATAGGCTCTGAGTCGGCGCCCTGCGGCGCGATGGCCGGCATTGCTGCGGAGGGAGTCATGGCAGAGCTGGTTACCTATCTCACCGATGCCGAGCGCGATTACCTGCGGCGCCTGTTCGCCGAATCCTCGCGCGAGTCCCGGCAGCCGTCAGCCCAGCACACCTTGGTGCTGGAATCGCCGAGCATCGAGCGTGACCTGTTGCTGCGCATGCTCGCGCAGTTGAACACGGAACTGGTCGCGACCGACGGCCACTACTGCCTGCGCTTTCGGGTGGAAGTCGTGCCTTGTCCCTACGGCGGGCCCGCCGTGCTGCGGCTGGCGCCCCCCACGGTGATCGACCGGCACGGCGTGGAGCGCAACGCGCGCGTTCGTCCGGCCCGCGGCGAGGTGGGGATCAGCGATCCGAACGGTCAGTTGCGCGATGCCAGTGTCGTCGATATCTCGCCGACCGGCATCGCCGTGCAGGCGCGGGAGCTGATCGCGGCGCAGCCGGGAACCCAGTTGGCGGATTTGCAGATCCAGTTGCCGGGCCGTGAGTTGTTCACCGTAACCGGGCGCGTGGTTCGGGTCGAGAGCCGCGAGGACGCGCAGCGGATGGCGGTACGGTTCGAGCATGTTCCCGCCGACGCGCAGGAGGCGCTGCGCTACTACGTGTTCGATCACTACGACTTATCGGAGTGACTCCGGCCGGCGGCCGGCTCGGCATGCGCCGTCATGCCGAGCACCCTTACTTTTTCTTCTCCTTTTTCTCCGGTTCGCCGGTATGCTTGATCGGCGTCCAGGACGGCGGGTCGCTGGCCGGAAAGGACTCCTCGGACGTCTCGTCGACTATGTCGTCCGGCTCGGGATTTCGGCTAGGATCGGTCTTCTCGCGCGCCATGGTGGGCTCCTCGATGATGCGCGGCCAGTAGGACGGTTCGGCCGGCGCGTCTCTTTATGAACAAGGTTTGATTGGCTGACGGCCTTTTCAAGGGCCCATGTAACGGGGAGATGCGGCATGTCGCAGGATATCGAGCAGTTCGACGCCATCGTCACCTTTGCCCAGGCCGCGATCGACGCCGGCCAGGTTTGGGGGCTGGAGCACGACGAGGGCTGGGCGCTGGCCGGGTCGGAAGAGAATCCCGATCAGATGGTCATGCCGTTCTGGACCAGCGAGGAAGCGGCCCGGCGTTGCGCCAGCGACGAATGGGCGGAATACAAGGTCTCGGCGATTCCGTTGGACAGCTTCCTGGAGCAGTGGCTGCCGGGCATGCACGAGGACGGCTACCTGGTCGGACTGGACTGGAGCGGCGACATGGAAGGCATCGAGGTCGAGCCCGAGGAGCTGGCCCAGGCGCTGGAAGACCTGATCGACGGGCAGGACGACGAGAAGGACTGAATCGTCCCCGCGTCGGTGGCCTGGAGTCTTTAGCGGCTGTTAGGCGCCGCCGACGCCTTCGATCACGTAGCCGCTGCCGTCGCAGTTGGGGCAGGGGCGGCCGTTGAGCCTGCCGCTGCCGCCGCATTCGCGGCAAATGTTCTCGCCGGTTCCCGGCGTCCCCGGCGCGGCCTGGTCTCCCGGGCTCATCGTCTGCTTATGCGGCTTGGGCTGTTTGCGTTCCATCGCCGTTCGCGCTCCCTGGTTCGAGCCATCCCCACAACATGGGGTGGCCGCCGCTCAGCCCAAGGTAGCGGCAGCGCGACTCAACTCACCGCCTTCCGCGCGCCAGGCATCGACCGCGTCGATCAATTCGGGGAAGAAGCCGAGGAAATCCCGCTCCACCTCCGCATAAACCGGCCTAAGGTCCGCCTCGACGCCGAGCAGTCCGTTGCCGCGGCTGAGGCGGCGGCCGATGCGTTCCAGCGCGAACGCCACGTTCTCGTACTCGCGATAGGAACCGAGCCAGTCCTCGGCGGCGATGCGCGGAAGCAGCGTTGCCAGGCGCGGCGGCAATTGCGCCTGTTGCCCCAGCAGTAGCCGGTAGGTATCGGCGCAGAAGACGGGTAGGGGCTCGGTGCTGAAGCGCTCCCAGTGGCGTGCCAGGAAATGATCGTACATGAGGTCGACGATCACGCCGGCGTAGCGCCGGCGCTCGGGGCCGAAGCGGTTGCGGCTTCGCCGCGGCAGCGGATGGGCGTCGGTGTAGCTGTCGATGAGGCGATGCAGGCGGATGCCGCTGCGGACGTCGGCGGAGAACGGCAGGTTCTCGATCCGCCCGCGCACGAAGTCGGCGGCGATCGCGCCGACCAGCAAGCCACGATCAGGCCGTGCCAGGAACAGATGGGCGAGGTAGTTCACCCGGCCACGGTAACAGCCGCGGCGCTCGAGCGCAAAACCGCCGTCGCGCGCGCCTTAGGCGGCCGGCTGCTGTCGTTCCGGCGTGGCCACGCGCAGCAGCGCGGCCTCGTCGGCGGCATCGTCCGGAAACAGCGCCAGTCCGGCGCGGGTGTCGAACCGCAGCTCCCGGCCATTGACGGTCAGCGGCTTGGACGCAGCCAGCACCAGTTCTTCCTGCACCGCCTGCGCGGCTTTGCGGCTGTCCACGTCGATCAGCAGTACCGAGAAGTCGTGGCCGTCGAGGCGAGCGACGGTATCGGAGGCCCGGAGGATGGGTTGTAGCCGTTGGGCCAGGGCGCGCAGCAGGTCGGGGTCGTCGCGCAGCGCGTCGGGGGCGAGGAGATCGAGGTGGATGACCGCCGTCTTGGTGCGCTGGCGCCTAGCCAATGCCAATGCCTGGCTCAGGCGATCCATGAAGAGAGCTTTGCTGGGAAGTTGAGTCACCGGGTCGCGAAAGGCCATGGTGTCGTCCTCTTGGCTTGCTGTTCTTGTGTCGCTGGGTGGCCTCTACGCCAGCAGTCCACCAGGCCGGGTTCACCGTTTGCCGCCTTCATGAGCATGCGGCAATAGTGGCTCAGCTGCCAGTCCATTTAAAGAGCGCAAGAGGTTAACGCCCTGCGCGCCGCGTGCCAGTCCGGGTTCGGGCAGCGTTGGGCGAGGAATCGGAAGTTCCCGGGAGGGAGCGCCGCTTCGGTGCCGCGGCGGAGGAAGTAGGCGGGCCTGGCGGCCCGCCTATCGCGGGGAAAGGGCTAAGGACCGCTCGGGCCTTGCCGGGGACCGTCGCCACGCGGGCGGCGCGGGCCGCGGCGTCCGCCGCCGCTGCGTCCGCCACCGGGACGTCCGCCGGACGGGCGGTGACGCTCGATCTGCGCCGGCGGCAGGATCTCGGGCATCAGCTCCGGGCCCGCCTTCGCGGTCGGAATCTTCTGGCCGATGTATTCCTCGATGTCCGGCAGCGAGTACACGTACTCCTCGCAGGCGAAGCTGATGGCGTCGCCGCTCTCGCCGGCGCGCGCGGTGCGGCCGATGCGGTGCACGTAGTCCTCGGCGTCCTGCGGCAGGTCGAAATTGATGACGTGGCTGACGCCCGGGATGTGCAGGCCGCGCGCGGCGACGTCGGTGCACACCAGGATCGGCAGCTCACCGTCCTGGAAGCGCTTGAGCAGCCGTTCGCGCTTGTTCTGCGGGATGTCGCCGGAAAGCACCTCGGCCTCGAAGCCGTTGCCGAGCAGATAGGCCTGCACGTCCTCGCACACCCGTTTGGTGTTGACGAACACGATGGTGCGGTGCGGATCCTGCTGGCGCAGGGTGCCGATCAGCAGCTTCATCTTGTCGTCCTTGGAGACGTGATAGAGCACCTGGTTGACGCGCTCGGCGGTAACCTGCTCGGGCTCGATCCGCACCACTTCCGGGCTGTTCATGTGCTCGTAGGCGAGCTCCATGACCCGGTGCGACAAGGTGGCGGAGAACAGCATGTTGATGCGCTTTTCCGGCGGTGGCATGCGCCGCAGCAGGTAGCGGATGTCGGCGATGAAGCCCAGGTCGAACATCCGGTCGGCCTCGTCCAGCACGACCACTTCGATGTTCTTCAGGCTGAGCACGCCCTGCTTGACGAAGTCGATGATGCGTCCCGGCGTGCCGATGACGATGTCGACGCCCAGTTCCAGTTCCCGCTTCTGCGATTCGAAGCCGGTGCCGCCGTACACGGCGACCGAGTACAGCCCCGTGTGCTTGCCCAGCAGCTTGCAGTCCTTCTCGATCTGCAGCGCTAGTTCGCGGGTCGGCGCCAGCACGATCGCCCACGGGCCGTAACGGCCTTCCTCGATGGGGTTCTCCATGAGGTAGTGCATGGTCGCCAGCAGGAAGGCGGCGGTCTTGCCTGTGCCGGTCTGGGCTTGGCCGGCTACGTCCTTACCCTGGAGGGCGATCGGCAGGGTGGCTGCCTGAATCGGCGTGCAATGCGTGAACCCGGCGTCTTCCAGGCTGCGCAGCAGGGTGGGCGTAAGTCCTAATGAGGAAAAGCTAATGTTGGAGAGATGGTCCATGTTCATGGCTGCGTAGAGTAACTGATTTGCGGCGCGGAATGCAGCGGAGATTCACGCCCGGCTCATGGACATCGAGGCCGCCGATATCGGCCGGCATCAAGCGGCGATATGGCGACGGTCAGTGATAGCCGGCATCGGCCCGCACCTTGCCGCGGAAGACGAAGTAGGTATAGCCGGTATAGAACAGAATGAACGGCGTGAGGATGAGCGCGCCGACCAGCATGAAGGCCAGCGAATTCGGCTGCGAGGCGGCCTCCCATACGGTGATCGCGGGCGGCGCCGCGTACGGCCACAGGCTCACCGCGAGGCCGATGAATCCCAGCAGGAACAGTATCAGCGACAGCACGAACGGAGTGACCTCGGCCCGGCGCGTCAGCGCGCCCAGCAGCCAGAACACCACCACCGCGGTGATCAGCGGAATGGGCGACAGATAGAGCAAGTTCGGCCAGCTGAACCAACGCTCGGCGATCGCCGGATAGTGCAGCGGGGTCCAGACGCTGACCACGACGATGAAGCCGATCATGCCCAGCAGCAGCGGTCGGGCCAGTTGGTAGGCGCGGTCCTGCAGCGCCCCCTCGGTCTTCATGATCAGCCAGGTCGCGCCCAGCAGGGCATAGCCGAAGATCAGGGCCACGCCCACGAACAGCGCGAACGGGGTGAGCCAGTCGAAGGGGCCGCCGGCGAAGTTGCGGCCGTCGATGCGGAAGCCCTGCAGGAAGCCGCCCAGTACCAGGCCCTGCGAGAAGGTGGCCACCACCGAGCCGATGTTGAACGCCCTATCCCAGATCCAGCGGCGGTGGGCGTGCGCCTTGAAGCGGAACTCGAAGGCCACGCCGCGGAAGATCAGCGCGATCAGCATCATCAGCACCGGAAAGTAGAGCGCCGGCATGATGATCGAGTAGGCCAGCGGAAACGCCGCCAGCAGACCGCCGCCGCCGAGGATGAGCCAGGTTTCGTTGCCGTCCCAGATCGGCGCCACCGAGTTCATCATGACGTCCCGGTCCTCGTCCGAGTGGGCGAACGGAAACAGTATCCCCACGCCCAGATCGAAGCCGTCCATCAGCACGTACATGACCACCGCGAAGGCGATGATGATGGCCCAGATCAGTGGCAGATCCCATTCCATGGATCAGCGCTCCTCGTCGAGCGGGGTTTCCGAGGCCGACAACGGCCGGCGCGCCGCCACCAGCCCGCCGTGCAACTGGCCCGGCGCCGGGCCCTGCCGCACCAGGCGTACCAGGTACAGCGTGCCGGCGCCGAAGATGAAGGCGTAGACCACGACGAAGGTGATCAACGAAACCAGCACGTTGCCGCCGGTGATCACCGGCGAGATCGAGTCGTCGCGATGCAGCAGGCCGTACACGGTCCACGGCTGACGGCCGACCTCGGTGACGAACCAGCCGGCGAGCAGGGCGACGAAGCCTATCGGGGTGCACCAGGTGCACAGCCGTAGGAAGCGTGGACTGTCGTAGAGCCGGCCGCGCAGCCGCAGGTATAGGCTGACGAAGCCGACGGTAATCATCAGCATTCCCAGCCCGACCATGACGCGGAAGGCGTAGAACACGATCGGCACCGGCGGCCGCTGCTCGGGCGGCCATGCCTTGAGGCCGCGGATCTCGCCCTTGAGTTCGTGGGTGAGGATCAGGCTGCCGAGCGCGGGAATCTTGATCTCGAAGCGGTTGCGCTCCTGCTCCGGGTCGGGAATGGCGAACACCAGCAAGGGCGCGCCTCGCTGCGTCTCCCAGTGGCCCTCCATGGCGGCGACCTTCACCGGCTGGTGCTCGAAGGTGTTCAAGCCGTGCAGATCGCCGATCACCAGCTGCGCCGGCGCCAGGATGGTGACCAGGCCCAGGCCCATCGACAGCGCTACCCGCGCCGTATCCTGGAACGTGCCCTTGCGCAGGTGATAGGCGCTGACGCCGATCACCACGAACGCGGTGGTCAGATAGCAGGCGGCGACCATGTGCGTGAAGCGGTAGGGGAAGGACGGGTTGAACACCGCCTCCCAGAAGCTGGTGACGACGAAGCGTCCGTCCTCGATGTCGAAGCCGGCCGGCGTCTGCATCCAGCTGTTGGCGGAGAGGATCCAGAACGCCGAGAACAGGGTGCCGAGCGCGACCATGTAGGAGGCGAGCACGTGCAGCGGCCTGGACACGCGGTCGCGGCCGAACAGCAGGATGCCGAGGAAGGTCGCTTCCAGGAAGAACGCGGTCAGCACCTCATAGCTGAGCAGCGGGCCGATCACGGCCGCGGTGGTGTCGGCGAACCGGCTCCAGTTGGTGCCGAACTGAAATGACATCACGATGCCCGACACCACGCCCATGCCGAATGACACGGCGAAGATCTTGGTCCAGAACCGGGACAGGCGGCCGTACACCTCGCGATCGGTGGCCGCCCAAAGTGTTTCCAGCACGGCGATGTACGACGCCAGGCCGATGGTGAAGGCGGGGAACAGAATGTGGAAGGAAACCACGAAGGCGAACTGGATGCGCGACAGCAGAATGGGATCCAGATCCACGGGTGTCCTCCGAAGACGGCGGCGCCGTGCTTGCCGACGATGAGAGCGGTTCTTCGTCTGCGATGACGGCCGGAAGACGGCCGCGGCGCGGTTCGGCGTTATCAGGGCATTCGATTTCCTAGAGGAATGAGGCCGCCGCGCGGCGCAATCAAGCGGCCTACTTTTCGAGCAGGGTCATGCCTTCCGGCAGGTCGAGCTGGATGCTCTGCAGGCGGCGGGACAGCAGCAGGATCCGCCCTTGGCGGCGCTCGTCGCCGTCGACGGTGAACTCGAAGTCGTAGCGGCGGGCGAGTCCGATACCGCCGTTCGCGGTCCGGCTCAGGCGGATGCGCTGGAGCACGACGGTCTCGTCGAGCAATTGCACACCGACCTGGCGGCAGGCGCGGCGGCCGAGCGCTAGCGCCTGCTCGCGCGCCCGCAGCCCATCCAGCCAGAACCAGGCAAGGGCGGCGAATGCCAGCAGGGCGAGCAGCAGGGTGTTGGGCATCGGGATCGTGAGCGGTGGTCGGTGCTGCGGCTATGGTACCCTGCCGGCATGGCTTCGACGATCGACCTGCACTGTCACTCCACCGCCTCCGACGGCACGCTGAGCCCTAGCGAGCTGCTCTCGCGCGCGCGCGAACAAGGCGTTCAGCGGTTGGCGCTGACCGACCACGATACCGTGGCCGGTCTGGAGGAGGCGGCGAGGGCGGCGCGAGCCGAAGGCGTGGATCTCATCCCCGGCATCGAGCTGTCCACGGTCTGGTCCGAGCGCAACATGCACGTGGTTGGCTTGGGCATAGATCCCGCATCGCGGGTGCTGCGCGAGTTGATCGCCAGGCTGGACCGGCTGCGCGAGACGCGCGCGCGGCTGATCGGCGCGCGTCTGGCCGCTCACGGCATCCATGGTGCCTACGAGGGCGCCAGCGCCTTGGCCGACGGGGCGCTGCCCACGCGCACGCACTTCGCGCGTTTTCTGGTGCAGCAAGGGAAGGCGCGCGACGTCGGCGAGGTGTTCAAGCGCTATCTGGTGCCGGGCAAGCCGGGCTATGCGCGCACCGAGTGGCCGCCGCTGGAGGAAGTGGTGGCCGCCATCCAGGCCAGCGGAGGGATCGCGGTGCTGGCCCATCCGCACAGCCAGAACTGGACCGGCGCGTGGTCGCGACGGATCCTGCAGGCGTTCATGGCCGCCGGCGGTAGGGCGGTGGAGGTCGTGTGCGGTAACAGCACCAAGGACAGCATCGCGGTTTGGGGCGGACATGCCCGCCGCCATGGGTTGCTGGCCTCGGTGGGCTCGGATTTCCATGAGCCCGGCGCCTGGACCGAACTCGGCCGGGTGGCGGAGCTGCCGCCGGACCTGGTGCCGGTGTGGAGCGCGTTGCCGAACTGACGGCGCGACGCCGCTAGCGCCGGCCCTGATAGTGCGTCTCGGTCCGTTGTACCTCGACCTGGTATTCCCCCTCGATGACCTGCCCGGACGGCGTGCCCGGCCGTTCCTGCCGGAACCGCTCGGCGCCGGCGCCGCGGGCGTGGCGCCGCCGCAGCCAGCGCAGGCGGGCGTAGAACACGGCGAAGGCGATGGCGGCCGCGCCTATCAGCACGAAGAACACCGCGATGCCCACCATCAGCGCCGCGGCCATCACCACCGTCGCGACGACGGCGCCGGCCACGCGGGTCAGCAGGGAAGACTTGCGGTAACTGAGTTGTTGCATCGATAGGCTCCGGCGGAAAAGGTCATGGGGTAAGACCGGTCATCCGGCGGATGGTTCATCTGCCGGATCGAATCGCTACACCCGCTCCAACGCCGATGGGTCGAGCAATTGCTCGGCAGCCACCGGCTGGTGATCCAGCGCCGGCGCCGCGACCATGCCCTTGACCTGGCTTTCGCCCGCGAACTGGCCGCCCGCCTCGATCACCAGCTGCTGGCTGGTGACCTCGCCGAACACCTTGCCGTCCGCCACGATCTCCAGGCGGTCGCAGTCGACCTTGCCGCGGAGGTAGCCGCTGACCAGGATGTGGCGCGCGCGCAGGTTGCCCTCGAAGCGGCCGCTGCTGCCGATGGTCACATCGCTGGTGGACTCGACCGTACCCTCGATGACGCCGTCGATGTGCAGCACGGCCTCCAGCGTCAGTTCGCCGCGGAACTTGCTTCCGCTAGAGATGATCGTTGTACCGGGATGTTCAGCCGGTCCTTTACTGCCTTTGCCAAGGAGTCCCATTGAACCCTCTGCTCCTTCTCGAATAGCGAGTCGTAACGGTTGAGGCTCCATTCCAGGAACGGCCTGGGATCGAGCCGCCTCTGCAGGTGACGGACTTCGTAGTGTAGATGCGGTCCGCTGCTCAGGCCGGTGTTGCCGCTGTAGGCGATGAGGTCGCCCTTGCGCACGTAGTCGCCCGACTTCACCGCCACCTTCGACAGATGGCCATAGTAGGTGGCGAAGCCGAAGTTGTGCTGCACGATCACGAGAATGCCCATGCCGCTGCTCTTGTGGTCGGCCGCCCACTCGACGATGCCGTCCGCGGTGGCGTACACCGGTGTGCCGGTCTGCGCGCGCAGGTCGATGCCGGCGTGGAAAGCCTTGTGCCCCTTCACCGGATGATCGCGGTAGCCGTACACGCTGGTGGTGCCGCGGTATTCCAACGGATAGCCGCTGGGAATGCTCTGCAGCATCAGCGTGCGCTCCAGCGCGGTCTGGCTGGCGGTATCGAGCCGGGTGCGGATATTGGCGTCGGTCGCCGGCTCCAGGCCGATCATCACCTCCAGGTCGCCGAGCTCATCGCTCATCGCGGCCAGCTGTTGTTCCTTCTCGGCGATCGCTTCCTTGAGTTTCTGGTGTTCCTGCAGCAACAGGCCGTATTCGCCCTGGGTGAGGTTGCGGCGCTCCTGCAGTTGCGCCAGCTCGCTGCCCAGGGAGGACACCTGCGAGTTGAGCCAGACGATCACCAGGCCGCCCACCAGCAGCATCGCGGCCAGCGTGAGCACGAAACCCAGCGCATACACCTTGACGATGTGGCGAACCGGATAGTGACGCGCGCCGCGAAAGTCGGTGATCGTTATGGTGAACGTATTGCGCACTAACGTTATTCCCGCGCGGCGACGCGAGATGGCGGCCGCCGCTTGTCTTGCTGTTCTTCTCTGCACTGTTGCGAGCGCGGCGGCTCCGGCAGTGCGGCGCAGACCCCCTCAGAGTGCCAATCCCTTGACACGCAATCTGCCAACTAGGCTGCGAAAACAGTGGTCAATTTCGATGAGCTTATACAATGCCGCGCGATCGTGCGCGCTTCATGTTCGTCTCGTCAGCGCTTGGCGGCCGCCTCCAGTTCCTCCCAGCGCGCGAATGCCTGCTCCAGTTCCGCTTCCGCCGCCGCGAGGCGGGCGTTGAGCGCGGCGACCTCGGCGGGCTGTTCGCGGTACAGCGCGGTGTCGCCGAGCCGGGCCTGCAGTTGCGCCAGCTCGTTTTCCAACGCTTCGATCCGTCCCGGCAGGGCTTCCAGCTCGCGTTGCTCGTTGAAGCTGAGCTTGCGTGCGCGCTCCGGCCTCGCCGCCGGCGCGGCAGCCGGCGCTTCCTTGGCCGGCGCCCGCCGCGCCGGCGCCTCCGTCGCCGCGACCGGCCGCTGCCGCAGCCAGTCTTCGTAACCGCCGACATACTCGCGGACGATACCCTCGCCCTCGAAGGCCAGCACGCCGGTGACCACGTTGTCCAGGAACGCGCGGTCGTGGCTGACTAGCAGCACCGTGCCGTTGAACTCCATCAGCAGGTCTTCCAGCAGGTCGAGCGTTTCCACGTCCAGGTCGTTGGTCGGCTCGTCCAGCACCAGCACGTTGGCCGGCTTGGTGAACAGCTTGGCCAGCAGCAGCCGGTTGCGTTCCCCGCCGGAGAGCGCCCGTACCGGCACGCGCGCCCGCTCGGGCGGGAACAGGAAGTCCTGCAGATAGCCCATCACATGCTTCGGCGCCCCATTGACCACCACCTTGTCGCTGCCGCCGGCCACGTTGTCGAGCACGCTGGCGTTCTCGTCGAGCTGGTTGCGTAGCTGGTCGAAATAGGCCACTTCCAGCCGCGTGCCGAGCTTCACGCTGCCGCTGTCGGGCGCCAGCCGGCCCAGCATGATGTTGAGCAGCGTGGTCTTGCCGGCGCCGTTGGGGCCGATGATGCCGATCTTGTCTCCCCGAAGGATGGTGGTGGAGAACTTCTTGATCAATGGCTTGGCGCCGATGGCGTAGCTGACGTCCTCTAGCACCGCCACCAGTTTGCCGGAGCCGTCCGCTTCCTGTACCCCCAGCTTCGCCACGCCTTGGCGCTCGCGCCGGGCGCGGCGCTCCTCGCGCATCGCGATCAGCGCGCGCACCCGTCCTTCGTTCCGGGTGCGGCGCGCCTTGATGCCCTGGCGGATCCAGGCCTCCTCCTGCGCCAGCTTCTTGTCGAACAGTGCCGATTGCTGTGCCTCGGCCTCGAGCATGGCCTGCTTGCGCGCCAGGTAGGCGTCGTAGTTGCCGGGGAAGCTGGTCAGCCGGCCACGGTCCAGTTCGACGATGCGCGTGGCAAGGCGGTTGAGGAAGCGTCGGTCGTGGGAGATGAACAGCAGCGCGCCGCCGTAGCCGAGCAGGAATTCTTCCAGCCAGGTGATGGCGGTGATGTCGAGGTGGTTGGTGGGCTCGTCGAGCAGCAGCAGATCGGGCTGGGCGACCAGCGCGCGCGCCAGCAGGGCGCGGCGCTTCAGGCCGCCGGAGAGGGCGTCGAAACTCGCGTCCGGCGGCAGGTCGAGCCGGGTCAGCACCTGTTCCACCCGTGGCCGCAACTGCCAGCCACCGGCGGCTTCCAGCGCGTGCTGCACCTGTTCCAGTTCGCTCAGCCGTTCGGTTTCGCCCGCCGCGAGCTGGTGGCTGAGCGCTTGGTAGCGGCTCAGCAGCTCGCCCAGCTCGCCAAGCCCGCCGGCCGCCACCTCGAACACCGAGCCGCTCAACCCGACCGGCACTTCTTGCGGCAGGGCGGCCACGGTTACGCCGCCCGCCACCTGCAGGGCACCGTCGTCGGGCTTGAGTTCACCGGTAAGCACCTTGAGCAGGGTCGACTTGCCGCTGCCGTTGCGGCCGACCAGACACACCCGCTCGCCGCGATCGATCCTCAGATCGACATGGTCGAGCAAAGGGGCGGCGCCGAACCCCACCGAAACGCCAAGCAGTTGCACTAGCACGATCTACCTCCGCGAGCGATGGGCCATTCTAACGGCTGACGCGCGGATGGTCGTTCGCTAATGCACTCGCCGCTCAGTGAGGGCGTCGCGGCACCGCCGGCTGCGACCTGACCTCGGAAACCTCCAGCGCCTGCTCGCCGAACCGGCGGCCGTTCAAGGCCTCGATGGCTTGCGCCGCCTCGGCGTCGTCCATCTCGACGAAGGCGTGGGCGCGCATGTCGCCTTCGGGGTGATCGAAGATCAGCAGCACCGAGTCGACCATGCCGTAGGGAGAGAACAGCGTGCGGATGGCATCATCGGTCGCGTCCAGGGGGAGATTGCCGACATAGATCGATTTCATGAGCGCTTGCCTGCCGTTCGTACCTTTGCCTGCTGCGCGAGACGGGCCGCGGCCGCTCCGGCACAATGGTGGCAGTGGCCGGACCGGGCATTCCGTACGGCTATGACTTGGGGGCGTCGCCCACAGATTCCGCTGTATTCGATCAAGGTACCCGCATGAGCGAACCGGCAAGCCCACCCTATGAGAACCTAAGCCCCGAGGTCGTGCTGGACGCGGTGGAGGCCTTGGGTTTCCGTTGCGACGGCCGCTTTCTCGCGCTCAACAGCTACGAGAACCGCGTGTACCAGGTCGGCCTGGACGAGGGCGCGCCGCTGGTCGCCAAGTTCTACCGGCCCGGGCGCTGGAGCGACGAGGCCATCCGCGAGGAGCACGAATTCGCGCTGGAGCTGGACGCACAGGAAATCCCAGTGGTTGCGCCGCTGGCGGTGAACGGCGCGACGCTGCACCGTCACGCCGGATTCCGCTTCGCGGTGTTCCCGCGCCGCGGCGGGCGCTGGCCGGAGTTGGACGACCCCGACAACCGCGAGTGGCTGGGGCGCTTTCTCGGCCGCATCCACATGGTCGGCGCGGCGCGGCCGTTCCGGCACCGGTCGCGGCTCGACGTGGAGTCGCTGGGCCGCGAGCCGTCGGCGTATCTGCTCGGCGCCGGCATCATCCCGCCGCACTTGGAAATGGCCTACCGCACCTTGATCGCCGACCTGCTGGTCCAGATCGAGGCCGCTTTCCAGCGGGCCGGCGCCGTACGTTACCTGCGTCTGCACGGTGACTGCCACCCCGGCAACATTCTCTGGACCGACGCCGGTCCGCACTTCGTCGATCTCGACGACTGCCGCATGGGGCCGGCGATCCAGGATCTGTGGATGCTGCTCTCGGGTGATCGCCGCGAGCAGTCGCTACAGCTCTCGGACGTGCTGGCCGGTTACGAGGAGTTCTGCGAGTTCGACCCGCGCGAGCTGCATCTGATCGAGGCGCTGCGCACCCTGCGCATGATCCACTACGCCGCCTGGATCGCGCGGCGCTGGCATGACCCGGCCTTTCCGCTGGCCTTCCCCTGGTTCGACTCGCCGCGCTACTGGGAGGAGCACATACTGCAGTTGCGCGAGCAGGCGGCATTGATGCAGGAGCCGCCGCTCAACGTCTAGCGGCCGAAGACCAAGCGATGACGACGGAAGGCTTACACGCAGACCTGGATGCGGTGGGCGGCTTGCCGCGCTACACGGTCCGCTATACGCGGCGGCGCAGCCTGGGCCTGTACGTCTATCGTGACCAGCGGGTGGAGGTGCGCGTGCCGCCTGGCTGCCCGCGCAGCGAGATCGAGGCTTTCGTCGCCGCCCGTGCCGACTGGATACGGCGCAAGCTCAAGGAATTCGGCGCGGCGCCGCGGCCAGCGGTGAAAAGCTACCGTAGCGGCGAATTGCACCCGGTGCTCGGCGAGCACTACCCGTTGCTGCTGTTTCCCGGCTTGCCGCGCGAGGTGCGGCTGGTGGCGGGGGCGCTGCGGGTGCGCGACCCCAGGGTGGCGGAACCGGCGCGGGTCAAAGCGCTATTGCAGGCCTGGTACCGGCGCGAGGCGGGGCGGGTCCTGCCGGAGCGGTTGGCGGCCTGTCACGCCAGGCTGGCGCATTGGCGGCTGCCGCTGCCGCGGCTGAGCATCCGCGCCATGCGTAGCCGCTGGGGCAGTTGTTCGGCGCGCGGCGACGTGTGCCTGAACCTCGAATTGATCAAATACCCGGTGGCGCTGATCGACTACGTGATCGTCCACGAGCTGTGCCATCTGCGCGAGTTCAACCACAGCCCGCGCTTCTACGCGTTGATGGACGAGGCGTTGCCGGATTGGTCGGCCAGGAAGGCGGAACTGAATCGCCTGGCGCGCGGGATGATGGTGGATTGAAATCGTGCTGAGCGGGCGGGCCGCCCGACCTCCACGGTGCGCGACGCACCCGGTGTGGATTAGGCGCGCGCGAACCCGCGGTCCGATGATTAGCCGTTCTGGACGGTTGCCTGAGCCAGGGGGCGAGCGTCCGGGCGAGGGTTCTTGCCGGCCCATTGACCCGTGTACCACAGCGTCAATGCCGCGAGGACCAAGGCGACGATCAGGCTCGACTTCGCCAGTTTCATAGACCTTCCTCCTTTATGATTTCTTCGTCATGTTGCATCGCAAAGTAGTCGGCGGGCGCGCAAGATGCAAGTTTTCTGATGTGGGAATTTCTTATGGAGATGGACAAATCGGCGTGGGATCAAGTTCCTAGGCCGATGCGGGCCGGGGGCGAGCACGGCGCCGGAAGCCGCCCGGCCGAAACGAAAAAAGCCCCGCGGAGCGGGGCTTTTTGGTGATCCAAGCGTCGGTTATTACGCCGTCGCTTCCTTGCCGGAGCGCTTGCGCTCGTGTTCCTTCAGGAACTTCTTGCGCAGGCGGATATGGTTCGGGGTGACCTCGACCAGTTCGTCGTCGTCGATGAATTCCAGCGCCTGTTCCAGGCTGAGCCGGATCGGCGGGGTGAGAATGATGTTCTCGTCCGAACCGGCGGCGCGGATATTGGTGAGCTGCTTACCCTTGAGCGGGTTCACCACCAGGTCGTTGTCGCGCGAGTGGATGCCGATGATCATGCCCTCGTACACCTCCACGCCGGGGCCGATGAACATGCGGCCGCGCTCCTGGAGGTTGAACAGCGAGTAGGCCAGGGCCTTGCCGGCGCCGTTGGCGATCATTACGCCGTTCAGCCGCTGGCCGTAGTCGCCCGGCTTGACCGGCCCGTAGTGGTCGAACACGTGGTAGAGCAGACCGGTGCCGGAGGTGGCGGTCATGAACTCGGTGCGGAAGCCGATCAGGCCGCGCGAGGGGATGATGTAGTCCAGGCGCACCCGGCCCTTGCCGTCCGGGACCATGTTCTGCAGCTCGCCGCCGCGCGCGCCCAGCTTCTCCATCACCGAGCCCTGAGCGTTTTCCTCGACGTCGACGGTAAGCTGCTCGTACGGCTCCTGCTTGATGCCGTCGATTTCCTTGATGATCACCTCGGGGCGGGAAACGCCCAACTCGTAGCCCTCGCGGCGCATGTTCTCGATCAGCACCGACAGGTGCAGCTCGCCGCGGCCGGACACGCGGAACTTGTCCGGGTCGTCGGTCGGCTCCACCCGCAACGCCACGTTGTGGATCAGCTCGCGCTGCAGGCGGTCGCGGATCTGGCGGCTGGTGACGAACTTGCCGTCGCGGCCGGCGAAGGGCGAGGTGTTGACCTGGAAGGTCATGCTCACGGTCGGCTCGTCCACCGTCAGCGGCGGCAGCGCCTCGGGCGTGGCCGGGTCGGTAAGGGTGTCGGAGATGTTCAGCTCGCCGACGCCGGTGAAGGCGATGATGTCGCCGGCCATGGCCTCGGGCACTTCCACCCGCTCCAGCCCCAGGAAACCCAGGATCTGCAGGATGCGGGCGTTGCGCTTGTTGCCCTTGGCGTCGATCACCGTAACGGCGGTGTTGGTCTTGACCTTGCCGCGCTTGATGCGGCCGATGCCGATCACGCCCACGTAGGAGTTGTAATCCAGGGCGCTAACCTGCAGCTGGAACGGGCCGTCGACGTCGACATTGGGCGGCGGCACCCGGTCGACGATGGTCTGATACAGATAGGTCATGTCGCCGCCGCGCACGTCCGGGGTGGCGCCGGCGTAGCCGTTCAGGCCCGAGGCGTACACCACCGGGAAATCGAGCTGTTCCTCGGTCGCGCCGAGACGGTCGAACAGGTCGAAGGTCTGGTCCAGCACCCAATCGGGCCGAGCGCCGGGGCGATCGATCTTGTTGATGACGACGATCGGCTTGAGTCCGGCCTGCAGCGCCTTCTGGGTGACGAAGCGGGTCTGCGGCATGGGGCCTTCGACCGAGTCCACCAGCAACAGCACGGAGTCGACCATCGACATCACGCGCTCCACCTCACCGCCGAAGTCGGCATGCCCTGGCGTATCGACGATGTTGATCCGGTAGTCACGCCACTTGATGGCCGTGTTCTTGGCCAGGATCGTGATGCCGCGTTCTTTTTCCAGATCGTTGGAGTCCATGACCCGCTCGCCGGGTTGGGCGCGGGCGTCAAGGGTGCCGGACTGCTGCAGGAGTTTGTCGACCAGCGTGGTCTTGCCATGGTCGACGTGGGCGATGATGGCGATGTTTCGTAGGTTCTCGATCACAGAGGTATCCAGAAATCAGCCTGTTAGGGCGTGTGTGCGGGGCCCGCGCACTATACGCGCCCGCTTTTTCGATTGCGAGAGGCGCATGCACGGTGGCTTTGAGCGATACAATCCGCGCCGGTTCCCGAACCGCCGTCATTGAGGTCTCATGCAACTGGATCTGACCACGTTAGCCCTGTCGTTCGACGATGGTACCTGGGAGCGTGGTCTGCGCTATCAGCGCCAGGGGCGGGTGTTGTCGGTGCGTTGGGACGGCGATCGGCTGCATGGGCGGGTGCGCGGCAGCTATCAAGCGGCCTACGACTGCGACGTCACGTTCACGCTCGAAGGCGGGGCGGCCAAGGTCGCGCATGGTACCTGCGACTGCCCGGTCGCGTTCAATTGCAAGCATGCGGTCGCGGTCTTGGCGGAAGCAGCGCTGACTCAGCCGGTCGTCGCTGTGTCCGATGCCCGCGCCGAGGGCTGGCTGCGCCGGCTCGACAGCGCGCTGACCGCGGTGCCAGCGGCCGAGGAGCGGGTGATTTACCTGCTCGGCCTCGATACCCCCGGGCAGGTGCTGGTGCAGCCGTTGCGCCAGCGCCGGCGCAAGGACGGCACTTGGAGCAAGCCGCTCGGGGCGCCGACCGAGACCAACGCCGCGTCGTTGCCGCTGCGCGACCGGATGCTGTTGCGCCAGCTCTGGGCGCAGGGCTATGGCCGGGAGATCGTGCTCGAGCCGGAGTGGGGCGCGACCCTGTTGCCGGAGTTGCTGGCCACCGAGCGTTGTCACGTGGGTGGGCCGGAAGCGCCGGCGTTGCGTTTGGGCCAGCCGCGGCAGGGCAGTTTCGTCTGGGAGACCGAAGGCGACGGCGGTCAGCAACTGATCCTGCGGGGCGAAGGCGTCGAACGCGTGCTGCCGCTGGCGCCGCCGTGGTACCTAAGCGGAACTTTGTGCGGTCCGATCGATACCGGACTGCCGCCGACGGTCGCCGGGCTGCTGCTGCAGGCGCCGCCGGTGCGGCCCGAGGCTGCGCCGGCGCTGGCCGAGCGCCTGGATCGCTTGCCGCTGGCGGTTCCCAAGCCGCGCACGCTGCCGGCGCGGCGGCTCGATCGGGCCGCGCCGGTGCCTTGTCTGCGCTTGCAGGCGGGGCGGCAGGAGCTGGCCGGACCGTATTACGGTTACATGCCGGCCGCCTGGGCCGCGTTGAGCTACCGCTACGACGGCATCGAGATCGGCGCCGACGAACAGGCGCCGGTCGTCACGCAGGCGCACGGCGGGGAGCTGTTGCAGTGCGCGCGCGACCTCAAGGCCGAGGCCAAGGCGCCGCGCAAGCTGCGGGAATTGGGGCTGCGCCCGCTCTGGGGCAGCCGCCACGGCCGCTGGAGCGTGTGGAGCGACGAGGAGTGGCTGCGGTTCATGCTGGACGGCCTGCCCGGGTTGCGGGCAGCCGGCTGGCGGATCGAGGTGGCGGACGATTTCCCGTACCGCCTGGCCAGTGCCGGCGACTGGCAGGTCACGGTCGAAGAGGTACCGGGCTCGGAGTGGTTCTCGCTGGCGCTCGGCATCGAGGTCGACGGCCAGCCGGTCGACCTGTTGCCGGCGCTGCTGCGGTATCTCGAACGCAGTGGGGGGGCGGAGCCGGAAAGGCTGATCGTGCCGCTATCGGACGGCCGTATGCTGACCCTGCCGGTCGAGCGGGTCAGGCCCATCGTCGACACGCTGCAGGCCTTGTATCACCCGGATGTGGTCGACGATAACGGACGGTTGAAGCTGCCGCGCGCCGACAGCCACATGCTGCTGGAGCTGGAGAGCGTCGGCGTGGAGTGGCAGGGCGGTGACGCGCTGCGCCGCCTGGGCGAGCGGCTGCGCCAGGGCGTGACGCCGGCGCCGCAGCCGAAGGGGCTTACCGTCACCCTGCGCGGCTATCAGCAACAGGGGGTGGGCTGGCTGCAGATGCTGGCCGAGGCCGGCTTCGGCGGCGTGCTGGCCGACGACATGGGCTTGGGCAAGACCCTGCAGACCCTGGCGCATCTGCTGCTGGAGAAGGAGGCCGGCCGCGCCGACCGGCCCAGCCTGGTGATCGCCCCTACCAGCGTGATCGGCAACTGGCGGCGCGAGGCCGCCCGTTTCGCGCCGCAGCTGTCGGTGCTCACCCTGCACGGGCCAAATCGCGGCGAGCTGTTCGCGCGGATCCCCGAGCACGATCTGGTGCTGAGCACGTATCCGCTGCTGTCGCGCGACGAGGACGCGCTCGCCGCGCACGACTATCACGTACTGGTACTGGACGAGGCGCAGTACATCAAGAATCCGCTGGCCCGCGCCGCCGAGGCCGCGCGCAAGCTCAAGGCGCGGCAGCGCCTGTGCCTGTCCGGCACGCCGCTGGAGAACCACCTCGGCGAGCTGTGGTCACTGTTTCATTTCCTCATGCCCGGCATGCTCGGTAGCGCCAAGCATTTCCGCCAGCTGTTCCGCAACCCGATCGAGCGCGACGGCAACGAGGCGCGCCGCCAGCAGCTGGCGCGGCGCATCGCGCCGTTCCTGCTGCGGCGGACCAAGGAGTCGGTATGCGCGGAGCTGCCGCCCAAGACCGAGATCGTCCGCTCGGTGGAGCTGTCCGGCGCGCAGCGCGATCTGTACGAGACCGTGCGGGTGGCGATGTTCGAGCGGGTGCGCGAGGAGCTGGCGCGGCGCGGCATGAAGTCCAGCCACATCGTCATCCTCGACGCCCTGCTCAAGTTGCGGCAGGTCTGCTGCGACCCGCGCCTGGTGAAGCTGCCGGCGGCGGCCAAGGTCAAGCGCTCGGCCAAGCTGGAGCTGCTGTTGGAGCTGTTGCCGGAGCTGATCGCCGAGGGGCGGCGGGTGCTGCTGTTCTCGCAGTTCACCAGCATGCTGGCGCTGATCGAGGAGGCGCTGCGCGGGCGCGGCATCGATTACGTCAAGCTCACCGGCCAGACCAAGGACCGCAATACGCCCATCGACCGCTTCCAGCGCGGCGAGGTGCCGCTGTTCCTGATCAGCCTCAAGGCCGGCGGCACCGGCTTGAATCTCACCGCGGCCGACACCGTCATCCACTACGACCCGTGGTGGAATCCGGCGGTGGAGCGCCAGGCCACCGACCGCGCGCACCGCATCGGCCAGGACAAGCCGGTGTTCGTCTACAAGCTGCTCACCGAAGGCACGGTGGAGGAGAAGATCGCCGAGCTACAGGCGCGCAAGCAGGGCTTGAGCGACGCGGTGCTGGGCGGAGCGGAACAGGCGGCGGCGGAATTCGGCGAGGCGGAGCTGGCGGATCTGTTCGCGCCGCTGAGCAGCCTGTGCTAAGAGCCTCTAACAAGGGCCTGGTACGCCCGCGCTCGGGCAATGTGATCCGGCGGAGAGAAAAACGGCGCCGGCTTGAGGCCAGCGCCGTTTTCTTAGGTCAGCCGATCAGCCGGCCGGGCAGGCCGGCAGCGACTCGCGGCCGGTGGAGCCGAGGTTGTTGGTGAACTGGCAGCCGTAAGCCGGATCGGCCACCACCTCGGGGGTCAGCACATCGTCCCCGGCCGGCTTGGGGCCGCCGTTCACCCAGGTCAGGAAGTCCATGAGGGCGGTCGTCATCTCCGCCGCCGAGAAGTCGCAGTGGCTGGGCGCGCGGATTGCCCGCTGCACCAGCAGGTCGCCCTTGCCGTTGGCTTCGGCGCGTTCGCGGTACAACTGCTGGTGCCGGAACGGCACGTAGAAGTCGCCGAGCGTGTGCATGGTCAGCACCGGCACGTTGAAGTTGCCTTGCACCAGCGGCAGCCAGCGCACGCCGTCGTTACGCAGCGGGTTGGCCTCGGGGTCGGCCGCCTTGCGCTCGATCGACTCGTTGAAGGTGACTTCCTCGGTCGTGGGAGTGGCGCCGTTGGTCCAGCGGTAGACCCGGTCGGTGTTGTCGTAGATCGGTTTGGCCAGTATGCCGTTGATGGTGCCGTCCGAACCGCCGGTGCCCAGCACCGCCATCTGCAGGCTGCCGACCCGGAAACCCTCGTCGAAGATCGGGCGCTCGCCGCCGGTCAGCCTGCGGGCGATTTCCTTGAGCTTGTCGCCCTGCGCCGTGGTTACCCAAGCATTGTCGCCTTCGACGGCGACGAACAGCGTGCCGAGAATGTTGGGCAACAAGGTGAGGAACTCGCTGGACGGGCGATCGCCGTAACCGGCCAGGTGCTGCGCCACCAGGGTGTAGTCGCCCAGCCAGTTGAACTCGTTCTGCTCGGACTGGCAGAGCGGCATCGCGCCGGCATAGTTGACCTTGTAGCGGGCCCGCTCCAGCGTCTCGGCTTCCACCAGCACCGCGGCGGTGTGGCCGCCCAGCGAGCCGCCGGCGATCAGGTACTGGGTCGGCTCGTCGACCTCAACGCTCCAATCGCGCAGCAGGTAGTCGCGGAACTCCAGCGCCAGCTTGTTGGTGTCCTCGACCGCCGCGCGCACGTCGTAGAAGTTGGCGGAGTAGGAGGACGTCGCCCAGGCGTAGCCGGCGGCGGTAACCACGTTGCGGAATACGATGCTCGGGGTGACGCCGCTGAGGGTCAGGCTCTCGCCGCCGTAGCCGCGGGTCCACATGATCAGGCCGCCGTTCCAGTTCTGCGGGATTTCCACCCGGTAGCCGGCCGGGCCCTGGATGCCTTGATAGATACCGTAGTAGCGCGCGGCGCCTTGGACGGCGGCGTTGGGACCAAGACCGGGCAGAGCGCCGGTGTTGGCGTCGAACGCCAGGCTTTGCTCGTTCACCGTGAACTCGCGTTCGTCGTGGAGGCGGGTTTGTTCGGGTTCCGACGGGGGAGGCGTGTTCCGGTCGTCGTCGTTGTTGGACGAGCCATTGCAACCTGCCACGAACACGCTTCCAGCCAGCAGCAGCGCCGCTGTCCGCAGTGCAAGATGAGCCATGGGCTCTCCTCCTTGTTGATTCTTATGAATTTATCTTGTCGCGTGGCCGCAACGCGTAACAGTCTGTTTCGCAAGGCGAAATTCAGTTGTGTGGCGCGATGAGGCTAAACCGCATATCGCTATACAAGCGAGTTGCTGTCAAGAGTCCGTACGGGTACAGCCCTGGGGGCGGCTCTGCTATGCTCTGCCGCTTTCCGCGCCGGCGAAAAGCGTTTACCGATGAACTTGAAGAACCTGGAAAAACGGCTGTGCTACCTGGTGGGCAACGCCATCCAGGACTACCGGATGATCGAGGACGGCGACCGGGTGATGGTCTGCCTCTCCGGCGGTAAGGACTCCTACACCCTGCTCGACATCCTCATGCTGCTGCGGCAGCGCGCCCCGGTGCGCTTCGAGCTGATCGCGGTGAACCTGGACCAGAAGCAGCCAGGTTTTCCCGAGCACGTGCTGCCGGAGTACCTGGAGCGGATAGGGGTGCCCTACCGCATCCTCGAGCAGGACACCTACAGCGTGGTCAAGCGCGTGCTGCCGGAAGGCAAGACCATGTGCTCGCTGTGCTCGCGGTTGCGCCGCGGCGCGCTGTACAAAGCCGCGGGGGAGATGGGCATCACCAAGATCGCGCTCGGACACCACCGTGACGACATTCTCGCCACCCTGTTCCTGAACATGTTCTACGGCGGCAAGCTGGCCGCCATGCCGCCCAAGCTGCGCAGCAACGACGGCAAGCACGTGGTGATCCGGCCGTTGGCCTATGTGCCGGAGAAGTACACGGCGCGCTACGCCGAACTGAAGGAGTTCCCGATCATCCCGTGCAACCTGTGCGGTTCGCAGGAGAACCTGCAGCGCAAGCTGATCGGACAAATGCTCAAGCAGTGGGACGAGGTGCATCCCAAGCGGCTGACCAACATCATGCGCGCGCTGCAGAACGTCAATCCCTCGCACCTGGCGGACAAGAATCTGTTCGACTTCGAATCGCTGGTGGGTGCTTTCGTGCCGGACGGTGAGGGCGATCCGCTGGCGGCGGTGGAGCAGCCGGGAACGGCGACGGTGCGCGAGGCCGCGGTGCCGGCTTGGGCCGCGGAGCCTGAGTCGGAGAACGACTAGCCGGGATTAGGTTCCGGCCGGAACGGGCGCGGCCCCGAGAGGCCGCGCCGCGATTGGATCAGCCTTCCGTTGCCGGGCAGGCGGGGATGCCGGTCCGGCTCATGACCAGCGGGATCCCGACGATATCCATTTCCGAGCCGACCGGTGCGCGGGTGAAGGCGCAACCGTAAGCCGGGTCGCTGACCACGGTGGCGTCGATGACGTTGTCGCCGGACGGCTTCACGCCCTGCTGCTCCCAACGCAGCATGTCGACGAACGCTTCCACCTGCTCCTGGTAGGTGAAGTCGCAGTGGCCGGGGGTGCGAATCGCCCGTTGCACCAGCCAGTAGCCGTTGCCGTTCTGCTCGGCGCGCTGACGGTAGATCTGCTCGTGCTTGAACGGCACGTACAGGTCGCCGAGACCGTGAATCGTCACGACCGGCACCTTGAATTCACCGTTGATTACAGGAATCCAGCGCACGCCGTCGCTGCGGATGGCGTTGGCGTCCGGATCGCCGGACACGCGGAGGATGGAGTTGTTGAACGCACGCTCCTCGGCGCTCAGCGCGATGTCGTTGTCGAACTGATAGACCGTGCCGATATTGCCGCTCAGGTCCTTGGCGAGGATGCCGGCCACCGTGCCGTCGCGGCCGCCGGTGCCCATCACGGTCCCGTACCAGAACGAGCGGAAGCCGATATCGAACACCGGCCGGTCGCCGCCCGAGAGATTGCGCACGATGCCGGCGAGCTTGTCGCCCTGGGCGGTGGTCACGCCCGGGGTACCCAGCGCCGGAACCGTTTCCCAGAGCACGGCGTTGATGGCATCCGCGTTGAAATTGGTCGCGGGACGCGAGGTCAGGGCGAGCGCCTCGTTCTCCTCCGCGGCCAGGTGCTGGGCGGCGAAGGTGAAGTGCATCAAGTACTCGAATTGATAGGTGTCGCCGGTGACGCCGCACATCGGAACGGAGCCGTTGTACTGGACCTTGTTCGCGGCCGTGGCGTAGGTTTCCTCCTCGACCGCCGCCGCCGCTACGTGGCCGCCCATCGAATGGCCGGTGATGTAGATCTTGGTCGGCGCGGCAACCGTGCGGCCGCCGGCGGCAACCAGGTCGACGAATTGGTTGGCCAGTTTGTTGGTGTCCTCGACGCCGGCGCGTACGTCGTAGTAGTTGGCGCTGTAGCTGGACGCGGCCCAGGCGTAGCCGTTCTCGATCAGCCAGCGGCGGATGGACGGGTTGCTGACCGTCAGCGCCTCGCCCTCGCCGGCGTAGCCGTGGGCATACATGACGAGCATGCCGTTCCAGTCCTTGGGAACCTCGATCCGGTACGCGGCCTCGCCGTGGATGCCGTCGTAGCGACCGTAGAACGAGTCGGCTCCCGCGAGCGGCTCGAACGCCAGCGCATAGGCGCTGGCCTGCTCGATCACGGTGAAGGTGCGCTCATCGTGCACACGGGTCGGCTGCTGCGGCGCCGGTGGCTGTTCCTTGTCGTCGCTTCCGCTGCTGCAGCCGGCCAGAAGCGCGGTTGCGGTGAAAAGAGCGATGGGAGCCGCGGTCTGCCAGCGGCGAATATTGGTTTTCATTGTTTTCCTCGCTTTTCCTAAGCCGCTATGACGGGTGTCATCCCGGTAGGCGGAATGTCGTTGTTGACCGCGAGGCGTAGCCGCAACGGCCGGCCTCGCTGATGGCCTCTCAGCTGGATGCTGGTTCGGCCATCGCCGTCGATAGGTACTTGGATGAGTTGCCACGGCCGCTCACCGGCAGTCCGCACAACGAAAAAGCGCCGCTTGGGCGTAAGTGATTGGCCTGCATTGTTTTCTCCTCCAGTTGCCTCGCTCCCTTTCGTTTTTGTTTTCGCAATGCGAAATTTTATTTCGGTTTGCGCTGGGAGCATCCGCAGTAACTCAATATTCCAATTCGCTTGTCAATACCGGCTAACGGCGCGAATGCGCGACATCGGCATGGCGGATTCGCGTATTTCGCCCCCGCCGCGGCGCCATTTCGCGCGCCGTTGCTGGAACCGGCTTTCCGCCCACGACCGTCGGCACCGTGAGGCGGCCCTATGGAAACCCCTAGGAAAGAGCGGTCTCGCCGTCCTGGCAGATTCCTATGCGCCATCTAGTCTGATGGTGCTATCAGAAATGACGCGAATATCCGTAGGCGGGCTCCGCGGCTGCCGCGGGCATCCGCATGGACGCGACGGACAGGAGCCGGCGCGGCGAGTCCCCGAAGGTAAGCCAGGCGATGAGCGCGGCACGCCGGATGGGATGTGTGAGGGCTGTCCCCGGGCTGCTGGCGGCGGGTTCAAGGCTTCGGTGACAGCGGTTTCGATCAGAGCGTTCAGACCGTTGTCGCGGGATGCCGCCGGCGGATGCCCACGAACGACCGGTCAAGGAAGAAAGACAATAACCTCGGAGGAAAACCATGCCTTCCAAACTAAGACGGTTCGGCCGCAAGGCCGTGCTGATACCGCTCGTGCCTATCGCGATGCTGGCGATATCGCCGCGCATCGTTTCCGCGTTGGATCCCACCGACGGTCTCGGCGGCCTCATTCCCGGCCTGATCACGGAGGCGGCCAAGATCGAGTTCATCGGCAGGCTGCTGGCCGAGAACCTGGCCAAGCCCAAGGACGGCATTCCGGTGGCGCAGCCCGGCAGCGTGCAGACGCCGCGCGACCGGGCGATTCCGATCATGCTCACCGCCACGCATGAGGCGAAGTCCGGCAGCGATCCGAACGACTTCGCCAATCAGGTGCTCACCTACACGGTGGAGCGTCCGCCGAGCAACGGTACCTTGAGCGGGCAGGGCAGCGCCCTGGTGTACACGCCCAACCCCGGCTTCACCGGCAACGACAGCTTCGAGTTCCGGGTCAGCGACGGCGTGGACGGCTCCACCACCGCCACGGTCACGATCAACGTGCGCGGTTCCTTCATCAACTTCGACAGCGGCCAGGTCCGTCCGCTGGCCCTATCGCCCGACAAGACCCGGCTGTACGCGGTCAACACACCCGACAACCGCCTGGAGATCTTCGACGTGACCGGCGCCACGCCGCGGCCGATCGGTTCGGTGCCGGTGGGCATGGAGCCGGTGGCGGTGGCGGTGCGCAACAACGGCGAGGTGTGGGTGGTGAACCACCTCTCCGACAGCGTCAGCATCGTCGACGTCAGCGGCGGCAGCCCGCGCGTGAAGCGCACCCTGCTGGTGGGCGACGAGCCGCGCGACATCGTCTTCGCCGGCCCCAACCGCAACCGCGCCTTCATCACCACCGCGCATCGTGGCCAGAACAGCCCGGTCGATCCGCAGCTGCACACGCCGGGCGTGGGCCGCGCCGATGTGTGGGTATTCGACGCCGACAACCTCGGCACGGCGCTGAACGGTCCGCCGCTGAAGGTGCTCACCCTGTTCGGCGACACGCCGCGCGCGCTGGCGGTCAGCCCCGACGGCGGCACGGTCTACGCCGCGGTGCTGCACTCCGGCAACAAGACCACCTCGATCGGCGCCAACGACCGCGAGCTGGGCTTCCACAGCACCCGCAACGGCAAGCCCGGCCCGCAGACCGACGCTTCCGGCCAGAAGGCGCCAAACTCCGGCGTCATCGTCAAGCAGCAAGGCAAGACGCTGCTGGGCACCGAGAAGTGGGTGGACGAGCGCGGCACCGACTGGGCCTATTTCGTGCGCCACGAGCTGCCCGACTACGACGTGTTCGCGATCGACGCCAAAGCCGCCAGCCCCAAGCAGATCAAGTCCTGGAGCGGGGTCGGCACCACCTTGTTCAACCTGGCGGTAAACCCGGTCAGCGGCGCGCTGTACGTCAGCAACACCGAGGCCAACAACCACATCCGCTTCGAGGGCCACGGCGACCGCGTCTCCAAGCCCACGGTCACCGCCAACCTCGCCGCGAGCCGCATCACCGTGATCAAGGGCAACTCGGTGCTGCCGCGCCATCTCAACAAGCACATCAACTACAACGTGATCACCGGCCCGGAGAGCGAGCGCAAGCTCAGCCTGTCCCAGCCGGTGGACATGGCGGTGAGCTCCGACGGCCGCACCCTGTACGTGGCCGCGTTCGGCTCGAGCAAGATCGGCGTGTACAACACGCAGGCGCTGGAGCAGAACACCTTCACGCCGAGCCTGAGCAACCAGATCGTGCTGAGCGGCGGCGGCCCCAGCGGCGTGGTGCTGGACGAAAGCCGCAACCGGCTATACGCCCTGACCCGTTTCAACAACAGCGTCGTCACGGTCGACCTGGCCACGAAGCGCGAGACCGCCTCGGTGCCCATGTACAGCCCCGAGCCCGACTACGTGATCAACGGCCGGCGCCTGCTGTTCGACGCCGAGTACACCTCCGGTCACGGCGACGCGTCCTGCGGCTCCTGCCACATCTACGGTGACCTCGATCATCTGGCCTGGGATCTGGGCAATCCGGACGAGCGCTGGGTGCTCAACCCGAACGAGTACGTCGATCAGCTTGCCTCGCGCGCGCTGGCCAACCGCATGCTCCATCCCATGAAGGGGCCGATGGCCACCCAGAGCCTGCGCGGCTTGGCGTTCGCCGGTCCGCAGCACTGGCGCGGCGACCGTACCGGCAAGGTGCGCCTGAACGGCGAGTCCACCGAATCGGCGGCGTTCAAGGAGTTCAACGTGGCCTTCCCCGGTCTGTTGGGGCGCGCCACCGAGCTGACCAGCGAGGAGATGCAGGCGCTCACCGACTACGCGCTGAGCCTGAGCTATCCGCCGAACCCGATCCGCCGGCTGGATAACTCGCTGACCCCGGCGCAGGCAGAGGCCCAGCACTTCTACCTCAATACCCCGTCGACCGGGCTGGAGGGCGTACCGCTCACCACCTGCAACAGCTGCCACGTGCTGGATCCGAACAACAACCACTTCGGAACCTCCGGCAAGATGTCGTTCGAGGGCCTGGCGCAGGCGCAGGACATGAAGGTCCCGCACCTGCGCAACCTCTACCAGAAGGTCGGCAAGTTTGCGCAGAGCACCAAGACGCTGACCACCGGCTTCATGGGGCCGCAGATCCGTGGCTTCGGCTTCCAGCATGGTGGCGAGTCCGGTACGCCGGGCCAGTTCCTGTCGGCCGAGGTATTCCACGTGCCGTCCGACATGATGCCGAAGCTGGAGTCGTTCCTGATGGCCTTCGACACCGGGCTGGCGCCCATCGTCGGTCAGCAGGTCACCTTGTCGGCCAACAGCGGCCAGCAGGTGCACGAGCGTATCGACCTGCTGATCAGCCGCGCCGCGGTGAAGTCGCCGCTGGTGCGCACCTCGGTGCTGGATCCGCGCGACGAATGCGATCTGATCGTCAAGGGCCGGATCGAGGGCGCGGAACGCGGCTGGGTGCGGCTGGACGACGGCAGCTTCCTCAGCGACCGCGGCGACATCTACGGCGACGCGGAGCTGCGCGCGCTGGCGCAGGTGCCGGGTCAGGAGCTGACCTACACCTGCACGCCGCCGGGCTCCGGCATCCGCATGGGAGTGGACCGCGACGAGGACGGCATCCTCGACGGCTTCGACCACGTGACTTCTGGCAAGGCCTTCGTCTCGATCGCGCCGGAAAATCCCTACGCGCCGCCGCTGGTGAAGGTGGCCGAGGACGCGGCAGCCGGTGGTTTCGCGCTGGAGAAGATCCTGCGCGACATCCGCTGGTTCCCGAACCGGCCGTTCTAGGGGCCTGAGCCAGGTCGTGCCGGCGCCGCGCGCGCCGGTGCGACCGATCCGACACGCGCCCGCCGGAGCCCGCTCCGGTGGGCGTTTCGTCGTTACCGGCCGGGAACGCCGCTCACGCCCTTGCGGGCGCGGCGGCTGGTACCCACTCCAGAGCGTGAGAGATTTGAGTTACATTCGCGCATGACCCGCTCAGGCAGAAGCAATCGATGGCGACTCCGACCATCCACTCCATCGCCGGCATCTACGAACCCTTCAGCAGCTTCAGCCATTTGATCGGCGCCGGCATCGTGCTGGTGCTCGGCGTGCTGTTGCTGCGCCACGGCTGGGGCTTGGCGCACCGGGTGGTGACCCTGGCGGTGTTCGTGCTCAGCGCGGTGTTCCTGCTGAGCATGAGCGGGGTGTACCACTTGCTGCCGATGGGCGCCGCCCGCGAGGTGCTGCAACGGCTGGACCATGCCGGCATCTTCGCCCTGATCGCGGGCACCTTCACGCCGGTGCACGCGATGGCGTTCCAGGGCTTCGGCCGCTGGGGCGCGCTGGCCGTGATCTGGACCATCGCCGCCGTCGCCATCACTGTGAAGACCATCTTCTTCGCGTCGATTCCCGAATGGGTGAGCCTGACGCTGTACCTGGCCTTCGGCTGGCTGGGGCTGGTCTCGGGAATCTCGCTGTGGCGGCGCTTCGGCTACCGCTTCGTGCGTCCGCTGGTGTGGGGCGCGCTGGCTTATACCCTGGGCGCGGTGGTCGATTTCACCCAGATCATCACACTGTGGCCGGGCGTGGTCGGTCCGCACGAGCTGTTCCACGTGCTGGTGATCGCCGGGCTGGCGGCGCACACCGTGTTCATCTGGAAGCTGACCCACCGTCACCGCCAGCGGCGGCCGCGCGAGGCGGCCGCCTATCCGGCTACATCTGCTCCATCACCCGAATACCCAGCAGGTCCAGACCGGTCTTCAGCGTCTGGGCCGTGAGCACGCACAGCTGCAGACGGCTGGCGCGCACCTCGCCCTCGGCCTTCAGCACCGGGCAAGCCTCGTAGAAGCTCATGAAGGCGCCGGCCAGGTCGTACAGATAGCCGCACAGCACGTGCGGCACGCACTCCGCGGCGACCTGCGCCAGCGTTTCCTCGAACTGCGCCAGCTTCAGCGCCAGCGCGCGCTCGGCCGGCTCCTGCAACTGGATCCGGCCGCCGCCGCCGGCCTCGACCTCGCCACGGCGGAAGATCGAGCGGATGCGAGCGTAGGCGTACTGCAGATAGGGCGCGGTGTTGCCGTCCATCGACAGCATCGTGTCCCAGTTGAAGATGTAATCGCTGGTGCGGTTCTTCGACAGATCGGCGTACTTCACCGCGCCGATACCGACCGCCGCGGCGATTTCCCGGCGCTGCGCCTCGGGCAGGTCGGGGTTCTTCTCGGTCACCAGCTTGAAGGCGCGTTCCTCGGCCTCGTCGAGCAGCTCGACCAGCTTCACGGTGCCGCCGCTGCGGGTTTTGAAGGGCTTGCCGTCGGCGCCCATCATGGTGCCGAACGGCAGGTGCTCCAGCGATACCCGCTCCGACACCCAGCCGGCGGCGCGCGCCACCGCGAACACCTGGCTCAGGTGCAGGCTCTGGCGGGCGTCGACGAAATACAGCGCGCGGTCGGCGCGCAGCTCGCCGGCGCGGTAGCGCAGCGCGGCGAGGTCAGTGGTGGCGTACAGATAGCCGCCGTCGGACTTCTGCACGATCACCGGCAGCGGCTGGTCGTCCTTGCCCTTGAACTCGGGCAGGAACACGCACTGCGCGCCGTCGGAGGTCTGCGCCAGGCCCTTGTCCTGCAGTTCCTTCACCAGCACCGGTAGGTCGTCGTTGTAGGCGCTCTCCGGCATCACGTCGGCGCGGCCGAGGGTCACGTCCAGGCGCCGGTAAACCTCCTCGCAGTGGCGCAGCGACTCGTCGATGAACACCTGCCACAGCGCCCGGCACTCCGGATCGCCGCCTTGCAGCTTCACCACGTACTCGCGCGCCCGCTGCGCGAACTCCGCGTCCTCGTCGTACAGCCGCTTCGCCTCGCGGTAGAAGCTCTCCAGGTCGGCCAGCTCGGTGGAGAGGTCGGTGCCGGACGACTCGCGCAGCCGCACCATGTAGGCGATCAGCATGCCGAACTGTGTGCCCCAGTCGCCGACATGGTTCTGGCGGATCACCTTGTGGCCGAGGAACTCCAGCACCCGCACGCAGGCATCGCCGATGATGGTCGAGCGCAGATGGCCGACGTGCATCTCCTTGGCCAGGTTCGGCCCGGAGTAGTCCACCACCACCGTCTGCGGACTCGAGGCGCGGGTGACCGCCAGGTGCGGATCGGCGGCGGCGTCCTGCGCGCGCTCGGCCAGCCATTGCGGCTTGAGCCGGATGTTGAGGAAGCCGGGGCCGGCGATTTCCACGCTCTCCGCCAGATCGGACAGGTCGAGCTTGTCCAGCACCGCCTGCGCCAGCGCGCGCGGATTGGTGCGGGCGGCCTTGGCGGCGGCCATCACGCCGTTGGCCTGGTAGTCGCCGAATTCCGGGCGGGCGGCGTACTGCACCACGGCGGGGCTGCCGGCCGGCGCGCCGGCGGCGGTCAGGGCTTCACTGATGCGTAGCTCGAGCGTCTGGCGAATGTTCATCGCGGAAGTATCGGTCCTGTAAGTGCCATGGCCGCCGCCGGGCGGCCGAGAAGGGCGCCTATGATAGTGGATAACGCGCGCGGCCACCTCCCTCGGCCGCGCGGCGCGCGGCGTCGGGCCGGCACCGGCGGCGCGAGCCTTCTGCTAAAGTGAGGCGCTTTTCGCATTTTTCGCGCCGTCGGCGCATGCACCAGGAGTAGCTCGCGAGTTTCGACCATGGACAGAATCGAACCCACCCTCGGTGATCTCGATCTGCTCGACCGGCCGCGTCCGCAGCCGGCGCCGGCCGCCGCGCCGATGGTCACGTCGCCGGTTCGGGGCGGTGATCCCGTCGCGACCGGCACCGACAACGACTTCAACGATAGATTGAGCCCGGCGCGCTTCGCCGCATGGTGGCTGTTGTTCCTGTTCGCGTTCCCGTTCGTGGTGCTCGGCTTGTTCGGCGTGGCGGTGGGGGCGATCGCGATCGCCGGGCCGTGGGCGACGCTGCCCGCGGTGGCGGTCGGCGTGCTGGCCGCGGCGGCGATCGTCGCCTTTCTGGTGTCGCTGGTGGTACGGCGCCTGCACGATCTCGACGCGCCCGGCTGGTGGGCGCTGTTGCTGCTGGTGCCGGTCGCGAATCTGGTGTTCCTGTTCGCGTTGGCGCTGGCGCCGGGCACGCGCGGCAACAACCGTTACGGCGCGCCCAATCCGCCCGCGCCGTGGTTGCTGCGTATCCTGATCGCGTTGCTGCTGCTGGTTCCGCTGCTGGGGCTGCCGTTCGGTCTGCGCTGGTTGCAGAGCGAGCCGTCGGAGCCGGTGCCGATTCCGCTGCGGTTGCCGTAGCGTCCGTCGCGAGCGCCGCGCGCAGCATTGGCTGTCCGCAGCGCTTGCCCCAACATCGGGGTTGTCAGGGAGTGGATGTGGCATGGACGTTCAGGTCGAAACGCGCACCAACACCGTCGGAGACCGCGAGCCTTATCGTTTCACGGTGGGGCCGCGCCGCCTCGAAGTGCTCAATGTTCTCGACCGCTGGCTCAACCCCGACCACGGCTACTTCAAGGTCGAGGCGGACGACGGCGCGACCTATATCCTGCGCCATGACGATCTGAACGGGGGCTGGGAGCTCACTCTCTATCAAAGTCCGAGACGACCGCCGGCGCCGCCCATGCGCGAGATCCGGCGCCCGCAATAGCCGAACCCAGGGATGCCGGCGCGGCCGATGGATTGGATCGATCTACTGCAATGGCCGGCCATGGCGGTAACCGTGGCGGCCGCGTGGCTGGTGGGCTCGCAGCGGCCGCGGCGGCGCATGCTCGGCTTCTGGAGCTTCCTGGCAAGCAACGTGCTGTGGACGGTGTGGGGCTGGTTCGACCAAGCCTGGGCGCTGATCGCGCTGCAGTTGTTCCTGGCCGCCATGAACGTGCGCGGGCTGCGCAGGAACAAGTCGGCGCGGCAAAGCGCACCGACCTGAACCGCGCCGCGCCGGGGCTAGATGACCGGCATGCGCGCGCGGACGCGCGCCGGCGCGCCCCAGCCGAAGTAGGCGGCGACCGCGGCGGTGCCCGCGTGCAGCCAGATGTCGTGGCTGTGCAGCGGCACCAGGCCGAACAGGGTGTTGAGCACCGGGATCAGGCCCATTACCGCCAGCACGCCGTAGATCACGGCCAGCCCGCGCGAGAAGCTCACCGAGCCGTTGAAGTCGCGCATCGCCGCCAGCCCCCAAATGCCGACGGCCAGATGCACCAGGTTGTGCAGGATGTTGACCGGAAACAGTCCGAACAACCGGCCGTGGAAGGCCTCGATCGTCAAGGCGCCGGAGGCCGTATCCGGCGACATCAGGCCGGGGAAGAAGCCGAGTACCCCGGCCGCAAGGTAGACGATGCCGAGGATCAGAGCGAATCGCTGTACCAACATGGGCTGTCTCCTTCGCTTAAGTGGCGCGGCGTGTGTTCGTGCCGCCGTCGCCACGTTGGCCGCCGGATCCAGGAACGACGCCGCCCCGAGGCCGATGTGGGGGTAATGTCGTGCAAACCGAAATGCCGCCGCCGGCGCGATTCCGGTTGACCGCGCGCGCCGGCGGGGCATCATGGAGACCGACATCCGCTATTCGCCCCGTGCCGCCACAACAGGAGAATCGAGAATGAAGCGATTGCTGGTCGCCACCGATCTGTCGACGCGGTCCCAACGCGCCCTGGTCCGCGCGCTGAGCCTCGCCGAGACCATCGGTGCCGAGGTGCACGCCCTGCACGTGGTCAACGCCGATCTGCCGGCCTCGATCGCCAAATACGAGCGGACCGAAGCGGCCAAGCTGATCCAGCGGCAAGCCGAAGCCGCGCGCGCCGGGCGCGGCGTGCCCCTCACCGTGGACGCCATTCTCGGACACCCGGTGGCCGACGTGTTGGCGGTCGCCGATGCGCGCGCGGTCGACTTGATCGTGGTCGGCACGCACCGCACCAGCCCGCTCAAGGATCTGTTCGTCGGCGCCACCGCCGATCAGCTCATTCGTCTCGCCAAGCGGCCCGTGCTGGTGGTGCGCGATCAGCTCGAGCATCCCTACCGGCGCGTGCTGGCGCCGGTGGACTTCTCCGAGCATTCGCGGCGCGCCGTCGAGTTCGCCGCGCGGCTGCTGCCGAACGTGCCGCTCGGCATGCTGCACGTCTACGACATGCCTTACGCCGGCCTGGCCAATCTGAGCAAGGAAGCCGATCCCGCCGCCCAGGAGCAGTACCTGCGCAGCTTGTTCGCCGACGACGCGCGCCGTTTTCTCGCCGATCTGGGCGAGCTGGGCACGCAGGTGCCGCTGCGCATCTGCGCCGGCCAGGTGCTGCCGGTGATCGCCGAGGAGGTGCAACGGCAAGGCGTCGACCTGCTGGTGGCGGGCACCACCGGCCGCAGCGGCGTCGCCCGCGTGGTGCTGGGCAGCGTGGCCGCCGATCTGGTGCGGCGGCCGCCGTGCGACATCCTGGTGGTGCCGTAGTCGCCATCCTTCCATTTTGTCGCTCCGTCCCTGCGAGGGCCGTTCATCTTTGGTAAGGTGGCGGCCTTCTCCCTTGATGCCGGCCGATGGCGCGGTGGCGTGAGCCGCCCGCGCGGAGACGGAGACAACCGCGATATGAACAATAGCGACTGGCTTACCGCCTGGTTGAACGATTACCCCTGGTCCTATACCGCGCTGGCCGTGACGGCGGTCGTGCTCGCCGCCCTGGCGGCGGACTGGGTTTCCAAGCGCATCCTGGTGAGCGGCTTCTACCGTTTCCTCAGCACCACTGCCGTGGGACGGGAGCGCCTGCCCGATCACGGCATCGTGCGGCGCCTGGCGCACATCGTGCCGGCGCTGGTGCTGTGGAGCGGCGTGGCCGTGGTGCCGGACCTGCCCGAGGCGGCGGTGACGGTGGTGCGCAACGTCTGCAGCGCGTTCGTGGTCGTCACCCTTTCGCTGGCGATCAGCTCCCTGCTCAATCTGGTCAACGACGTCTACCAGCGCCGCCCGGACGCTGCCAGCAAGCCGATCAAGGGCTATTTGCAGGTGGTGAAGATCGCGGTGTTCGCGGTCGCGGCGATCCTGGCCATCGCCGCGCTGCTCGACCGCTCGCCGCTGATCCTGCTGTCCGGCCTCGGTGCCATGGCCGCGGTGCTGATGCTGGTGTTCCAGGACACGCTGCTGTCGCTGGTGGCCAGCGTGCAGCTGACGTCCAACGACATGATCAGGGTCGGCGATTGGATCGAGATGCCGCAGCTCAACGCCGACGGCGACGTCATCGACATCGCCCTGCACACGGTCAAGGTGCAGAACTGGGACAAGACCATCACCACCATCCCGACCAAGCGGCTGATCACCGAGTCGTTCAAGAACTGGCGCGGCATGCAGCAGAGCGGCGGGCGTCGCATCAAGCGCTCGATCTACCTCGATCAGACCAGCGTGCGCTTCCTCAGCAGCGAGGAGCGCGCCCGTCTGCACCGCTTCATGCTGCTGGACGAGTACCTCACCGCCAAGCAACGCGAGATCGCCGAGTGGAACGCGCGCCTGGCCGAGCGCGGCCGCGACGAGGTCAACACGCGCCGGGTCACCAACATCGGCACCTTCCGCGCCTACGTGGAGCGCTACCTGCGCAGCCATCCCGGCATCCACCAGGGCATGACCCTGATCGTGCGCCAGCTCGCTCCCGGTCCCACCGGTCTGCCGCTGGAGATCTACTGCTTCACCAACACCACGGCCTGGGTGGCCTATGAGGGCATCCAGTCGGACATCTTCGATCACCTGCTGGCGATTCTGCCCGAGTTCGGCTTACGCGTGTTCCAGGAGCCGACCGGGACCGACATGCGCAACCTGGTGGATTCGGTCGCCGCTCGCGCGGCGAGCGTGCCCCGCCTGTCGGTCGATGCGGTCGAGGCGTAGCACCGAAACGCGGATCGTGTCATCGTACTCAGCATCGATCGTGCCAACCACCTAAGCCAACGCCCCCAGTGACACTGTTCAGCCACAGACCGAGCCATCCGCGATCGCGACGCGCGCGTCCGCGTCGGGTACGGGCCGTGCTGTTGCTGCTCAGCCTGGTGGCGCTGGGCGTGCCGAATCTGGGGTTCGACCCGCAGTCGGAGTGGGGCGCCCGCGCCGAGACGTCGGGGATCTCAGCTCCCCGGGCGTCGGCGCGCGAGCAGCAGCGCAACGTCGGCGCCGATCTCGTCTGCGAGCAGGTGAGCGGCGACGGCTCGTGCCTGGCTATCGCGCTCGCCGGGGTCACCACGCTGCGTATCCGTCGCCGGTCGCGCCGCGTGGCCGTGGCATCTCCGCCGGCAGTCCTCCGTTCGCTCCGCGCGCAGCCTTGCGAGCCGCGCGCACCGCCAGCCCAGGGGTAGATCCGGCCGCGGGGCCGCGCGCGGCGGTTCCCGGCACCCTCCCGTGGAGTCCGGCGGCTGCGGCCGACGCGCGCGCTGCCTCGGCGCCGGACACCGCGAGGAACCCATGCATGACCGTAGCTTCGCCGCCTGTGCTCGCGCCGGGCGGCGGTGCGGTTTCAAAGGCGGATACGACCCGGTAACGGGCTGGCGATAGGTATTTCGGGCTACTGATGTCGAATCAGACACTCCTCGTCGTGTTGGTCGCGCTTCCCTTCCTGGGCAGCCTCGTCGCCGGCTTCTTGCCGGCGAACGCGCGCAATGCCGAGGCGTGGCTGGCCGGGGCGGTGGCGCTGACGGGAGTGGCGCTGGCCGCGATCTGGTATCCGGACGTGGTCGACGGCGGCGTGGTCCGCTATCAGCTCGAGTGGATGCCCACGCTGGGGCTGACATTCAATCTGCGCCTGGACGGCTTCGCCTGGCTGTTCGCGCTGCTGGTGACCGGCATCGGTCTGCTGGTGGTGCTGTACGCCCGCTACTACATGTCGCCGGAAGACCCGGTGCCGCGCTTCTTCTCGTTCCTGCTGGCGTTCATGGGCGCCATGCTGGGCGTGGTGCTGTCGGGCAATCTGGTGCAGCTGGCGTTCTTCTGGGAACTCACCAGCCTGTTCTCGTTCCTGTTGATCGGCTACTGGCACCACAACGGCGCCGCCCGCGACGGCGCGCGCATGGCGCTGATCGTCACCGGCAGCGGCGGGTTGTGCCTGTTCGGCGGCGTGCTGGTGTTGGGTCACATCGTCGGCAGTTACGAACTCGACGCGGTGCTGGCTGCGGCCGACGTGATCCGCGCCCATCCGTTGTATCTGCCGGCGCTGATCCTGATCCTGCTCGGCGCGCTCACCAAGAGCGCGCAGTTCCCGTTCCAGTTCTGGCTGCCCGAGGCGATGGCGGCGCCGACGCCGGTCAGCGCCTACCTGCATTCGGCCACCATGGTGAAGGCCGGCGTGTTCCTGCTGGCCAGGCTGTGGCCCGTGCTGGCCGGCACCGACGCCTGGTTCTGGATCGTGTCGCTGGCGGGTTTGAGCTCGCTACTGGTGGGCGCGTACGCGGCTATCTTCCAGCAGGACCTGAAGGGCCTGCTGGCCTATTCGACCATCAGCCATCTCGGGCTGATCACACTGCTGCTGGGCTTGAACACCCCGCTGGGCGCGGTGGCGGCGATCTTCCACATCATGAACCACGCCACCTTCAAGGCGTCGCTGTTCATGGCCGCCGGCATCATCGATCACGAGACCGGTACCCGCGACATGCGCCGCCTGCGCGGGCTGGGCAAGGCCATGCCGATCACCGCCTCGCTGGCGATGGTGGCCAGCGCGGCGATGGCCGGCGTGCCGCTGCTCAACGGTTTCCTGTCCAAGGAAATGTTCTTCAGCGAGGCGCTGGCGGCGACCACGCCGGTACCCGCGTTCGGCGAGTTCCTCACCTATGCCGCCACGCTGGCCGGTCTGTTCAGCGTGGTTTATTCGCTGCGCCTGATCCACGGCGTGTTCATGCGCGAGCCGGCCACCGATCTGCCGCGGACGCCGCACGAGCCGCCGCGCTGGATGCGTTTCCCGGTGGAGTTCCTGGTGCTGCTGTGCCTGGTGGTGGGCATTCTGCCGGGCCGCACGGTCGGCGGGATGCTGGATACCGCGGTGCTGGCGGTGCTCGGCGCCAATACGCCGCATTACGATCTCGCCGTGTGGCATGGCTTCACCATGCCGCTGCTGATGAGCGTGGTGGCCATGGTCGGCGGCGTGCTGGTCTACATGCTGCTGCGGCGGCGCATTCCGCGCTACGTCAGCGGTCCGCCGCTGATGCGCCTGGTGCAGGGCAAGCGCGTCTTCGACGCGGTGCTGATGGCGGTGTCATGGCGTCTGGCGCACTTCCTCGAGGGCGTGCTCGGCACCCGCCGGCTGCAGCCGCAGCTGGAATTGCTGGTGGCGGCGGCGTTCGCCGCGGCCTCGGCGGTGATCGCCACGCGCGGACTGCGTGCCGGTCCGATGGCGTCTTCGCCGGTCGACCCGGGCCTGCTGCTGGTGTGGGCGATGGGCGCCGTATGCGCCATCGGCGCCGCCTACCAGGCCAAGTTCCACCGCCTGGCGGCGCTCATCCTCATGGGCGGTGCCGGTTTGTCGACCTGCATCACCTTCGTCTGGTTCTCCGCGCCCGATTTGGCGCTGACCCAGTTGCTGGTGGAAGTGGTCACCACGGTGTTGATCCTGCTGGGTCTGCGCTGGCTACCCAAGCGCATCCCCGAGCCCGAGGTGAAGCCGACGCTCATGGAGCGGCTGCGCCGCGCGCGCGACCTGCTGGTGGCCATCGTCACCGGCGCCGGCGTGTCGGCGCTGGCCTACGCGGTGATGACCCGGCCGCTGCCCGACACCATCGCCAGCTACTTCCTCGAGCGCGCCTACACCGAGGGCGGCGGCAAGAACGTGGTGAACGTGATCCTGGTCGACTTCCGCGGCTTCGATACCCTGGGTGAGATCACCGTGCTCGGCGTGGTGGGCCTCACCGTGTACGCCTTGCTGCGCCGCTTCCGGCCGGCGCCGGAGAGCGTCGAGATCCCGCGCCAGCAGCGGCTGCAGAACGCCTACGACGAGGCCAACCCGGAGCGGCGCAAGGGCGACACCGTGGCCGATTACCTACTGGTGCCGTCGGTGATGATGCGCCTGCTGTTCCCGGTCATGGGCATGCTGGCGATCTATCTGTTCCTGCGCGGCCACAACCGGCCCGGCGGCGGTTTCGTCGCGGGCTTGGTGCTGGCGGTCGCGATCATTCTCCAGTACATGGCCGGCGGCACCCGCTGGGTGGAAGCGCGGCTGCGGATTCAGGCGGTGCGCTGGATGGGGTTGGGCCTGCTGTTCGCCGTGTTCACCGGCGCCGGTGCCTGGTTGTTCGGTTATCCGTTCCTGACCTCGCACACCCGTTACATCGAGTTGCCCGTGATCGGCGCCCTGCCGCTGGCGAGCGCCGCGGCCTTCGACCTCGGTGTGTTCATGCTGGTGGTCGGCGTGACGGCGCTGATCCTGCTGGCGCTGGCGCACCAGTCCATCCGTAGTTACCGCCCGTCGCGCAGCGCGGCGCCGGAGGCGACCAAGGTCGAGGCGTCCGAGGTGGAGACCAAGTAGTGGAGATCATCATCGCCCTGAGCATAGGCGTGCTCACCGCCTCCGGCGTGTGGCTGCTGCTGCGGCCGCGAACCTTCCAGGTGATCATCGGCCTGTCGCTGCTGTCCTACGCCGTCAACCTGTTCATCTTCGGCATGGGCCGGCTGCGCAGCGGCGCCGCGCCGGTGCTGACCGACAGCAGCGGTGACCTGGCCACTTTCGCCGATCCGCTGCCGCAGGCGCTGGTGCTGACCGCGATCGTGATCGGCTTCGCCACCACCGCGCTGTTCCTGGTGGTGCTGCTGGCCGCGCGCGGCCTCAGCGGCACCGACCACGTCGATGGCCGGGAGCCCAAGCCATGACCGCCTGGACCGAACATCTGGCGATAGCGCCCGTGATCCTGCCGCTGTTCACCGGCGCGGCCATGCTGATGCTCAACGAGCGCCGCCATTCGCTGAAGGCGACGATCAACCTCGTTTCCACCCTGTTGCTGACGCTGATCGCGCTGATCCTGCTGCGCGAGGCCGACGCGGCCCCGGCGGGCACGGCGGCGGCCTCGGTGTACCTGCTCGCCGACTGGCCGGCGCCGTTCGGCATCGTGCTGGTGGTGGACCGGCTCGCGGCGATGATGCTGGTGCTGTCGGCGGTGCTGGGGCTGGCCGCGCTGATCTTCTCGCTGGCGCGCTGGCACCGGGCCGGCAGTTACTTCCACCCGATGTTCCAGTTCCTGCTGATGGGGCTCAACGGCGCCTTCCTCACCGGCGACCTGTTCAATCTGTTCGTGTTCTTCGAGGTGCTGCTGGCGGCTTCGTACGGGCTGGCGCTGCACGGCGTCGGCTCGTTGCGGGTGAAGGCGGGGCTGCATTACATCGCCATCAACCTGGCCGCGTCGTTGCTGTTCCTGATCGGCGTGGCGCTGATCTACGGCGTTACCGGCACGCTCAACATGGCCGATCTGGTCACGCGCGTGCCTCAATTGGCCGCCGGCGACCGGGTGTTGCTGGAGACCGGCGCCGCGGTGCTCGGCATCGCTTTCCTCACCAAGGCCGGCATGTGGCCGCTGTGCTTTTGGCTGCCCACGACCTATGCAGCGGCGGCGGCGCCGGTGGCGGCGCTGTTCGCGATCATGAGCAAGGTCGGCATCTACGCGGTGCTGCGGCTATGGCTGCTGCTGTTCGGCGCCGACGCGGGCGGGTCCGCCTTCTTCGGCGAGAGCTGGCTGCTGGTCGGCGGCTTGCTGACGCTCAGCTTCGGTGCCATCGGCATGTTGGCATCGCAGGACATGGCCCGCATGGCCGGCTACAGCGTGTTGGTGTCGTCCGGGACGCTGTTGGCGGCCATCGGCAGCGGCGTGCCGGCGGCGACCGCGCCGGCGCTGTTCTACATGGCCAGCTCGACCTTGGCGATCGCCGCGTTCTTCCTGTTGATCGAGCTGGTCGAGCGTAGCCGCCGCGCCGGCGCCGACATTCTCGCCGTCACCCTGGAGGCCTTCGGCGGCGCCGAGGTGGAACCGGAGGACGACGAGGCGGGCGTGGTGATCCCCGCCACCATGGCGCTGCTCGGCCTGAGCTTCCTGCTGTGCGCGCTGCTGCTGGCCGGCCTGCCGCCGGTATCCGGTTTCCTGGCCAAGTTCGCGCTGGTGACGGCGCTGTTCAATCCGACCGGTCTGGGCGGCGACGGAACCATCTCCGCCGTGGCCTGGGTGCTGTTGGCGGCGCTGCTGCTGTCAGGTTTGGCGGCGGTGATCGCGATGGCGCGCGCCGGCGTGCGCGCGTTCTGGGTGCCGGTGGGCACCACCGTGCCGCGGGTGCGGGTGATCGAGATGCTGCCGGTGGCCGGCTTGCTGGCGCTGTGCCTGACCATGACCGTGGCCGCCGGGCCGGTGATGTCCTACATGCAGGACACCGCGGCGCGCCTGCATGCCCCGGCCGGCTACGTCGATGACGTGTTGTCGACGCCGCGCACCGGCGGCCGCCTGCAGGAGGTGGGGCAATGATCAAGCGTTGGCTGCCGTTCCCGCTGGTGTCCCTGTTCCTGCTCGGCTTGTGGCTGCTGCTGAACCAGTCGCTGGCGCCGGCGCACTGGCTGTTCGGCGCGGTATTGGCGCTGTACGGGCCGCGCTGGCTGGTGCGGCTGGAGGCGCCGGCGGGCGCGCTGCGCCGGCCGCTGGCGGCGCTGCGGCTGTTCGGGCTGGTGATGGTCGACGTGGTGCGTTCCAACATCGCCGTGGCGCGGATCATCCTGCGGCTCGGCACCCGTCATGAGACCGCCGGCTTCCTGGATATCCCGCTGACCATGCGTCATCCGACCGGCTTGGCGGTGCTGGCCACCATCATCACCGCCACGCCCGGCACGCTCTGGGTGGACTACGATTCGGCGCGCGGCATGCTGTTGCTGCACGTGCTCGACCTGGTGGACGAGGAGGCCTGGATGCGCACCATCAAGCATCGCTACGAGCGGCTCCTGATGGAGATCTTCGAATGAGCGCCGCCATCCTGTTCTGGTCGCTGACCATCGCCCAGATCATGCTGGCGCTGGCCCTCGGCTGCGCCGCCTACCGCATGTTCAAGGGGCCGCGCGCGCAGGATCGGGTGCTGGGTCTGGATACCCTTTACGTCAACGCCATGTTGCTGCTGATGACCTTCGGCATCCGCTACGGCACGTCGCTGTACTTCGAGGTGGCGCTGGGAATCTCGCTGCTGGGCTTCGTCGGTACCGTCGCCTTGTCCAAGTTCCTGATGCGGGGGGAGGTGATCGAATGAAGTCCGTCGCCGAACTGCCGCTGTGGGCGGCGCTGGTCGTCTCCGCGCTGGTCCTGCTCGGTGCCGGGATATGCCTGATCGGCTCGGTGGGGCTGGTGCGGCTGCGCACCTTCTACCAGCGCGTGCACGCCCCGACCCTGGGCACCACGATGGGCACGGCCGCCATCGCGCTCGGCTCGATCGTCTGCTTCACGGTGTTGAAGTCACGGCCGGTGTTGCATGAGCTCCTGATCATGCTGTTCGTGACCGTGACTACCCCGGTCACCTTGATGCTGCTCGCCCGCGCCGCCCTGTACCGTGATCGGGTCGAAGGCGGCGAGGAGGCGCCGCCAGCGCGTCCGCCGGAGGGCACGAAGCGCTCCTGAGCCGCTACTCGGGCCCGCGCAGCAGCGCCAGGGTTTCGACGTGATAGGTCTGCGGGAAGAAGTCGTAGGGCGTGATGCGCTCTATCCGGAACCCGGCGGCGTCGAACGCGGACAAGTCCCGATGCAGGGTGCCGGCGCTGCACGATAGGTACGCCAGCCGCCGCGGCCGTGCTTGCTCGATCAGCCAACGCAGCACCGCCGGTTCCAGCCCCGTGCGCGGCGGGTTCAGATATGCCAGCCGGGTCTCCCGCGCCGCGCCGGCGGCAAGCCAGGGCGTGAGCTGCGGCAGGCGCTGTTCGCACAGGCCGCGGAGCACCAGCGCGCTGGGGGCGTTGCGCGCGGCATTGGCCACCGCCTCGGCGCTCGTCTCGACGCCGACCACGCGTGCGCCGGCGCGGCACCAGCGCGCGAGCGAGGCACCGTTGCCGCAGTAGAGGTCGATCACCGCGCTGCCGTTGTCCGGCGCGAGAAAGCTCTGCGCCTCGTCCAGCGCCAGCCGGTACAGCTCCGGCAACAACTGCTGGAACGCGGTCGGACCGTACACCAGGCCGTCGGCATCGCGCGACTCGGGGGCGCCCCACAGCAGCCGCCAGCCGTTCTTGGCGAACAGCCTGCGCCCGGCCGAAGGGTGCAGATGCAGCCACAGCCCTTCCAGCCCGGCCGCGGCCAGTTTCCCGGTCAGGTCATCGCTCAACCAGTCCAGCGCCGGCGCCTGCTTGGTCTTGAGGATCAGCGTGGCCTGCGCGCCAGCCTGGGCGAAGAACGCCAGCGGAAACGCCGCCGGCGGCGGCAGATGCTCGGCGAGCGCCGCCAACACGGCGCGCACGCGCGACGAATGCACCGGGCAGCGGGGGATGGCGATCAGTTCGTCGTCCGCGAGCAGGCCGAAGCCCCAGCGCTCCGCCTGCCAGCCGGCCCACAGCGCTACCTTGTCGCGATAGTCCCGGCGCCGCTCGGCGGCGGCGCTGCGGATCTCGCTCAGCGTTTCCTGCCATGGAGCCAGGCGCCGTCGCAGCCAGTCGGTCTTCTGCGCGGCGCTGGCCGCCGCGTCGAGATGGCGGTGGGCGCAGCCGGGGCAGCGCGGTTCGCAGTCGGGGGAGGCGGCGAGGATGGACATGACCGAGTTCATCTTATGGCGAATTGCTTGTGGCCACCGGGGCAAGACGTGACCACAGTCGCGGAACGTCTCGGCGGCGGCCGGTTTACTGCGGGCCTGACCGATTACCCGCCAGTGCTGGGAGCGGATCCCGCCGCGGCACCAGCGTCCGCCGCAGCGGATTCGCCGACCGCGCAGAGCCCGCGCGTTGGATGGAACATCCCGCTCGCGCGCATCGACGACGGAGCAAGCCATGATTCAAGCAGTACGCAGCCAAGTCCTCAAGAACGCCGCCGGCCGTCTGATCTTCGCATCCGGCGCGGCCGGGCTGGTCCTCGCCGGCGTCGACGCCGCCTTGCACGTCAGCCCGCTGCTGGCGCGGAGCGTGCCAGCCGCCGCGGACGCCATGCTGGTGCAGCGCGCACTGCTGGTGCTGTCGATGCTGCTGTTCGGGGCCGCCTACCTGCGCTCGCGCTTCGAAAGCGAGCGCCGTCGGACCTTCATCGACTTCGTGCTCCACTTCTGGCAGTTCCATCCGCTGCGCGAGCGCAAGCTATCGCACCGGCTGCTGGAGTGGGCGCACTTCTCGCTGATCCTGCTGATGTTCCACCGCGCGCTGTTCCTGTAAAGCGCCTGTGTTCGGCCCCACCTTCTCCGTAATACGTATCACGGAGAAGGTGGCATGCGCAGGTTCGGCGCAGGCCTCGCCATCGTCCTGGCCCTGATCGGGCTCCTTGTCGCCGCCTTGTTGGCCAGTCTCGAGACGGACTGGTTCGCGCGTCGCCTGTCGCAAGGCCTCTCCGAGCAATTCCAACGCGAGGTCGTCATCGGCGCGCCGCTCGATATCGACTGGTCGCTGCGTCCCGTGGTCCGCGCTCAAGATGTGCGCGTCGGCGCGCCGGACTGGGCCGGACCCGCGCCCACCGCCGCCGTCGCGGCCATGGCGGCGCGTTTCGACCCGCGCGGTTTGTTTCGCGGCGAACTCACCATCGAACAGCTCGTGCTCGAGCGGCCAGAGCTCGCCCTGATCCGCGCCGCCGACGGCCGCGCCAGCTGGGACGGCCTGACCGGCGGCGGCGAGGGCGGTTCGGCGCTGCCGTTCGAGCTGGTGCTCGCGGCGTTGACGATCCGCGATGGCCGTCTGCTGTACCAGGACGCGCTGCAGTCGACCCGCCTGGAACTGGCGGTGCATACCCGCCAGGGTGAGGCCGGCGCTCCGACGCAGTTGCTGGCCGAAGGCCGTGGCGAGCGCTCGGGCAAACCCCTGCGCATTGACTTCGTCGGTGGACCGCCGCTGGCGCTGGATCAGCGCGAGCGTCCTTATCCGGTCGACCTTCGCGTTCGCTCCGCAGGTACCCGCATCGCCGCGCGCGGCGGCGTACGACGGCCGCTGGCGCTGGAAGGCGGCGAGCTGGATCTGCAAGTCAGCGGTCCCGATCCGGCCGATCTGCTGCCGTTGCTGGGGTTGAGCCTGCCGCAACTGCCGCCCTACGACGTGCGCGGGCGGCTGACCTTCGGCGACGGGGTGTGGCGGTTCCAGGACTTCAGCGGCCGCTTCGGCGACAGCGACATCGCCGGTGACATGACCATCGAAGCCGGCGAGCGGCCGTTGCTGCGCGCCGAACTCAGGTCGCGCCGGCTCGACCTCGATGACCTGCTGCCCGCGGTCGGCGGAACGCCGTCCACCGCGCCCGGCGAGACCGCCTCGTCGGAACAACGGCGCGACCAGCAGGCGCGCCAGGGTGACCAGGAAGTGCTGCCCGAGCGTAAGGCCAGCCGCGGCCGCTGGCAGGCGATGAATGCCGAGGTGAGCTTCGTCGGCAAGCGCGTCAATGCCACCGCCACGCTGCCGCTCGACGATCTGAGCCTGCGCGCGACGCTGGAGGACGGCGTGCTGCGCTTCCATCCGCTCGACTTCGGCGTCGGCGGCGGCGAGGTGCGCACTCAGGTTAGCCTGGACAGCCGCGAGCAGCCGCTGCGCGGCCGGGTGCAGGCGCGGCTGCGGCGGGTCGATCTGCAGAAAACCCTGCGCGGATTCCGCGAGCTTACCGACAAGGCCTACGGCGTGGTGCGCGGCCAGGCCGAGCTGCGCTTCCGCGGCGATTCGGTGGAGCAGGCGCTGAGTTCGCTCGACGGCAACATGTTGCTGTACATGAGCGGCGGTGAGGTCAATGCCCTGCTGGTGGAACTGCTCGGTCTCGACGCCGGCGAAGCCGCGGCGGTGGCGCTGACCCGCGACAAGCCGGTCGACATCCAATGCAGCATCGCCCAGTTCGAGGCGGAACAAGGCGTGGCCCGCATCAAGCGGCTGCTGGTCGCCAGCGACGACAGCAACATCTACGCCGACGGCAGCGTCGATTTCCGCCGCGAGCGGCTGGATCTGCGCCTGGAAACCGAATCGCGCGATCCCAGCCTGCTTACCGGCAGCTCGCCGATCACCGTGCGAGGCAGCTTCGCCGAGCCCGACGTGTCGGTGGTTTCCGGCGAGCTGATCGCCAAGGGCGTGGCGGCGGTAATCGCCGGCCTGCTGGCGCCGCCGTTGGCGATAGCGCCGTTCGTCGAGCTCGGCTCGGGCGAGGACATGGCCGACACCTGCCGTGAGCTGACCGCGGCCGCGAAGCGCGAGGTGAAGACCGAGCAGGCCGAGCCGCGCGGTTAGTCGAGCAGGCGCACCCGCGTGCGCTTGAAGAACGGAATCAGGATCACTCCGGTGATGAAGCCGCCGAGGTGGGCGCGGAACGCCACGCCGGCGTCGGACGAGGCCAGCAGTTCAGACAGCAGCTGCATCCCGAACCACAGCCCCAGCACCAGCAGTGCCGGCAGCCGCACCAGTTGGCTGAACAGCCCGAGCGGGATCAGTACCAGCACGTGCGCGCGCGGATGGAGCAGGGCATAGGCGCCGAGCACGCCGGAGATGGCGCCGCTGGCGCCCACCATCGGGATCTGCGAGGTCGGCGCAGGCACCGCCTGGAACATCGCCGCGGCGATGCCGCAGGCCAGGTAGAACACCACGAACCGGACGTGGCCCATGCTGTCCTCGATGTTGTCGCCGAAGATCCACAGGTAGAGCATGTTGCCCAGCAGGTGTAGCCAGCCGCCATGCAGGAACATGGACGTGATCACCGTCGCCGCCGGCGGCACCAGGGCGATGTCCGGGCTGAGCCGCGCGCCGCCGAACAGCACATCGGGAATCAGGCCGAGCGCGTACAGCGCCGCCTCGCCGGCCTGGGGACCCAGCGACCATTGCCAGAGGAACACCAGCACGCACAGCGCGATCAGGGCGTAGGTGACGTAAGGCGTGGTGTAGCTGGGGTTGTCGTCGCGCAGAGGGATCATCGATAGGGTTTCCTCACCCGCCGGCGGCGGTCACGCACACTATCGGGCCAATCGAGGCCGGGGTACAACCAGCGTGCTAGGAAGAGGAAAGAGAAGGCGGCGATCTAAAAGTGGGGGGGGAGGGGACGATCGCCGCTCAAGAATTAACAACAACTGCCGGGGAAGAAACAACGTTCGCGTGCGAAGAGCATTCGAAAGCTCGCGCCTAGGCGCGGACCAAAGTAGACTTGTGTCCGTTTGATCCGGCCGATGCTCGCCTGCTATTCGAATTCGCTTGCGATGAACGTAGCTTAGCGAGCGCTGAAGCGCCGGCACAAACAGGGATTTCTTGGGCTAAGAGCTAGAATTTCTAAGTTATGCGACAGCTGCCGCCTCTTAACGCCGTACGCGCCTTCGAAGCCGCGGCTCGTCATGAGAGCTTCGCCAAGGCGGCGGAGGAACTTTTTGTCACCCCCGCCGCGGTCAGTCAACAGGTCAAGACCTTGGAGGACTGGCTCGAACTGACGTTGTTCCAGCGCCACGCCCGAGGCTTGCACCTGACCCCCGCCGGCCGCGCCTATCTGCCTTGGCTCACCGATGCGCTGGACCGCTTGGCGAGCGCCACCGAAACCGTGCGCCGGATGGGGCAGACCCATGTGCTTACCGTCGGCGTCACCCCCGGCTTCGCGTCGCTGTGGCTCGGGCCGCGCCTGTGGAGCTTCGCCAGCAAGCACCCGGAGCTGGATATTCGCGTCACCGCCACCAGCCGGCCGGTGCAGGCGGATGAGGAACAGATGGATCTCATCATCCGCTTCGGCCGGGGCGAGTACCCGAACATGCATGTCGAGCTGCTGTTCGAGGACGGGCTTACTCCCGTCTGCTCGCCCGAGCTGCAGCAGGGGCCGCATCCGCTGCGCACGCCGAGCGATCTGAAGTACCACACCCTGCTGCATAACGAAGCGGTGGTGCTGGCCGGTTTCCGCGCATCCTGGCAAGACTGGCTGGACGCCGCCGGCGCGCGCGACGTCGACGGTCGGCGCGGGCTGCACTTCAGCGACTTCCCGCTGGTGCTGCAGGAGGCGCTGGCCGGCCGCGGCGTCGGACTTGGCCACATCGCGCTGATCCAGCAGGAATTGCGCGCCGGCCGCCTGATACAGCCGTTCGAGCACGTGCTGCATCCCGGCGGCAACTACTACATCGTCCATCGGCGCGGCGCCGAGCAACAGCCCAAGGTCGCGGCCTTCCTCGATTGGCTGCGGCTGGAAGCCGCGCGCGATCGCTCCGGAGGAGAGACCGACGAGCACCGCTGCGCTTGAGCCGCTGCTGGCGCTGATCGAGCGTAGCCGGCGCCCGCTGCTGCTGACTGGCGCCGGCTGCAGCACCGACTGCGGCATCCCCGACTATCGCGATAGCGGCGGCGCCTGGAAGCGCAAGCCGCCGGTGTTCCTGCAGGAGTTCCTGCGCTCGCCGCTGGCGCGACAGCGCTATTGGGCGCGCAGCCTCGCCGGTTGGCCGTCGATCGCGCAAGCCGCGCCTGGCACGGCGCACGACGCCATCGCCCGGCTCGAGGCCGCCGGCCGGATGCACTGGCTCATCACCCAGAACGTCGACGGTTTGCACCAGCGTGCCGGCAACCGCCGCGTGATCGATCTGCACGGGCGGCTCGACACGGTGGAATGCCTGGCCTGCGGATTCAGCCTTGCGCGCGAGGCGCTGCAGGCCGAGCTGGTCGCACTCAACCCGGACTGGCCGCTGGGGCCGGTGGCCGCCGCGCCGGACGGGGATGCCGACATCGAGGGGCTGGACTTCGCCGCGTTTCGCGTGCCCGACTGTCCGCGCTGTGGTGGCCTGCTCAAGCCGGCCGTGGTGTTCTTCGGCGAGCAGGTGCCGGCGGCGCGGGTAGCGGAGTCGTTCGCCCGCCTGGACGAGGCCGACGCGCTGCTGGTGGTCGGTTCCTCGCTGATGGTTTGGTCCGGCTACCGCTTCGTCCGGGCGGCGCGGCAGAAGGGCGTGCCGGTGGCGGCGATCAATCTGGGCCGAACCCGCGCCGACGCCGAGCTGAGCGTGAAGGTGGAACTCCCGTGTGGCGAGGCGCTCGCCGCATTGGCGGAGCGGCTGCTCTAACGGTCGCGCGACGCGGCCGCCGCCGGCCAGTCCTCGCGCCAGGCGTCGCCGTCGGTGCCCGCGGCGTACTTGATGCGCACCGGCATCGCCGCCAGGCGGTCGTACAGCCGGACGTCGGCGTGGATGGGCCACCAGTCGTAGAGGAAGATCTCGATCGGCCGCCACATCGCCACCCAACCGCCGATCAGCAGACTCTCGCGCAGGATCCCGACGACGCCGCTGGGGGCGAGCCAATCCTGGATGAGCTGACTGGCGCCGATCGCCAGTCCCAGGAAGGTCAGGCCGATCAGCAAGCTTACCCGGCCGCGCGCGAACAGCCGCCGCAAGCGCAGCCGGGCAGCGTCGCCGCGCGCGCGGAAGTGCTGCTGGACGGCGTTGCGCAGCGCCTGCGCCTCGTCCGGCGGCCCGGGCGCACGGTCGAGGTGCACCAGCAGGGCCAGCGCCGCGTCGCGCGGCAGCTCGCGGCTCCAGCTGACGATGAATTCCTCGGCGCTGGGATCGAGGTCGCGACTGCGGAACGGCGACGGATCCATGGCGTCGAGCAGTTGGCGCAGCTCGGCGACTCGTACTTCTATCAGGCCGCTGCTCGCGGCAACGGTGTCGCCCGCGGTCGATTCAGCCTTCACGAACATTGTCCCTTAGCCGCCGCGACGCGCCGGCGGCTCTCGTCATTGCCAATCGCGCGCGAATCATGCGTACTTCGAGCCTGGTGGGGAAAGAGATAACGACATGATCACACTGCACCACTGCGTCAGCGCCCGCTCGTTTCGTCCTCTGTGGATGCTGGAGGAGCTCGGATTGCCCTACGAGCTGAAAATGCACCCATTCCCGCCGCGCGTCCACGACAGCGAATTCCTCGAGCTCAACCCGCTCGGCACGGTGCCGCTGCTGATTCACGACGAGGCGCGCATGACCGAGTCGGCCGCCATGTGCCAGTACCTGGCCGGGCTGCGGCCGCAGGCGCGGCTGGACGTCATGCCCGGCGAGCCGGCCTATGCCGAGTACCTCAATTTCCTGCATTTCGGCGAGGCCACGCTGACTTTCCCCCTGACACTGGTGCTGCGCTACCGGCAGTTCGAACCGCCCGAGCGGCGTCAGCCGCAAGTAGTGGAGGATTACGCGCGCTGGTTCCTGTCCCGGCTGCGCACGCTGGAACCGCGCTTGGAGCGCGAGCCGTTCATCTGCGCCGGCCGCTTCACCGCCGCCGACGTTTCGGTCGGCTACGCGCTGCTGCTGGCCGAGCAGCTCGGCTTGGACGAGCGCTTCAAGCCGGCGGTGCGCGAGTACTGGCAGCGGTTGCAGGCACGGGACGGCTTTCAGCGCGCGCTGCAAGCCCAGCACGAAGCGGCGCTGGCGCAGGGCGTGTCGACCGTGCCGGCGCCGGCAACGCGCTGAAGGCCTCAGGGCAGGGTGGCCTGCTCGAGGCGGGCCAGCAGCTCGAGGGCTTCGTCGGCGCTGCCGCCGCACATGTCGGGCGCGGGCTTGAGGCTACCGCACACGGCCGGACGGCGCGGATCGCCGAACAGCAGGCAGCGGTTGGCGGCCGATAGCTGCACGCAGCGGGTATTGGCCGGCTTGCCCGACGGCATGCCCGGTATCGGCGAACTGATCGATGGGGCGATACAGCACGCCCCGCAGCCGACTCTACATTCCATGCCGGCGATTATGCCTTCTCCGGCGCTGGATTGCCGTGGCGGCGCGCATCGCCGCCGCACCGGTGGGGCGACTGCGAACCGGCGCGTTCAGCCGGTCAGCGCGCCGGAAAGCGGCGATCGGTCCAGCGACGCGAGAAATGTTCCAACCGCGCTAAGCACCGATCGCTCGTGCTCGCGGTGCGGCACATGGCCGCATTCCGGGAGTATGGTCAGCCGCGTGGGGCCCGCCGCGTGCGCGACGATCCGCTCGGGCTGTCGACTGGAGCCGTACTCGTCGCGATCGCCGTGCAGCGCGAGCAGCGGGCAGCGCACCCGCGCCAGGCTCCGGTCCAGGTTCCAGTCCCGGAACTCGTCAGACAGCCAGGTGTTGACCCAGGCGCCCAACACCCACTCCGCCTTGTCGCCGTGGTACTTGCGCAGACGATCGAGTTGACCCGGCTGCGCGAACGCTCGTTGCGCCTCGCGGATGCCGTCCAGCGTTCGCTGCTCGACGAAGGCCTGGGCGGATTCGGTCACGACGGCGTCGCACCCGGCCGGATACGCCGCCGCGCACTCGACCGCCATGCCGCCGCCGACGCTATGGCCGAACGCCACGAATCGCTCCAACCCCAGTTGCTCGCGCAGCGCCGCGAAGCCGCCGCGCGCTTCCTCGCCGATGAACCCGCGCGGCAGGGTGCCGGGATACGGGGCGGACTTGCCGAACCCCAGCCGGTCATAGGCGATGACCGTGCGGCCGCTGGTCCGCGCCAGCCTTGCCGGAAAGTCCCGCCATAGCTCGACGCAGCCGAGCGAATCGTGGAGCAGCACGATCGGCGCGGCGCCGGGTTTGGCGTCGGGCGGGGTCCAGCTCCGGGCGAACAGGCGGCCGGATGGGGTCGTTATCCACTTGTCCTGAATCATGCGGTCCCACTGCTCATGGAGCGTCGTTGCGACAGCCCTGCACCGCCCGATTCGGTCATCGATGCGGCGGCCGTCCGGTGAGGCCAGAGTAGCAAGGCTTGCGCGGACCACAAACCAGGGCATTGGATGACGCCACGGAAGCCGAAGTGCTGCGCCGGCGGGCCAGGGTGTTGTGAGCGGCGCTAAAACTGCTTGGCCGTTTCCGGCTGCAGCGGGCGGATGGCGCGGACGAAGCAGGCCAGCGCCGCCACGGCGAGAACCGCCAACATGGCGAGGCCGGTGCGCATCGACATGCCCAGGCTGAGCAGCCCGGCGAATGTCGCCGGCGCCAGCGCCTTGGCGGCGAACGCCGGGCGCGCCAGGCGGCCGAGCAGGGTGCCCACCGCCGCATGCTGGAACAATTCCGCCGGCACGGTGCCGCGGACGATGGTCAACAAACCGTTGGCGGCGCCGTAGCACAGCGCGAACACGCAGCCGACGAGCGGCCCGTTCGGCATGGTGCCGAGCAGGATCACCGCGAACAGCATGCTGGCCGCGGCGATCACGCCGACCCGGCTGGCGGCGATGCGCGAGGCGAATGTCCATTCGGCGATGCGCCCGAGCACCTGCATCGGTCCGACCAGGGCCGCGATCCACACCGCGTCGTCGGTGGAGAAGCCGCGGCTGGTCAGCGCCGCGATCAGGAACGCCGACAGCGCGCCGAAAATGAACAGCGACAGCGCGAAACTGGCGGCCAGCCAGTAGAAGCGCTTGTCGGGCGCGGTGAAGCTGGTCGCGGCCGCCGCGGGCGCGGACCCGACGGTGTGGCGCCGGGCGCGCGGCAGCAGGGCGAAGTAGGCCGGCGCGCACAGCAGCAGGTGCAGCAGCGCGAACAGCACCAGCGCCTCGCGCCAGCCCCAGTGCGAGGCGAGCGCGTTCGACAGTGGCCAGAACACGGTGCTGGCGAAGCCGCCGAACAACGTCACCGCGGTAACCAACCGCCGGTACAGTTGCGGCTCGGCCTGATGCAGGGTGGCGAAGGCGGCGTCGTAGAGGCAGGCGGCCATCGCCAGTCCCGCCAAGATCCAGCCCAGGACGAAGCTGAGCGGACCCTGCGCGGCGGCGAGTATCAGCAGCGCCACGGCGGCGACCAGGGCGCCGCCGGCCATGATCTGGCGACCGCCGTCTCGGTCGATGCGGCGGCCTACCCAGGGCGCCACCGCGCCGGAGCTGAGCAGTCCCAGGGTGAAGGCGCCGAAGGTCATGAACTCGCTGAAGCCCAGTTCGGCGCGAATCGGCGTCGCCAGCACCGCCAGGCTGTAGTAGAGGCTGCCCCAGCTAATGATCTGGCCGATTCCCAGTACCGAAATCAGCCGCAGCAGGGGGATGGAGCGGACGGTCGCCTCAGCCACCGCCGCTCTCGGAGCGTCCGGATTTCCTAGCCAAGACCCAGCACGGCACGTTCGCCGCCCCGGGGCAAGGTGAAGATCTCCACGCCGTCCTCGGTCACGCCCACGCTGTGCTCGAACTGCGCCGACAGCGAGTGGTCCTTGGTGACCGCGGTCCAGCCGTCGGGCAGCACCCGCACCGGGTACTTGCCGGCGTTGATCATCGGCTCGATGGTGAAGAACATGCCCGGCTCCAGCACCACGCCCTGACCGGGCTGGCCGTAGTGCAGCACCTGCGGCGCGTCATGAAACACCCGACCCAGGCCGTGGCCGCAGAAATCGCGCACCACCGAGAAGTTCTCGCGCTTGGCCACGGATTCGATGGCATGGCCGATATCGCCCAGCCGCGCGCCCGGCTTGACCGCGGCGATGCCGGCCATCATGGCTTCGTAGGCGGTCTTGATCAGCCGCTCGGCCAGCACGCCGATCTTGCCCACGGCGAAAGTGCGGTTGCTATCGCCGTGCCAGCCGTCGAGCAGGGGAGTAACGTCGATGTTGACGATGTCGCCCACCTTCAGCTTCTTCGACTCGGACGGAATGCCGTGGCACACGACATGGTTCACCGAGATGCAGCTGGCGTGCTTGTAGCCCATGTAATTGACGGTGGCGGGCACCGCGCCGTGGCTGCGCATGAAGTCGTCGCACAGCTTGTCGAGCTCGGCGGTGCTGATGCCTGGGCGGATGTAGCCCGCGATGAAGTCGAGCGTGTCGGCGGCGAGCGCTCCGGCGCGGCGCATGCCTTCGAAGTCTTCCGGTTCGTAGATCGGAATGCGCTTACCGGTGGTGTCCAGCTGATCTGAATAACGCATGATTCGGAGCTCCCTGAGCATTCGGGCGGCGGCGCCAAGCTCGAGCGGCGCCCGACCTAAACCAATATTTGAGCAGATATGGCCAACTCGACGCCATGCGATGCGTCGAAATCGCCGTTTCCGCGACCATGGGCGCTAAGCTAACCGTTCCCGGCGGCGTCGTCTAATGATGACTACATTGACAATCGTCTACCGGATCGGCAACCGTATCGGCATGCGCCGGCTAGGCGCCCCGGTCCGCGGGAAGGGCAGCGCCCAAGCCTTAGAGCACTCGATCTCTCATACGAATCCCGGCCTGACGGGCGGACACGGGCCTAACGGGGAATCGTATGTCCAACCAACACGCTGCCCCGCCGCGCCGTGCCGCGACCGTCACCGGCCGGCTCAACCTCGAACAGCAACGCAAGCGCGCCAAGGATCTGCTGAAGGCACTGCGCGGCGGCGAGCCGCCGGCGCTGGCGCGTGCCGCCCGGCATCTGCCGCGCGCCGAGCAACCGCCGCGGCTCAGCGACGCCCAGCACGTGATCGCGCGCGAATGTGGCTTCGACAGCTGGCCGCGGCTGAAGGCGCATATCGACGCGCTCGACTTCGCCCGGCGCCACGGCGCGACGATGGGCGACCGCGATCTGCGCACGCTGCACGTGCGCTGCGGTTCCGACATCCGCCACGCCCTGCAAATCGCCGGCTTCAGCGGCGACTTCCTGGAATTCGCCGATCCGTTCTGCATCGGTCCCGTGCCCGATCTGCCGTTGGACGACTATCTGCCGATCCGCGCCGCTTTCCTGGCGCAGGCCTTCGGGTTGCGTGAACAGGACGCGCTGGCGCGGCTGCGGCGCGAGTACGACGGACTGCGCCAGGCGGGCGGCTATCAGCGCATCGTGCTCTGGTGCGAGCACGACAGCTACGATCAGCTGAGTTTGGCCTACGTACTGTCCCGGCTGGGGCAGGAGCGGCCTAGGCCGCGGGTGGAGTTGATCAGCGTCGACGCTATCCCCGGCGTGGCGCGCTTCGTCGGCATAGGCCAACTCGCGCCGGACCTGCTCGCCTGGTTATGGCCGCAGCGGGTAGCGGTGAGCGACGCGCAGTTCGACGCCGCCGCGCGGGCCTGGGCCTGCGTCACCGCCGCCAGTCCGCCAGCGCTGGATAAGTTCGTGCGCGAGCCGCGGCGCGCCCTACCGATGCTGAACCGGGCGCTGCGGCGGCATCTGCGCGAGCTGCCGGACCCGAGCAGCGGTCTGGGGCTGAGCGAGC
>Ga0182741_1000396_pt1 | contig 66929 bp, 61 predicted proteins | sample eDN5th37CBELigOP_FD_128874 | JGI IMG/M metagenome (GOLD analysis project Ga0182741, IMG submission 128874) | Enriched Organic Plus compost microbial communities from Emeryville, California, USA - eDNA 5th pass 37_C BE-Lig OP (version 2) (version 2) ...
AACAACCCGGCACGCTACCTGCTCGGCCGCGATGCCCCGAAGGAGTTCGACCCCAAATGAAGCGCTCCCTGCCGATGCGACTGCTCGCCCCCTTCTGCGTCATGGCCCTGGCCGGCTGCTCGGTGCTGGCCAGCGGCGACCGCCACCCCATCACCATCTACGCGCCGCAGGCGCGCATCAGCGCCGATGCGGCGTGGCCGCGGGTGGACTGGCAGCTGGCCATCGCCAAGCCGGCCGCCGCGCGCCTGGTGGACAGCCCGCGCATCAACGTGCGCCCGACCCCGGGCGAGCTGGAGGTCTACCGCGGCGCCACCTGGTCGCAGCCGGCCACCGACATGCTCGAGGACGCGCTGCTGCGCGGCTTCGAGGACTCCGGCCGGATCGGCGCGGTGGCGCGCATCGCCACCGGCATCCGTTCGGACTACAAGCTCGCCATCGACCTGCGCCGCTTCGAATCGGACTACGCCGGCAACGAGCGCCCGGCGGCGACCATCGAGCTCAATGCCAAGCTGATCCACAGCCTGGACCAGCGCGTGGTCGCCTCGCGCACCTTCCTCGTCGCCGAGCCCGCCGCCGGCACCGACGTGGCCAGCGTGGCCGCCGCCTTCGAAACCGCGCTGGGCAGGACCACCACCGACCTGGTCGGCTGGACCCTGGCCGCCGGCCAGGCGGACCGGCAGGCGCATCCCGCCCCGTAGACGCGCGGCCGGCGCCGCGTTTTCCTGCATGGCGTCGTGCCGGGCATGCCCGGCACCTGCGGTGTCCGGGCTTCCGGGCCGGTGCTTCCGTTCGTGATGCCGCGCCAGTGGCGCATCGCCGCTCAATCGCCCGCGGCGCCGGTCATGCGCGCATGCCACGCCGCGTACGGCGTGTTCTTCGCCAGGTGGCGGTTGTAGTCCGGCGCGCCGTCGTCCCACCACACCGGCCCGCGTTCGCCGAGCGCGCGCTTGGCCGCATCCACCGCTTCGCCGGCACGCGCCAGCGCCTGGCGGTCGCCCTGCCGGCGCGCGCGCCCCACCTCGCGGCGCGCGGCCATCAGCGCACGCACCGCCGCCTGCCGTTGTTCCTCCGGCAGGTGCGGATTGGTGGCGCGCCACAGGCGGCCGCGCACGACCAGGTAGCGGCCATCGGGGGTAAGCAGCGGTGGATCGGCCATGCGCGTCGGGGGTGGACGGGAACGCCCGCACCATCGCCATCGCCGCGTGCAGGCCGCGTCGATGGCGCGGCGCGCAGGTCAGTGCAGGGTCACCACGATCGGCTCGCCGCGGGTGACGATCAGCGTATGTTCGTACTGCGCCGAGCGGTTGCCGCGCGCGCCCAGCAGGGTCCAGCCATCGTCGCCCTCCTCGACCTGGCGGCTGCGCGTGGACAGGAACGGCTCGATGGTGATGACCATGCCTTCGTGCAGCAGGCGCGTATCCTGCGGGTCGTAATAGCCGGGGATGTGGTCCGGTTCCTCGTGCAGCGCGCGGCCGACGCCGTGGCTGCCCAGGTTCTCGATCACGCGGAAGCCGGACTGGCGCGCGGTGCGTTCGATCGCCGCGCCGATCAGGTTCAGCGGCTGCCCGGCGCGCGCCACCTTCAGCGCGTTGGCCAGGGCGCTGCGCGCGGCATGACACAGGCGCAGGTCGTGCGGCGCGGCCTTCGGCAGCACGCGGGTGCCGCCGGTATCGGCGAAATAGCCGTCCAGCTCGGCGGACACGTCCACGTTCACCACGTCGCCGGCGGCCAGCACGCGCGCGCCGGGCACGCCATGGGCGGCTTCCTCGTTGACGCTGATGCAGGTCGTGCCCGGGAAGCCGTAGACCAGGCGTGGCGCCGGCTGCGCGCCCTGCGCGGCGAGCATCCGTTCACCGATCAGGTCGAGTTCGCCGGTGGTCATGCCCGGGCAGGCGGCGGCGAGCATCGCCTCGCGCACCTGCGCGACCAGCCGGCCGATGCGCTGCAGGCCGTCGATGTCCGACTGCGATCCGATGGTCATGGCGTTCTCCGGGCGGTGGGAGGAAAGGCTAGCAGCGTTCCGGCGCTTTCCTTCAAGCCCTTGATGTCAAAGCGGAAAAACGGCGCATGCCGCAGCCCCGGCATACACGCCCGCGCCGAACACCGCATGCGTGGCCAGGCTCTGCAGCCGCGCCGGCCACGGCCGCGGCGTGCGCGCGGCGGCAATGCCGTTGCCGAACGCCGGCTGCATCACCAGGAAGGGCAGCAACACGCTGCCCACGCCGAAGCCCAGCGCGGCGCCCAACGTCGGCTGCCGCAGCCAGCCGCTGCCGGCGATGGCCACCAGCGCGCCGGCCATGGCGATGCCGATGGCGTAGTGCGCGCTCCAGCCGAGCACGCGCTCGTGTCGGACCGGCGCCGCCGTGCGGATGGCGTCATGGCGCCAACGCCCTGCGCGCCAGTGCCCGATCCAGCGACCCAGCAGCGCGTAGTCCAGCGTGGGCCGCCCGAGCCGGCGCAGCAGCAGCGCCCACAGATCGGTGGCCGCGGTGGCGGCAATGCCCATGACCACGATCCGCAGGATGATTCCGATACCGTCCATCGCTCTTTCCGCCCGACTGGAAACCTGTTTCCATCAGTCTCGGCGTTGAAGCCGACTTGAGGTCAAGCGTGCAGGAGATCGACATCGGCCAGGTGGTGCGGCAGAGCGGCGTCGCCGCCTCCACCCTGCGCTATTACGAAACCCGCGGGCTGATCCGGCCGATCGGCCGCAACGGCCTGCGCCGCGTCTACACGGCCTCGGTGATGCAGCGCCTGTCGCTGATCGCGCTGGGGCGCGCGGCGGGGTTCTCGCTGGAGGAAATCGGCGCCATGCTCGGCGACGGCGGCGCCCCGGCCATCGACCGCGCGCAGCTGCTGCACCGGGCCGGGCAGCTGGAGCGGCGCATCGCCCGCCTGCAGGCCCTGCGCGACGGCCTGCGCCATGCCGCCCGCTGCCGCCACGACGACCACCTGCAATGCCCTGTCTTCCAGCGGCTGATGCGCACCGCGCTGCGCCGGCAGCGCCGGCACGGCGACGCCGGCCCGCCCGCGACTTCACCGTGACCTCACCCTGCCGCCATCCCGGCTCCGCACGGCCGGCCCATGCTGCAGGCCCGTCCATCATCCGTGGAGTACCGCCGTGAAAAGCCTTGCGATCCGCCCGGCCATCGGAACCGGCCTGCTGCTTCTCATTCCCCTGGTCATGTCCGCGCTGGACCGCCACAAGCCCGCCGGCGATGGCTGGCACTGGGGCCCGATGGACTTCGGGGTGATGGGCGCCCTGCTGTTCGGCGCCGGCCTGGGCTATGAGTACTTCGCGCGGCGGCTCGGCAGCCGGCGGCAGCGGTGGATGCTGGGCATCGCCACGCTGTGCGTGGTGCTGGCGATCTGGGTGGAGCTGGCCGTCGGCGGCATCAGCCAGCTGGCCGGCCATGTCCTGGGCGCGGCATCCACCTGAGCGCGAGCATCGCCGCCGCGCGCACCGGCCTGCACGCGGAGCGCGGCGGCGCTTCGATCACGCGGCGGGCCACCGGCCGGCCGCCATCACGGCCGGGCCAGCCGCTCCTCGGTAGCCGAGAACGCCGAGCGCTCGCCCTTGCGCGCCTCCGGCAGGCCGGTGGCGAAATACGCCACGCCGGTGCCGCTGGCCGGGTCCACCCACAGCCCCGACAACAGGCCATAGGCCGAACCGGAATGGCCGAAGCGCGCCACGCCGTCGCCGAACGGATCGTCGCGGCAGCCCTCCACCGGCGTGGCCAGGGTCTGCATCGCCAGCCCGTAACGGCAGAAGAAACCGTCCCCGCCCTGGCCGCTGTCGTCTTCTTCCGAGGTCATGCCGTCGCCCGGCGCCCAGGTCCACTGCGGGCGCGCCAGTTCGCGCACCGAGTCGGCGCGCAGCAGGCGCACGCCGTCCACCTCGCCCTCGCCCAGCAGCAGGCGCCCGATCTTCGCCAGGCCGTTGGCGGAAATGCGCAGGCCGCCCTGCGGTGCGAACAGCGCGCCGTTGTCGCCGGCGCGCCAGCGGTCCAGGTCGCAGCTGCCGTCGGCGGCGGCCACCACCGGGCAATCGGGGCGGCGGCCGTGGTTGTCGTCGCGCACCGGCTGGTGCGCCGCGTCGTACAGCACTACCGCGCGCGCCACGGTGGCGTCGTCGCAGCTGTCCCAGTTGTAGCAGGCGGCGATGTCCAGCGGCGCCAGCACCAGCCGCTGCATCAGCCGGTCGAAGCGTTCGCCGCTGGCCCGCTCCATCACCGAGGCGATGAGCGGAAAATCGATGTTGGCGTAGCGGAAGAACGTGCCCGGCGCATGCGCCTTGTCCCACGCGCGCGGGTCGTCCAGCACCTGCCGCAGCTGCCCGCCCAGCGGCACGGCGTAGTAGCCGGCAGCGTCGGTGAGCCCGGCGCGGTGCGACAGCAGCAGGCGCAGGGTGATCGGCGTGTCGGGGAACTGCGGGTGGCGCAGCGGCCAGCCCAGCCAGCGCGACACGTCCGCGTCCAGGTCCAGCTGCCCGGCCTCGACCATGCGCATCACGCCCAATGCGGTGACCAGCTTGGAGATCGAGGCGATCCGCACCGGATCGTCGGCACCCAGCGCGCGCCCGGCGGCAATGTCGGCCAGGCCGTGCGCCTCGCTGGCGGTGATGCCGTCGCGGTCGAAGGCCACCCGCACCGTCGCCACCGGCTCGGCGGCCTGCAGGCTGCCCACGGCCAGACACATTCCCAGCACAAATCCGACGCGCATTCCCGTTCCCCGCGATTGGCGAAGCACCGACCTTAGGCAAGAACGGCGGTGGCGTCGAGTGCGTGGCGCCGGCGCCGCGACGCCCTCAGGTCAGCGCCGACGTGGATTCGTAGGGCAGCGGGCGCAGGCCCAGGCGTTCGATGGCCGGGCCGGCCACGTCGAGCACTTCCGGCTCGCCGTCGACCACCAGCAGGATGTTGCCGGCCTGGATCTCGTCGTCGAAGGCTTGGCGTACCGGGTCGGGCACGGTCGCCCCGAGCAGGGCCGACGCCAGGCTGCCGACCATCGCACCGGCCAGCCCCACCGCCGCGGCACCGGCCAGGGTGATGCCCAGCGGCGGCACCGCCACGGCCACCAGCCCGGCCAGCAGGCCGGTGGCGGCGCCGTAGCCGGCGCCACGGCCCACCGCCGCCACCAGGTCGGTGTCGGCCATCTTGCGCCTGTCGGGAATCGCGCGTTTCTCGATGTCCGAGCGCGCGACCAGCAGGATGTCGTCATTGTCCACGCCGGCGCTGCGCGCCGCCGCCATCGCCTGCTCGGCCAGCGCCAGCCCGGACGCACTGAATACATGGCGTTTCTTCATGGCCGTCATCTCCTGGCGGGTTCGCGCCCAGGTGCGGATTTCCACCGGCCGCTGCCACCGCGATCAGTGGTGGGAATCCTTGTTTCCGCCCGTTTCCGTATCGCCCTCTTCGCGGTCCAGCATGCGCTGGTCGTGCATGTCCTTCTGGTGGCTGGGCTCGCTGCGCGTGCCCTGTCGCGCGGGGTTGGCCCGGCGCGGGTCCTCGGTACCGGGGCGCGGCTGCTGCTGCACCTGGTCGGTCCGGTTGCGGCTCTGGTTGCTGGTCATGGCGCACCTCGTTGCTGCCTCTGTCACGCGACCACGCTGCAGCGCCCTCGATTAGGGCCGCGTGCCGAAGCGTGATGCGTGCGGGCACAAACATGACCGCAACGGCAACAGGCCGCCGTCAGTCCGCCGGCAGGCCCAGGAATACGCGCATGCGCTCCAGTTCCTCCTCGAGCGCGATGCGGAACGCCGCTTCCTTCGGCGCCCGGCCAGCGACGTAGCGCAGCTGCGCGTCCAGCGCGCCCGCCACCACCGACAGATTGCCCCAGCCGATCACCTGCTCGCGCCACAGCAGCGGCATCGCGTAATAGCCGAGCCTGCGCTTCGCCGCCGGGGTGTAGGCCTCGAAACGATAGGTCCAGCCCCACAGCAGCTCGAAACGGCGGCGGTCCCACACCACCGGGTCGAACGGCGTCAGCAGGCGCACCTGTTCGTAGGCTTGCCAGCGCCGGCTTTCCGCGCGCTCGCCATCGGGCCACAGCCAGTCCACACCGTCCACGCGCGCGCACTGCAGGCGCTGCCGCGCGCGCAGCAGCGCCGGCCTGCAGGCGTCGCGCCACTGCGGAACGCCGTTGCCCAGGTAACCGACCAGCTGCCGCAGGCTGGCCGCCGGCAGCGGCGCGTACTTGCCCACGACCAGGTCGATCAGCGCGTCCAGCCGCGCGTCGACCTCATCCGCCTGCACCGGCGCCACGTCCTCGCGCACGGCATACACGCGGGTGCCGCCCTCGCGCCGCGCCACCCGCAGCAGGCCGCGGTAATGCATGCCGTCGAGCAGCTGGGTGCTGGCGTTGGACGAGCCGCCGAACCAGTTGGTGGTCTTGCCATGGGCGAAATGCGCCTCGACCTCGCGCGGGTGCGCCACGCCGCGGCCGGCGACGAACTCGCGCACCGCCTGCGCCTGCTTCCAGCGCGCCGGCGTCCACGCCGTGCGCGCCTGCCGCGGGTGCATCAACGCCTGGTGCGTGCGCGGCAGGAAGCCGTAGTTGACGAAGAAATCCTCTTCCAGCGGCAGGCGCGCATAACGCCGCTCCAGCTCGCCGGCGCGGTAGTCCCTGACCCGGTGGCGCAGGGTCAGGTCCTGCGCCCGCGCCGGCGCGCGGATGGGGTCGGCCTGGACGAAACCGAGTTTTTCGATCGCCCGCATCAGCGTGGTCGGTTTGAACAGCGAACGGGCGACGGCGTAACGACGGAGCTGATCGAGGGTGGGCGGCATCGGCGCATCATGCCAGTAGCCGCCGCGGTGGCGCGACGGCCGCCAGGTGCGGCGGGCGGCCAGCGCCTGCCGCGCCCGATGCCCTCTGGTCAGTGGATCAAGCAGGGATGCCGCCTGAGAACGGGGGCGAACTGGCTGCTGTACGCGAGGGCAGTTCTTTGTACTATCGAGCCGGAAACGGATGCCATACGCAGACAGGGAGTTCCGCCATGCGTACGAACCACTCCAAGAGCGCGCTGCTCTACCAGCAGGTCCGGCGGGCCTTGCAATCGGGGCGTTACCTGCCCGGACAACGGATCGACCCCGGCTCCTTGGCCGAGGAGTTCCGTACCAGCCCCACGCCCGTGAGGTTCGCGCTCTACCGGCTGGTCGGCGAAGGACTGATCGACGACCACGCCCGCAACGGACTGCATGTTCCCCTGCTCACCGAACTCGCCCTGCGCGAGCTCTACGACTGGATGGAATACCTGCTGCTGACGGCCTGCGATCTTGTGGCATCCCGCGCCGATGCCCAGCTGCGAAGAGCCGATGACACCCCCGTCGACAACCGCGGCGACGTGGTGAAGGGTACCTGGCAGCTGTTTGATGCCATCGCCGGCGCGGCCGGATTCCGCCCGCTGCACCAGGCGGTGAAGCAGGCCAACGACAGGCTGGCACCGGTACGCCGGGCCAAGCGTGGACTGATCGACCACCCCGACGAAGAACTGGCCGAGCTCAGCGGTTATTGGCAGGACCGCGACATCCCGGCGTTGAAGGCCGGCCTGCGCGATTACCATGCGCGCCGCAAACGGCTGGTCCCGCGAATCGTCGCACTGCTCGTCGACCGTCGCGACCAGAACCCTTAGCCGGGCCAGATGTTCCCTATCGGACAGGGCATCGCGATTTCCCGGATGCATCAATCCGAAGGCGAAAGCGCGTCCTCCATGCCCTTTCCATGACGTCCCGCACGCCTGCGGATAATCATGGTTTAGCAACGCAATAATCATTTGAAAATCAATTTTTCCGCCTCCTACGCTGCGTGCGTCATGGAAACCGCCATGACGCAACCACAGGAGAGGCAAAGATGAACAGCAACGACAACAACCGCGCCAGCGCGGACGAGGTGATCGTGCTTGGCGTCGCCAGCGTGGAGACCCAAGGCATCCTGCAAGGCAACGAGCCGATGGGCGGCGAGCCTGTCCCCGGCATTTCGGAAGAGTGAAAAAACAGGGCGCACCGCGAGGTGCGCCCTGCTTCCTCCACGGGAGCGCCTGCCATGCCGCGTTGCATCGACCCGGATCTGTCCTACTGTCTGATCGACGGTCGTCCGCTCTTTCTCGATCTCGCGGCGGATCGCTACTTCCGCCTCTCCGATGCGCTGGAGCGCGTCTTCCTCGCACACCTCGAGGGCGCTGCGCTTTCGGCTTCCGATACGCGGCGCCTGCGCGGGCGTGGCATCACGCCGGCGGCCCCGCACGGTATGCAGGCGTCCGGCGCCATCGAGGTACCGCGTACAAGCGCGATGGAACGGGCATCGCGCGATACACCCTTCAAAGTGGATGCAGCCGTCGGCGTCTTCAGGGATGTCTGCTCGGTACATCTGCAGTTACGGTACCTCACGCTGAAAGGGACGCTGGCCTCAATGGCCGCCTATCGCGGAGAGCGCGCAAACGCGCTTGACACCGACCCTTCCGACGCGATGCAGCAGCAGCTCTGCGAAGCATCCGCCGCATTCCTTCTCACACGCCTCTACGTTCCCGCCGCGACCCGCTGCCTGCCCGACTCGATCGCCCTGGTCCGGTTCCTGGCCAGGCGCGGGCTGTTCGCGCACCTGGTGTTCGGTGTCGTGGCGGACCCTCTGTCGGCGCACTGCTGGGTACAGGCACGGCACATGGTGCTGAACGACACCGTCGGCAACGCCTGCGCGCACACACCGATACGGGTGGTGTGATGGCGTACCGGTACATTGCACTGCTGCACCCGAACAACGGGGACCATGCGCACCCGCTCGATGATGCGGCGCGCCAGCTTCAGTCGTCCGGCATGCAGCGCCACCTGCCGGCCGTCGGCTGCACCTTGCATGTCTGCGCAACCACGCCGGTGATCCCGCTGGCGGGACAGGGCCTGATCCTGGGGCATGTCTTCTCGCGGGATGGCATGCCGATAACGCATGCGGCACAGCTTCCAACCGCCCTCAGCCACGCCGGGCTGCGCCGGTACATTCTGCAGAACTGCTGGGGTGCCTACCTCATTGTCCAGCCCGATCCGGCGCATGCCGGCGGCATCACGTTCCAGCGCGACCCGGAAGGCGGGATGCCGTGCATCCACCACATCGACGGCGGCCGTGGATTCATTGCCTCGGACGTGGCGCTGCCCGAGCAACTGGGCTGCCATCGCAGGCGTGTCGACTGGGACGCCATCCGGCATCGGCTGCTCTATCCGGACATCAAGAGCGCGCGGACCGCGCTGGCGGGCATACAGGAGCTGCTCCCCGGCACCCGGCTGGTGGTGCAGGGAGAGCGGACGACCGTTCATGCGGCGTGGTCGCCATGGGACGTCGTCACCCATGAACCGCCCTATGCCAGCGCCGATGAAGCGGCCGAAGCGGTTCGCGGCGCGGTCAGCATGGCGACCCGCGCCTGGGCCTGTATCGACCGGTCGATCCTCCTGGAACTCTCCGGCGGGCTGGATTCCTCGGTGGTCGGCATCGGCCTGAAGGACAGCGGTGCCGAGGTGGCGTGCTGCACCCTGGTGACGCCGATACCGGGCGCGGACGAACGCCGTTACGCCGGCCAAGTAGCCGCGCTCATTGGCGCTCCAATGGATGCCGATGTCATGGGCCTGGAATCGGTGAGGCACGATTTCGACGTTGATCCGTGGACGTCGACGCCGCGGGTCGGGATGCTGCAACACGCCACCGACACGATCATGGAGCAGGCCCGGCACCGCCATGGCGCTGCCAGTTTTTTCTCCGGTGGTGGTGGCGACACCGTCTTCTGCTACCTGACCTCCGCAGCGCCGGCAGCGGATGCGTTCCTGCAGAAGGGGGCAGCGCAGGCGCTGCGCGCGATCCACGACCTGGCCGGACTGCACCAGTGCACGGTGTGGAAGGCCGCGCGGCTTGCGCTCCGGAAACTGACGCGGCCACCCAGGCCGACCTGCAGCGCGACCGATGCATTCCTCTCTCCCGCGCTCGCCTCATGCGCCCCCGACCCCCACCCCTGGCTGGACATGCCCCGGGGCGCCCTCCCAGGCGAACGCGAACGGATCTTCGCGCTCGCGGCGACACAGATCTACAGGGAGTCGGCCCCCCGCGGGATGCGCGCGCACCTGCGGCTTCCGCTGCTGTCGCAGCCGGTGATGGAGGCGACACTGCGGGTACCCAGCTGGATGTGGATCGCCGGTGCGCAGAACCGTTCCATCGTGCGCCAGGCCTACGCGGACACACTGCCGCAGGCGATACTCGCGCGCCGCAGCAAGGGCTCCTTCAGCGCGTACATCGGTGCGCTCCACGCCCGGCACGCGCCACGCCTGCATGCGTACCTGCGGGACGGCGCGCTGCACGCACAGGGCATCGTCGACGGTCCGTCCCTGGACCGCTTCTTCGCGCTCGGGCCCGGCCCGCGTGACCGCACGATCGGCCGCATCCTGGACCTGTGCGCCGTGGAGAACTGGGTGCGGCAGCAGTCCTAGTCGTGCGCCTGTCCCGGCAAGGCCGCGTTCCGCCTGCCCGCCATCATCCGCCAGCGTGCGTACTGCCGGGCCTTGGAGGGATGCGGATCCTCGATGCCCTGCAGCCAGAAACGGAACCAGTCCAGGTTGCGCTCGTAGACCGCCAGTTTGTGGCGGGGCTGGAACTTCTGGTGCGCCTCGTTCGGATACACGTACAGGTCCGCCCGTCGATCACGGATCAGCGTGACCGCGTAGTCGAGCGTATGCAGGTACTCCTGCTCCGGCAGCTGCATCAACACCGGTATGTCGATCCTTTCCAGGTTGAACGCCGGCGACAGGCGTTTCCATTGCGCAGGTGTAGCTTCCGGGCTACCCAACTGCCAGTAGGTGCGCAGACGCGAGAAGAACGGATCGCCCGACAGGCTCATCAGCGTGTATGCGAGCGGGGAGAAGGCAATGCTGCTGACCGAGGCGGCCGAGAGCATGTCCGAGTTCATCGCCATCCATAACGTCACCTCGGTTCCATAGCTGAGCCCTCCCATGCCGACGCTCCCAGGATCGACCTCCCCCCGGGACGACAGCAGGCCGATGACGCTCTCGATGGCCGAGCGGCCGATCTCGAACCGCGTGACCGCGTCCTGCACGCTGGGCGGCGCATTGATGCACAGGGCCGATATGCCGCTCTCCGCCAGTGTCGCCAGCGGCCACTCGTCGCCGACACCGCCACGGACGAAGCCCGAGCACCGGTAGTAGGTGAGGAACAGCGGTGCGGGCCTATGGGCGGCGTGCCGGGCCGGGAAGTAGAGCCCATTGAACCGGCGCCCCGCCGCGTCCTGCCATTGCAGACGCTCCACCGGCACGTCGGCCATGTCTGCCGCCAATGCCGCATTCGGATCGAACAGCACGTGCCTGTCGCCCGAGTCCAGGTCGATCCGCTCCAGTCGCGGCGGATGGCGGACATCCGCCGCGACGCACACCAGCGCCACGGCGGACGCAGCGCAGGCGTCGGGCACAGCACGCCCGCCGTTCATCAGCCCGGAGGTGCGGACCACGGGGAATACGCGACCGGAAGCGATGTGCCAGCGAAAAATGGACTGGGCCTGGCTGTCGCCTTCGTCGGTCAGCGTGAACAGCACTTCATCGTGCCCGGGACGCCACTGGATGGCGGTAATCGGCTTGCCGGTGCACAACGCGTCGCGGCACCGTATCGGCCGCGCTCCCCTTCCCGCTGCCAGCACCGACAGCGCGACCTCGGGGCGCGGCCCTATGCCCTGCCACTCCGTCACATGCACCAGCATCGCGGCGCGGGCGGCGTGTGCATCCCAGGCCAGCTTCCAGGGTTTGAACGTCGCCACCTGGTCGTGCGGCGACGCCGCCGATGTGGCGCCTTCGCCACTCGCGTCGCGCGTGTTCCCGGTCATCAGGTCGATCTCGCGCCAGCGTTCGGAAACATCTGCCAGCAACGGCGAACGGATCACGTCGCCGCCGCGCAGGCGCTGCGTGGCAGCGCGTCCATCAAGATGCCCGGACCGGTACAGCGGCTGGCCCAGCGGGATGGTTTCGTCGATATGGATGCCGTTGTCGTACTCGGCCTGCTCGGCGTCGCTCACCTGCTGGCGGGTGGCGCCGACGCTGTAGCGGAGCGTGCGCCCGTCGGCGGCCAGCCGGAAGCGGCGCACATCCGCCTCATCGCGTGTCACCACGCGCGCCCCGGAGCCATCGGCGCGGGCGCGCCAGACGGCGACACGGCCGTCGAGCAGGGCGCGGTAGTAGAGGAAACGGCCGTCCGGCGACCACGCCACCCCGGCCGGTGCCAGCGACGCCCCATCCGATTCGCGCAACGGCTGGCCGCCCTCGCCCACCCTGCGCGCGGGCGCACTTGCGTCCACCGGCTGCACATACCAGGTGGTGTCATGGGTATTGCGTTCGATCGATGGCCGCTGCACCCGGAACGCCACGAGACTGCCGTCGGGTGAAACTGCCACTTCGTCGAGGTCGGCGACTTCCACCAGCTGGCGCGGTGACACGCCCTGCGCGCTTGATCCACCGGTGAGCAGCAGGCCCGCCACCACCGGCGCAAGGATGCGCCGGACCAGCCTCATCATTGGATGCATTGTTGGATTCTCCCCATGGATCCGGGCGCCATCCGGCTTACCAGCGCCTGGATACGGTGATACTGGCGTAGCGCCCGACCGCCGACGCGTTGGTCGAGTCGTACGGCACGTCGGTCGCCGCCAGCGGCCGGTAAAGCGGAGGCGCGCGATCAAGCAGGTTCTGCACCGACAGCGCGATTTCGAAGCCGGAGCCGGTGGCGCTGCGCCGGGCGATGGCGTACTGCAGGGCCAGGTCGAAGGTGTTGAACGAGGCCAGCTCCTGGCGCAAGGCCGGGTAGGTCAAGCCTCCGGTGTGATTGGCGAACGAGGAGGCCGTGAACCCACCTGCGGTCCACACCAGCCCCAGGCGGCCGCGCACCTTGGCCGGATAGAAGATCGTTCCCGCCAGGTCGAACGGTGCCTGCCCGGGCGTGTTCTGCTGGGCACTGTCCAGCCAGCTCGCCGAACCGCGCAGGTCCAGGCGGCCCCTGCCCAGTGCGCGCCCGTACGACCCGGACAGATCGAATCCCCTGATCCGCTGCGTCCTGGCGTTGACGTACTCGCCGCGTCCGATCACCACGACGGTGTCCGGATCGTAGGGCTTGCCGGTCCAGTTGTAGAAGCCGCCGGAGTAGGTGGCCAGCAGGCTGGCCTGCTGTTCCCGCGTGGGCGAGAACGCCAGGAATTCGCCTACCGCGGGGTCACTCAGCACCTGGGCGAAGGCCGCAAACGGCTGCACCACGCGTTCGCGGTAATCGATGTTGAACCAGGTCAAGTCAGCCTGCAGGCCGGGCACGCGGTCCGGGTGGAAGGCCAGCGATACGGTGCGCGTGGTTGCCCTTTCCGGGCCGAGCCGGGGATTGCTGCCCCACGACAACAGCACCGCGTCGTCGGCGCCATACCCCGTGCCGCCGATCATCGCCGGCGGTACCAGGTACGCCACCAGGGTGCCATAGCGCTCGTTCAGCGTCGGCGCCTTGAACGACCTGCCCCACGATGCCTTGACCGTGAAGTCGCGGCCGGGCGCATAGATCAAGCCCAGCTTGGGCGTGGTCACCCGGCCAAAACTGTCGTAGTCCTCCATCCGGGCGGCGGCCGTGAGTTCCAACCGCCGCGCGAACGGCACCGCCATGCCGGCGCCAATCAGGGGAACACTCGTTTCCGCATAGGCAAATCTGCTGCTGTCCTCGCTGCGCACCCGGGTCCTGGTCAGGAGGTTCCTGTTCAACAGTGCATTGCTGCGATAGCCGGCGCCGACCGCGAGCCGGGCCTCGCCCGCGTCCAGCTGCAGGAACGGCCCTTCCGCGCTGATTTCATACGAGCGGCTTTCATTGCAGCGACACACGCCCGATACCAGCCGCGCTTCGCCCCCGCCGTTGGCGACCAGCCATGCCCGCCCGGTGTTTTCGTCGCGTGCCCGCACGGCGCTCGCCTGCAGCGTCCATCCTTGCGCCAGGCCGACCTCCAGCGACGGCGCAAGGAACCACGCCGTGCCATCCGACCGCTGGTCGTAGTAGAGCCCCCGCCCGGTCTGGTAATAGACCTGGTCGCGTTCGGTCCTCAGTGCGTCCAGGCGCAGTTCGGTCCTCTCGCCAAGCCATTGGTAGGCGCTCACCAACGCACTGCGCGTGGTACCTCCGGGGTAAAGCACGAACGGCCGGGCCATGTGCTGCGTGTACGACCGCTCGCTGGCGTCGATCGGGTCGATGCGGGTATGGCGGTAGGTGGCGATCAGGCCACCGTCGTTCCATGCCGCGCCGGCGGTCGCATCGTATTCCCGCGTGTCCAGGCCGCCGTCGCTGGCGCGTCCATAGCGCGCGCTGACGACACCGCCGTCCATGTCGCGCTTCAGGATCACGTTGCCGACGCCGGCAACCGCGTCGGATCCATAGATCGCGGACGCACCGTCGGCGACGATATCGATACGCTCCACGGCCGCAACCGGGATCGCGCTGATGTCCACCGCCTGCATCAGCCCACCGTAGGCCAGGCGCCGGCCATTGAGCAGTGTCAATGTCGCGTCCGGTCCGATCCCCCGCAGGTTGAGACTGGAGCCGCCACCCGCATTCTGGTTGTAGAGGTTGCCCGACCCGGTTGCGCTGACGACACCCGGGTTCTGCCCGCCACTGAAATTCTGCGGCAGGCTCCGCACCACCTCGCCCAGGTCGTTGAAACCCTCCTGCCGGATCTGCTCGCTGCCGATGCCGATCACCGGGGACGGCGTGGTGCCGCCGCGGATGCGGGTGCCGGTGACGGTCACCGTTTCCAGTTCGGTGGCGGCCGGCTCCTTCCGCGAGGTGGGCTTTGAGGGTCCCGGTGCGGTGGCGCTCCCCTGCCCTGCGCCGTCTTCCTGCCCGGCTTCGGTGCGGCCTGCGTCGGGCGGGGGTTCCTGGGCCAGGGCGTTGCCGGCATTGCCGGAAAGGGTGGCGAACAGGGCGATGGAAATGGCGTTGCGTAAAGCGCTGGTCTTCATGCTGCGTCCTTTGGTTTCCATGTGGGTACTTCGTCATGCGGTCATGGGCGGGCACCCTCGCGGGGCCGGCCGCGGACAACAGCGCTCCATGGCAACGGAGCCCGTCGGCCGTGCTGGTGATTTCCCTCTGATGGTTCCGGTGCCTGCCCGGGCGTGGCCTGTGCGATACCCCCGCACCGCCGCCCAGCCGTGCCGCCTCGCGCTCCATCCGGCAGGCTGGAGCCAATAAACGCGATGCGTTCACTTATCAACCCGATGCGCACACTACGTTTAACGTAGTATCGATGTCAAGCGCCCATCCGGAAGCTTCTGTCCACCGAAGCCCGGGACGTGCAGGCCTTGTCAGCAAAGAAAGATCTCCCCATCTACAGCGTGCGTCTGCGCGAAGCGCGGGAGAGCTATGGCATTTCGCAGCGCAATCTCGGCATCCAGGCCGGGCTGGACGAATTCGTCGCCAGCACCCGCGTCAACCGCTACGAAACCGGCGTGCATCAGCCCGACCTGCAGACCCTGCAGCGGATGGCCGCCGTCTTCGACCTGCCCGTTGCTTACTTCTTCGCCGAGGACGACGGGCTGGCCGAAATGATCCGGGACTTCCACCGCGGCAAGCAGCGCAAGAGCTGATTGCGAACCAGCTTCGGGTATTCCCTTACAGCTGCCTGCGGCAGACCGCCGCATCGGATGGCGCCGTTCTCCTGACCGAAACCCCTCGGGTAGTTTTCCTACAGCCGCGTGCGGCGGACCGCCACATCAAATGGCGTAGTCCTCCCAACCGAAGCTCCTTAAGTAGTTTTCCTACAGCCACATGCGGCAGACCACCACGTCGAATGGTGAAGTTCTCCTACCCCCCTCCTGCCACGCACAGGCGTCATCGCGCCCCACGCCGCACGCGCGCTACCCTGTCGCCCCCCCGCACCACGCGCATTGCCCGCTTTCCGTTCATGACCGCCTCTTCCCACCGCGTCCAGGGCCTCAACAACGATGAGGTGCCCGCCGACTGGCCCGCCATCAGCGGGCGCGAGATCGCGTGGCTGCGCGGGCGCTACCCGCAACTGGAAGGCGCGGATGCCCCGCTGTGGCACAGCCCACGGCCGATGTCGGCGGCGGCCATCGTCGAAGGCGTGGCGGGGCGCTTGTTCGTCAAGCGCCACCACCACAGCCTGCGCGACGCGGCCACGCTGGGCGAGGAACACCGCTTCATCGCGCACCTGGCCGCTGCCGGCGTGCCGGTGGTGCAGGTGCTGCGCGATCGCGACGGCGCCACCGCGGTCGAACACGACGGCTGGACCTACGAACTGCACACGCTGGGCAGCGGCGAGGACCTGTACCGCGACGCGGTGTCGTGGTCGCCGCTGACCGACCTTGCCCAGGCGCGCGCAGCCGGGCGCATGCTGGCGCGCCTGCACCAGGCCGCCGCCAGCTACCACGCGCCGCAGCGCGGCACCCACCTGCTGGTGGCGCGCGACGACCTGATACGCAACCACGACCCCATCGCCGCGATCAAGGCCGACCTGGACAACCGCCCCGGCCTTGCCCGCTACCTGGCGCGCATTCCGTGGGAGGAACAACTGCGCCACACCGTGCTGCCGTGGCACGCGGGCCTGGCAGACCGCCTGCAGGCCGAGCCGCGGCTGTGGGCGCACAACGACTGGCATGTTTCCAACCTGCTCTGGCAGGGCGACACGGTGAGCACCGTACTCGACTTCGGCCTGGCCTCGCCCACCAGTGCGCTGTTCGACCTGGCCACCGCCATCGAACGCAACGCCGTCGCCTGGCTGGAACTGCAGCGCGGCGCCCAGGCCGTGCGCATCGACATCGCCCTGGCCCTGCTCGACGGCTACCGGCAGCAGCTGCCGCTGTCGCCCACGCGCGTGCACCTGCTGGCCGACCTGCTGCCGGTGGTGCACCTGGATTTCGCCCTGTCCGAAGTGGAGTACTTCGAAGGCATCACCGGCTCCACCGCCAACGCAGACGTGGCCTGGCACCCCTTCCTGCTCGGCCACGCGCAATGGTTCGGCAGCCATGATGGCCAGGCGCTGCTGGGCGCTCTGCATGCTGCCGCTTGAGCGCGCATGCGGAGCGAGCCCCGCATCTATGGAGCGCGGGACGCCACACAGGCCAAGCCCGCTTCAATAGAGCCCGAGGTTGCGGGAGCCCACACCCGTAGATGCCGGCTTGCCCGGCACAGGGCCTACGGAACGCCGGTTGCCTGGACATCCTCAGTCGAGTCGGTCGAACACCGACGCCAGTTGAACTGGACAGCAGCACCAACGTATTGAACACGGCCTGCTTTCGCTACACCGGCAGCAATCGGCCCAATGCTGACATTCATGGGGTTGTATTTTCCCAGCCCGCCGAATCCGATTGAGAACGGCTTGTTGACCTAGCCAACGCGCACTAAGATCGAGCCGTATCACGAGCGGCGCGCCATGGGGCGCGCTTTAGGTGAGGTCGAATTAACTAAGGCATTAACGCTCATGTCCACTTTTTCGATCGCGGAAGCTATCTTAAAATGTTGGGGAGCAACGGTTGAGCCAGTGCCGACTTCGCAGAAGGAGGAATCAGACTGGATAGCAACGCTAGATGGATTCCGCCTTCTCATTGAAGAGAAGACGAAGCTAGAGAATCCGAAGACCGCGGCAGCTCGGATGGCATCCCTACAGAGCGGTCAAGTTTACGGTTCGACTACTCCTCTAAGCCCCAACAATCGCGTCTCAGGAATCATTGGAAAGGCTGTAAAGCAGTTGAGGTCCACAGGCGCAGATGTACAGCACGACGCTCGCGTCATCTGGTTCACATCGGTTGGGTTTGACCGGGAGACCAAGGACCATCAGGCTTACAGCACGCTATACGGAGCAACCAAGACATTCGACCTAGACCGGAGCGCTTCGCTTCAGGACTGCTTCTTCTTTTACAACAGCGAGTTCTTCCGGCACCAAGACATTGATGGTGCGTATCTGGTGGTAGCAGACCAAGGAACTGCCACTGTTCGACTCTGCCTAAATCCTTTCTCAACTCGTTGGACGAGTCTGCGTGATAGCCCGTTTGCCAAAAGGTTAGTTACGGGCCTCGTTGATCCCGTCGCTCAGGAGGCTGCAGCCGAGGCCATGCTCGTAGATGGTCCTGTAGATCGCCGAAACAGCGGAGCTGTGCTGAGTTACTTGCGCGCTAAATACGGCGTTCAGAAACTGATGAATATGGATATGAACATGGCGTCGGCTGTGGTCCTGGTACCGCATGAGTGTTAGCAGTTCACTCGGGCCGACGCTGCTTCGCGGCGCGGCTTAATTCAGGCGTGGCTCGTGTCCGCTTCTGGCCGATTCCTGCCAGTGACCAACCCCATAGTCCGCTTGTGCGCCGTTACCGCGTCCAACTCACTGGCGACGGTGTCCAACCCCAGTTGGCAGAGCCGCACAGTTCCTGACCATATGCACGGGACTCCGGCGGCACGCCTCCCAGCGCGCCCCGCTCCCCCCACCCACGGGCCAAGCCGCGCCATTTGTGGTCAAATACGCCCCTGAAGCGGGGGTGCCTGGGCTTGTCCAGGCTGAGAGAGTCCCTTGGAACCTGATCCGGTTTGCACCGGCGTAGGGAGCTTTGAGCAGCAGGCACACCGCCTTCGTGGCCGGTCGCGCGTGCGCGCCTTCGCTTCGTCTCCCCCACGGCTGATGACGAAACGAATGAACCGCTGCCACCGAATCTCGCTGTTGACCGCCGCGCTGGGCGCGGCCCTGCCGCTGCACGCCAGTGCCCTGGACACCGCCGCCGACCGCTCGCCCACCGAGTTGGCCGCCGTGCGCGTGCAGGCCAGGCAGCCCGGCGCCACGGACACCCAGTCCAACAGCTTCGGCAGCGGCGACTGGAAGAACACCCCGGCCTCGATCAGCGTGCTGGACCGCGGCCTGCTCGACCAGCGCGTGGTGCGCACGCTGTCCGAACTGGCCACGAACGATGCCTCGCTGGGCGACAGCTACGCGCCGGTGGGCTACTACCAGAACATCGCCATCCGCGGCTTCGCGCTGGACACCGCCACCGGTTACCGCTTCAACGGCCTCACCGTGGCCGGCGAACAGCGGCTGGCGCTGGAGAACGTGCAGCAGGTGGAGATCCTCAAGGGCGAGGCCGGCCTGGCCGCCGGGGTGATCGCGCCGGGCGGCGTCATCAACTACGTGGGCAAGCGCCCGGCCGAAGTGCGCACCGTCACTCTCGGCACCGATGCCGAAGGCTCGCGCTACGCCGCCGTCGATGTCGGCCACTGGCTGACGCCGCGCTTCGGCGTGCGCTTCAACGCTGCGTGGGACAGCAGCCGCTCCTACATCGACCACGCCGATGGCCGCCGCAACTTCTACGCGCTGGCCACCGACTGGCTGATCGGCGAGCGCGGCAAGCTCGAAGTGGACGCCAACTACCAGACCAGCGCGCAGCGCTCGGCCTCGGGCTACCAGCTGCTGGGCGCCAGCGCGCTGCCGCGCAACGTCGACCGCAAGCAGATGCTGGGCTACCAGCGCTGGCAGCGGCCGGTGGGCATCGACAGCACCAACCTCACCGCGCTGCACACCTACGATTTCGGCCCGGCGTGGCAGTCGCGCGTGTCGGCCAGCCACAGCCGCTCGGTCATCGACGACAACGTCGCCTTCGCCTACGGCTGCTACTACACCGCCGGCTGCGCCGACGGCAGCGTGCCCGGCAACTATTTCGCGCCCAACGGCGACTACGACATCTACGACTACCGCAGCCCGGACGACACCCGCCGCAACCAGCAGCTGCGCGCCGAACTGCGCGGCCGCTTCGCCACCGGCGCGGTGGAGCACCAGCTCGTGCTGGGCGCGGACTACTTCCGCCGCAGCGTGGACAAGCGCCGCAACGTCAACGAATACGTCGGCAGCGGCAACATCCACGACCGCGAGGTGCCGCAGTTCGAGCCCTCGCCGCTGCAGCCGGGCCCGTCGGTGCGGCGCCTGGACAGCCGCCAGAAGGCGCTGTTCGTGCTGGACCGCGTGCGTTTCGCCGACGACTGGCAGTGGCTGGCCGGCGGCCGTTTCGTGCGCCTGGACGAGCGCGCCTGGGACAAGCGCGGCAACCCCGAGCGCGAGAGCCGCGTGTCGCACTTCCTGCCGCAGACCGCGCTGATCTGGAGCGCCAACGCGCAGCTCAACCTGTACGCCAGCTACGTGCGCGGCATCGCGCTGGGCCAGGAGGCGCCGTTCTGGACCAGCAACGAAGGCGACTTCCTGCCGTCGGTGCTGTCGCGCCAGGTGGAAGTGGGCGCCAAGTACATGCCCAGCGACGCGCTGACCCTGGGCGCGGCGCTGTTCCGCATCAGCCGGCCGTTCCAGTACGCCAAACCGGATGACAGCGACTACGGCTACACCTTCGTGCAGGAAGGCCAGCAGGTGCACACCGGCCTGGAGCTGAGCGCCCGCGGCCGCGTGGGCGACAACCTGCAGCTCACCGCCAGCGCCAGCGTGCTGCAGGCGCGCGCGCGCCACACCGGCACCCCGGCCTACGAAGGCCACCCGCTGATCAACGTGCCCACCACCCGCGCCAGCGTGCATGCCGACTACGCGCTGCCGTTCGTGCCCGGGCTGGGCCTCACCGGCGGCTGGCGTTACGCCTCCTCCAACGTCGCCACCGCCGACGGCCGCGTGCGCGCGCCCGGTTACAGCGTGGTGGATGCCGGCCTGCGCTTCCGGCATGAACTGCGCGGCCACGCGCTGGACTGGAACCTGTCGGTGGACAACGTGTTCAACCGCTTCTACTGGCGCGACACCGGCAGCAGCTCCGGCGACTACTACCTGTTCCCCGGCGCCCCGCGCCAGGCGCGGCTGACGGTGTCCCTCGCGCTATGAACCCCGCGCTGCTGGAATGGTCGGCGGTTGCGCTCAGCGCCCTGGGCGTCTGGCTGATGGCGCAGCGGCGCATGCTCGCCTGGCCGGTGGGGCTGGTGTCCGTGGGCCTGTACGCGCTGGTGTTCTTCGAGGCGCGGCTGTACTCGGACATGTTGCTGCAGGGCGCCTTCGCCGCGTTCCTGGCCTACGGCTGGGCCACCTGGCACCGGCAGGACAAACCCGACGGCCGCGTCGCCATCGCCCCGCTGGCAATGGAGGCCTGCGCGCGCGACCTGGGCCTGGGCGTGGCCTTTGGCCTTGCCCTGGGCGCGGCCATGCACACCTGGACCAACGCCGCCCTGCCCTGGCTGGACGCCATGCTCGCCGCGCTCAGCCTGGTGGCGCAGTGGTGGCAGGCGCGCCGCCACGCCGCCGCGTGGTGGCTGTGGATCGTGGTGGACGTGGTCTACGTGGGCATGTACGCGGTGAAGGCGCTGCACGCCACCGCGGCGCTGTACCTGGTGTTCGTGGCGCTGGCGGTCGCGGGCCTGCGCACGTGGAAGAAGGCGGCGCGGCAGGAAGGAAGGCACGGCGCCGCGCACCCGTGAGTGCGTGGCGCCGCGTGGTACTTCGTAGCGGAACCGCAGGAAAACAGGTCCGCGCCCGAGCCAACGGACCCGGCGCGGGCGGCCACGCACGCAACCGCCGGCAGGCCAGGCGGGCGCAGACCTCGACCCACCTGGGGCAATCGGGCATGGTGTAAGGGCAGCCCATGCCCCAGGAATCGTATGGATGCCGTTCCCGCGCCTACAGCAGGCAATGCGCCCGCCACAACCGCCGAGTCTCCCGCCGATGCGGGAGCCGCCCTGCACGAACTCAGTTTCCCCGCGCTCAATGCCGCGCTGGACGACTACCTGGCACGAACGGGCGGCACCAAAGCCGGTCCCTGGGAGCGCTGGTCGCTGATCGTCGGCATTGCCGGCGCCGGGGTGGGCATGTTGCTTGGCAGCGTTCTGCCCGGGAAGGCCGGCGTTGTCGCCGCCCTGTCTGGCCTTGCTGTGGAAATTCTGGGGCTTGGCACCTCCATGTGCCTGCAGATACGTCGGGATTGGCGCCAGTTCTGGGACGCTCGCCGGGAACATGCGCGGCATATCGAAGAGGGGTATACCTGGTACCAGCAACTGGTCCAGCAGGTGCGCGCCTTTCCGCTGGAACAACGCCGCCTGCGCCTGCGCTATATCCGCGACCGGCGCGCCACGATGCACGAGCGCCTGGGCTTGTTCACCGGCGGAATGGAGCGGCTGGGCGTACTGCCCCTGATCGTGGCGCTGTACCTGCAGTTCAAGGACTGGCGCTGGGGCAACTGGAATGCGTTTGCCAGCATCACCTTGGTGCAGGGTCTCCTCGCATTCGCAATCTTCCTTGCCTACGCGCTCTCCTGGCACCTGATCCACCTCCGCGTCCGGGTACAGGCCTACGAACTACTGCTGGCCGAAGCCAACGCACAGGATGGCGAGTAGCCGCAAGCCGCACTTCAACCACCGCTGTTGAGCTGCCCCCTTCGCGATGACAGGCAAGGACATGCCCGACACCACGAACCGCCCCACAACACGGCTTGCCCCATTGCTGGCCCTGCTGCTCCTGCTGGCCTGGGCACTGCCGGCCGCCGCCGCCGACGTCTGGGTGAACACCAGCACCGGCGTCTACCACTGCCCCGGCGGGCAGTACTACGGCGCCACCAGACGCGGCCGCTTCATGACCGAGCGTGAAGCAGCGCAGCACGGGTACCGCGCCGCCTACGGACGCACCTGCACGCCCGGCGAAGCCGCCGCCGGCCGGCAACAGGCCATCCAGCAGCTCACGCAATCCGCCACCCGCGCCGCGCCCGCCGCAGTCACACGTGTCTGGATCAACACCGGCTCGCACGTCTACCACTGCCCCGGCACGCGCTACTACGGCGCCACCAAGCAAGGCCGCTACGCCAGCGAGGCCGAAGCCGTCGCCGGCGGCAACCGGCCGGCGTATGGGGCACGCTGCAATTGAGCACAACTGCAAAGCTTGCGGCGTACTGACTGCCCTGCCTCGTTCTTTCCAACCCACGATAAGAAGATGGAGCCCATGAAAATAATCAGGACCCTGCTCGGCTTGGATGCAACAGACTGAATCGCCCCGGGTTTTGTAGACACCTACAAGCCAGATTTTCCCGCTTGCCGTTCGAACTCTACCGGAGAGATACCTCCGTTTGAACCATGTCGGCGCTTGGGGTTGTAGAACATCTCTATGTAGTCGAATACGTCGCTGCGTGCAGTGTCCCGGGTCAGGTAGATCTTGCGCCTGATTCGCTCCCTTTTCAGTAGTTGAAAGAAGCTTTCGGCCACTGCGTTGTCATGACAGTTGCCGCGTCGGCTCATGCTGCAGACGATGCCATGAGCCTTCAGGAACGCTTGCCATTCGTTGCCGGTGAATTGACTGCCCTGGTCGGAATGCAGCATCAAGCCCGGTGCAGGCTTCCTGCGCCACACCGCGGCCAGCAACGCTTGCAGGACCAGATCGGCATGCATCTGGCCTTGCATCGCCCAGCCCACGACCTGTCGCGAGTACAGGTCCAATACCACTGCCAAATACAGCCAGCCCTCGTGTGTCCGGATGTAAGTGATGTCAGTTACCCAGTGTGTATTCGGTGCAGCAACATCGAACTGCCGATCCAGATGGTTCGGCGCCACGGCAGCTGTCCGCCCGCCACGAGGCCGCGGCCTGCGGCCGTAGCCGACCTGCGCACGCAGGCCTTCCCCTTTCATCAGCCGCGCTACGCGATGCTTGCCGCAAGCCTCACCCAGGTCGCGCAGGTCCTCAGTGACCTTGCGATAGCCGTATACCGCGCCACTTTCCAGCCACGCCTGCTTGATCAAGCCCAGCAACCGTTGATCTTCGCGATGGCGCTCGCTGTGCGGACGCCGCTGCCAGGCGTAGAACCCACTTCGCTGCACGCCCAGCACGCGACACATGCTGGTCACGCGGAACTCATCCAGATGCGCTTGCATGAAGGCGTACTTCGCCCTTACCCCTTGGCAAAGTACGCTGCGGCCTTTTTTAGGATGTCACGCTCCTCGGTCAACCGGCGCACTTCGGCCTGAAGGCGGCGGTTCTCTGCCACCAACAAGCCATCGGTCTGGATGATGGACGGCGCCTTCCGCTGTTTGGCGACCCATGCGTACAGCGAGTGGATACTGACCCCCAGCCGCGTCGCCACGTCGCCACGTCGCGTACCGATCGACCCTGTTCAAGCACCTGCTTGGCCGCTTCGGCCTTGAACTCATCTGTATACCGTTTGCCACTCATACACACCTCCTTGGTTGCCGTAATGTACGGCTTGGAGATGTCTAGTGAACCCGGGGCGATTCAGTTTGACGGAGGTGGGTACCGCTCTCTGAGGAGTTTCGACGCTCCTTGGTGGCGAGAGTGCTACTGCTTGCAACCAATGTCAACCGTGATACGAGTAAACCAGCAAATGCACAATAACTTCCTACTCCACTACTTCCTGAAATCCGATAGGCAACTACTCTTCGTACGTCCCAAGCAAGCCCATCGATCAAACAGGAATTCAGGCCGGCAAAGAGCTGCACCGCCCAGCCGTCACCACACCAGCGGACATTGAACCCAACCCTATTCTCGTGCTGAAACGCCGCCTATTTGCCATCAGGCTTGGAAAATGCAGGGACCTCTATTTCAAGCCACTTGTTACGAGGCATTCGCCTATCCAACTCTGTGAATGCATCTGGCTGATGCTTCTGCGCATGCAACCGTATATGAAGAGTGTCCCTATAAAGCCCTACAGCAACGTCTGAAAGTGTTGCACGAAGTAGCGGCTCATCAAGCTCCTTCATACGAAGACCCGCACAAATAAATTCATAGAAATTCAGAAGGTACTTTATGGACTGCAAGGATTCATACTTAGAAACCAGCAACTCCATTTCAGTATCATACGCCTTTTTTATTTCCTCATGATGCTCATTTTTTGCATGAATAAGGTCATCCTTCAATTTCCTACTCATGCTTGCCTGAGCCTCAACCAATCCCGCCTTGTAAAAAAGCCTCGCATCCTCGGCCGAAATCTCCACACCTGCGGGATAATTTTTTATGCGCGATCTCACGTGATTCTGAAATTCAACACTCAATCTGGACTGCATGAGCACATTAAATGTATGGGCCCGCCTTGAGGCCCTTGCCCCGCTCTGGTATTGCACCACCCAACCAATTCCAACCATCACAGCAGCCGCCACGGCTGCCAGCAACCCTGTCACTGCCTCCGGCTTCTTTGCCTGAACAAGAACAATCACGCTCATCAATATAAAAACAAGAACGTGACAAGTCCCCACGCCTATCAAGACCCCGAGCGGAACTTCACGCCGACTCGATGCAATGTTGAATATTGGTCCTATGGTACTTAGTACCAAAAGACCCCAAGCGCCATACCAAAAGGCAGCATAATGAGTTGCATAAAAAGATTCGGACTCACCATTGCCAATGAACCTCAATACACCGGCGACGACAACCAATCCCAAGAACACAACGAAAGTAATCCAACTGAAGGCATCCGCGTGCTTTGCAAGCGGGCATACAACGTGCCTCCACCCTAGCGAAACGATATTGTCCTTGCGCACCAAATTTTCCATTCATCATCCCCTGACGTGACAGAGGCCCCATTTGGGGCCTCTGTGGCACTAACTGTGCTAGATCGCTATCAATTAGCCTTCACCAACAGCAGTATTCATGATATCTCCTTCAAACTTTAGGCCAGTTGTCGGTTTTGCTCCCCCAATCAAAATCAACTACCAATTGACCTAGAACATCCGATCAACCTCACTTACAGCTGTCTTCATCGTCAACTCTCGGCGTGGGCCTTCACTCTACACTTGCCAGCAGTATCGAACAGAACGGCGCAACGAATTGTTAAATTTTTCGACTACTCTGTAGAAAAGTTTAGCCCAGATTTGGCCTCAAGCGAGAAGAAATAAGATCAACTCGTTGATTTTATTGAAAAAACCCCTAACCCCAAAGTCAAACCCCTACAGGATTCGCCTTCTCCGGATCAATGTTGTACTGCTTGATCGCCCGGGCCACGTCCTTCGCGGTCATCTTGCCGTCCTTCGCCAGCGCCGCGATGGCGGCGTGGGCGATGTAGTAGCGGTCCACTTCGAAGAAGCGGCGCAGGTTGGCGCGGGTGTCGGAGCGGCCGAAGCCGTCGGTGCCCAGTACCGAGTAGGTCATCGGCACGAAGGCGCGGATCTGGTCGGCGTAGGCGCGCACGTAGTCGGTGGCGGCGATGGCCGGGCCCTGGCGGCCTTCCAGCAGTTGGGTGACGTAGGGCTTGCGCTGTTCGGCTTCCGGGTGGAGGCGGTTCCAGCGCTCGGCGTCGAAGCCGTCGCGGCGCAGTTCGTTGAAGCTGGGGCAGGACCAGATGTCGGCGGTGACGCCGAAGTCCTTGTCCAGCAGTTCGGCCGCGGCGATGGCTTCGCGCAGGATGGTGCCGCTGCCCAGCAGCTGCACGCGCAGTTCGCCCTTCTTGGGCTTGCCGGCGTCGGTGAGCAGGTACATGCCCTTGATGATGCCCTCGGCTGCACCTTCCGGCATGGCCGGGTGGGTGTAGTTTTCGTTCATCAGGGTGATGTAGTAGTACTCGTCGATCTGGTCTTCCATCATGGCCTTGGTGCCATGCTGGAGGATCACCGTGACTTCGTAGCCGAAGGTGGGGTCGTAGCTGCGCACGTTGGGAATGCCACCGGCCACCAGGTGGCTGAAGCCGTCCTCGTGCTGCAGGCCTTCGCCGTTGAGGGTGGTGCGGCCGGCGGTGCCGCCGAGCAGGAAGCCGCGGGTACGCATGTCCGCGGCCTGCCAGGCCAGGTCGCCCACGCGCTGGAAGCCGAACATCGAGTAGTAGATGTAGAACGGCAGCATGGGCACGTTGCTGACCGAGTAGCTGGTGCCGGCGGCCATCCACGAGGCGATGGCGCCCGGTTCGCTGATGCCCTGCTGCAGCACCTGGCCGCTCTGGTCTTCGCGGTAGTACATGAGCTGGTCGGCGTCCACCGGCTTGTACTTCTGGCCGTACGGGGCGTAGATGCCGATCTGGCGGAACAGGCCTTCCATGCCGAAGGTGCGGGCTTCGTCGGCGACGATGGGCACCAGGCGCGGGCCGAGTTCCTTGTCGCGCAGGCTGATGTTCAGCGTCTGCACGAAGGCCATGGTGGTGGAGTAGGTGCGCTCGCCCGAATCCTTGAGCAGGCGCTCGTAGGTTTCCAGCTTGGGGGCGTTGAAGGATTTGTCGGCCTTCTGGCGGCGCTGCGGCAGGTAGCCGCCGAGCGCGGCGCGGCGCTCCTGCAGGTACTGCACTTCCGGCGAGTCCGGGCCCGGGTGGTAGAACGGCACCTGGCCGTCCTTGAGCTGTTCGTCGGTGACCGGGATGTTGAAGCGGTCGCGGAAGTGGCGCACCGCTTCGTCGTCCAGCTTCTTGGTCTGGTGGGTGGGGTTGAGCGCCTCGCCGGCGCTGCCCATGCCGTAGCCCTTGACCGTCTTGGCCAGGATGACGGTGGGCATGCCCTTGGTGTTCACGGCCTGGTGGTAGGCGGCGTACACCTTGTGCGGGTCATGGCCGCCGCGGTTCAGGCGCCAGATGTCGTCGTCGGACAGGCTGGCCACCATGGCGGCGGTTTCCGGGTACTTGCCGAAGAAATGCTCGCGCGTGTACGCGCCGCCGAAGGCCTTGCAGTTCTGGTATTCGCCGTCGACGGTTTCCATCATCAGCTTCTTGAGGACGCCGTTGGTGTCCTTGGCAAGGAGCGGATCCCAGTAGGAACCCCACAGCAGCTTGATGACGTTCCAGCCGCCGCCGCGGAACACGCCTTCCAGTTCCTGGATGATCTTGCCGTTGCCGCGCACCGGGCCGTCCAGGCGCTGCAGGTTGCAGTTGACCACGAAGATCAGGTTGTCCAGGCCTTCGCGGCCGGCCAGGGCGATGGCGCCCAGGGTTTCCGGCTCGTCGCTCTCGCCGTCGCCGATGAAGCACCACACCTTGCGGTCGGATTTCTCGATGAGGCCGCGGTTTTCCAGGTAGCGCATGAACTGCGCCTGGTAGATGGCCGCCAGCGGGCCCAGGCCCATGGACACGGTGGGGGTCTGCCAGAAGTCCGGCATCAGCCACGGGTGCGGGTAGGAGGACAGGCCGCCGCCGTCCACTTCCATGCGGAACTTGTCCAGCTGCTGCTCGCTGATGCGGCCTTCCAGGAAGGCGCGGGCGTAGATGCCCGGGGCGCTGTGGCCCTGGATGAACAGCAGGTCGCCGGGGTGGTTTTCACTCGGGGCGCGCCAGAAGTGGTTGAAGCCCACGTCATAGAGCGTGGCGCCGGAGGCGAAGGAGGCGATGTGGCCGCCCAGGTCGCCCGGCTTGCGGTTGGCGCGCACCACGGTGGCCATGGCGTTCCAGCGGATGATGGAACGGATGCGCCATTCCAGCTCGGCGTTGCCGGGGCTCTTGGCCTCCAGCTGCGGCTCGATGGTGTTGACGTATTCGGTGGTGGGGGAGAACGGCAGGAACGCGCCCGAACGACGGGTCAGTTCCACCATGCCTTCCAGCAACTGATGCGCGCGCTCGGGGCCCTCGACATCGATAACGGCCTTCAACGACTCGATCCACTCCTGGGTTTCCAGGGGGTTCGGGTCGTTGTTCAGCACTTCATTCAACCAGTTCATTGGCGCTCCCAGTTACGGCACGCACGCGCGCGCTTGTTCAGTAGTTTTGAGCCGCAAAGTGTAGCGCACCCGCCCGCCCGCGAAGCTGGCTACGGCTGCGTATGGCCTTGCGGATCGCGGTGTCTGGCGGACAGGACGCGACAGGCCGATGGCCGCGGGCGGGACAGCAGCGGACAGGCACGGTGCCCTGCCCGCCTTGCTGCGGCGTGGTGTCCGTGGAACAGCAGCGCGCTTGCGTTGAAGGCATTGCCGGCCAGGCGCCAGCGGTGATGCCCAGCCGCGGAACACCGTGTTCCCCGATGCGGGGCTCTCCCCGCATGGGGCTTGCCGGCACGGCCAGGACGCCGGGCGAGGCCGCCCGCCACGCGCCAATGCTGGCGCGGCGGCAGGTCAGCGCGATGACAACCGCGCGGCGCTCGGCCGGCCGGTTTGCGCCGGCACGGTTTTCGATATATCGTTCCGCCCATATTCGATATATCGAAACCATGCCGCCCGCACCGCCACCCACCGCCCGCCAACGCCCCTCCGTGCGTCCGCTCGGCCGCGGCGACCTGCGCCTGCTGCTGCTGTCGCTGCTGGGGCAGGCGCCGCGCCACGGCTACGAGCTGATCCAGCTGGTGGGCGACATGTTCCTGCGCGTGTACACGCCCAGCGCCGGCTCGGTGTACCCGCTGCTGGCCGATTTCGAGAAGCAGCGCTGGGTGGTGGCCGAGGAAGACGGCGGCCGCCGGCGCTACCGCATCACCGCCCTCGGCCAGGCGCAGCTGAAGCTGCGGCAGGCCGAGGTGGAGGCGGCGCAGCTGCGCGCCCACCACAGCGCGCGCGCCATCACCAAAGCCAACCTGCCGCCGCCGGTACGCGAGGCGATGCACCGGCTCAAGAAGGCGCTGGTGCTGCGCGGCGGCCGCTGGCAGGACGTCGATGCCGGGCGCGTGGCCGCGCTGCTGGAACAGGCCGCGGCGCTGGTACGCCAGGGCGACGCCGACGCCTGACCTTTCTGTTTCCCCACGACCCAGCCAGACGCCTCCCGCCAGGTCACCCCGGCGCACCGCGCCCACCGACCCCAGGTATGCCCATGTCATTGCACGAAAACCGCACCCTCCGCCTCACCCCGCGTTTCCGCCAGCTGCAGGTACTGCGCAGCGAGCGCCTGACCCCGCACATGCAGCGCATCGTGGTGGGCGGCGCCGAGCTGGAAGGCTTCGAAAGCCCGTCGCCGGACGACCACGTCAAGCTGTTCTTCCCCAACGCCGACGGCGCGTTCGTGCTGCCGGTGCTGACCGAACAGGGGCCACGCTACCCGGAAGGGCTGGCGCCCTCGCCCGCCCGCGACTACACCCCGCGCCACCACGATGCCGACGCCGGCGAGCTGGTGCTGGATTTCGTGCTGCACGGCCATGGCGTGGCCTCGAGCTGGGCGGCCAGGGCGCAGGTGGGCGATGCGCTGGTGGTGGCCGGGCCGCGCGGCTCGCACCTGGTGGCCGACGATTACGACGCCTACGTGCTGATCGGCGATGAGACCGCGCTGCCGGCCATTGCGCGGCGCCTGGCCGAACTGCCGGAGCACGCGCAGGCCGAGGTGCTGATCGAGATTCCGGAAGAAGCCGACCGCCAGCCGCTGCCCAGCGCCGCGCAGGTGCGGGTGTCGTGGCTGGAGCGCAACGGTTTCGACGCGGCCAGCAGCACGCTGCTGGAGGATGCGCTGGTGGATTTCGAAACGCCCGATGGCGATGCGTATTACTGGATCGCGCTGGAGTCGCGGCGCGCGCGCATGATGCGCAAGTTCGTCGAAGGCCACCTGCAGGTGCCCAGGGACTGGATCCGCGCCACCGGTTACTGGAAGGCGGACCCGGACGAGGCCGAGTGAACCGCGCGGCGTGGCACCACGACGCCGGCATCAGCGCGCGCTGCTATGCTCGCGCGCAGTCAATCCGGTTGCCTGCCATGACCCCACGCGCCCTTCGCCCGCTGCTTGTTCCCGCCACCGCCGTGCTGCTCGCCGCCGGCCTGGGCGGCTGCCTGGCCACGCCCGGCCCCACGGTGTCCGGCGACGGCCGCTGCGATGCCTCGAAGCTGCAGTGGGCGGTGGGCCAGCCCGGCGACGAGGCGAACATGCGCCGGCTGGCGCGCGAGAGCGGCGCCGGGCTGGTGAACCCGATCGGGCCGGCCACCATCGTCACCCAGGACATCCGCCAGGACCGCCTGCGTGTGTTCCTGGATGCGGGCAACACCATCACCGCGGTGCGCTGCGAGTAAGCCGGCGCGCAGTGGAAGCGATGACGAAAGGCCCGCCCATGGCGGGCCTTCGCGCATGGGCGGTGCGACAATCGCGCCCTTGGTGATGACGGAACAGGCGGCAACGTGGGCAAGCTGACGATGGCGGCAATGGATACCCTGCGCGAGCGCGTGGCCGACGATGGCCGCTGCGATGCGCTGCTGGCCGGCTTCGGGCAGCCGCAGGCGCTGCGCGCGCCGCTGCGTGCGCTGGTGCAGGCGCAGCAGCAGCTGCTGCAGGCCGAGCACGAGGTGGCGCAGGTGGCCGACGTGCTGCGCCGCGACCAGAAGTACGCGCCGGCCGGGCGGCCGTCGATCCATATCGTGCAGCTGCGCAAGCAGCAGGCCGCGGCGAAGCAGGTGATGCTGATCGCGCGGCAGCGGCTGGCGCAGGTGGCGCAGACTTTCGTGCAGGCCAGCGGGCTGGCGCTGAAGGCGAAGCAGTCGCCCAGCGAGGCGGTGGCGGCGTGGCTGCAGGCGCTGCGCTGAGGCGGGACCACGGCGCGGCCGATCTGCCGCAGTCCCAACGAAACGCAGAAGGCCCGCCATTGGCGGGCCTTCTGCGTGCTGCGTGCGGGCGCGTGCCCGGCGCGGATTACTCGGCCTTCGGGATCGAGGCTTCGGTGGTGATGCGCACCTTGACCTCGTCGCTCACCGCCGGGGCGTAGGCGCCCACGCCGAAATCGCTGCGCTTGAGGGTGGTGGTGGCGTCGAAGCCCACCGACGGCACCTTCAGCATCGGGTGTTCGCCGGCGCCGTTGATGGTGACGTCCAGGGTGACCGGCTTGGTGGTGCCCTTGACGGTCAGGTCGCCGGTGACGGTGAGCTTGTTGGTGCCGGCCGCTTCGACCTTGGTGCTCTTGAAGGTGGCGGTGGGGAACTTGGCGGCGTCGAAGAAATCGGCGCTGCGCAGGTGCTCGTCGAACTTGTCGGTGAAGCTGTTCAGGCCGGCCAGCGGCAGGGTCACTTCGACGCTGGACTTGCTGACGTCGGCGGCGTCGTAGACCAGGGTGCCGTCGGCCTGGCCGAAGTGCGCGCTCGGGTTGGAGAAGCCCATGTGGCTCCACTGCACCAGCACGTCGGTGTGGCTCGGGTCGAGCTTGTAGGTGCCGGAGGCGACGGTGATCGGCGCCACTTCCGGGGCGGCCGGGGCCGGAGCCGCGGCTTCGGCCGGGGCGGCGGCGGTGGTGTCGGCCGGCGCGACCGGGGCGGCGGTATCGGCCGGCTTGGAGCAGGCGGTGATGGCGGCGGCCAGGGCCAGCGGGAGCAGCAGCTTGGTGACGGTGGACATGGGTGACTCCTGTGGATGCGGATGAGAGGGCTGGAGCGGTTTCAGCTTACCGGCGCCCGGGGCAGAACGGACGCCGGTTGGGAACGACGGTCAGGCGATGCGCGCGGCTTCGTCGAAGGACAGGCGCGGCAGGCGCGGGAACACGCCGGCCGGGTCGCCATAGCCCAGGTTGACGAGGAAGTTGGACTTGATGGCGGTGCCGGCGAAGAAGGCCGCGTCGACCTTGGCGTTGTCGAAGCCGGACATGGGGCCGGCATCCAGCCCCAGCGCGCGCGCGGCCATCATCAGGTAGGCGCCCTGCAGGCTGCCGTTGCGGAACGCGGCCTCGCGGCGGCCTTCGCGCGGGCCGTCGAACCAGGACTTGGCGTCGGTGTGCGGGAACAGGTACGGCAGCTTTTCGTGGAAGTCCTCGTCATGGCCGACGATCACCGTGACCGGCGCGGCCATCGTCTTGGCCAGGTTGCCTTCGGACAGCGCCGGGGCCAGCTTCTGCTTGGCTTCGGCCGACTTCACGAACACGAAGCGCGCCGGCGAGCTGTTGGCCGAGGTCGGGCCCCACTTCAGCAGGTCGTACAGCGCGCGCAGCTGGCTGTCCTCCACCGGGCGGTCCTGGAAGGCATTCTGGGTGCGCGCGGTGCGGAACAGCTGGTCGAGCGCGGCATCGGCAAGAACATCAGACATGGAAACTCCGTGATGGATTGGCTACGGTCGTGGCCTTGTGCGGGAAAGCCCCGGACAATGCCACCGCAGCAGAGGGCGCAGTGTAGGGCGTCGCGACTGTTGCAACACCCGGCCTCACTGAAACGAATCAATGCCACACGCGAAACGATCGACGCTTCCCTGGACGATCACCGACGGCCGCGCCGGCAACGTGCGCCAGGCCGTGGCGTTGGCATCGGCGCTGCGCCTGGGCGGGCAGCAGCGGCTGCAGCTGGAGCCGCACGCGCCATGGCGCTGGCTGGCCCCGCGCATCCTGCCCGGCGCCGCGCGCGGCTTCGGCGAGGGCTTCGAACGCCTGGCCAGCGGGCCGGCGCCGGGGCTGGCGATCGGCTGCGGCCGCCAGGCGGCCGGCGCGCTGCGCGTGCTCGGCCGGCGGGGCACGCGCACGGTGCAGATCCTCGACCCGCGCATCGCCGCGCGCCACTGGGACCTGGTGGTGGTGCCCGCGCACGACCGCCTGCGCGGCGGCAACGTGCTGACCCTGCTGGGCAGCCTGAACCCGGTGACCGACGACTGGCTGGCCTGCGGCCGTGCCGCCTTCGCCAGCTTCGAGCAGTTGCCCGGTCCGCGCACCGCGCTGCTGGTGGGCGGCCCCACCGACCACGCGCCGTGGCAGCAGGAGGACATCGTGCCGCTGCTGGCCGAACTGGCCGCACGCATCCGCGCCGAGGGCGGCAGCGTGCTGGCGACCACCTCGCGGCGCACGCCGCGGCCAGTGACGCAGGCGCTGCTGCGCGCTTTCGATGACGTGCCCGGGGTGATCTGGAGCGACGGCGGCGACGGCAGCAACCCCTATGCCGGCCTGCTGGGCTGGGCCGACCGCGTGCTGTGCACGCCGGATTCGGTGAACCTGCTGTCCGAGGCCTGCGCCACCCGGGTGCCGGTGGGCGTGCTGCTCGGCCAGCGCGCGCAGGGACGCATGCTGCATTTCCAGCGCGCGCTGCGCGAGCGCGGGCGCCTGCTGGACGGGCTGGACGCGATGGAAGCCGACCCGCCGCAGGCCATCGAACCGCTGCGCGAGACGCCGCGCATCGCCGCCGAAGTGAAGGCGCGGCTGGGGCTGTAACCCGCCGTTGCCGCGGGTTCCCGCGGTTGCAGGAGCGCCTGTCCGCGTGCGGTGGGATGCTTTCCCGTCGCGCATCCTGCCGGCGCGCCCAGGCAGGGAGATTCGTGGGCAACGCCCGCTGCTGCAACAGGCCGGTGAAGCCCCATACAGGGCTGCCGTTTACAATGGCCGCCCGTCGCGCCTGCCGGTTCCGGCCTGGCCGCCTCCCTTCCCGCTCCCCGCAGCGCCCCCCCCGGCGTTGCCGCCCGCCCGCTGCCATGTCCCCGCATCCGTCGATCCGCTTCGCCCCGCTCACTCCGCTGTCGCTGCTGCTGGCCGTACTGGCCATGGGCACGGTGGTGCTGGGCTCGAACGTGCTGGTGCAGTACCCGATCAACGACTGGCTGACCTGGGGCGCCTTCAGCTACCCGGTCGCGTTCCTGGTCAGCAACCTGATCAACCGCCGCTTCGGCCCGCAGGCCGCCCGGCGCGTGGCCTGGGCCGGTTTCGCGGTGGCGGTGGTGCTGTCGGTGTGGATCGCCACGCCGCGCATCGCGGTGGCCTCGTGCATGGCCTTCATCTGCGCGCAGCTGCTGGACATCACCGTGTTCGACCGGCTGCGCAGCGGCAACTGGTGGCGCGCGCCGTCGGTGGCCACCACCTGCAGCGCGACGCTGGATACGGCGATCTTCTGGTCGATCGCCTTCGCCGGTTCGTCGCTGCCGTGGGTGAGCTGGGCGGTCGGCGACTGGGCGGTGAAGCTGGGCATCGGCCTGTGCCTGCTGGTGCCGTTCCGCGCGCTGCTGTGGAAGATGGCGCCGGCGCGGATGTAAGCCTGCACCGCCGTAGGAGCGACTTCAGTCGCGATGGGGACTTCGCAGGAAAGCCCTTTCGCGACTGAAGTCGCTCCTACGTATGCAGCCGGTTCGGCAGGAACGCTGCGTGATACGCCTTATCGACGCTCTCCCGGCTCGAACGGCAATCCCTGCGCTATCGCCGCGGCGGTGATCGCCGCGCAGGCGGTTTCGATGTCCGGGGTGGGCACGGCGATGCGCGGGCGCCGGTCCAGGGTGCAGGACAGGCCGGCATCGAGCAGGGTGGCATGGGCAGCGTGCAGGGCATCTGCGGTTGCCGCCGGCAGCCAGCCGCTGGCGGCCAGGGCGTCGATCAGGCGCGGGGTTTCGCGCGGCCCGCATAGCGCCGGATCGTCCGCCGCGCCGGCCAGCACGCCGGTCTGCAGCAGGAATTCCAGATCCACCAGCCCGCCGGCGCCCTGCTTGAGGTCCAGCCGCGCCGCATCGCTGCGGTCCAGCTCGGCGCGCATGCGCGCGCGCATCTTCAGCACGTCGCCGAACAGGGTGTCCGCATCGCGCGCGCGGCCCAGCGTGGCGGCGCGCACCTGTTCGAAACCGGCAAGCAGGCCGGCATCGCCGGCGACGCCGCGGGCGCGCACCAGCGCCTGGTGTTCCCAGGTCCAGGCGCGCTCGCGCTGGTAGTCGGTATAGCTGGCCAGCGAGGACACCAGCGCGCCCTTGCCGCCGTCCGGGCGCAGGCGCACGTCGATGTCGTACAGGCGGCCGGCGGCGGTGACCGCCGACAGCAGGGCCATCACCTTCTGCGCCAGGCGCGCGAACCAGCGGCTGCTTTCCAGCGGGCGCGCGCCGTCGCTTTCCTCGGCATCGCGCGGGTGGTCGTACAGGAACACCAGGTCCAGGTCCGAGCCGAAGCCCAGTTCCAGCCCGCCCAGGCTGCCGTAGCCGATGATGGCAAAGCGCCCGCCGGGCACCTGCCCGTGCGCGGCGCCCAGGTCGGCGTGCGCCATCGCCAGCACGGTGTCCACGACCGCGTCGGCCAGCTGCGCCAGCTGGCGCGTGCAGTCCACCGCGCGCTGGCGGCCGTCGTGGAAGGCCAGCGCCATGCGGAAGCTCAGCGCCAGCCGCACCTCGTTGAGCGCGCGCAGCGCGGCTTCGGGATCGTCGATGGCCAGCGCCGCGGCGCAGGCCTGGCGCATCTCCTGCGCCTCCGGCAACGGGCCGGCCACGCGCGTGTCCAGCAGTTCGTCCAGCAGCAGCGGGAAGGCCACCAGCCGTTCGGACAGCAGCGCGCTGCGCGCCAGCACGTTGACCAGCCGGGTGAGCGCGCTGGGTTGTTCGTCCAGCAGCGCCAGGTAGCTGGTGCGGCGCAGGATCGCCTGCAGCAGGCCGAGCACGCGGCGCAGCGCGGCGTCGGGCTGCGGCGAGCGGGTGGCGGCGTGCAGCAGCGCCGGCAATACGCGGTCCAGGCGCGCGCGCGCGGCATCGGACAGCGATTTGACCCCGAGCGACTGCGCGAATTCGCGCAGCGACTGGTCGGCGCCGTGGGCGTCGGCGAAGCCGGCCTCGGCCAGCACCGCCGCGTCGCCGCCACCGGGCAGCACGCGCCAGTAGCTGGACAGGGCATCCGGTGCAGCCTGGCCACGGCGTGGCGCCAGCAGCGCGGCGAATTCGGTGGCCACGCGCTGGCGCTGTTCGTCCAGCGCGGCCAGCAGCGCGTCCCAACCGGAATAGCCCAAGCCCAGCGCGATGCGCGCGCGGTCGTCCGGGTCGGCCGGCAGGCGATGGGTCTGCGCGTCGCGCAGCATCTGCAGGCGGTTTTCCAGCCGGCGCAGGAAGCGGTAGGCCTCCACCAGGGTGGCGCCGTCGGCCGCGTCCATCTGCCCGGAATCCACCAGCGCCTGCAGCGCCGGCAGCAGGCGCCGTTCGCGCAGCGCCGGCTCGCGGCCGCCGCGGATCAGCTGCAGGGCCTGGGCGAGGAATTCGATCTCGCGGATGCCGCCCGGCCCGCGCTTGATGTCGTCGAAGCGGTCGCTGCGCGCGACCTCGGCGGTGATGGCCGCCTTCATCTCGCGCAGGCCGTCCAGCGCGGTGTAATCCAGGTAGCGGCGGTAGACGAACGGGCGCAGGGTTTCCAGCCAGGCCTCGCCGGCGTCGATGCCGCCGGCCACCGCGCGCGCCTTGATCCACGCATAGCGCTCCCAGTCGCGGCCCTCGCGCTGGAAATACTGGTCCATGCCGGCGAAGGACAGCGCCACCCGCCCGGCGCTGCCGAACGGGCGCAGGCGCAGGTCGACGCGGTGGCAGAAGCCGTCGGCGGTGGTCTCGTCCAGCAGCCGCGCCAGGCGCTGGCCGAGCCGGGCGAAGTATTCCTCGGCCGCCAGCGGCCGCGCGCCGTCGGACTCGCCGGCCTGCGGGTAGGCGTAGACCAGGTCGATGTCGGACGAGAAGTTCAGCTCGCCGCCGCCCAGCTTGCCCAGCCCGAACACCACCAGCCGCTGCACGCTGCCGTCGTCGGCGCGCACCACGCCGTGGCGCTGGGCGAATTCCTGCTCCAGCGCGGCCAGCGCCAGCTGCAGGCAGTCCTCGGCCAGCCGCGTGGCGCCGCGCAGGGTGGCATCCACCTCGTCCAGGCCGTTGACGTCGCGCCAGACCAGCCGCGTGGACGCGGCGGCGCGGTAGCGGCGCAGCTGCACCGGCCAGGCGCTGGGCTGCAGCGGGTCCAGTTCCGGCAGCGGCAGCGGATCGCCCTGGTCCAGCCGCGCCAGCAGCTCCGGCTGCCGGCACAGGGTGTCGATGGCGAAATCGCTGGCCAGCGCCAACCGCCGCAGGCCGGCCTCGAACGCGGGCGACGACGGCCAGTGCGCCGGGTCCGGCGCGGCCAGCTTCAGGCGGGCGATGGCGCGGTCGAGCAGCGCGGCGAGGGCATCAGGCAGGTCGGGGAGCGGAATCGTCATCCGCGGATTCTGGCACCGCAGCCGGCAAGTGTGGGACCTGCGGCCGCCTCAGCCATCGACCCTGGCGCCGCCGGCCTCCAGCAGGGCGCGCAACGGACCGAGCTGCGCCTCGTAGCGCTTCCAGCGCTGCAGCGACGAACGGAACATCGGCGACCGTACCTGTACCGCGCTGGCGGTGGAGACCGGCGAGGCATTGTCCTGGAAGCGCAGGCAGGCGTCGTCCCAGGACAGGCGGCAGTGATCCAGCAGGCGGCGGGTGACGGCCTCCTGGTTGTCCACCAGGTCCTCGTAATCGACCTGCAGGATGCGGCCGGGCATCGTGCGTTCCCAATGCCGCATCAACCGGTCGAACAACAGGTAGTAGCGCCCGGTATCGAGCAGGTCGAACGAATAGTCGTAATAGGGCGAGGCCAGCGAGAACAACTGGCGGAAATTGCCCAGGCAGGTGTCCATGGCGCCCCGGCGCAGGCACACGATGCTCGCGTTCGGCAGCGCGCGGGCGATATGGCCGGCGTAGAGGAAGTTGTGCGGCAGCTTGTCGACGAAACGCGGCTTGCCGCCGGTCAGCGTACGCGTGCCCTCGATGTACTCCCTGCCCAGTCGCGCCCAGTCCAGGTCGCAGGAACGGCGCAGGGTGTCCGTATCGGTCAAGGACGCGGTCGTGCTGCCACTGCCGCGCTTGACCATCAGCGGGAAATTCTCCAGCTCGCCCGCCGAATGCACCTGGGGATGGCTGGACAGGATGCGCTCGACCAGCGTGGTGCCGCTGCGCGGCATGCCCATGACGAAGATCGGCGCGGAGGAAGGGTCGCCGGCCACTTCATCCGGTGGCGGCAGCGGCATTTCCATCAACGCCTCGAACAGCTTCCGGTCCCGCTCGAACGAATAGTTGCGGCCAAGCCGCCCCCGGCGCTTGCCTTCGGCCAGGTGCTCGAACGCAGGCGGGTAGTCGGCCAGACCTTCCAGCTCCCGGGCCAGGGCCAGGTGCAGGAACATCGCCGCCTCGTCATCGCCCTGGTGCGCGGACAGCAGCTTGCGCATGAGCGCCACATGGTTGTCCTGCGGGGTCGGGCGGCACAGCTGCGCGAGCATCAGCCATGCCCTCCAGAACCCGGGGTTCAGGCGCAGGCACTCCAGGCATTCGCGTTCGGCGCCCTCCAGGTCGCCCACCGCCATCAAGGCGACCACCAGGTTGAAGCGGTAACCGGCCGAGCCCGGGGCCAGTTCGACGGCACGGGCGAATGACGCCGCCGACTTTTCCTGCACGTGCGCGCGGCCGTACACCGTGCCCAGCCGGGCCCAGACCATCGCATCGGGCGAGCCGAGCGCGTAGCCCTTGTCGGCAGCGGCCACGGCTTCGCGGACCAGCCAGCCGTCGAGCAGGGCGCGCGCCAGCTCCAGCCAGTGTTCCGCGCGCGCAGGCTCAAGGGCTGCCGCCTGCCGGAGATGATCAACGGCCGGCCCGTTTTCGCGCAGGCGCGAGGCCGCCACACCGACGATGAAATGCACGTTGGCATCGGTCGGCCTTGCCCCCAGCAGGCGTGTACCCAGCTGCCACGCCGGCCGCCATTGGCCACGGTTCATTGCCTCGACGGCCTGGGCATAGAGCTTGCCCGCTTCGTCCATCGGTCCTCCCATTGTGTCGAAATCACTCCTGCCGGTATTTCCGGCGATAGGCACTGCGCCCGTCCATCGGTCGTCCAACAGGACCATTTCAAGCAAAAAGGCCGGCCCTCGCGGGGCCGGCCAGGTTGCCATTTACTGCCGGCGTTCCGGATCAGTAGTTGTAGGACAGCGTAAACATCACATAACGCGGGGTCTGGAACGACCGGACGTAGCCGTAAGTGTTGTTGACCGTATACGAGATGCGCGGATCCTGCGCGTTGTTCGCCATCGCCGTGGTTTCGAAGGACGTGGGCGTCTGCGAATTGAAGGCGTTGAACAGGGTCAGGTTGAGCGCCAGCTTGTTCTCGAACAGGGTCGGTTTCCAGGTCACGCCGAAGTCCCACTGGTGCGTCCACGGCATGAACTTCTTGCCCGGCGGGTACGGCTGGCCGAAGCAGGTGTGGTAGGACGAGGCATAGCTCACCGGATCGGCCTCGCCCGAGGCTTCGTCGATGCTGCCATCAGGGTTGTAATAACCGAAACAGCTCAGCGGCGAGCCCGACATGATCCGGCCATTGGCGCTGACCGACCACTGGTCGTTGAACGCGTAGCTGCCATGCAGTTTGATCTGATGGCGATGGTCATTGGCCAGGTAGCCATTGGCGTAGGCCATGATCTCGGCGACGTCCCAGTTCTGCGAGGTCGACACGCCGTTGTCATGGGAGTCGGAGCCCTGCCCGGTATCCGAGTTGGCCGGGCCTTCGGTATTGCCCTGCAGCTTGCTGTACACGTAATCGATGCGGCCTTCCCACTTGCCATCGAACGGATGCTCCAGGTACAGCTCGATGGCCTTGTAGGTGCGCTTCATCTCCGACGGCCAGCCCCAGTCGGCAGCGGTCATCTTGACCTGCCGGTACTGGCCCGTCTGCGTGTAGCCATACGGCGAGTTGGGATCGGCGACGATGCCGGCGAAGGTGAAGGTGTTGCCGCTGGGATTGGCCAGGTGGCAATACGGACTGGCCCACAGCGAACCGTCGTTGTCGTCCTCGTAGAAATAGCCGAAGTTCGGGTCCGAGGTGAAGGTCATGCCGGCCTTGTCACCCAGCCGGTACGGATCGCAGATGTCGTCCACCGCCTGCTTCAGGTCGCGGTAGACGGCCTTGGCGCCGAAGGTCCATTTTTCGCCCAGGGTCTTTTCGAAACCCAGTACGAACTCATCCTGGTACATGCTCTCCAGGTCGGTGGCGGTGACGGTCTTCGGATCCACCGGCGCGCCGCTCTCGCCGTTGAGCACGGCATGGTCGAACTGCTCCAGCCCGGTAGGCATGCCCGTCACCGGGTCGATGCCTTCGTAGGTGTAGTAGTCGAGGATGTACTTCGAACTGCCCGCACCACGCACGGCCACCGCATTGGGCAGTGCCAGGTAGTAGCGGCCCGCGTTGGCGAACAGCTTGAAGCTGGAGTCGCCGAACACGTCCCATGCGGCACCGATGCGCGGCGCCCACTGGTCGCCGCTGTCCACATAGGCCTGTCCCTGGCCGTTGTAATTGATGAACTTGTCGTTGCGCAGGCCCAGCGACAGCAGGAAGTTGTCGGTGATCTGCCAGTTGTCCTGGATGTAATACGCCTTCTGCTTCAGCGACATGTTGGTGTTGTTGTCGTACAGCACGCTGAAGACGTAGTAGAAGTCGCCGGACTTGCGGTAGCGCCAGTCATCGGCCATCTGGTTCTGGCCTTCGTTCTTGGCGTCGAACTTCATGTTGTCCACGCCGAAGGTCAGCGTGTGGTCGCCCAGCACCCATTGCAGGTCGGCACGCAGGCCGGAACTGTCGTCGACGGCATCCACGCCCTGGACCGTATAGGAGCCTGCCTGCCCGGTGATGGGCGTGCCGCCGGTGATCGCCGGATCCTGCCCGGTCAGGCTGGTATCGATCGAGGGGATCCCCGCCATGGCAGCAGGCGAAATCGAACGGTACTTCTGCCGGCTGCGGCCGTAGGTGGCCTCGAAGGTCAGGTTGTCGGTGAGATAGCCGGTGTACTTGAGCACCGACATGTTGAACCGCAGCGCGCTCGGCGCGATCGCCTGCTGCAGATCGGGCCGCAGGCCGCCCACGGAATTGGCGGCGAAGTCATAGTCGTAGATGACGCTGTTGTCACGGGTCCGCTGACCCATGTAGGTGTATTCGAGCAGATGGTCGTCGGTGATGTTCCAGTCCAGGTTGACGTAGAGCTTCCAATCGTTGGTGTGACCTTTGCTCCAGGTTCCTTCCGCCGCCTGCGGCCCGGTGCCCTGCCCGGTATCGGTCAGGGTCGATTCGGTGGACACGAAACCGAACAGCTTGTCCTTGATCAGCGGCCCGCTGACGTAGCCGCTGTAGACGGCATCCGAACGTTCGAAGTCACCGTTCTTGCGGCTGGCGAGCGTGCCGGCGATGCTCGGGTCCGCCCAGTGGTACTGGCACTGCTGGTCCGCGTCGGGGCCACAGGCCACGGGCAGGTTCGGATTGGAATTGAACTCCGAGAAGTCCATGTTCGAATAATGGCGATCCGGGTAATCGTTGCGCCAGCCCTTCGGCCTGATGGAGATCTGCGCACCGAAATGCAGGTCGTTGCCACCGCTTGCGCCGACCTGGCTGATCACGCCGCCAGCGGAGCGCCCGTACTGCGCGCCGTAGCCGCCGGTCAGGGTCTGCTGCTGCGCGATGGCGCCCCACGGCAGGCTGTAGCCGCCGACGTTCGTCATCGGATTACCGATGTAGAAGCCGTTGATGTAGTAGGCGTTCTCCGCGACCGACGAACCACCGAAAGACACCGCGTTGCCGAAATAGCGGCCGTTGCCGGAAGCGGCACCGGGCGCCAGCAGGGCAATGGCTTCCACCGAACGCGCGATCGGCAGGCGCGCCAGCTGTTCGGCCGTGATGACGGTGCGGGTATCGGTCTGCGTGACGTCGATCTTCGGGGCACTGGCGGCGGTCACGTTCACCGTCTCCAGCGTTGCCGCATCGCCGCTGGCGAAGGATACGTTCGCGCCGGAACCGATCAGCACCGTTACCCCGCGCTGGCCCAGCGTCTGCCCGTTCTGGTCCTTCATGACGACGGTGTAGTTGCCGCCCGGCAGCGCGCTGAGGTTGTACCTGCCCGAGGCGTCGACGGAAACGGTACGGGTAACGCCGTTCTCGCCGGAGACAACGATCGTGTGACCGGCAGGTGCGCTGCCGTAGATGGTGCCGGTGGTGCTTTGTGCCTGTACGCCGCCGGCGACGCACAACCCCAGGGCGAGGCTCAAGGCACTGCGCCGTATGACTTTCGACTTCCGATTCATTTCAGCACTTCCCTTCTTCAGGTCTCAGGAAAAACCGCTAGAGGAAAACCGATCAGTCGCTTTGCAGACTCGCTGCCACCCACACCAGAGATGAACGATCGGTTAATGACAACTTAATGCACTGTTCATCAATACGTCCATACCCGTTGCCCCATAGATTTGTATCGATTTGTATCAACGTGGCCCCAACCTGCAGTCAGAGGCGCACAGGTACTCGCCGGCGTTCCCTCAAGGCAGGCCTGAAAGCGGCATGTGGTGCTGATTGGGGCAAAGGCGGGACGCGCCGGACGGCGGCGTGCATACGGCGCGGTCGGTGGCCGACCGGATGATCCCTTCTCCACCCGCCTGATCGTGGGAGAGCCAACAGCAGAGAGGAGCGGCGACAGAAGCTGGCCAGCGCTGGAGACGCCAAATAAAAAGCCCGCTGGCAGCGAACTGCCAGCGGGCTTTGCTCCCTCCCCCACGTCGGGATGCAGGGCGATCCTGCGGGGTCGGCGCACAAGTTGCACGCTGCAGTGCAAAAAAGCGCCGGACCGGTCCGGAGGCGGGGGCCAGCGCCGCCACGGCCGAAACGGCCGCCGCACCCGGCGCACGGGGTGCCCCGCGCGGCGAACGCCATCCCACGAAGGTCGAACGCCGCCGGCAGTGGCCATCCGGGATAATTGGCGTCCCCCACGAGCAACTGTCGTCGCATGTCTGTCGAACGCATCCTGGACCCGCGCCTGCGCGAACGGGTCGTCTCCGCCGAGCACGCCGCCACCCTGATCCAGCCCGGCGAGACCGTCGCCATGAGCGGCTTCACCGGTTCGGGCTACCCCAAGGCGGTGCCGCAGTGCCTGGCCCGGCGCATCGAACAGGCGCACGAACGCGGCGAGGAATTCCGCATCAACCTGCTCACCGGCGCCTCCACCGCGCCGGAGCTGGACGGCGCGCTGGCCAAGGTCGACGGCATCGCCATGCGCATGCCGTTCCAGAGCGACCCGGACGCGCGCCGGCGCATCAACGCCGGCAAGCTGGACTACCTGGACATCCACCTCTCGCACGTGGCCCAGCACGTGTGGTTCGGCTTCTACAACGAGATCGACACCGCGGTGGTCGAGGTGTCGGCCATCCATGCCGACGGCACCCTGGTGCCGTCCACCTCGGTGGGCAACAACAAGACCTGGCTGGACCTGGCGAAGAAGGTGATCATCGAGGTCAACCAGTGGCAGCCGCTGGGCATGGACGGCATGCACGACGTCTATTACGGCACCGCGCTGCCGCCGCACCGCAAGCCGATCCCGCTGCTGCGCGGCGACGACCGCATCGGCCAGACCACGCTGCGCTGCGACCCGGACAAGATCGCCGCGGTGGTGCTCACCAATGCGCCGGACCGCAACAGCCCGTTCAACCCGCCCGATGCCGACAGCCAGCGCATCGCCGGCCACCTGATCGAGTTCCTCAGGCACGAAGTGGCGCGCGGGCGCCTGCCGGCCAACCTGCTGCCGCTGCAGTCGGGCGTGGGCAACATCCCCAACGCGGTGCTGGCCGGGTTGGCCAGCAGCGGTTTCCGCGACCTGGAAGCCTTCACCGAGGTGATCCAGGACGGCATGCTCGAGCTGCTGCGCAGCGGCGTGCTGCGCTACGCCTCCTGCACCGGTTTCGCGCTGAGCCCGGCCGCCACCGAGGAGTTCATGCGCAACATCGACTTCTACCGGCAGCGCATCATCATGCGTTCGCAGGAAGTCTCCAACCACCCGGAACTGGTGCGGCGGCTGGGCTGCATCGGCATGAACGGCATGATCGAGGCCGACATCTACGGCAACATCAATTCCACCCATGTCATGGGCAGCAGCATCATGAACGGCATCGGCGGCTCGGGCGATTTCGCCCGCAACGGCTTCCTGTCGATCTTCCTGAGCCCGTCCACCGCCAAGAACGGCAGCATTTCGGCGATTGTGCCGATGGTCAGCCACGTCGACCACACCGAGCACGACGTGGCGGTGGTGGTCACCGAACAGGGCCTGGCCGACCTGCGCGGCCTGCCGCCGCGCGCCCGCGCCCGCACGCTGATCGACCACTGCGTGCACCCGGATTTCCGCGACCAGCTCAACGACTATTTCGAGCGCGCCTGCCGCGACAGCTACGGCAAGCACACCCCGCACCTGCTGCCGGAGGCGCTGTCCTGGCACCAGCGCTGGCTGGACACCGGCACCATGAAGGCCTGAGCCCTTCGGCCGCCACAACGCATGAAGCCCGGGGGTTCCCGGGCTTCATGCGTTTTCGGGACAGCGGGGTTCAGCCCGCGGTCCTGTCCTTCACCGTCGGGGTCGGGCCGTTGGCGCGCACGCTGGCGATGCCGGCCTCGCGCCCGGCCTGCGAGGCGTACATCTGGCTGCTGCCGATCACCTGGTGGTTGGCCGCCTTGAGGTTGAAATGGTGGCGGCCGTCGCTGGCCGTCTTTCGTTCGTAACGCGCATCGTCCGGACTGTTCGTCCTTACCGAGGCGATGCCGTTCTCCGCGGCCGCCCGCGTGGTGTAGCGCTCGCTGGTCAGGATGACCTCGCCATTGCCCGCCTTGAGCACGAAATGGAACTGGCCGTCGCTGCTGTGCTGCAATTCGAACCAACCGTTCATCGCGTTTCCCCGCTGCTGAGGTTGCCGGCATGCGGGGCCGCGATACCCCTGCGTCCCGCTCCGGCCGGACGCCCGGAACCCGGGCCGTTGCGGCCGCAACGTGGCGGCCGTGCCCGGAATCTACCTCATTGGCCGCCGTGTTCCAGCCAGGCCAGCTTGCGCTCGCGCGGTTGCCGCTTCAGCTGCCACTCCGCGCGCGATGCGGCGGCGCGGTCGGCGTACTGGCGGACGCCGAGGATGCGCAGCGGCGGGTGCGCGCGCGTGTAGCGCGCGCCCTTGCCCGCCGCATGCGCCCGGAAGCGGGCCTGCACGTCGGTGGTGATGCCAGCGTAGTAGCTGCCGCCACTGCATTCGAGCAGGTACAGGAACCAGGCGCCGGCAGCCACGCTACGACCGTTCGCGGTTTACAGGCTGGCCGCGTCGGCGATCTTGCACATGCCCTCGCCCACCGCCTTGTTCGAGGTCAGCTGCCCACCCTTGATGCTGAAACGCACTTCCACGCGGATGCTGCCATCATCCTGGCGGCGCACGGTGGTGCGCAGCGGGACGGTCGAACCGCCGCCGCCGCGCACGGGCTGTTCGGCGGCGATGTAGCCGGTACGCTCGTTCGGCGAAATCGCCACCATCTCCTCGGCTTCGATCGCCGCGACGGTCTTGCGGAACGCCTCGGCGTAGCTCACGCCTTCGTGGTCGGTCGACGCCAGGAACTGCTTGCCGCTGGTGAAGCCACCGGTCACCGAAAGATTCTGCAGGCAGCCACTGCCCGAGTCCTGGACCTGCTTCCTGGCCATCGCCAGCCCAGGCACCAGCATCAATGCCATGGCAACGGTGCAACTGAGGGTACGCATCACTTCCTTCTCCTTGGTAATGGTGATTCATCGGCCTCCTGCCGGGCGGGACGCGCCCCGCTCCACATAGCAGGCGGGAGGCCTTCCGCCTCCCGCCGCGTAAGCTACTTGGACTGGCCGATGCGTGCCAGTGCAGGTGTCACATCCGCTCAGGCGGCCGCTTCCAGCCGCGCGCGGCGGCGCACGCGCACCGCCTCGGCCAGGCGCTCGAGCACCTGCACGGTGCTGTCCCAGCCGATGCAGCCATCGGTGATGCTCTGGCCGTAGACCAGCGGCTGGCCTTCGACCAAGTCCTGGCGGCCGCCGACGAGATGGCTCTCGACCATCACCCCGACCACGCGCGATTCGCCCGCTTCCAGCTGGCCGGCGATGTCCTCGATCACCTGCGGCTGGTTCTCCGGCTTCTTGCTGCTGTTGGCGTGGCTGGCGTCGATCATCAGCCGCGCCGGCAGCTGCGCCTTGCCCAACACCTCGCTGGCCGCCTGCACGCTGGCCGCGTCGAAGTTGGGCAGCTTGCCGCCGCGCAGGATGACGTGGCAATCCGGGTTGCCGCGGGTGGCGACGATGGCGGTGCCGCCCTCCTTGGTGACCGACAGGAAGTGATGCGGATGCGAGGCCGCGCCGACCGCGTCGGCGGCGATCTTCACATCGCCGGTGGTGCCGTTCTTGAAGCCCACCGGGCACGACAGCCCCGAGGCCAGTTCGCGGTGCACCTGGCTCTCGGTGGTGCGCGCGCCGATCGCGCCCCAGGCCACCAGGTCGGCGATGTACTGCGGCGAGATCACGTCGAGGAATTCCACGCCGGCAGGCAGGCCCAGTTTGTTGATGTCGCGCAGCAGGCCGCGCGCCACGCGCAGGCCCTTGTTGATGTTGAAACTGCCGTCCAGGTCCGGGTCGTTGATCAGGCCCTTCCAGCCCACCGTGGTGCGCGGCTTCTCGAAGTACACGCGCATGACGATTTCCAGTTCCCCACCCAGCGCGTCGCGCAGCGGGCGCAGGCGCTGGGCGTAGTCCATCGCCGCCACCGGGTCGTGGATCGAGCAGGGCCCGACCACCACCGCCAGGCGGTCGTCCTGGCCGTGCAGGATGCGGTGCAGCGCGGCGCGCGCGTCGGCCACGGTCTGCGAGGCGTCCTCGTCGCAGGGCAGCAGCGAGATCAGGTGGGCCGGCGGGGTCAGCGGGTCGAGCCTGCGGATGCGAAGGTCGTCGGTATGGGGGGGCATGGCGGGGGTCTCCGGTTCAAGCGTGTTGGGGTTGCCCCAGCGGAAGGCGGCATGAAAAAAGCCGCCAGGGTCGCTGGCGGCTTTTCGGGAATGCGTCTGAAAGTTTCTTCAGGGTGAGCGCAGTCCTTCCTCCGCCAGCGGCTTCGGAAAGTAGTACCAAAAGTAAAAGCGGGCGCGGGCTGCGTTCATGGGCAGCATTGATAACACGGTTTTTTGTGCGATGCGACAGTTTCAGGCGCAACCGGGATTCACCACGGCCGCGCGATACTTGCCGACGCCGTCAGAACCGACACCCGCGAGGCCGGAATGAACACCGACGACCTGCTGCAGATCGCCTGCCCGCACTGCAACGCCATCAACCGGCTGCCGGCCGCGCGGCTGGGCCAGTCGCCCGCCTGCGGGCGCTGCCACCGGCCGCTGTTCGCCGCCGCGCCGGTCGCGCTCGATGCCGCCGCCTTCGATGCCCACGCGCAGCGTTCGCAGCTGCCGCTGCTGGTCGACTTCTGGGCGGCCTGGTGCGGCCCCTGCCGGCAGATGGCGCCGGAGTTCGCGCGGGCGGCCGCGCAGCTGGAGCCGCAGGTGCGCCTGGGCAAGCTGGATACCGAGGCCGAACCGGCCCTGGCCACGCGCTTCGGCATCCGCAGCATCCCGACCATGGTGCTGCTGCATGGCGGCCGCGAGCTGGCGCGCCAGTCCGGTGCCATGCCGGCCAGCGCCATCGTGCAGTGGGTGCGCCAGCAGCTGCCGCGCTGAGCAGCGGGCGCTGCAAAAAAGAAACCCCGCCTCGCGGCGGGGTTCCTTCCTGCAACAGGCAGCGGTGAAGCCGCGGCGGACTTAGAAGTCCATGCCGCCCATGCCACCCATGCCGCCCATGCCACCGGCCGCGGCCGGCTCGTCCTTCTTCGGGGCCTCGGCCACCATCGCTTCGGTGGTGATCATCAGGCCGGCGATCGACGCGGCGTTCTGCAGCGCCGAACGGGTCACCTTGGTCGGATCCAGGATGCCGAACTCCAGCATGTCGCCGAACTCGCCCGAGGCGGCGTTGTAGCCGAAGCTGCCGGTGCCCTCCTTGACCTTGTTGACGATGACCGACGGCTCTTCGCCGGCGTTGGCGACGATTTCGCGCAGCGGGGCTTCCATGGCGCGCAGGGCGATCTGGATGCCGTGGTTCTGGTCTTCGTTGGCGCCCTTCAGGCCCGCCAGCGCGGTGACCGCACGGATCAGGGCGACGCCGCCGCCCGGCACCACGCCTTCCTCGACCGCCGCACGGGTGGCGTGCAGGGCGTCGTCGACGCGGTCCTTCTTCTCCTTCATCTCGATCTCGGTCGAAGCGCCGACCTTGATCACGGCAACGCCACCGGCCAGCTTGGCCACGCGCTCCTGCAGCTTCTCGCGGTCGTAATCGGAGGTGGTGTCCTCGATCTGCACCTTGATCTGCTTGACGCGCGATTCGATGGCGGCAGCATCGCCGGCGCCGTCGATAATGGTGGTGTTCTCCTTGGAGACCTGCACCTTCTTGGCGCGGCCCAGGTCCTTGATGGTGGCCTTCTCCAGCGACAGGCCCACTTCCTCGGAGATCACGGTGCCGCCGGTCAGCACGGCCATGTCTTCCAGCATCGCCTTGCGGCGGTCGCCGAAGCCCGGGGCCTTGACGGCCACGACCTTGACGATGCCGCGGATGGTGTTGACCACCAGGGTCGCCAGCGCTTCGCCTTCGATGTCCTCGGCCACGATCAGCAGCGGCTTGCCGGCCTTGGCGACGCCTTCCAGCACCGGCAGCAGGTCACGGACGTTGGAGATCTTCTTGTCGTGCAGCAGGATGAACGGATCGTCCAGGTCGGCCGACTGCGCCTGCTGGTTGTTGATGAAGTACGGCGACAGGTAGCCGCGGTCGAACTGCATGCCCTCGACCACGTCCAGCTCGTTCTCCAGGCCCGAGCCTTCCTCGACGGTGATCACGCCTTCCTTGCCGACCTTCTTCATCGCCTCGGCGATGATGTTGCCGATCGATTCGTCCGAGTTGGCCGAGATGGTGCCGACCTGGGCGATGGCCTTGTCGTCGGCGGTGGGCTTGGAGATGTTCTTCAGCTCGGCGACGGCGGCCACAACGGCCTTGTCGATGCCGCGCTTGAGGTCCATCGGGTTCATGCCGGCGGCCACGGCCTTGGCGCCTTCGCGGATCAGGGCCTGGGCCAGCACGGTGGCGGTGGTGGTGCCGTCACCGGCGTTGTCGTTGGTCTTGGAAGCGACTTCCTTGACCATCTGCGCGCCCATGTTCTCGAACTTGTCGGCCAGTTCGATTTCCTTGGCGACGGACACGCCGTCCTTGGTGATGGTCGGGGCGCCGAAGCTCTTCTCGAGCACGACGTTGCGGCCCTTCGGGCCCAGGGTCGCCTTGACGGCATTGGCGAGAATGTTGACGCCGCGCACCATGCGCGAACGGGCGTCTTCACCGAAACGGATATCCTTGGCAGCCATTGCTATACCTCAGTGGATCAGGGTTGTAAGGGGTCTTGGGAGGCGTTCTGGAGCGCGGCTCAGCCGATGACGGCCAGCACGTCGTCCTCGCGCAGCACCTTGTATTCGACGCCGTCGGCCTTGTAGGTCGAGCCGGCGTACTGGCCGTAGATGACCTTGTCGCCGACCTTCAGCGCCGGGGCGCGGACGCTGCCGTTGTCCAGCGGCTTGCCGGGGCCGACGGCCACGACTTCACCCTTGGTGGACTTTTCCTTGGCCGAATCGGGGATCAGGATGCCACCGGCAGAGACTTCCTCGGCTTCGATGGGCTTGACCACGACGCGGTCGTGCAGCGGCTTGATGCTCATGTGAGACCTCTTAAGTTGTTGATTGGTCTGGAAAGTCCGGCGGTTGCCACCCTGCTTCGGGCAATGGCGGCACCACGCGTAAAAACGCCCGTCGAACGGGCTTGGCTGGGAGATGGGGACCGCCGGAGGGCTTTCAAGGGGTTGTTTCCGGACTTGTTTTCCCCGGCACGCCGGGGAGGCGGCAGCGGCGGGGCAATGCCACAATGCCGCGATGGATGCCCGCCTGGTCTTCTGCACCTGCCCCGATACCGCCACGGCCCAGGCGCTGGCCCGGCTGCTGGTCGAGCGCCGCCTGGCCGCCTGCGTGAACTTGTTGCCGCCGATGCAGTCTGTGTATCGCTGGCAGGGGCAGGTCGAGCAGGCGGAGGAAGTGCAGCTGCTGGTCAAGACCACCGCCGACCGCGTGGAAGCGTTGACGGCGGCGCTCCTGCAGCACCACCCCTACGAATTGCCGGAGATACTGGCGCTTTCCCCCAGCGCCGGGCTGCCGGCCTATCTGGACTGGATCCGGGCCCAGACCCGTGAGGACACCTGACTTGAAGATGCTGTTGCGCCGTTTCACCGCCCTGTGCCTGTTCTCCCTCTGCGCCCTGCCCGCCCTGGCCGTCAGCGAAAAGGACCTGCTGCCGGTCGACCAGGCCTTCGCCCTCCAGGTCGAGGCACCGACGCGCGACCGCATCGAGCTGCGCTGGGACATCGCGCCGGGCTATTACCTCTACCGCCACCGCACCAGCGTCAAGGCCGGCCCCGGGTTCAGCGCCGGCGCGCTGCAGATGCCCGACGGCGAGAAGAAACACGACGAATTCTTCGGCGACGTGGAAACCTATCACCGGCAGCTGAAGGCCACCCTGCCCGGCAGCGCCGACGCCGGCGCCGGGACGGTGACCCTGGAAGTCCGCTACCAGGGCTGCGCCGATGCCGGCGTGTGCTACCCGCCGCAGAAGCGCAGCGTCGAGGTCCGGTTGCCCGGCGCCACCGCCGCGGCCGCGCCGGCCGGCGGCGCGCCGATGTTCAATCCGCTGGCGCGCACCGACGGCGGCGGGCTGAAGCTGCCCGGCGCGGCGGCGACGCAGAGCCTGCCGCTGCCCTCGGAACAGGCGTTCGGCTTCGAGGCGATCGTCGATGACGGCAACCGCCTGCTGCTGCGCTTCACCCCGGCGCCGGGCTACTACCTGTACCGCGACCGCACCTCGCTGGCGCTGGAAGGCGCGGCCGGCGTGCGCACCGGCAAGCCGGAGTGGCCGGCCGGCACGTCGCACCGCGACGAGCATTTCGGCAACGTGGTGGTGTATTTCGACCAGGTCGACGTGCCGCTGCCGCTGCACCGCGAACGCGCCGACGCCAGCCCGGCGACGCTGGTGGCCACCTTCCAGGGCTGCCAGACCGACGGCATCTGCTATCCGCCGATGACGCGGCGGGTGCGGCTGTCGCTGCCGGCCGGCAAGGTGTCGCCGAGCGGCGAGGCCGCGGTCACCCCGCTGGTGATCCCGCCGCTGCCCAGCGGCCGCAAGCCCGCCGACCTGCCGGTCGTCGACCCGCTCAATCCGCCGGCGCCGCAGCCGCTGGTGGTGCGCGCCAACGACAACGCCAGGGGCGCCGCCCAGGCCACGCCCGACGCATCGGCCGACAATGCCGGGCGCAGCCGGCCGCCGGCGGACGCCGGCGAAGGCGACTCGCTGGCGTGGATCCTGCTGCTGGCGCTGGCCGGCGGGCTGGTCCTCAACCTGATGCCGTGCGTGCTGCCGGTGCTGTCGCTGAAGGTGCTGGGACTGGCGCAGAGCGGCGAGAGCCGCCAGCACGCGCGCCGCCATGCGCTGTGGTACACGCTGGGCGTGCTGGTCGCCTTCACCGCCATCGGTGCGCTGGTGCTGGCGCTGCGCGCGGCTGGCCAGGCCGCCGGCTGGGGCTTCCAGCTGCAGCACCCGTGGTTCATCGCCGCGCTGGTCTACCTGATGTTCGTGGTCGGCCTGAGCCTGTCGGGCGTGTTCACGCTGGGCGGCAACCTGGGCGGCGTCGGCCAGTCGCTGGCCAGCCGCAAGGGCGCAGCCGGCGATTTCTTCACCGGCGTGCTGGCCTGCGTGGTCGCCAGCCCCTGCATCGCGCCCTTCATGGGGCCGGCGCTGGGCTATGCCTTCGCCGCGCCGGCGGCGATGGCGATGCTGGTGTTCCTGGCGCTGGGGCTGGGGCTGGCGCTGCCGTTCCTGCTGATCGGCTTCGTGCCGGCGCTGGCGCGGCGCCTGCCGCGCCCGGGCGCGTGGATGGAGACCTTCAAGCAGGTGCTGGCGTTCCCGATGTACCTGACCGCGATCTGGCTGCTGTGGGTGCTGGGCAAGCAGCGCGGCATCGACGCGATGGCGCTGCTGCTGGCCGGCGCCGCGCTGCTGGCGCTGGGGCTGTGGTGGTTCGAACGCAGCCGCTGGCACAGCCGCCGCGCCGGCATGGCGCTGGGCGCGCTGCTGGCCCTGCTGGCGCTGGTCCCGGTCTGGGGCGTGACCCGGATGGAAGCGCCGGCGCGCGCCGCCAGCGAGGGCACGGTGGCGTATTCGCCGGAAATGCTGGACCGCCTGCGCGCGGACAACCGCGTGGTGTTCGTCAACATGACCGCCGACTGGTGCGTGACCTGCAAGGCCAACGAACGCAACGTGCTCGACCGCGACGCCTTCCGCGACACCCTCAGGCGGGTGGACGCGGTGTACATGCACGGCGACTGGACCAATGTCGACCCGCAGATCAGCGCCTTCCTGGAGCAGCACAAGGCCGTGGGCGTACCGCTCTACGTGGTGTACGGGCCGGGCGCGCCACCGCGGGTGCTGCCGACCGTGCTGACCCAGTCCATCGTCGAGGACGCGCTGCTGCGCGCGGCCCGCTGAGATGGGCCGCACGCTGTGGTGGGTGGCGGGCATCGCCGCGGCGGCCGGACTGGCCGCCGGCGCCTGGCTGGGCCACCCCACCGGCCCGGCGATACCGGCGATGACCGAGCCTTCGACGGCGCCGGCGCCGGTACCCGCGCTGGCGCCGGGCGACCCGATGCCCGCCTTCACCCTGCCCGACCTGGACGGCATGCCGGTGCAGTTCCCGGACCGCTTCCTCGGCCGGCCGCTGCTGATCAATGTCTGGGCCAGCTGGTGCGCGCCCTGCATCGAGGAAATGCCGGAGCTGGCGCGCTTCGCCGCCCGCCACGCCGACAGCGGCCCGCAGGTGGTGGGGCTGGCGCTGGACACGCACGAGGCCGTGCTCGATTTCCTCGGCAACGTGCCGGTGTATTACCCGATCGTGCTGGAAACGCCGGGGCCGGCCGACGCCAGCGTCAAGCTCGGCAACAGCCAGGGGCTGCTGCCCTACAGCGTGCTGGTCGATGCGCAGGGCCGGGTGGTGAAGCAGAAGCTGGGGCCGTTCAAGGCCGGGGAGATCGAGGAATGGGCGGCAACGCCGTAGAGGCGGGGCTTGCACCGCACCCCTTTCCGGCGACGCGCATGCGGGGCAGGCCCCGCGTCCATGAGCGTGAAGCCCTGCTGCACGGAACCCGGGCGCAGCGACCCCCGGTTTCAAACAGGCAATTAAAACATCGTCAATTTCGCCGAACTGGACAGCATTCCCCGGTTCGCTCACACTGCCGCCCTTTCCCGCCCACCGCTGGCCCATGGCGAAACTGCTGGTCCTCCACGGCCCCAACCTGAATCTGCTCGGCACGCGCGAGCCGGAGGTCTATGGGCACACCACGCTGGCCGACATCGACGCGGCGCTGGTGCGCCAGGCGCAGGCGGCCGGGCATGCGCTGGAGAGCCTGCAGTCCAACGCCGAGCACGTGCTGGTGGACCGGGTGCAGGCCGCGCGCGGCGACGGCACCGCCTTCATCCTGGTCAACCCGGCCGCCTTCACCCACACCTCGGTGGCGCTGCGCGACGCGCTGGCCGCCGTGGCCATCCCGTTCATCGAGATCCACCTGTCCAACCCCCACGCCCGCGAACCCTTCCGCCAGCACAGCTATTTCAGCGACAAGGCGGTGGGTGTCATCTGCGGCTTCGGCGCGGACAGCTACCGTTACGCCATGGACGCCGCGCTGCAGCGGCTCTGATCCCCATTCCCCGGCGGTGGGCGCGAGCGCGCCGCCGCCGACAACACCCAAGAGGCATCCTATGGACCTGCGCAAAATCAAGAAGCTGATCGACCTGCTGGAAGAGTCGAACCTGGCCGAGATCGAGATCAAGGAAGGCGAGGAATCCGTGCGCCTGTCGCGTACCCCGGTGGGCGGCTACGTGCCGGCGCCGGTGGCCGCGCCGGCCTATGCCGCCGCCCCGGCCCCGGCTGCGGCCCCGTCCATGCCGATGAGCTCGCCGACCGAAGCGTCCACCGGCGGCACCGCCAAGCCGGGCAACGCCCTGCCGGACGGCCACGTGCAGCGCGCGCCGATGGTGGGCACCTACTATGCGTCGCCGTCGCCGGACAAGCCGCCGTTCGTCAGCGTCGGCCAGCAGGTCAAGGCCGGCGAGACGCTGGCGATCATCGAGGCGATGAAGATGTTCAACCCGATCGAGGCCGAGGTGGCCGGCACCGTGGTCGCCATCCTTGGCGAAAGCGGCAACCCGGTGGAGTTCGACCAGCCGCTGTTCGTGATCGCCTGACAAGCCGGGGGTCGGGGACCAGGGGCCAGAGGTCAGGGAAAGCACAAGCCCGGCACGTGTGCGGCGCTGTTGTTTTCCCTGACCTCTGGCCTCCGGCCCCCGACCCCGAAAAGGACCTCCCATGCTCGACAAAGTCGTTATCGCCAACCGGGGTGAGATCGCGCTGCGCATCCTGCGCGCGTGCCACACCCTGGGCATCCGCACGGTCGCGGTGCATTCCACCGTCGACCGCAACCTCAAGCACGTGGCCATGGCCGACGAGTCGGTCTGCATCGGCCCGGCACCGTCGTCGGAGAGCTACCTCAACATCCCGGCGCTGATCGCCGCGGCCGAGGTCACCGACGCGCAGGCCATCCACCCCGGCTACGGCTTCCTCTCCGAGAACGCCGATTTCGCCGAGCGCGTGGAGCAGTCCGGCTTCATCTTCATCGGCCCCAAGGCCGACACCATCCGCCTGATGGGCGACAAGGTGGAAGCGATCCGCGCGATGAAGGCCGCCGGCGTGCCGTGCGTGCCCGGCTCGGGCGGCCCGCTGGGCGACGATGCAGCCACCAACGTCAAGATCGCCCGCGAGATCGGCTATCCGGTCATCGTCAAGGCGGCCGGCGGCGGCGGCGGCCGCGGCATGCGCGTGGTCCACACCGAGGGCGCGCTGGTCAACGCCATCGCCACCACCAAGCAGGAAGCCAAGGCCGCGTTCGGCAACGACATGGTCTACATGGAGAAGTTCCTGGAGAACCCGCGCCACGTCGAGATCCAGGTGCTGGCCGACGGCCAGGGCAACGCCATCCACCTGGGCGAACGCGACTGCTCGATGCAGCGCCGCCACCAGAAGGTGGTGGAGGAAGCGCCGGCGCCGGGCATCACCCCGGAACTGCGCGAGGAGATCGGCAAGGTCTGCGTGGAAGCCTGCATCCGCATCGGCTACCGCGGCGCCGGCACCTTCGAGTTCCTGTTCGAGAACGGCCGTTTCTACTTCATCGAGATGAACACCCGCATCCAGGTGGAGCACCCGGTGACCGAAATGATCACCGGCATCGACCTGGTCGCCGAGCAGCTGAAGATCGCCGCCGGGCACAAGCTGTCGATCAAGCAGAGCGACATCAAGATCAACGGCCACGCCATCGAGTGCCGCATCAACGCCGAGGACCCGGAGACGTTCTTCCCCTGCCCCGGCACCATCACCGGTTTCTATCCGCCGGGCGGCCCGGGCGTGCGCGTGGACACGCACATCTACGGCGGCTACCGCGTGCCGGCCAACTACGACTCGATGATCGGCAAGCTGATCGTGCACGGCCCGGACCGCGACACCGCCATTGCCCGCATGCGGGTGGCGCTGAGCGAGATGGTCGTGGACGGCATCAAGACCAACGTCGCCCTGCAGCAGCGCATCATGCGCGACAAGGGCTTCCAGGCCGGTGGGCAGAACATCCACTACCTGGAAAAGCGCCTGGCCGAGCGCAAGAACCAGTCGATCGCGCTGACCTGAGCGGCGCTACCACGGGGTGACCGGAGAAGGCAGGGAAACCTGCCTTCTTCCTTTCCGGCTCCTTCCCCGATGGGGCCGCCTGGCCTGCGTGCCTTTGGCGCTCGCACGAATGAACGCCCACACGGCCTGGGGCGGGGCTCAGGGCGAGGTCGCGACAGCGCAATGCGCCCGGTCCTCCAGGCGTGCGCGGGAAAACGGATCGCCGGCAACGCCGTCAACCGACCGGAGAAGCGGCAGGCGCCGGAGCACTTCCGCGCGCATTCGGCCGCCGCCTCGTCTAGGATGCCCGCTTCCGTTCCGCTGTCGCCGTCGCCCCATGCCTTTCCTCGAACTCACCCTGCGCTGCACCGAAGCCACCCAGCCCCGCTACGAGAACGCCCTGGAGGACGTCGGCGCGCTGGCGGTGACGATGCTCGATGCCGATGCCGATACCAGCAACGAGCGCGCGATCCTGGAGCCGGGCGTGGGGCAGACGCCGCTGTGGAACGCGCTGGTGCTGACTGCGCTGTTCCCCGCCGATACCAATGCGCTGGCGCTGCTGGCTGCGCTGGAATCCTTCGACGCCGGGCTGGACTGGAGCAGCGCCGGTTTCCGTTCGGTCCAGGACGAGGACTGGGAGCGCGCCTGGCTGGACCAGTTCCAGCCCATGCAGTTCGGCCAGCGCACCTGGATCGTGCCGTGGAACCATGAGCTGCCCGAGGCGGCGCAGGCGGCCGACGCCGCCGTGGTGCGGCTGGATCCGGGCCTGGCCTTCGGCTCGGGCACCCACCCGACCACCGCGCTGTGCCTGCGCTGGCTCGACCAGCTGGCCGCCGACGGCGAACTGGCCGGCCGCAGCGTGCTCGACTTCGGCTGCGGCTCGGGCATTCTTGCGCTGGCCGCGCTCAAGCTCGGCGCCGCGGCCGCGGTGGGCGTGGACAACGACCCGCAGGCGCTGACCGCCACCGCCGACAACGGCGAGCGCAACGGCGTGCGCATCGCCGCCTACCTGCCCGAGGACGAGCCGGCGGCGACCTACCCGGTCGTCGTCGCCAACATCCTGGCCTCGGCGCTGGACGCGCTGGCCGGGCTGCTGGCCGCGCGCGTCGCGCCCGGCGGCCGCATCGCCCTGTCCGGCATCCTGCACGGCCAGGAAGGCGAGCTGCTGGAACGCTATGCCCCCTGGTTCGAGCAGCTGGAAGCCGTGCAGGACGGCGACTGGATGCGCATCACCGGCGTGCGCCGTGCTTGAATGAGGGCAGCGTCCCCGACCCGCCCGCCATGAGCGCAGACACCACGCCGCCCCGTCCTTCGCTGGCCACGCTCCTGCAGCGCGGGCCCGCCCCCCGTTCCGCGGAGCCGACGGCAGCGGAACGCGGCGCCGATGCGGACGTTCCGCAGCCGGAAGCAGCGTCCCCGGTCGCGCCTGCGCGGGAAGAAGAAACACCGGAGGGTGTCGACGCCGACACGCCCATGGAACAGGACGGGGACGGTTCGCGGGCGGAAGGAAACATCGCGCCGAGCTTCCTGCGCCGCGCACCGGCAAACCCGGCCGCCGCGCGCCGCACCCCGCGCTGGCAATGGCTGCTGCTGGCGGCGCTGGCGCTGCTGCTCGCCATCCAGGTGGTGCTCGCCGACCGCGCCACGCTCGCGGCCCGCGCCGGCTGGCGGCCGGTCGTGGCCGGTCTGTGCGCGGTCCTGCGCTGCAGCCTGCCGGCCTGGCACCAGCCGGAGGCCTACACCATGCTGCAGCGCGACGTCCGGCCGCTGCCCGGGCGCCAGGGCGTGCTGCAGGTCCAGGCCAGCTTCCGCAACGACGCACGCTGGGCACAGGCCTGGCCGGCGCTGTCGTTGTCGCTGTCCGATGCCGACGGCCGCGTGATCGGGCGCCGCCTGCTGCAACCACGCGACTACCTGGGCGCCGCGCACGATCCGGCGCAGCGGCTGGAGCCGGGGCAGAGCGCGCAGGTCGCGTTCCTGCTGCGCGAGCCCTCGGCGGCCACCGTGGCTTATACCTTCGAGTTCCGTTGACCGTGCCACACGGCATGGCAGCCCCCTCGCCCACGCGCTAGACTCCCCTCCCCATGCCGGGCGCCGCCGCGCCGGCTCCGCTGAATCCGGGAATCCCCTTGAACGCTGCCCCACCCCGTCCTGACAGCAGTCGTGGCGCTCCGAAGCCGCCGCTGCGCGAACACGTCGCCCAGTCCGTCCGGCGCTACCTGCGCGATCTGGACGGTTGCGAGGCCGACGACGTCTACGAGATCGTCCTGCGCGAGATGGAAATCCCGCTGTTCGTGGAAGTGCTCAACCATTGCGAGGGCAACCAGAGCCGCGCCGCGGCCCTGCTCGGCATCCACCGCGCCACCCTGCGCAAGAAGCTCAAGGAATACGGGCTGGCCTGAGTTGCGCCATCGCTGCGCGCTGTTGCCCCACGGTTTGCGTTGCAGGCCGTGGGCCCCGTCTTTCGCCCTCCACGCCCCGCGCCTTCGGCGCGCCCCCTGACCCAGGGGCTCTGCTCCAGATATATCCCCAATGCCTGCAGTGGCTGCCGGCCGTTGGCCGGCACTTTGTCTCCAGCACCCGCCCGACATCCCGGCGCTGCGCACCGTCCCGAACAGGCAACCGGCAGTACCGCTCGTCACCGCTGCAACCAGACCGGCACGCTGGGCGCGGCTACAATACCGGCCCGCTTCCGCTTCCCTCCCCACCCCCATGTCCGCTGATCTGCTGCCCGTGCGCCGGGCCCTGCTGTCCGTTTCCGACAAGACCGGCCTGGTCGACCTGGCCCGCGCGCTGGCCGCACGCAACGTCGAACTGCTGTCCACCGGCGGCACCGCCAAGGCGATCCGCGAGGCCGGCCTGCCGGTCAAGGACGTATCCGACCTCACCGGCTTCCCGGAAATGATGGACGGCCGCGTCAAGACCCTGCACCCGGTGGTGCACGGCGGCCTGCTCGGCCGCGCCGGCACCGACGACGCGGTGATGGCCGAGCACGGCATCGCGCCGATCGACCTGCTGGTGCTGAACCTGTACCCGTTCGAGTCGGTCACCGCCCGTGCCGACTGCACCCTGGCCGAGGCGGTGGAGAACATCGACATCGGCGGCCCGGCCATGCTGCGCAGCGCCGCCAAGAACTTCGCCCGCGTCGCCGTGGCCACCAGCCCGGACCAGTACGAGGCGCTGCTGGCCGAACTGGCCGCCAACGACGGCCGGCTGTCGGCCGCCAGGCGCTTCGAGCTGTCGGTGGCCGCGTTCAACCGCGTCGCCCAGTACGACGCGGCGATCAGCAACTACCTGTCGGCCGTGACCGACACCCGCGCCGCTGTGCCGGTGCGTGAGGAATACCCGGCGCAGATGAACTCCACCTTCGTGAAGGTGATGGACCTGCGCTACGGCGAGAACCCGCACCAGAGCGGCGTGTTCTACCGCGACCTGTACCCGGTGCCGGGCACCCTGGCCACCTTCGTGCAGCTGCAGGGCAAGGAACTGAGCTACAACAACCTGGCCGACGCCGACGCCGCGTGGGAATGCGTGCGCCAGTTCGATGTTCCGGCCTGCGTCATCGTCAAGCACGCCAACCCGTGTGGCGTGGCCGTGGCCGCCGATGTCGGCGCGGCCTACGAGCTGGCCTACAACACCGACCCGACCAGCGCGTTCGGCGGCATCCTCGCCTTCAACCGCACGCTGGACGCGGCCACCGCCAAGGCCATCCTCGACCGCCAGTTCGTCGAAGTGCTGATCGCCCCGGACTATGAGCCGGCCGCGCTGGAATACGCCACGAAGAAGGCCAACGTGCGCGTACTGCGCATCCCGGCCGGCGAGGCGCGCAACAACTACGACAGCAAGCGCATCGGTTCGGGCCTGCTGATCCAGAGCGCGGACAACCGCGGCATGACCGCCGATGAGCTGAAGACGGTGACGCAGCGCGCGCCGACCGCGGCCGAGCTGCGCGACCTGCTGTTCGCCTGGCGCGTGGCCAAGTACGTCAAGTCCAACGCCATCGTCTATGCGAAGGACGAGCGCACGATTGGCGTCGGCGCCGGGCAGATGAGCCGCGTGTACTCGGCGCGCATCGCCGGCATCAAGGCCGCCGATGCCGGGCTGGTGGTGCCCGGCTCGGTGATGGCCTCGGATGCGTTCTTCCCGTTCCGCGACGGCCTGGACGCCGCCGCCGAGGCCGGCATCACCGCGGTGATCCAGCCCGGCGGTTCGATGCGCGACGCCGAGGTGATCGCCGCGGCCGACGAACACGGCATCGCCATGGTGTTCACCGGCGTGCGCCACTTCCGCCACTGAGGCCGCAGACGATGAAGCGCCTGCTCCCCGTCGCCCTGCTGCTGCCGCTGCTGGCCGCCTGCGGCCGGGACAGCCTGGGCGATGCGCAGCAGCAGGCAATCGCCGCGCTCGGCAGGCAACTGCCGGCGCCCTACCGCGACGGGCTGGTGGTCGAATCGGTGCACCGCCATGGCGACGACCTGGTGCTGGTGATCCGCTCCCCGGACATCACCCGCGCCATGGCCAAGGCCAGGCCGGAGGTGTTCGATGCGCTGCGCGCCGACGAACAGGCGGCGATGCATGAGCTGTGCGGCGAAGCATCGCTGGCACCGGTGTATGCGGCCGGCGGCGGCATGCGCCGCCGCTTCGTCGATGCCGATGGCGCGGTGTTCTTCGAGGCGACGCTGAAGGCCTCCGACTGTTCTTCTCCTTGAATTCCCCACAGGAACTGACCCCATGAAGATCCTCGTCATCGGCTCCGGCGGCCGCGAACACGCCCTGGCCTGGAAGCTGGCCCAGTCCGCGCGCGTGAGCGAAGTGCTCGTCGCGCCGGGAAATGCCGGCACCGCGGGCGAAGGCAAGTGCCGCAACGTGGCGGTCAAGGTCACCGACATCGCCGGCCTGCTGCAGCTGGCCCGGGACGAAGGCGTGGGCCTGACCGTGGTGGGCCCGGAAGTGCCGCTGGTGGCCGGCGTGGTCGACGCGTTCCGCGCCGCCGGGCTGCGCATCTTCGGGCCGACCGCCGCCGCCGCGCAGCTGGAAGGCAGCAAGGCCTTCGCCAAGGATTTCCTCGCCCGCCACGGCATTCCCACCGCGTTCTACGCGGTGCATACCGAGGTGGACGCCGCGCTGGCCTACCTGCGCGAGAAGGGCGCGCCCATCGTCATCAAGGCCGATGGCCTGGCCGCCGGCAAGGGCGTGATCGTGGCGATGACGCTGGCCGAAGCCGAGGCCGCGGTGCGCGACATGCTCAGCGGCAACGCCTTCGGCGACGCCGGCGCGCGCGTGGTGATCGAGGAATTCCTGGAAGGCGAGGAAGCCAGCTTCATCTCCATGGTCGATGGCCGCGTCGCGCTGCCGATGGCGACCAGCCAGGACCACAAGCGCGTGGGCGATGGCGACACCGGCCCCAACACCGGCGGCATGGGCGCATATTCGCCGGCGCCGGTGGTGACGCCCGAGGTACATGCGCGGGTGATGCGCGAGGTGGTGGAACCGACCGTGGCCGGCATGATCGCCGACGGCGTGCCGTTCACCGGCTTCCTCTATGCGGGCCTGATGATCGACGCCAGCGGCGCGCCCAGGGTGATCGAATTCAACGTGCGCTTCGGCGATCCGGAAACCCAGCCGGTCATGCTGCGCCTGCAGTCCGACCTGGTCGACCTGGTGGAAGCCGCCATCGACGGCGGACTGGCCGGCGTGGAAGCGCAGTGGGATCCGCGCCCGTCGCTGGGCGTGGTGATGGCCGCCAGGCCGTACCCGGAAACGCCGGTCACCGGCGACGTCATCGGCGGCCTGGCGGAAGTGCCGGCCAGCGCCAAGGTGTTCCATGCCGGCACCGCGCTGGACGCCGACGGCAACGTGGTCAGCGCCGGTGGCCGCGTGCTGTGCGTGGCCGCGCTGGGCGACAGCGTTTCCGACGCGCAGCAGCGCGCTTACGCCGGCGTGGCGAAGATCCACTGGGCCAACGAGTTCCACCGCAGCGACATCGGCTGGCGCGCCATCGCCCGCGAGCAGCAGTAAGCGCAAGCCATCACGCTCGCCCCTACCCCGTAGGAGCGGCTTCAGCCGCGAAGGGCTTTACCGGCAAGGCCCCTTTCGCGGCTGAAGCCGCTCCTACCGGTGCGTGTCAGCGATGCACGCTGCCGATGCTGGAGGCCGGGTAGCGCGCGCCGGCGGCGGCGGCGACCGGGAACACCGCGTCGATCCGCGCCAGGTCGTCGGCATCCAGCGCCACGTCCAGCGCGCCGAGGTTTTCTTCCAGATACGCCAGGCGCTTGGTGCCGGGAATCGGCACCAGGTCCTCGCCCTGCGCCAGCACCCAGGCCAGCGCCAGCTGCCCGGCGCTGACGCCCCTGGCCGCGGCCAGCGCGCGCACCTGTTCCACCAGCGCCAGGTTGCGGGCGAAGTTGTCGCCCTGGAAGCGCGGCGAATGGCGGCGGTAATCGTCCGCGTCGAAATCCTCCGGCGTGCGGATCGCGCCGGTCAGGAAGCCACGGCCCAGCGGCGAGTACGGCACGAAGCCGATGCCCAGTTCGCGCACCATCGCGAGCACGCCGTTCTCCTCCGGCTCGCGCGACCACAGCGAGTACTCGGTCTGCAGCGCGGTGATCGGGTGCACCGCATGCGCGCGTCGGATCGTCTCCGGCGCCGCCTCCGACAGGCCGAGCCAGCGCACCTTGCCCTGCTCGACCAGCCGCGCCATCGCGCCCACCGTGTCCTCGATCGGCACGGCCGGGTCCACGCGGTGCTGGTAGTACAGGTCGATATGGTCCACGCCCAGCCGCTTCAGGCTGGCCTCGCAGGCGGCCTGCACGTACTCGGGCCGCCCGTCGACGCCGCGCGCCTGCGGGTCGGACGGATCGAGGCGGATGCCGAACTTGGTCGCCAGGAATACCTGCTCGCGGCGGTCGGCGATGGCGCGCCCGACCAGCACCTCGTTGGTATGCGGGCCGTACATGTCGGCGGTGTCGAGCAGGGTGACGCCGCGTTCCAGCGCGCGGTGGATCACCGCGATGGCCGCGGCATCGTCGCCGCGGCCGCCATAGAACGCGCTCATGCCCATGCAGCCGAGGCCGAGCGCCGAAACGGTGGGGCCGTTGCGGCCGAGGGTGCGGGTTTTCATGGCGTTGCTCCGTCTCAGGGGAAGGCCACTGTAGAGGGCGGGCTTCCATCGATAAATCCGGATAATCTGCAACCTCAATGAAGCCCGACTTCACAATCGAGCCGTCGCTGCTGCCGACACTGGCCGCCTTCGCCTGCGTGGCGCGCCACGCCAGCTTCAGCCGCGCGGCGATCGAACTGGGCATGTCGGCCTCGGCCGCCTCGCAGGCGGTGCGCAGCCTGGAACGGCGGCTGGGCGTGCGCCTGCTGCACCGGACCACACGCCGGGTCGGCCTGACCGAGCCCGGCGAACGCCTGCTGCGCGAAGCCGCGCCGGCGCTGGCGCGCATCGGCGGCGCGCTGCAGGCGCTGGAGGAAAGCCGCGACATCCCTGCCGGGCGCCTGCGCATCACCGCGCCGCGGATCGTGGTGGAACGCATGCTGCTGCCGCACCTGCCCGCGTTCTCCGCGCGCTTTCCCCACGTCGAAGTGGAGCTGGCGGTGCAGGCGGCGCTGGTCGACCTGGTGGCCGAGGGCTTCGATGCCGGCATCCGCCTGGGCGAATCGCTGGCCGACGGCATGGTGGCGGTGCCGCTGGGGCCGCCGCAGCGCCTGGTGGTGGTGGGCGCACCGGACTACCTGCGCCGGCATCCGCCGCCGCAGACACCCGAGGCGCTGGGCGCGCACGCCTGCATCCGCTACCGGCGCAGCGACGGCCGGTTGATGCCGTGGGAGTTCACCCGCGACGGCCACGATTTCAGCATCGAGGTCGGCGGCGGGCCGATCTTCAACGACAGCGGGCTGGGCCGGCGCATGGCCATCGCCGGGCTGGGGCTGGCGCAGGTGTTCGAGGCGGCCGCGGCCGACGACCTCGCCGCCGGCCGCCTGCTGCGCCTGCTCGATGCCTGGCAGCCGCCGTTCCCGGGTTTCCACCTGTACTACCCGTCGCGCGAGCAGCTCGCGCCCAAGCTGCGGGTGTTCGTCGACTTCATGCGCGGGGCCAACGCGCCGCACCGATAGGGCAGCGCCTGCGCCGCGGGCGATTTCCCCGGCGATGCGTTGCAGGCGCGCGCCTGCATGTGCGCTGCTTCGCGCCGGGCATTGGCCCGCCGCCTTGCCGCTTTCACGCCCGCACTGCAAGCTGGGCCATCCCCACGCTTCGCGACACACCGCACCGGCATGCGCCCCACCGAACGCCTGTTGAACCGGCTCTGGGCCCACGAGAAGGCCAGCTACGGGCTGCGCGTATCCATCGCGCTGTCCACCCTGATGGCCGTGTGCTGGTACCGCGGCGACCTGCAGCCGCTGCCGTCGCTGTTCCTGGGCACCATCGCCAGCGCGGTGGCCGAGACCGACGACAACGGCTGGGGCCGCAGCAAGTCGGTGCTGCTGTCGCTGCTGTGCTTCGTCGCCGCCGCCGCGGCGGTCATCCAGCTGTTCGACTGGCCGCTGCCCTTCGTCGCGGCGCTGGCGCTGGCCGCGTTCGCCCTGACCCTGCTCGGCGCGCTGGGCGAGCGTTATGCCTCCATCGGCCAGGCCACGGTGACGCTGGCGATCTACACCATGATCGCCATGGACCAGCACCGCGGCGCCGGCACCGGCACCGTGGCGGCCTGGCGCGACGTGGCGCAGATGCTGGCCGGCGCCGCGTGGTACGGTGCGCTGTCGATCCTGTGGACGGTGATGTTCGCCAACCGGCCGGTACGCGAGCGGCTGGCGCGGCTGTTCGGCGAGCTCGGCCGCTACCTGCAGCTCAAGGCCGACCTGTTCGAACCGGTGCGGCACGGCGACCTAGAAGCGCGGCGGCTGGCGCTGGCCGAGCAGAACGTGCGCGTGGTGCAGGCGCTCAACGCCGCCAAGACCGCCATCCTCAGCCGCTTCGGCCGTTCCGGGCGGCCCGGCGTGCAGTCCGGCCTGTATTTCCGCCTGTACTACATGGCGCAGGATTTCCACGAGCGCGCCAGCTCTTCGCACTATCCCTACGAGGCGCTGACCGAGGCCTTCTTCCACAGCGACGTGCTGTACCGCTGCCGGCGCCTGCTGTCGCTGCAGGGCGGCGCCTGCATGGCGCTGGGCCAGGCCATCCGCCTGCGCCAGCCGTTCGACTACGGCGAACGCAACCGCCAGGCCGGGCAGGACCTGGAGCACTCGCTGCAGTACCTGCGCGACCAGCACAACCCGCGCTGGCAACGCCTGCTCGGCTCGCTGCAGCTGCTGGCGACCAACCTGTCCAGCATCGCCCGGCAGCTGTCCGAGGCGTCGCTGGCCGACACGCCGCTGGAAGGCATCGATACGCGCCTGCGCGATTCCTCGCCGCACACCCTGCGCGAAATGGCCACCCGCCTGCGCCAGGCGCTGACGCCCGGCTCGCTGCTGTTCCGCCACGGCGTGCGCATCGCGCTGGCGCTGATCGCCGGCTATGCGGTGCTCAAGCTGGTGCATCCCAGCAACGGCTACTGGATCCTGCTCACCATCGTGTTCGTGTGCCGGCCGAACTTCGGCGCCACCCGGCTGCGGCTGGTGCAGCGCATCGGCGGCACCCTGGTGGGCCTGGGCGTGACCTGGGCGCTGATGCAGCTGTTCCCCGGCACCACGCTGCAACTGCTGCTGGCGCTGGCCGCCGCGCTGCTGTTCTTCGTCACCCGCACCGACCGCTACGTGATCGCCACCGCCGCGATCACGACCATGGCGCTGCTGTGCTTCAACCTGCTCGGCGACGGCTTCGTGCTGATCTGGCCGCGCCTGCTGGACACGCTGATCGGCTGCGCCATCGCCGCCACCGCCTCGCTGCTGATCCTGCCCGACTGGCAGGGCCGGCGCCTGCACCGGGTGATGGCGCAGGTGATCGCCACCAGCACGCGCTACCTGGATGAAGTGCTGGGCCAGTACCGCAGCGGCATGCGCGACGACCTGCCCTACCGCATCGCCCGCCGCGACATGCACAACGCCGACGTCGCGCTGTCGGTGGCGCTGTCCAACATGCTGCGCGAGCCCGGTTACGCGCGCGGCAACCTCGACGCGGGTTTCCGCTTCCTGGCCCTGTCCAACACCCTGCTCGGCTACCTGTCCGCGCTGGGCGCGCACCGCGCGCAGGCGGCGGTGAGCGACGACCCGCTGGTCGGCGACGCGCAGCGCTGCCTGCAGCAGGCGCTGGCCGGCCTGTCCACGGCGCTGTCGGAACGACGGGCCGCGCCTGCGGCCGGGGACGACGAGCGCGCGCTGGCCGACGCGCTGGAGCAGCTGCCGGAGGACAGCGACGACAAGTCGCGGCTGGTGCGTACCCAGCTGGCGCTGATCCTGCGCCTGCTGCCGCGCCTGCGCGCCGCGGCCGACGAGGCGGTGGGCGGCGGAACGCGGCCCGCCCCGTCGCCGGCCGCCGCCTAGCGCCGCGCCGGCGCGCGCGGCAGCACCAGCAGCGCCGCCACCGCCAGCGCGATGCCCACCCCGCACACGCCGGTCCAGCCAGACCGGGTCCAGGCCAGCGTGCCCAGCGCCGAGCCGGCCGCGCCGCCGATGAAGTAACAGGTCATGTAGGCGGCGGTGATGCGGCTGCGGGCGCCTTCATCCAGCCGGTAGATCGTGCTCTGGTTGTCGATGTGCACCGCCTGCACCGCCACGTCCAGCGCC
>Ga0182741_1000400_pt1 | contig 66549 bp, 58 predicted proteins | sample eDN5th37CBELigOP_FD_128874 | JGI IMG/M metagenome (GOLD analysis project Ga0182741, IMG submission 128874) | Enriched Organic Plus compost microbial communities from Emeryville, California, USA - eDNA 5th pass 37_C BE-Lig OP (version 2) (version 2) ...
GCCCCAGCCGCCGGCACGCATCCGACCGCAGCGCGATCGCAGCCCGGCGCGCCGCACAGGTGGCCGAGGCGTGCCGCCTCATCGATGCCTCGGACGCCATTCCGGCATCGAGCGAACTTGCCAGGCAAGCCGGCATGAGCGTCCATCACTTCCACCGCGTGTTCAAAGCCGTCACCGGCCTCACTCCCAAGGCCTACGCAGCGGCTCGCCGCGCCGACAAGCTGCGCCGCGCGCTGCACGCGGGCGGACGGGTCACCGACGCCATCTACGAGGCCGGCTTCAATTCCAATAGCCGGTTCTACGAAGCCGCCGACCGCCTGCTGGGCATGCGTCCCAAAGACTATCGCCAGGGTGGTGCGAACATGCGCATCCGCTTCGCCGTTGGCCAATGCTCGCTGGGCGCCATCCTCGTCGCCCAGAGCGAACGGGGCATTTGCGCCATCCTGCTCGGCGACGACCCGGACGCGCTCGTGCGCCAGCTGCAGGACCAATTCCCGCGCGCCACGCTGGTCGGCGGCGACCGGGACTTCGAACGGGTGATCGCCCGCGTCGTCGGGCTCGTCGAGGCGCCGGCCGTCGGACTCGACCTGCCGCTCGACGTACGCGGCACCGCTTTCCAGGAACGTGTCTGGCAAGCGCTGCGCCAGATCCCCCCCCGGCGTCACCATGACGTACGCGGAAATCGCGGCCCGCCTCGGCATGCCCAAAGCGGTACGCGCCGTCGCGCGCGCCTGCGCCGCGAACGCCCTCGCGGTGGCGATTCCTTGCCACCGTGTCGTACGCAGCGATGGAGCGTTGTCGGGATACCGTTGGGGCGTGGAAAGGAAGCGCGCGCTATTGGAGCGGGAGGGAAAGGCGCCCCGCGCCTGAGGCGCGTCACCCCCTGGGCCACGAACGGACCACCCTCCCAATGGGGCGTGCTGCCTGCCGGATGGGGCGGCCGGCGCCAAGGCCGGGTGGCGCGTCTCGGGTGCGGAGTGCCGTCGGCGCGAACCGCCGACAAAGCATTGACGAGGATTGAGGCAATGCTGCCGATGCCCACAGCGTAGCCTGGCGCGTTGGGTGGGCACAGTCTGAAACGGCCGTGTAAGCCCATTGTCTCTGCTTTCCTCTTGGTGGCGTTGCATTGCCATTTATGTTTTTTTCATGCTAGGCAATCTGGCAAGGCTAGGCCAACGAAATATATCCACTACCGGTATGAAGGAAATTGCTTGCAGGGCGCGCATGAAAAATCGTCATATCTGCCCGTGAAATTTTCGTTTGCCTGCCGAAATGCGGCTCGCAATACTACCCCATCAAGACGCTCGCTCTTTGAGCCGGCAATTTCCTGTGAGTGGAGAGACTGAAGAAAAATGAATACGTTGAGCGACGTGGCTATACCCGAATTTGGGAATTGGATAAATGGCCGGGAAGAGCCGCTCCAAAACCCGATGGATTCCCTGAATCCCTACACCCAGAAGGTATGGGCGCGGGTAAACGACGGGACGGTGGAGGACGTCGATCGCGCCGTCAAGGCGGCCCGCGATGCGTTCGAGAATGGCCCGTGGTCCAAAATGACGGCCACCCAAAGAGCCGAGTTACTGCGTCGCTTGGGAGATATCATCAAACGGGACGCCGAGGAGCTCGCCCGTATCGAATCCACTGACAACGGCAAGCTGTACAAAGAGATGCTGGGGCAGTGGCAGTACCTGCCGGAATGGTTCTATTACAACGCCGGACTGGCCGACAAGCTGCAGGGCGACGTGATTCCTTCGGACCGCCCCAACTTCATGATTTATACGCGCCACGAACCCATAGGCGTCGTGGGCGCCATCACCCCGTGGAACTCACCTGGCCTACTGCTCATCTTCAAGCTGGCGGCCGGCTTGGCCGCGGGGTGCACATTCGTGGTCAAGCCCTCCGAGCACACCCCGGTATCCACCATTGCACTGGCGCGGCGGATTCATGAGGCAGGCTTCCCGCCGGGCGTATTCAACGTCGTCAATGGCCAGGGTTCGATTGGCGCCGCACTGGTCAGCCATCCTGGCGTGGACAAGATCGCCTTCACCGGCGCGACCGAAACCGGTAAGCGCATCGCAGCGGAAGCTGCCAAGAACCTGACTCGCGTCTCTCTGGAGCTCGGCGGAAAATCCCCCAATATCGTCTTCAATGATGCCGATCTCGACGTCGCCGCAAACGGCGCGGTAGCCGGCATTTTTGCGGCAACCGGGCAGACGTGCATGGCCGGCTCGCGCCTGCTGGTACAGGAAGACATCCATGATGCATTCGTGGAGAAACTCGTTGCCAAGGCGCGCACCATACGCCTGGGCAACCCGATGGACCCAAGCACGGAAATGGGGCCGTGCGCCAACGTGCCTCAGTTGAACAAGGTGCTCGAGTACATTTCCATAGCCAAGCAGGACGGCGCCAAGCTCGCATGCGGCGGCGGAGTAGACCCCGAACTGGGCGGACTATTCGTACAGCCCACGATCTTTACGGATGTGGACAATCGCATGCGCATCGCCAGGGAAGAAGTGTTCGGTCCGATCCTGTCCGTCATCCGGTTCAAGGACGAAGCCGATGCCGTCCGCATCGCCAATGACACCCGGTTCGGCCTTGCAGCGGCAGTCTGGACCCAGAACATCCACCGCGGGCATCGGGTGGCACACCAGCTGCGCGCGGGCACAGTCTGGATCAACGCCTATCGCGTCATATCGTTCGCCGCGCCCTTCGGTGGGTTTGGCGAAAGCGGCCTGGGCCGCGAGAATGGCATGGACGCCATACGCGAATTCACCGAAACGAAGTCCGTGTATGTGGAGTTGAGCGGAGCACCCCGTGATCCGTTCAAGCTTGGATAAGGATTGATCCGCGGCAGCCGGCCTGGCGCGGGCGCGTTCCGCGCGCCGGTTCACCTTGGCCGTTTGGATGCGTAGGCGTCTTGCCGCCCCGGGCAGCGACCGGGGCGTTCACAATCCCACCAACGCTGCGCAGTCGGCCGGACTTGTTTTCTTTCTTGGGGGAAATCGATGGTGGGCGGTACTGGGTTCGAACCAGTGACCCCTGCCGTGTGAATCTCTGTGGGCACCATGCCCAGCAAGCTATTCCAGTTCTTCCTGAGCTGTTTGTCCCACTCAAAAGGACAAGAAAAGGACAAGGAATTACACGTCTCCTAGCCCGTACAACCAGAGCTAAGAACGCCTTAAATTTTACAGAAAACCGTCTAAACAGCATAGCCCCCGGGTAGGGGGAAAAGAGCCTGGAAGACAAATTTACGAATTGCACCTTGCTACGGCGCAACCAAATTTTGAAAAAGGCCCCCTTCGCAACTGCCCCTGAGACGCCCAGGACGAGCCTGGAGGCTCCCAACACTCTCGAAATTCAGACTTAGCGTGTACGTCTTGACAGGCCTATCACGACTGCCTAGAGGCTTCTAATGGGCATCGCCGTTACTGTCCAAGTCTCTGAAGAACTCCGATGGCTGGACACCTAGCGCCGCAACAATCCGCATGATGTTGATCAGAGCAAGGTTGTGCTCTCCTCTTTCGATTCCACCCATGTAGCTGCGATCTATGCCGCACATCTCCGAAGGCCTCCTGTGAGTACCCAAGCTCCTTGCGACGACGACGAACCGCAGCACCGAAAGCCACCAAGAGGGGATGCCTGCCCGTTTGAAGAGAAGATCTTGCCATACCCCATGGTTATATTTTGCTCCATAAAACACCACGGTATATAATTACACGGTATATGATTACCAAATCATCTAATATTTCGCTGCTATCGGCCTCATGACCTCCGATACGCAGCACGTTATGAGTCGTTTTTTAGGCGATAGCACAAATGTCAAGCAAGAAATATCAGAATGCGTATACCCGGCTAAGATTTAGCTTCGTGGCGTATATCGGATGCTTCATGAGCTTCATAATTCTTGCAATACATAAAGCCGTGCCTCCCGTTCTGTCTGGAGGTTTAATCATACTTTGGGCTGCATCTGGCCTGACTTATCTCCATGCATTAGGCGTTCTCGCAGCGAAAGCAAACAAGAGTGTCCCTATATGGGTAGGCAGCGCTATTCTCTTCCATATCATAGGTGTCACAGCAACATTTATCCGGCTGCAGAACTGGCCTATAGCCTATGAATGGCGATCTCGCCAACAACATAAAATAAACGGCTGGGACAGGTTTGGAATAGTTTTGTCTTGCCTCTGGACGCTAACCCTCATTGGCTGCGCACTCGCTGGAGTACATTACATCCCATCTGCATCAATCCCACCGATCAAATGGTTTATTTATTTTTCCCCATCTGAATGGCAATCTGCCGACATTCCGAAAGGTTTTGTGGAAATAGTCCCTCATATCAATTTCACCCGGCTTTTTGTTGGAATTTCTTTTCCATTGTTTATTGCCTGGATTCCAGTAAGAGCATCAGCGAAATGGATCATGAAGGGTTTCCAAGTGGAAAATTCGAAGCACCCCTAACCCATTTCTGCTCCTAGCTTATGTTATGCAGCCCTTTCCAACGCCTACCGCTATCAAGGTGATCAGTGATCGTCTTTGATAAACCCAATGCATCTCTTGCCGCCTTCGCACTGTACCTCTCTCCCCTCTCTTGAGAAATCGCCTGCTTCAACTGTCTATATTCGGCCACTTGAGCAAAGGTCAGCTTCGCATTGGGATGTCGCTCGCCCTGCACCTGCCTACCCTTGGCATTTCTGTCTACCGCATTGTCTTGATGCGTACCTAGGAACAGATGATCGGGGTTGATACAGGCCCGGTTATCGCACTTGTGCAGGACCAACAATCCTCCTTCAATCAGCCCTATAAAGGCCTCGTAGGAGGCTCTGGATGCTCTATGCATCTTCCCTTGATGCCAGACATAGCCATACCCGTCCTCATTTTTCCCCCTGAGCCAGTTCCAACACCCTGTTGTGGCATCAACTGCCATGTTCTCCTCTGCCATCAACTTATCCTTCAATGACACGTCCAATAGAAACTCTCCTGAGTAATGGTAAATGGTTCAATACACACACACCCATATCTCTATATATATGTAGTAGTCATAGCGCACAAAAAGTACTACATGCTTTCGAACCAACAAAACTCAAAGCAACTAAGTCATTGATTTTCATAGAACTTTGTACTCACATCGAAAGCCTTTAGAACCTTCTTTACCGTACTTGGCAACAGCGTCAGCCCAAGCGCTTTTCATTGTTTCCTCCAATAGATCCTTATCCTCCTCTTTCGCTAGAAATGAGTCATGGACTATCAACACCGGCTTATCTAGATCGGTGAATTTCTCCATGATCTGAGCAGCAATTTCTGACTCTACGAACATGAGAAACATGCCATCTATAGAACTCCAATCCAATCGTTTGTGAGGGCCATCGACCCCTAGAAATCGCTCCAGATACTCCCTCAAAGTGATTCCATACGGATAACTCGTGGGAAACATTGCATCGTTTTTGGCTCGAGATTGATTGATTTCTCGCTGCAACGCTTGCCGAGTCGTTTCTATAACCTGCCCTTCAGGTACACCCGGCTTAGCATTCATTAGATGTATACACAGCATCCTTTTTTGCAAATTCCGAACCTGCTCTATCTGGTCCTCCAGCAGAAAGCTGTAGCCCTCAAAGAAGTATGGTTCGCTCATCGGCTTAGGCAACCGCTTATCACGCTCACTCCAGTAATCAATCCCTTGGATGTTGTACGCCAATGTGGGAAAAGTTGCCGTGTAATCAATTTCAACCACTGGACTATCATCTAGCAGCAACCCTCTCCGATCTTCCTTCCTCATATGCTGGTAGGATGCCCCATAGAACCTGCCTCCAGATTGCCAATCTTGATTAAAAATACGATGTAGAGCCGCACGAGAAACGCTAATATCCTCACAAAACGCCCCAGCATGCCCAACCGTATGGTTTTTCATCATGTTGTTATAGATCTCAAGCTTTCTCCTAGCTTCGATAACAAACTCCGTATCTTCATAGAAAACATACTTACTCTTATTTTCTTTTAACCGAATGAGGTCTGCTTCATCACTGACCGACATATAAAGCTCGTTCGGTTGCCCATCAAACCCCCTGAGCATTTGGGCGAGCCTCTCTGTCATCCGAATGCGAGAACGTCTCTTGAAGTTTTCAAAGTACTTGCCCGAAACAATTTCTACATACCCAGCTCTCTCAAGAACGTCCGCACACGTCACGACCTCCTTAGTAATTGCCCCGAACTGATTGAACCAATTTCTGCTTGTATAAAGATTGTTGTCTCGTAAGCACCCGGCAAACCCATCTTTTTTCGAGTTTCGTCGTCGACTAGCGTCCACCTCTTTTAGGTGGACACCATGTCAGGGACAGAAATAAGCGTCATCCGCCACCGGCGAAGCTATTCCAAGGCGTTCAAGGCCCAAGTCGTGGCCGAATGCAGCGCTCCACAGGCCTCCATCGCCAGCGTGGCCCTCGCGCACGGCCTGAACGCGAACTTGGTGCATAAATGGATCCGGCGTGCTCAGACGAGAGCCGATGCACCGCCGGCCTTTGTGTCAGTGGTGCCAGCCGGACGGGCGCCGGGGATCGGGAAGGGACAGGCAATCGAGCTGGAGATCCAGCGGGGCGACATCCATGTGTTGGTGCGATGGCCTGCCGACGAGTCGATCGCATGCGCAGCCTGGCTAAGCGAGTGGTTGAAGTGATCCACGTCGAGGCGATCTGGCTCGCAACCGATCCGCTGGATATGCGTGCCGGTGCCGACACGGCCCTGGCCCGCGTGGTGGCGGTGTTCGGCGCGGCCCGCCCGCATCATGCCTACTGTTTTACGAACAAGCGCGCCAACCGCATGAAGGTCCTGGTGCATGACGGCATCGGAGTGTGGCTGGCGGCGCGGCGCCTGAACCAGGGCCGCTTCACCTGGGCGACCGAGCGCAATGGGCGGCAGGTTCGCCTTGATGCCGATCAGTGGCGGGCCCTGGTGCTGGGCCTGCCATGGCAACGCGTGGGTCCGGCCGGCGCGATCTCGGTGCTGTAGAGAAGATCAATCGGGCAAGACGCCAATGGTGCCGACCGTGGGAGTGGGCGATACTTGCACCATGACCTCGACAGCCCCTTCCCTGGAGCACCTGGACGCGCAACAGCTGCGCGCGCTGGTGGCCGATCTGCAGGGTAAGCTGGCGCATTACGACGCAGAACTGGCCCGCAAGGACCAGATCCTGCGGCACAAGCAGACCCACATCGACCAACTGACGCGGGAACTGGCGCTGTACAAGCGCTGGCGCTACGGCCGTCGCAGCGAGCAGCTCGATGCCGCGCAGGCGAGTCTGCTGGAAGAGACGATGGATGCGGACATGGCGGGCATCGAGGAAGAGGTCGCGGCCATCAACCAGGAGCTGGCGGGTCATCCTATCGAACGTCAGCAGCCGCGCCGTCTGCGCCTGCCCTGGTCGCTGCCGCGCACCGAGATCCGCCATGAACCTGAGTCCACGACATGCCGGTGCGGCTGCACGCTGCAACGCATAGGTGAGGACACGAGCGAGCGGCTGGACTACACGCCCGGGGTGTTTACCGTCGAGCGTCACATCCGCGGCAAATGGGTGTGCCGGCGCTGTGAGACGCTGATCCAGGCGCCGATCCCGGCCCAGATCATCGACAAGGGGCTGCCGACAGCGGGGCTGCTGGCCCAGGTGCTGGTGGCCAAGTACGCGGACCATCTACCGCTGTATCGCCAGGAAGGCATCTTTAGCCGGGCGGGCCTGGCATTACCCCGTTCGACGCTGGGCGAGTGGGTCGGCATCTGCGGGCTGCGCCTGCAGCCGCTGGTCGATGCACTCAAGGCCGAGGTGTTGGAGCGTGCGGTGCTGCACGCCGACGAGACGCCCGTGCAGATGCTCAAGCCCGGCCACGGCAAGACCCATCGTGCCTATCTGTGGGCATACACGCCGACGTCCTACGACAGCCTGCGCGCGGTGGTCTACGACTTTACGCCCAGCCGTGCGGGTGAGCACTGCCGCACGTTCCTGGAGAACTGGCGCGGCAAGCTGGTGACCGACGATTACTCGGGCTACAAGGCGGGCTTCGCCACGGGTGTCACGGAGCTGGGGTGCATGGCGCACGCCCGGCGCAAGTTCCACGAGCTGCACGTCAACCACCAGAGCCAGATTGCGGCCGAGGCGCTGGATCTGTTCGGTGCGCTGTATGGCGTGGAGCGCGAGGCGCAAGACCTCGATCCAGATCGAAGGCAAGCGCTACGCCTGGAACGCGCCCGACCCGTTGCCGACACGCTGCATCGCTGGTTGATCGGGCAGCGACAGCGCGTGCCCGAGGGCTCGGGCATCGCCCGCGCCATCGACTACAGCCTGAAACGTTGGGAGGCGCTCACGCGTTATCTCGAGGATGGCCATGCGCCGATCGACAACAACTGGGTCGAGAACCAGATCCGGCCCTGGGCCATCGGGCGTTCAAACTGGCTGTTTGCGGGATCGCTCCGGGGTGGGCAGCGCGCGGCGGCGATCATGAGCCTGATCCAATCGGCACGGCTCAACGGGCGCGATCCGTATGCCTACCTGAAGGATGTCCTCACGCGTTTACCGACTCAGAAAAACCATCTGATCGGTGAGCTGTTGCCTCACCGTTGGCAACCTGCTGCTTAAGCTCCACCGTCAAGGCGGGATTACCGGGCGGTTACTGCCCCATTCCTTACGGGCAATGTTCACTGCATGGCTAAGGAGATTGAGTTCCCGATTGACAGAACTACCTGACACTTCGCTTAGTCGTTTATCTCGCCACTCTGCAAGCAGTTTGCTGGTTAGAGCCGTTGCCTTGTAGTTACACAAAGCCTCGTCTCTCAAGAATCTATTGATGCGCGTAGCTTCAATGCTCCCAGCCTTCTTGCCTGGACTGATTTCCCGCTTATAGCGTTCGAGAATGTCACCAAGGGTGTTGCACTCTGCCTCGGTGCGATCAATAAAGCCGCCTAGGTCTATCTCGACCTCAATGCGCTTAGCCCAAGCCTTGGCATCCGCTTGAGTAGAAAATGTCTTGGAAATATCGGGGTAGCCCCTGCGCTGGATACGTACGTTCCACTTGCCGCTGCGTTTGCGGAAGGTTGCCATGCTCTACTCTCCGTAGGACAGGAGCAGGACAAACGCTAGGGATAGAGAAGAAGGTTCAGACTGGCAGAACGCCGTAACCGATTGACTTTCTTCGCAAAGGTACTGGAATGAAATGGTGGGCGGTACTGGGTTCGAACCAGTGACCCCTGCCGTGTGAAGGCAGTGCTCTACCACTGAGCTAACCGCCCGAAGACGCGACCTCGCCGAGGCGCTTCGGTGTGAAGCCCGCCGCACTGGCGGGAGCCCATAACTATACCACAGTTTCCTGCTCGACGGGAAGTGGTTCCCATTTGCGCCAGAGCGTCTGGCCTTTGGATTCCTTGTCCAGGCCGGCCAGGTAAGCGCGATGGGCCTCCAAGTCGGCCTCGCTCACCGTGATCACCGGCAGGGTGGACGGGTCGAAGGCGCCGAGCTCGGCCGATTCCTGCACGGTGGTGTCGCCGAGGTCGATGACCAGGCTGTCCTGGCCGCGCGTCATGGCGAGCCAGACCTCGGCCAGCAGTTCGGAGTCGAGCAAGGCCCCGTGCAGCACCCGGTGCGCGTTGGAGATGCCGTAGCGGTCACACAGGGAATCCAGGGAGTTGCGCTTGCCCGGGTGCAGTTCGCGGGCGTGCTGCAGCGAGTCGATGATGCCCAGGCAGTGGTCCCGGAAGTCGCCCCGCTGCAGGCGCGCCAGCTCGGCGTTCAGGAAGCGCAGGTCGAATTCGGCGTTGTGGATGATGATGTGGGCGTCGCGGACGAAGTCGAGGAATTCGTCGACTTTATCTTCGAAGCGGGGCTTGTCGGAAAGGAACTCGGTGGTCAGTCCGTGGACTTCCAGCGCACCGGGGTCGCTGTCGCGGTCCGGATTGAGATAGGTATGGAAGTGGCGCTGGGTGACCCGGCGGTTGACGATCTCGACGCAGCCGATTTCGATGATGCGGTGTCCTTGGAGTGGATCGAGGCCGGTGGTTTCAGTATCCAGGACGACGTAGCGCATGAGTGGGCATCAAAAAATGGCGGTGGCCCTCAAGTGTAGGACATTTGGCGCGCCGCGCTCGCTCAACCTACCGTTTCCGGCGCAGGAGGAACGGGCGCGGCATGCGCATCGACCTCGACCGGATGTTCACCCACGGGCAGCGGACGCTTGCGCTTGCCCGCGATCAGCGCGTAGACGCAAGGCACCACGAACAGCGTCAGGATCGTGCCCAGGCTCATGCCCCCCACGATCACCCATCCGATCTGCACCCGCGACTCGGCACCGGCCCCCTTGGCCAGGGCCAGCGGCACGGCGCCCAGCACCATCGCGCCGGTCGTCATCAGGATCGGCCTCAGGCGCAGCACGCTCGCCTCGGCCACTGCTTCCAGCAGCTCCTTGCCCTGGTCACGCAGCTGGTTCGCGAACTCGACGATCAAGATCCCGTGCTTGGTAATCAGCCCGACCAAGGTCACCAGGCCGATCTGGCTATATATCGATAGCGTCCCGCCCGTCAGCCACAGCGCCAGCAAGGCGCCCGTCATCGACAGCGGTACCGACAGCATGATGATCAGCGGATTGCGCCAGCTCTCGAACTGGGCAGCCAGCACCAAATAGATGAAGGCAACCGCCATCGCGAACACCATATAAATGCTGCCGGATGAATCGCGGAACTCGCGGGACTGGCCGTTCAAATCCGTCTGCGCGGAAGCCGGCAGCACGCGCGCGGCAATCTCGTCCATCACTTCCAGCGCCTCGCCCAACGCATAGCCCGGGGCGAGCGAGCCCGTGATGGTGACCGAGCGCATGCGGTTGAAGTGGTTCAGCGTCTGCGGCGACACCCCTTCGCGCACCGACAGCAGGTTGGCCAACTGGACCATCTCGCCGTTGCGGGCACGGACGTAAATGTCCGAAATGTCGTCCGGGTTGGAGCGGTCGCGCGGGATGACCTGCACCAGCACGTCGTACTGCTCCCCGTTGTCCTTGAAGCGCGTGACCTGGCGGCCACCCAGCATGGTTTCGAGCGTACGCCCCACGCGGTCCACATCCACGCCCACGTCGGCCAGCTTGTCGCGGTTGACTTGCACGCGCAATTCAGGCGTATTCAGCCGCAAATCGGTCTGCACGTTCTGAACGCCCGGGTACTTGGCGAGTTCGGCGAGGAACGTTTCCGCGATGACCGCCAGTTCCGGATAGGAGACCTGGCTCATGATCACGAACTCGATCGGCGTGGAACGGGGCGATTGGCCGAGCGAAGGCGGATTGACCGGGAAGGCCTGCACGCCCGGCAGCGCGGCAAAGCGTGGCTGCAGCGAGCGGGCGATCTCCTGCTGCGACCGCGTGCGCTCCTCCCACGGCTTGAGGCGCAGCACCGCGTTGCCGTCGGTCACCACGGGGAAGCCTGCGACGGCCTGGTACGCGGCCATCTCGGGGATATCCTTGTAAATCTCCTCCATGCGCTCGAGGTAGGACGTGGTGTATCCCACGGTCGCCCCCTGGGGCGCCACCACCCGGCCATAGATCACGCCGCGGTCTTCCACCGGGGCGAGTTCGCTCTTGATGGTCTTGAACAACGGAATGCTGCACGCGCCCACCGCCAGCCCCAGCACCACCACCCAAGCCCGGTGCGCGAGCGCGAAGCCCAGCGCCCGCTGGTAGCCCCGGGTCAAGCCGTTCAGGCAGGCTTCGATGAAGTTGTAGACCCGGCCGTGCGAGCTCTGGTGGCGCAGCATCAGCGAACACATCATCGGGGTAAGTGTCAGGGCGACGAAGCCGGACACCAGCACGGCGCCTGCCAGGGCGAGCGCAAACTCGATGAACAGCCGGCCGGTGCGTCCCGTGGCAAACGCGAGCGGCGCGTACACCGTGACCAGGGTCAAGGTCATCGCCACCACGGCGAAACCGATCTCGCGCGACCCGAGCAGCGCTGCCTGCAAGCGCGACTTGCCTTCCTCGATGTGGCGGTAGATGTTCTCCAGCACCACGATGGCGTCGTCCACCACCAAGCCGATTGCCAACACCATGGCCAGCAGCGTCAGCGTGTTGACGGAAAAGCCGAAGGCGTACATCAGCGTACAGGCGCCGATCAGCGACACCGGGATGGTGACGATGGGAATGACGCTGGCCCGCAGGTTGCGCAGGAACAGGAAGATGACCAGCACGACCAGGATGATGGCCTCGACGATCGTCCGGAATACCGACTCGATGGATTTCTCGATGAACACCGAGGTATCGTAGGCCATGTTCAACTTCATGCCGTACGGCAGCGTGGCATTCAGCTCTTCCATCTCGGCCCGCACCGCCTTGGACAAATCCAGCGGGTTGGCCGTGGACTGCTTGATAATCCCGATGTTGAGCGCCGGCTTGCCGTTGAAGCGGGAGGTGACACGCTCGTCCACTGGTCCCAGCCCGACGGTGGCGACATCGCGGATGCGCACGTTGTAGCCGCCCACGTTGGCGATGATGACGTCCTCGAACTGCTCCTTGGTGCGCAAGTTGGTCGCGGCGACGACGGAGAACTCCCGCGACCGTGATTCGATGCGTCCGGATGGGATTTCCACGTTCTGCTTGCGCAGCGCATCTTCGACGTCTTGCACGGTGAGCCGGTAGGCCGCCAGCTTGGAGCGGTCGACGTTGATGCGCATGGCGGGCAGCCGCTCGCCGAACACGCGCACCTCGGCCGCGCCCGGGAGCACCGAAAGCCGCGGCTTGATGAAGCGGTTGATGTAGTCGGACGCTTCCATCGGCGAAAGCGAACCCGATTCCACGGCAAGGAAGATGACGGGCTGCGAGTCAGCCTCGACCTTGGCGATGATGGGTTCGTCGATTTCGTCGGGCAGCCTGCCGCGCACGCGCGCCACCTTGTCCCGCACGTCTGCCGCGGCGGCATCGGGCGATATCGTGAGCCGGAAGCGCACGTTGATGTTGCTGCGTTCCGAACGGCTGGTGGAGGTCATGACCTCCACGCCCTCGATGCCCGAGAGCGAGTCTTCGAGCGGCTTGGTGACCTGGGACTCGATGACCTCGGCGGAGGCGCCCTTGTACACGGTGCTGACGGAGATGACCGGCTCGTCGATCTGCGGATATTCGCGCACCGCGAGGCGCGAATACGAGATCAAGCCCACGAGCACGATCAGCAGCGACAGGACCGAGGCGAAAACCGGACGCTTGATGCAGACTTCGGACAGGACCATGATGCTGCCGCCTCGAACTCAGAGAGCAGATGCCGCGGTACCGAGCACCTTCACGGCCGCCCCGTCGCGCAACTTCTGGGTGCCGGCCACGACGATCACATCGCCCTCGGCCAGACCGGACGTGATTTCCGCGTAGGCGTCGCGCCGCTGCCCCACTTCCACCTGTACACGCTCGGCGCGTCCTTCCTTCACCCTGAAGACGAACAAATCGTCCCCGACCGGCACCAGCGCCGCTTCAGGCACGGCCAACGCGTACGTCGGCTTGTCGAGCAGCAGCCGCACGCGCGCGAACATGCCGGGGCGCAGCTGCCCGCCGGGGTTCTTGACCTGGGCCCGCATGACGATGGAGCGCCCCGCCGGGTCGATCTGTGGGCTGATGGCATAGACGGTGCCGGTAAACGTCTTGTCGGGGATGGCGTCGAGCGCGATCTCCAGGGTCTGCCCGGTGCGAATTTGGGGCAGGTAGATTTCGGGGATGCGGAAATCGACCTTGAGCGGATCGATGGCCTCCACCGCCACCAGGTCCTGCCCGACGCCGACGTAGTCGCCGATAGAAACGTTGCGCAATCCGACCACGCCGTCGAACGGCGCGCGGATCTCGTTTTTGTCCAGGCGGACTTGCGCCAGCACCATCGCGGCTTGCTGCACCTTCATGGCGTGGTCGGCTTCGTCCTTGGCCTGCTTGCTGATGAATCCCTTTTGCTGCAACTCGACGGCACGGTCGTAATTGCTCTTGGCTAGCGTGTAATTGGCCCGCGCCTGTTCGAACTCGGCGCGAGGCACGGAGTCGTCCAGCTTCACTAGCACCTGCCCTTTGCGTACCTGCTGCCCTTCCTTGAACAGGATCTGGCTGATGCGGCCTGCCACTTCCGGCCGCAGGGTGACGGATTCGTCAGACCGAAGGCTGCCCACCGCCGTGATGCCCCGCTCGAAGGGCCGCTGGACCACCTTCTGGACCTCCACGACCACGGCCGGCGACGCTTTGGCGCTGTCGGGCTTGGCGGGCGCAGCGGCGCCAGGCGCCCCCGCAGGTCCGCCATCGGCCAAAAAGCGCGGGGACAAATAGCCAATCCCGGCCCCGACGACCAGGGCAAGGACAGCGACGAACGGAGCGGAAATCTTCATGCTGACGTGCAGACAATGGACAACGAGGCGTATCGCGCACTGTAACATCGGACCAGGGCGCTTGCGGCTATGCCGCGCCTGCCAATCAAAGAAAAAATCAGGGAAATGGCGGGTTTCTCCCACAACTCGCGCCGCCGGTCGCCGGACCCTCGGGTAGACCCTTAATCCGCCCGGCGGAGTTCCCGGAAAACGACGCCAAGGAGCGAGGCCCGGACCGCCCGCCCGGCGACGGTCCACCCCTAGTACAAACCCGACGATTCCAACGCGCCCAACGCGCGCAGTACCCGTTCCGGGGTCAACGGCAGGCAGTAGACACGCCGGCGCCCGGCGGCGGCCAACGCGTCGTTCAAGGCGTTCATCACGGCCGCCCCGGCCCCCACGGTGCCGGCCTCGCCGACCCCGACGATGCCCAGGCCGTCGTCGGTCAGCGTAGGACTCTCTGCGTGGACGAGCTCGATGTCCGGCAGATCGATCGCCATGGGCACGGTGTAGCTGGACAAGGACGAGGCCAGCGCCCGGCCTCGCGCGTCATATGCGCACTCTTCCATCAGAGCCGCCCCGAGGCCTTGCGCGACGCCGCCGCGGATCTGGCCGTCCACGAGCAGCGGATTCACCACGCGACCCGCCTCGTGGACGACCACGTGGCGCAAGAGGCGGATCTGGCCGGTGTCCGGATCGACGTCGACATGCGACAGCTGGATCCCGCTGCCACAGCGGTAGGGCTGCTTGAGCGGGCCGTACGTGGCGCAGGCAACGAGCTGCGGCTGCATGCCGCCGAACTCATAAGGCCTGAAATGTGCCGCCTCGGCCAAGGCCCGGAGCGCGAGCCGGGGCGCGCCACTGTCCCGGTCGACGATGTAATCGCCGCGGATGGACAGCGTGTCGGCAGGGGCCTTCAGCGCGATCGCGGCAAGCTGCAGGATCTCGCCTCGCAATGCACCCGCCGCCTCCCAGGCTGCCTGGCCGCCGATGGCCATGCCGCGCGATCCCCAGGTTCCTCCGCCGTGGAACGTAGCCGCCGTATCGCCCGTCATGACCTCGACCATGTCGAGCTCGACCCCGAGCGCTTCGGCGACGACCTGCCGCACGCCCATTTCCGTGCCTTGTCCTTGCTCCGTCACACTGGAAATGCAGCGGAATACACCGGAAGGCTCCAGGCGCAGCGTGCACCCGTCCCGGCTGGACACGGCTTGCAGGCCCTGCCCGTAGAACCACGGGCCGCGCGAGGTTTGCTCCACGAAGGCAGCAATGCCCACCCCCTGCAGGCGCCCTTCGGCACGCGCCTGCGCAATCCCGGCACGCAAGGCGGGCAGGTCCACCGCGCGCTCCAGCGCGGCCAGGCACTGCGGGAAGGCGAGCCGCTCGAAGCGCGTGCCGGTGGGGGATACATAAGGAAAATCCTCGGCGCCCAGGAAATTGCGACGCCGCATTTCGAGCGGGTCGACCCCGCAAGCCCGGGCGGCCTCTTCTACGAGCGCTTCGGTCACCGCGCAGGCCAGCGGATGCCCCACCCCGCGGTAGTGGCCGGCCATGCCCTTGTTCTGGAACACGATGTCGGACGAGCCGGCAAACGCGCCGAAGCGATAGGGCGCGCCGCACAACCCCAGGATCGCCCGGGGCTCCCCGAGGCTGGATCGTGGGTATTGCGAGTAAGGACCGATGGCATAGAGGTCTTGCACGTCGAAGGCGAGCAGGCGCCCCGCTTCGTCGACCGCGAGCCTGGCCTTGACCTGGTGCTCGCGGGCCTGGATGTCGGACAGCATGGATTCGGCGCGGTCCGCGATGAAGCGAACCGGGCGCCCAAGCAGGACGGAGGCCGCGCACACCGCCAGCTCGTCCCCATACAACTGCTGCTTGATTCCGAAGGCGCCCCCGACGTCTGGGCAGATCACCCGCACCCGATGCGCGTCCAGCCCCAGCAACCGCGCGAATTCCTCCTGCATCTGGTGCGGGCACTGGTGGCTGATATGCACCGTGAGACGGCGCTCGAAAGGCTCGAACTCCGCCAGCACGCCACGCGTTTCCATCGGCACGCCCGTATGGCGGTTGAACGAGAACTCACATTCGACCACATGCGCCGCGCGCGCGAAGACGGACTCCACGTCGTCGGAACGCTGCGCGAGCTGTAGCACGCGGTTGTCGGGCAGGCCATCATGGATAGGGGGGGCGCTCAACGCCGCGCGCGGATCGGTCAGGGCCGGCAGCTCTTCCCACTCTACCTGCACCCGGGCGCAGGCGTCCTCGGCGCGGGCACGGCTGTCGGCCACCACCAAGACGACCGGCTCTCCGTTCCACATGGCCTTTTCCAGCGCCATGGGGTGCTGCAACGGCGCGCGCAACCCGGGAAAGGCCGCGGTGGCGCCGCGGTAGCCGGAACAGGCGGCGGCGATGTCCGCCCCTGTGAAGACCGCTTCGACGCCAGGCATATTGCGTGCGGCCTCGACGTCGATGCGAACGATGCGGGCATGGCCCAGGGGGCTGCGCAGGAACGCGGCGTGCAGGCAGCCGGGCACGCGAAGGTCGGCCACGTAGCGCCCTCGCCCAGCCAACAGCCTGCGGTTGCGGAAAGGCGGGACAGGACTGCCCAGGCCTTCCCCTGCCCCTCGAGGAGATTCATGCATGGCGGCGCTCCTGCGCGACTTCGACGATCGCATCGACAATGGGCTGATAACCGGTGCAGCGGCAGATATGGCCCGTCAGGGCCCGCTTCACGCCTTCGCGAGAAATCGCAGGATCCTTGCGCAGGGCATCGTCGGCGGTAATCAGCATCCCTGCGGTGCAAAATCCGCACTGCAGCGCGGCATGGCGGTGAAACGCGTCTTGCAGGTCCGCCAACCGGCCCCCTGCAGTCAAGCCCTCTATCGTTTGGACGTGCATGCCCTCTGCTTGGACGGCCAGCATCAAGCATGCGCGCACCGCCTTGCCGTCGAGGAGCACGGTGCAGGCGCCACAGGCTCCCTGCTCGCAGCCCAAGCGCGTACCGGTCAGCCCCACGACATCGCGCAGGTAGTCGGCGAGCGTCATGCGCGCCGGCACGTCGTCGACGCGCTCGCGCCCATTGACCGAGCAGCGCAGCCTGAGCGCCATGGTTTCGTCAATCATGTCTTGAGTCTCTCGTCCAGGTGCCGGCACCAGCCCGCGCGCGCCCGTTCCAGCAAGACGGCCGCGAGGTGCAGCCGGTAGGCCGCGCCTGGATGTTGATGTTGCGCGAGCGGGGCGAGCTCGGCGTGCAGCAGGGCTCGCAGCGCGGCCGCATCCCTTGGGTCGCGCGCCAGGGCCAGCGACGTCCTCTCCAGCAACTGGGGCCTGTCGGACACGCCCCCGATGGCCAGGCGCACGTCGGGCGCCTCCCCCGGGCGAGGACGGACAGACAGGGCCACGCCAACGATGGCCGGCGCAGTGGGCCGGCGGGCGACTTCATCGAAGAACCCATAATCGCGGGGCTGCGCGCAGGCGATCCGGACTTCGGCCACGTACTCGTCCGGCTGGCGCACCGTGGCGTTCGCTCCGGTGAAAAAATCGTCGGCGGCGACGACGCGGGCTCCGCGTGCTGACCGCAATACGATGCGCGCGTTCAGCGCCACCGCGGCCAGGGGAAACTCGGCGGCAGGATCGGCTTGGGCCAATGATCCGCACACCGTGCCCCGGTTGCGGACTGCGGCGTTGCCGATGTGGGCAGCAGCCAGGGCTAACATGGGAGCGTGCGTGCGCAAGGCGTGATCGGTCTGCACATCGTCGTGGCGCGTCAGCGCCCCGATACGCAGCTCGGGCCCGTCGTCGCCCTGTATGCACCGCACCCCGCCCGCACCTTCCAGGCGGTTGATGTCGACCAGGACCTGCGGTGCACGCTGGCGCAACGCCAGCTCGGGAATCAGGCTCTGGCCGCCCGCCAGTATCGCAGCGCGGCTGCCGTGGCGCGCCAGCGCAGCCAATAGCTCCTCTTCGGTGCGCGGCCGGAGATACGCGATGGGCGCGAGTTTCATGCAGGATCCGCTCCGCTCAGCGCACGCGGGCGTGGCGGGTGAGCCGGCGCTCGGCCAAGCCGATCAGGCCCATCATGACCATGCCCAGCAGGAACACGATCATGACCAGCGCCCAGAAGCGCGCCATCTCGAAGCTGTGCAGATAGCTCTCGAAAAGTGCGCCGAATCCGACCACGGCCACCACGATCTGGCCGATGATCACGCCCTTTATCCCGCGCACCACGCTGAGCCGGATGCCCGTCATGACTTCGGGCATGGCAGACGGCAGCATGATCCGTGTGAACATCTGCCAGCGTGAGGCACCGAGGCTGCGCGCCATCTCGAGCAGGGAGCGGTTGATGCCGACCATCCCCTCGCGGGTATCGATAATGATCACCCAGACCGCGAAGAGGAACACCGTCGCGACCACGGTTGCCTCGCCAATGCCGAGAATGGGCATCAAGGCCGGGACGACGGCGGTGAGCGGCGCCGAGATGAAGATGTTGACCCACACGTTCAGGATGCGGTCCACGGGCTTGAAACGCCCCATCAAGGCGCCCACCGGGATGCCCACCAGGACGGACAGCAACATGCCTATCGCAAAGGCGCGTGCGGTGATGAAGAGCGCGTTCTTGAACGATTGCAGGCCCACCAACTCGAACGCCGTCTGCACGACGGCAGACAGTGCCGGAAACATGTCGTTGGCGGCGTAGCGCGCGGCGAGCTCCCACAAGACCGCCCAGGCCAACAGCGATAGGACGACGGGTTTTTGCTTGACCATGGCTCAGCGCAAATACTGTTTGAGTTGGGACCAGATATCGTCGACGGCATCGAGATAGCGCCGGTCGCGGCGGATTTCGTCGGGACTCGCGTTGCGGTCCATGCCTGGGCGCACGGTCTTGACGACTTTGCCCGGGTGGCGAGTGAGCAGGACGACTTCGTCGGAGAGATAGACCGCCTCTTCGATCGAGTGCGTCACGAAAATGACTGTCTTCTTCTCCACGCGCAGCAGCGAAAGCAGGTCCTCTTGGAGTTTGCGGCGCATCTGCTCGTCGATCGCTGAAAAAGGCTCGTCCATCAGCAACACGTCGGCATCGACCGACAAGGCCCGGGCAAGGCCGGCGCGCTGGCGCATGCCCCCGGACAATTCGTTCGGATATTTATCCTCGAAACCCGACAAGCCCACCTCATTGATGTAATGGCGGGCGACGGCTTCGCGCTTTTCCCTGGGCACGCCGCGCAGCTCCAGCCCGAAAGCGACGTTGCGCAGCACCGTGGCCCAAGGCATCAGTGCGAAATCCTGGAACACAAAGGCGCGATCCGGCCCCGGACCGTGCACGGTCTTGTCGTTCACCCGTATTTCGCCCGCGGTGGGCTCGATCAGGCCGGCGATGATCTTCAGCAGGGTCGTCTTGCCACAGCCGGACGGACCCAGCAAGGTCACCAGCTCACCGCGCGGAATGTCGAGCGAGACCTCCTCGAGCGCGGTGACGCCGTTCGGATAGCGCATGGTGATGCCGCGCGCCTTGATGATCGCGTCGGACGTGGTGTCGTTGACCGCGGGAACGGCCGCGATGCTGGAATTCGTGTTCATTTCTGCGAATGTTGCTGTCCGAGAGCGGCGAAAACGCGCCGCTCGATGATTTGTACGGCTGTCAACACCAAGGTGGCGAGCAGGATGATGGACAGGATGGCGGCGAACATCTCCGGATAGCGCGCGATCGACCGGTTGTAGCTGATGATGTCGCCGATGCCCGTGGGCGTAATCAGCAGTTCGGCCAGCACGATCCCGATGAACCCGCCCGATATGCCGAGCCGAAGCCCGGCGAAGATCATGCCGCTAGCGTGCGGAAGAATGATCTTGGTGACTTGCTGGCGCCGCGTCCCCATGAAGGAGCGAGCCATTTCGAGCAATGAGGCGTTGGTCTGCCGGATGCCGCTGTAGCAGTTCATCGCCACCATGGGCAGGGACAGAATCACGACGGCGATGATCTTCGCCGTGACGCCTATTCCATACAGGAAGGTGATGAGCGGAATGATGGCGGCCATGGGCGCGGTCTGCATGATGACCATTGCCGGATGCAGCGCCCACTCGACGATGCGCGACAAGCCCATGATCACGCCGCACGCGACGCCGAACACTGCGGTGATCAGCAGCCCCGCCGCCAACGGCGGCAGGGTCTCGGCATACGCCTTCAGCAACTCGCCGCTGTACAGCAGCTGTGCGAGTGCTGCGACCACTTTGGAAAACGGCGGAAACGCCAGGCTGATCGGAATCCGACCGGCAATCTCCCACAGCCCGAAAAAAAGCGCAAAGGACGCGAGCTTCCAGAGCAGCGGCGCATGACGGCGCAGGTGCCCGCCATGCCGGGCGCTTGCGGCGATGCCAGGGGACGGGATGGAGACGTCCGCGGTAGTGGTGTGCGGCATGATTCCCACGCGTGCTGTTATTGGGTTTGGAGAGCCTTTTGCGCGGCCTCGAGCGGCTTGAAGTCCCAGAACGCCTCGAGGTCACCCGAAACTTCCGGCTTCAGCTTGCCTGCCTGGCTGAGGAAATCGATGTCGGCTTTGGCCGCCACCTTGCCGCCGCCGTCCGCGGGGAAGATGTTCGCTGCCACGGCGCGCTGGAAGTACGGCGTGATTTCGGCTTCTTCCTTGGCCGACAAGTCGGGGAGCAGGCCCAGCTCTTTACGCTGTGCGGCCGGCCACGACGGATCGGCGACGGTGGCCTTGACGGCCTTGAGCAACTCCTCCATCAGGATCTGCACCGCTCGCTGGTTCTTCTGCAAGAACTGGGTGCTGACGTAGAACGTCGAGTCCGAAGCATCCTGGTCTTGCACGGGCAGCGCGCCGAAGCGCTTGGGATCGCTGTCGATCAATACCTTCGAGCTGGTCAGGTCCAAGTACGTCGCCTTGATGTTGCCGCGCTGCATCGCCACGACCCGCACTTCCGAACCGGGCACGTAGCTGATCTTGCCGAACTTGATGCCGGCCTTCTTTTCCATGATCTGGGCCATCGTTTCAGTGCCCGATCCGCGCGCGTGCACCGCGAAGGTCGCGCCGTTCAGCGATTTCCAATCCGGGTAGACGGTCTTGTCGACCACCGGCACGTAGGCCAGCTTGCGGATCTGGTAGATGTTCCGGATGGGAGCCTTGAGGTTCGCGATGGCCTCGTACGAATCGCCCACCCCCATGTCGACCTGGCCGTTGAGGACGGCCTGGAAGGCGATGTCGTCCGACTTCAGCGCGGTCACCTCGATATCTACGCCGCGCTGTTTGGCGCGCGCGTAGGCGATCAGTTGCGGCAGGTCTTCCGCGGAAAACGAATCAGCCTCGGCAATGCGGATTTTCCCAACGCTCTGCGCACTGGCCATGCCCGTGGTGAACGCAATGCCCAGTGCCATGCCCATGACTTTCAGCAGCTTCATGCAAACCTCTCTCAGGAATATTCGTCAGGAAGACGGTATGTTGGAGTAAGCGAAACAGATCCGGCTTACAGCGAAATACGTGACTGCCGAACCGCTTGGCATTCCGTGGTATTCCGGGCGTATACCGCTGTCACACCATCCCAAGGCAAGTTGTGTGCCACCGCCTGCGCGCGCTGCTTTCCTGGGCCATCAAGACGAACACCGTCTCAAAAAGTTAACTCAGTCGCAAAACAGTGCCTGGATGCACTCTTATTGCTCCATGCCCGCTCGATATTGGTGCGGCGGTCTAGATCGGTGAGACAAATGCCGAGGTTTGGCAAGGGAAACCCCTTGGCACACAACTTGCGTTATGCCGGTATACCAATGGGATACAACCAAGGCCGCCGGTGGCGGCCGCTCTGGAGGATTTCGGCCATGGCCGACTCACTACCTTTGCCGGAAGGCACGACGCTCTGGATCGCGAACGCCCGGGTGCTAGTGCCCGGCGGCGACTGGCACGACCCGGCAGTGGCCGATATCGCCATACGCGACGACGTCATTCTCGGCGTCGCGCCCCGATACGGCCTGCGGCCAGGGCAAACTCCCCCGGAGAGGCTCGACGCGACCGGCCATCTGGTACTACCTGGCTTCGTCAACGCCCACTATCACTCGCACGATGTCTTGGCCAAAGGCACGCTCGAGCAGGTACCGCTGGAGCAATGGCGCCTTTATGCCTTGCCGGCGCAATATCCGCCGCGCTCGAAAGAGGAAGTGCGTGCGCGTACGCTGCTCGGCGCACTGGAGTGCCTGCGCTCCGGGATGACCACGGTGCAGGACATGCTCACGCTATACCCGTTCGACCCCGAACATCTCGACACCGTGATGCAGGCTTACGAGGATGTGGGCATTCGCGTCGTGTTCGCGCTGCAGTACGGGGACCGCAAGGGCCTGGACACCGTGCCCTTCTGGAAAGAGGTGTTTCCTCCCGAATATCACCACATGCTGTCGAGCGCGGCAGAACCCGAGAAGCGATTCGATCTCCTGGACTACTTCGAAAAAACCTGCCTGCAGGCACCTGCGAAGCCGTTGCGCCACTGGGCGCTGGGCCCGTCGTCTCCCGAGCGATGCACCACGGGGCTGATGGCGCGCACCATGGACCTGGCCAAGCGCTACGACCTCCCTGTGTATTCGCACATCTATGAGTCCAAGGGCATGGCACTGACCGCGCGCCAGGAGCTTGCCCAGTACGGCGGTTCGCTGATCCGCCGCCTGCACGCCGAAGGCTGCCTCGGCCCGCACATGAATTTTGCGCACAGCGTATGGCTGGCGCCCGACGAAATCGACCTGCTCGCGCAGGCGGGCGCGGGCACCGTGCTCAATCCCCAAGGCAACCTGAAGATGCAGTGCGGCCTGCCTCCCATCAAGCTGCTGATGCGGGCCGGCGTACGCATCGGCCTGGGCTGCGACAACTGCAGTTGCTCCGACGCGCAGAACATGTATGCGGCCATGAAACTCTTCTCGCTATTGGCCGTCGTCAGCGACCTGCGCAAAGGTCCCCCGCCCGCGATGGAAGCCCTCAAGGCCGCGACCGAAGGCGGCGCCGACGGCGCCCGGCTGGGCGACACCATCGGGCGCATCGCCCCGGGGTACCAAGCCGACCTCTCCATCCTGGATCTCTCTGACCCAAGTTTCGTGCCGCTCAACAGCGTGGCGCGCCAACTGGTCAATATCGAAGGCGGGCGCGCAGTCAAGCACGTGATGGTGGGCGGCCGCTGGGTGATCCGCGACCGGCGCGTCACCACCATCGACGAAGCCGCCGTGTTCGAGGAAGTCGAAGCCGTCATGCCGACCTTCCGCAGTGATTTCGAGGCCATCGTCCAGCGCATCGCCACGCTCCAGCCCTGGCTGGACGAGGCGCAGGAAAAAATGGACGCGGCCGACGTCGGCATCGAACGCCTGCCTCGCTTGTCGTAATGCACAGGACCGAACAAAGCAAGGAAGAGGACATGAGCCTCCCGGTACAGGAACCCGAGACGCTCGACGCAAGCGCCCCTGCCGCCCCAGAGCCGGGAGGGCTGGTCGAACGAGTCCATGCGCAACTCTACGACATGGTCCTCAAGCATGAGATCCCGCTCGGCACGCCGATATCAGAGCGCCAGCTTTCGCTGCAGCTGGGCGTGTCGCGCACGCCGCTGCGTGAAGCATTGCGACGGCTCGAGGGAGAAGGCTTCATCCGCCGCAATCGCGGCGTGCTGGAGGTGCGCCGCATCACGCTCGAAGAATTCCTCGACCTGCTCAAGATCCGCAAGGTACTCGAGGCAGAGGCGGCCGCGCTCGCTGCGGGCTCCATCGATCCCGCCACGGTTGACGACCTGCGCCAACGCCTGACCCAGCTGGCCGAAGAGGAACACCCCGACAACCATGAGCGCGTGTCGCTCGACCTCGAACTACATCGCACCATTTGCGCCGCGTGCGGCAACGAAACCATGGCCAAGCTGATCGAGGAGCTGCGCCGCAAGTCCATGCTGTTCGCAACGCCTCCGGCGCCACAGGACTTCCGTGCCTCCGTGGCCCAGCACCTGGCGTTGCTGGAGGCCCTGTCCGCCGGTGACGCCGCACGCGCGCGGCAGGCCATGGCCGATCACCTCGACAAGACCTTGGCCAACGTTCTTTCCCGTCTTCTCAAGCGCTGAGCGCTTGCTGGCCCCACCCCCTTCCATGAGTGAACCCATCATGACCGACACCGCGAATGACACCGCCAAGCTTCCCTTGATGTTCCAGCCGATCACCTTGCGCGGGCTGACCGTGAAGAACCGCGTCGTCGTCTCTCCCATGTCCCAATACAGTGCCGTGGACGGCTGCCCCACCGACTGGCACCTGGTCCACTTGGGCAAATTCGCGACCGGCGGCGCGGGCATCATCTTCTGCGAGGAAACTTCGGTTTCGGAACGCTCTCGCAAGACCTACGATTGCCCGGGCATCTACACCGACGCCCAGGCCAAGGCTTGGCGCCGCATCACTGACTTCATCCGCAGCCAAGGCGCGGCCTCCGCCATCCAGTTGGGACACGCGGGCCGCAAAGTCGCCACGCGCGCACCTTGGGACGGCTTCGCGCCGCTGGGCCCTGAGGATGCGAAAGTGGGCCGTCCGCCCTGGGCGGGCCTGGCGCCCAGCCCCATACCCTTCAAGGAAGGGGCCATGGTTCCCAAGGAAATGGACCACGACGACATCCGCTACGTGATCCAGCTGCACGTCGACGCTGCCAAGCGCTCCCTCGATGCCGGCTTCGACATCTGCGAGATCCACGGCGCGCACGGTTACATCATCCAGCAGTTCCTGTCCCCCATCACCAACCATCGCACTGACGGATACGGCGGCGACATTGAAGGACGCATGCGCTTCTGCCTGGAGCTCGTCGAAGCCGTACGCGCCGTCTGGCCCGCCGACCGGCCCCTGTTTTTCCGCGGTTCGTGCGTGGACGGACGGGGCGGCATCTGGAGCATGGATGACACGGTGGTATTGGCCGCCCGCCTGAAGGAGCGCGGCGTAGACGTTTTCGACTGCTCCTCAGGCGGCATCGAAGGTCCGCTCACCCTGCACGTCGTGCCTCGCGTGCCGGGCTATCACGTCCCGTTCGCGAGCCGCATCCGCAGGGAGGTTGGCATCCGGACCATGGCCGTGGGCCTGATCCGCGAAGCCGAGCAAGCCGAAGGCTATTTGCAAGCGGGCGATTGCGACTTCGTTGCGCTGGCGCGCGAAATGATGTGGGACCCGAACTGGGCCGTGCATGCAGCAGCCACGCTGGGCGTACCCAACCCGCACAACCTGCTCCCCCGCAACTACGCGTGGTGGCTGCAGCGACGCGCAGAAACGCTCGCGCTGGCCGCCAACGCCCAGCAGCGCTAAGCGGCGCCCCTTCCGTCCGGTCCCGGGAGTCGCTGCTTGCCATCTGGAACAAGTTCGGCAGGACCGCACCGGGACCAGACGACAGTCTTTTGCGGGAGCTACGGCAGACGGCTTTTTTCGGCGCTCGCCTGCCTGCGGGCCGCTGCCACCGCCGCCCGCCGCGGCGCCTTGTGGGTTTTCCAAGCTGGCCCGATGAGGCGCATGCCAACGGTGCGCTTGACGGCGGAAACGACGTAAAGCCCACCGCAAACGGGCCACCATCGCTCTCCCGCGCGCTCCATGAAAGCGTATCGGCGCAGCCATTTGTCCGTCCGGCACGGCGGCGCATATACCCCGAAGCGGCCGCTTTCCACTTCGAACGACAAAAGCTTCAGCCAATCCTTCAAACGCACCGGCGACAACGGCTGCACGCCGGCCGGCAAGAATGGACGGCCGCGCCCGAGCATGCGCCCGGCACCCCACAGGCTCCAGGGGTTGAATCCGGTGATCACCAGGCGGCCTTCCGGGATGAGCACGCGTTCAGCCTCCCGCAGGACTTGGTGCGGATCGGACGAACACTCGAGGGTGTGGGGCAACACCAGCAGGTCCAAGCTTTGCGTATCGAACGGCAAGGCCTCCACGTCGGCAACCACGAAAGCGTTCCAGCGCTGTCGCTGGACCTCGGTCGGCATGGCCCCGGCGACGTACCCCTTGAACGGCATGCGATTGGCGCGCAAGGCATCCAGCTCGGCCAATCCCGCCTGCATGGCATGGAAGCCAAACACGTCGGAGACTGCCTCGTCGAGGCGCTCCTGCTCCCAAGCCAGGGCATGGCGGCCGGGGTCGGTCGCCAACCACGCAGCTAGTTCTACAATCGGAGTGTCCTGGACGTCAGACGGCAGCATCGAAATGAAAGACTCGGTGAAAGAAAGCAAGCATTCGGCCGGCATCCACGATGCCGGGACGAGAGCGGGAATTAGCGGTATCCCTGCCTTCAATGACAATTATCTGTGGCTGGTCAGGCAAGGTACGCTGGCGGCCGTCGTGGATCCGGGCGACGCCGCGCCTGTCATGGCGGCGCTGCAGCAGCAGCGGGTGCAGCTTCGTGCCATTCTACTGACTCATCACCACAAGGACCATGTCGGTGGAGTCCTGGAGTTGGTCGAACGAACCGGTGCCACCGTATTCGGCCCGGCTAGCGAGAAGCTGCCCCATTGCGACCGCCGGCTCTCCCAGGGCGACCGCGTGACCCTGCCCGAGCTGGACCTGGACCTGGAAGTCCTCGACGTGCCTGGCCACACGGCAGGCCACATCGCGTACGCCGGGCGGGCGGGAGGCGTCGAGCCGCTCGTATTCTGCGGCGACACGCTGTTCGCCTCGGGTTGCGGACGCCTGTTCGAGGGCACGCCGCGGCAAATGCATGAATCGCTCGCGAAGCTGGCCGCGCTGCCGGACGAGACCCGCGTCTACTGCGCGCACGAATATACGCTGTCCAACCTGGCCTGGGCGCGCGCCGTCGAGCCGGACAACGCCGCACTTCGCGAATGGCATGAGCAGGCCGGCCAAATGCGGGATCGCGACCAGCCCACCGTTCCCACGACCTTGGGTCTCGAACGGCAGGTCAACCCCTTCCTGCGCACGGCGCATCCCCAGGTCGCGGCGGCGGCGGCGGCCCACGCCGGCAAGCCGCTGGCGGATGAGGTGGAGGTCTTCGCTGCGCTCCGCGAGTGGAAAAACCATTTCCGGTAGAGCTGTGCGCATCTTGCTCCCATCTGTTTGCAATCGCTGCCAAAAGCCGTGAAGTTGTAAAAACGGGTTGACGAGGGCTGCTGCCGGTTCGTACTATGCCGCGCTAAATACCCCATCATTCCCGTGGCCGGAGGCCTCCTGGCCAACCTGGAAGAGCCTGCGGCTCCTTAATTTTTTGAAACTGTCTCCCCTGGCCCCGTCTCCCCGTTGACGAGGCCAAGCGAGGCACGTGGTCAAGGACAACATCAACATGCAATTGCGCCCCCGCGGCCTATGGAATCTGCGGGCGGGCGTCCTTCTTGGCCGTCCAGCCTCTTCGCTCAGTCCCCTGCTCGCCGGGTGCGTGATGGCCCTGGCCGGTTGCGCCTCGGTGCAGGGCCCGGCAGCTTCCGGCACCGCCGGCCAGGCGCCGGTCGCCCAGCCCGGCGCGATCGACGCTGCCGCGCACCAGCCCGCGCCGGCGGGATTTTCGTCCCAACGCACCGCCCGCGCGGCGGATGCGGCGCATGGGACGGGACGCCGCATCGACGCTCCGCTGGCCCGCGCCTCCAGCGATGAAGGACTGCAGCCCGCCACGGTCGACCTGACGGTCCAGCCGCCTGACATCTGGACCCGCATCCGCCGCAGCTTCGCGGTGCCGAACATCGATACCCCGCTGGTCAAGGAGTGGGAGAACTTCTATGCGTCGCGCCCCGATTACTTGCGGCGCTCGGCCGAACGCGCCGGCAAATACCTCTATTACATCGTCGAAGAAATCGACCAGCGGGGCATGCCCACGGAGCTCGCGCTGCTGCCTTTCGTGGAAAGCTCCTACGACCCTTGGGCGCTGTCGCGGTCGCAGGCCTCGGGCCTGTGGCAATTCATCCCGGCTACAGGACGCGGCTTCAACCTGAAGCAGGACTGGTGGCGCGACGAGCGCCGGGACCCCATCGCCTCCACGAAGGCGGCCATGGACTATCTGCAGTACCTGTTCGACTTCCACGGCGATTGGCACCTGGCGCTCGCCTCCTACAACTGGGGCGAAGGGTCGGTCAAGCGCGCCATGGAGAAGAACGCCGCGCGCGGGCTGCCGACCGACTACCTGTCGCTCGACATGCCCGACGAAACGCGCAACTACATCCCGAAGCTGCAGGCCATCAAGAACATCATCTCCGATCCCGAGGCCTACCAGATCTCGCTCCCGGCGATCGAGAACCAGCCGTACTTCGTCACCATCACCAAGAGCCGGAACATCGACGTCAAGCTCGCCGCGCAGCTCGCGGAAATGCCGCTGGAAGAATTCAAGGCGCTCAATCCCTCGTTCAACCGCGGCGTCATCCTCGGCAGCGACGAGCCGACGCTGCTGCTGCCGGCTGACCGCATCGGCATTTTCGAGGCCAACCTCCGGGCGTACAACGGCGCGCTGTCGTCCTGGCATACCCATAAGCTGCAGCGCGGCGAAACCTTGGCCAGCGTGGCAAAGAAATACGGCACCTCGGTCGCCACCCTGCGCCGGGCCAATGGCCTGGGCTCGCGCTCGAAAATCGGCGCGGGCGACATCCTGATGGTCCCGACCGGCAAACAGGCCGAACCGACGCTGGTGGCGAGCACCGGCCCGACCCCCATGCGGGCGTCTGCCACCGGGAGCCGGGCGGCGAAGGCGAACGTGCGCACGCACAAGGTCCGCAAGGGAGAAACGCTCAGCTCCATCGCCCGCAAATACGGCACCTCGGTCAATCAGCTGCGCTCGCTGAACCGGATCAAGGGCTCCTCGCTGAACGTCGGCCAAACCCTGCAAATACCCGGCACGGGCGTCAGGGGGTGAGGCGGAGGCACCCGCCGGCACGCAGCAGCGTGCGGGCGGGCCGTATACTCTCGCTATTGATTACTCGTTTCACAGGAACCCTCCGAACATGGGCTTTCTCGCCGGTAAACGCATCCTGGTCACCGGGGTGCTGTCCAATCGCTCCATTGCCTACGGTATCGCCAAGGCTTGCCGCCGCGAAGGCGCGGAACTCGCGTTCACCTACGTGGGCGAACGCTTCAAGGATCGCATCACCGAGTTTGCAGCCGAATTCGACAGCCAGTTGGTCTTCCCCTGCGACGTCGCGGAAGACGCCCAGATCGAAGCCGTATTCGCGGAGCTCGGCAAGACCTGGAACAAGCTCGACGGCCTGGTGCACGCCATCGGCTTCGCGCCGCGCGAAGCGATTGCCGGCGACTTCCTCGACGGCCTCACGCGCGAGAATTTCCGCATCGCCCACGACATCTCGGCCTATAGCTTCCCCGCCATGGCCAAGGCTGCGTTGCCCCTGCTGCAAGGTCCCGAGGGCAAGGGCCCGGGCGCGGTGCTGACGCTGAGCTACCTCGGCGCGGAGCGCGTGGTAGACAACTACAACACCATGGGCGTGGCCAAGGCCGCGCTCGAGGCCGCCACCCGCTACCTCGCCTCTTCGCTCGGCCCCCGCGGCATCCGCGCCAACGCCATCTCGGCCGGCCCCATCAAGACGCTGGCGGCAAGCGGCATCAAGGATTTCTCCAAGATCCTGAATTTCGTGGAAACCTACGCCCCCCTGCGCCGCAACGTCACCATCGACGACGTCGGCAATGTGGCGGCTTTCCTGCTCTCGGACCTCGCAGCGGGCATCACGGGCGAGGTGACGCACGTCGACGCCGGGTTCTCGACGGTCGTCCCCGGCATAGGCTGATCTTTCGCATCTTGCGGCTCCGGCCGGGGCCGCAATCTCCCCTCAGCCTTCCCGTGGCACGAAGGCGCTCCTGTCGATCCCGTGCCGCTGCAGCTTGTCGTAGAAAGTCTTGCGCGGGATGCCCAGGGCCTGCAAGGTGGCTTTGACGTCGCCCCGGTGCCGCGCCAACGCTTCCCGTATCAGTTCCGCCTCATAGCGCTCCACCCGCTCAGGCAGGGAAGCCTGCTGCGGCGCATCGTCCTCTCCCGTTTCCTCGATGCCCAGCACCACGCGCTCTGCGTAGTGCATGAGTTCGCGCACGTTGCCGGGCCAGGCATGCGTGCGTAGATGATGACGGACGGCGGGCGTGACCGCCGGCGGCTCCATCTTGAAGCGCGCAGCGGCCTGGGACGCGAAATAGGCGAACAAGAGCGGGACGTCCTCCCTGCGCTCCCGCAAGGGCGGCACCCTGACCGTCACGACGTTCAGTCGATGAAACAAGTCTGCCCGGAACGTACCGCGCTGGGCAGGATCGCTGAGGTCCACCTTGGTCGCGGCCACGACGCGCAAGTCCACGGGCCGCACTTCGTTCGTCCCGAGTGGCGAAACGGTTCGCGTTTCCAGCACGCGCAAGAGCTTGACCTGGGCCGACAGGGGCATGCTCTCGATTTCATCGAGGAACAGCGTCCCGCCGCTCGAGTACTCGATGCGGCCAACCCGCCGCCGCTGTGCGCCGGTGAAGGCCCCGGCCTCGTGGCCGAACAGTTCGCTTTCCAGGACCGTATCGGGCAACGCCCCGCAATTGAGCGCGACGAAAGGATGAGCGTGGCGCGCGCCCCAGGCATGCAGCGCCTGGGCGACGACTTCCTTGCCAGCGCCGGTCTCGCCTAGCACCAGCACGTCTACGTCCGCAGTCGCCAGGTGCCGCAGGGTCTTGCGCAGACGCTGCATGGCGGGTGCTTCGCCGATCAAGGGCAAGTTCTCGCCCGCTTCCTGCGCGAGCCGCGTAAGCCGGCGGTTGTCCAGTACCAGGCGGCGCTTGTCCAGCGCGTTGCGCACCGTCGTCGCCAGCCGCTCGGCCGGATAGGGCTTGGCGAGAAAGTCGTAGGCGCCGTCGTGCATGGCCGCCACGGCCATGTCCACATCGCCGTGGCCGGTAATGAAAATCACTGGCAGGTCGGGATCCTTTTCGCGCAGGCGGCGAAACAACTCCAGGCCGTCCATGACGGGCATGCGCACGTCGGTCACCACCACCCCTGGGAAATCGGCCGATACCCGATCCAGCGCCTCGGCTGCCCCGCCCGCGGCCTCCACGTCGAACCCGGCCAACTCCAGCGTCTGCAAATTGGCCGCGCGCATGGCGGGGTCGTCATCCACGAACAGTACGCGGTTGACGGGAGCGGTAGACGGCTTCGGGGGAACGGAGGAACGATCGGCGTTCACGAGGTGGCCTCGGGAAGGTGAATGGTGAAACGGGCGCCGCATCCGGGCTGGGACTGGACCGACAGCGAGCCGCCGAAATCGGCCACGATGTCCCGGCTGATCACCAGGCCCAAGCCTAGGCCGCGCGGCTTAGTCGTCTGGAAAGGCGTGAACAGCGATGCCGTGATGCTCTCGGGAAGGCCCGGGCCGTTGTCGGCCACGACGAGTGCGACGCGGGAACCATCCCGATAGGCGCTCACCGTGATCCGGGGCTCCGCAGCCTGCTCAAGCGCATCGATCGCGTTCTGCAGGAGATTCACCAGCACTTGCTCGAGGCGAACCCGCTCCGCCTTCACGGCCAGCCCAGGCTCGGACGCCGAGCGGTGAAGCGCGATGCCGCGACGGCGCAACTGAAACCCCACCAAGGTCAGCGCGCCGTCGATGGCGACCTCCACCGGAACGCGGCCGTCCGCCACCGGGGCGCTCTTGCGGGAAAAAGTGCGGAGCTCGTCGGTGATGACGCCTATCCGCTCAGTCAGCGCAGCGATCGCAGCCATGTTGCTGCGCACGCGATCCAGGACGCCTCGCTCCAGGAACACCGCCGAATTGTCGGCATAGCTCCGGATGGCCGCCACCGGTTGGTTGATTTCGTGCGCGACGCCGGCGGTGATTTGCCCCAGGAAAGCCAGTTTGTTGGCTTGGACGAGCTCCTCCTGCAACGAGTGCAGCTCGGCCTCGGCCCGCTGCCGGTCTTCCATCTCGGCACGCAATTGTGCATTGGCCTCGCGCAGCTCCCGCGTGCGCGCCGCCACGCGGGACTCCAACTCCTGGCGTATGGCTTCCTGCGCGCGCACGCGATCCTGGATGCGATGCCGCCTGTGCATCCAAATGCCCGCCGCAAGCAGCGTGCATAGCACGGCCAGCGCGGCCTTCAGGCGGGCATCCGCCACGGCGCGCTCGGTGGCCTCGCCCGTCGCGCTCAGGAGATGGAATTGCCATGGCTCCCCCGGTACCGGGGCCTGCACGTGAAGGAAGGGCTCTTCGTCGCGCCCTGGAAGCTGCACCGTCACCCGGCCGGCCGAGTCCGGGCGGAGGGGCAGCGGCGTCAACGGCGCGTCGCCGAATTGCAGGCTCGTCCGCAGCGCCTCCCGCTCTTCGGGAGAAAGCGGCCTTTCAGTCAGGAAGCGCCATGATTCGACAGACGACAACAACACCACGCCGCGCTCGTCGGTGACGAATACAGGCGCCGGGAATTTGCGCCAGCCCGCTTCGACCGTGCCGAACTCGACCTTGACCACGATCACGCCCAGCGGGCGGCCGTCTTGCTCGAGCCGGCGCGCGAGATACAGGCCGGGCTCATTGCTGACATTGCCCAAGGCGAAGTACTCGGAGCGGCCCGCGTGGACAGCTCCCTGGAAATAAGGGCGGAAGGCGAAATTCGAACCGACGAAGCTCGCCGGCAGATTCCAGTTACTGGCGGCTACGCCCGTCCCGCTCAGGTCGAGCAAATAGATGACGGCAGCCCCCGTGTCCCGGCTCAGGGCCTCGAACTTCAAGTTCAACGCCTGATAGCCTGCCGGATCGCCAGACAGCAGCGCACCTTTCACTTCGGAATCCTGCGCCAGCACGAAAGGAAGCGAACGCTGCTTGTCGAGCTCGCTCGTCAACAGCGTGACCTTGAGGGCAGCGGCAGCGCTCGCGTCGTCCAATAGGTCGGCATGCGCCTGCTTGCGACCGACGTGCCCGGCGCCCCACAAGGCAACGAGCAAGACCGCAGCGCCTGCAAGCGCAAAAAGGATCCACGCGCGGCGGTGGCCCGCCAAGGTGGGCGCGGGAACGCTAGGAGAAAAAGGAGTGGAAAAGGAAGACATCTCGGAGAGGCCGTCGTGCGAATTATCGCACTCCCTTCTTGCCATTGGGCGGAAATCCGCACATCCGGCATGGAATGAAGCCGGCCTGAAAAAATTTTCTTTAACTAAATCAATAGGTTAGAAGAAACGACCTCCTCACCTCGCCCGGCATGGGGATTGCAAGAAAGGCTTCAACGAAGTTCGCCCGAACTTTGGAGATTGTTGAAAACGAGGCGCCGTCTCCTTCTCAACCGGAGACGTGAAGCCGCAGGAAGGGGACGTCCCAATGATCGAAGTATCCAGCACGGCGCCCACGCCCGTGCGCAAGAAAAAGTTCTATCAAATCCTCTACGTTCAGGTGCTCTTCGCCATTGCGGTAGGCATCCTGCTGGGCCACTTCTATCCCCAGGCCGGGGAAGCCATGAAGCCCCTGGGCGATGCATTCATCAAACTCGTCAAGATGATCATCGCCCCGGTCATTTTCCTGACCGTCACGACCGGCATTGCCGGCATGCGCGACCTACAGCGCGTCGGCCGCGTCGTCGGCAAGGCCATGATTTATTTCCTCGTCTTCTCCACGCTCGCGCTGTGCATCGGGATGATCGTGGCCAACGTCGTCCAGCCCGGCACAGGCCTGCACATCGATCCCGCGACGCTAGACGCCAAAGCCGTCGCCAGCTATTCCGCCAAGGCGCACGACCAGACGCTGGTCGGCTTCCTGATGAACATCATCCCCAACACGGTGGTCAGCGCGTTCGCCGGCGGCGACATCCTGCAGGTGCTCTTTTTCTCGGTGCTTTTCGGCATCTCGCTCGGCGCCATCGGCGACAAAGGCATGCCGGTGCTGAACTTCCTGCACTCCATCTCGTCGGCCTTCTTCAAGTTGGTCGCCATCCTGATGAAGGCGGCGCCCATTGGCGCGTTCGGGGCCATGGCCTTTACCATCGGCAAGTACGGAATCGGCTCCGTCGCCAACCTGGCATGGCTGGTCGGGACGTTCTACCTGACCTCCATCCTGTTCGTGCTAATCGTGCTGGGCGCAGTTGCGCGGTACAACGGCTTCTCCATCCTCAAGCTGATCCGCTACATCCGCGAAGAACTGCTGCTCGTGCTCGGCACCAGCTCGTCCGAGGCGGCCCTGCCCACCCTGATGGAAAAAATGGAGCGCGCGGGTTGCGCCAAGCCGGTCGTGGGCCTGGTCATTCCCACCGGCTATTCATTCAACCTGGACGGCACCAACATCTACATGACGCTGGCAGCGTTGTTCATCGCGCAGGCAATGGACATCCAGCTGCCCCTCGGCGACCAGCTCCTGCTCCTGGCCGTAGCCATGCTCAGCTCCAAGGGTGCAGCGGGCATCACCGGCGCCGGCTTCATCACCCTCGCGGCCACGCTGTCAGTGGTGCCGTCCGTGCCCGTGGCCGGCATGGCGCTCATCCTCGGCATCGACCGTTTCATGTCGGAATGCCGTGCGCTCACCAACCTGATCGGCAACGCGGTGGCCAGCGTAGTCGTGGCCCGCTGGGAAGGCGCGCTGGACAAGGGAATGCTGGACAAGGCCCTGAACTCGGCGGGCGCCAAGCCCGCCGCACCCGCCTTCGAAAACGAGGGCCTGGTTCCCGCCCATCACTGAACGCATCTCGGCGCAGGCTACGCCGGGGTCCAGGAAAAAAGGCATGCCAAGGCATGCCTTTTCCTTTTGTGACACCTCGAAAAAAGAAAGCCACCCGGGGGTGGCTTTCTTCGCGGCACCTAGCGCCCAATCAAGCGCGCTTGACCTTTTCGAGCATCTTGAAGATGCTCTTGGGGGCCCCGACGAACAGACGCTTGAAGGGCTTGCCCAGGCAGCGGCGCTCGAGGGTGTTGCGGCGCGTGCGTTTCTTTTCCGCCATGTTGATCTCCAGTCATTGAATCCGGCTAACCCGTAATTCTAACGGATCTCGGCGAATGCCGGGAAATGCGGGCACCGCGCTTCAGCGGGGCGGAACGCCGCCCACGACCTCCGTGGTTTTCTGTTCCGCCTTGCCGAGCACGCGCGCCAGCGCCTTCTCGGTTTGATGGGAAATGAGCTGCCAGGTTCGCCTGGCCTCGGGAATGGTATGGACGGCGACAGTTCCCGCAACGATCACGACCGCGATCGTGACCAGCGCCGCCACGCGCAGGCTGCGCGGCGGTGGCGGGACGTCGCCAAGCGTGGGCGGCGGGACGTACATCCCGGCCTCGGCGCCCAGCGGATCGAGAGTCGACGATTTGCGCTTGTTCATACAGCTATCCTAACGTGGCGTACCGTCTGCGGTTTGCGCTCTCTTGTTACGTAATTTTGTCAAACGTTGCGATTTTCGCAACGTCTGCGAACCGGCTACGATTGAAGGATTGCCGGCCTTTTTCCGGCCCTACATGCGAACGATGTCCTCCGCCTCCCCTGCTCCCGACGTCCCCCTGGCCCCGCCCGCCGAACCCGAGATCCGCGTGGTCGGGGCACGCCAGAACAACCTGAAGAATCTCAGCCTTTCCATCCCGACCAATGAGCTCGTGGTGGTGACCGGCGTATCCGGCTCAGGCAAGAGTTCGCTCGTCTTCGACACCTTGTACGCGGAAGGCCAGCGCCGCTATGTCGAGACATTCTCTCCGTACGCGCGCCAGTTCCTGGACCGCATGGACAAGCCGCAGGTCGACCGGATCGAGGGCATCCCGCCCGCCATCGCCATCGACCAGACCAACCCTGTGCGTACCTCGCGCAGCACCGTGGGCACGATGACGGAGCTCAACGATCACCTCAAGCTGCTGTTCGCGCGGGCCGGGCGGCTCTTCTGCCGCCAGTGCGCCCGGCCGGTACAAAAAGACACGCCCGAGTCCATATACGCTTCCCTGGCCCGCCGCGCGGCCGAGGCGGGCGACCCGCGGCTGATCGTCACCTTTCCAGTCCAAGTTCCTGCGAACTATACGGAAGAAGAAATCCGTGGCTTCCTGGAACGCCAGGGCTATACCCGGGTGCACGCCCAGCGCAAGGCGGGAAGCGGAAAGAACGCGGTACAGGTGCTGGACGTGGTCCAGGACCGCTTCCGTTTCGGCAATGCCGAACGCGCACGCGTCATGGAAGCGCTGGACGCCGCGCTGCGGCTGGGGGCGGGCCGCGTGGATGTACGCGCCGTAGACGCCGAGGGCAACGAGACCGCGCACTGGAAATACAGCGACGAGCTGCACTGCGCCGAGTGCGACATCGCGTACGCCTCGCCCACGCCCAGCGCATTCTCGTTCAATTCGCCGCTCGGCGCGTGCGAAACCTGCCGCGGGTTCGGCCGGGTCATCGGCATCGACTACGGGCTGATCATCCCCGACGAAAACAAGACGCTGCGCGGCGGTGCCATCAAGCCGTGGCAGACGGCGAGCTACAAGGAGTGCCAGGACGAACTAGTGAAGTACGCGACTCGCGCCGGCATTCCCTTGGACGTTCCGTGGCGCAAGCTCACCCCTGCGCAGCGCGATTGGGTGTTGAATGGCACTCCGGACTGGAAGGGAGGCAGCGACGCCTGGAAATACCAATGGTACGGCGTCAAGCGCTTCTTCGATTGGCTGGAAACCAAGGCCTACAAAATGCATATACGCGTGCTACTGTCGAAGTATCGCGCGTACACGCCCTGCCCCGACTGCAACGGCGCCCGGCTGAAGCCGGATTCGCTGCTCTGGCGCGTAGGAACCAAGGCCGAGGCCGACCTGATCTTGCCTGAGTCGGACGATCGCTACGTCCGCTTCCGGCCGCTGCACGTCGCCTGGGACCAGGCCACGCTCGATGCGCTGCCCGGCCTATCCATCCACGATCTGATGCTGCTTCCCATCGAACGCGTACGCGTATTTTGCGACGCGCTGCGCTTCGAAGGCGTCATGGACGCGGCCACAGAGTTGCTGCTGCAGGAAGTCCGCGCGCGGCTCAAGTTCCTGTGCGACGTGGGGCTGGGCTACCTGACGCTGGACCGGCAAAGCCGCACGCTTTCAGGAGGGGAAGTCCAGCGCATCAACCTCACGACCGCACTCGGCACTTCTTTGGTGAATACGCTGTTCGTGCTGGACGAGCCTTCCATCGGCCTGCATCCGCGCGACATGAACCGCATCGTCGAGGTCATGCATCGACTGCGCGATGCCGGCAACTCGCTGGTGGTGGTCGAGCATGACCCGCAAGTCATGCTGGCGGCGGACCGCATCATCGACATCGGCCCGGGGCCGGGCGAGCGCGGAGGCCAGATCGTGTTCAATGGCTCGCCCGCGCAGCTGCGCCAGGCGCGCACGCTCACCGGCGACTATCTCTCCGGCCGCCGCCATGTCGCCGCCCCGCGCCCCATGCCCGTCACGCCCGGCACGCCGCGGCTGATCGTGGAAGGCGCGCGCGAGCACAACCTAAAGAACATCACGGTGGAATTCCCGCTCGGCCGCCTGGTGTGCGTGACCGGTGTCTCCGGCTCGGGCAAGTCGACGCTGGTGCAGGACGTCCTCTACCCCGCCCTGCTCAAGCTCAAGGGCAAGCCGACGGAGGCGGCGGGCGCGCACGACCGCATCCTCGGTGACGACTGGATCGTGGACGTAGTCATGGTCGATCAGTCGCCTATCGGCAAGACGGCGCGCTCCAACCCGGCCAGCTACGTGGGTGCGTTCGACGGTGTGCGCAAACTCTTCGCCCAGGCGCGCCTGTCCAAGGAGCGCGGCTACACCGCCGGGATGTTCAGCTTCAATGCCGGCGACGGCCGCTGCCCTACCTGTGGCGGAACGGGCTTCGAACACGTCGAGATGCAGTTCCTGTCCGATGTGTACCTGCGCTGCCCTGACTGCGACGGCACGCGCTTCCGCCCCGAAATCCGCGAGGTCACGATCGAGCGCAAGGGCCGCTCGGCCTCGATCTCCGACGTGCTGGAAATGACGGTGACCGAGGCCCTGGATTTCTTCGAGGGCGAGCGGGACATCCAGCTGGGGCTGTCACCGCTGGCCGACGTCGGCCTCGAATACGTGCGCCTGGGACAGCCGGTCCCAACTCTCTCGGGCGGTGAGGCGCAGCGCCTCAAGCTGGCGGGCCACTTGGCCGAGGCGGCACGCTCGGGCATCGCGGCCATCGGCGCGAAGCTTTCGAAGAAGGGCAGCCTGTTCCTGTTCGACGAACCCACGACCGGCCTGCACTTCGACGATATCTCGCGCCTGATGGGCGCCTTCCGCAAGCTGTTGGCGGCCGGCCACACGCTCATCGTCATCGAGCACAACCTGGACGTCATCCGTGCCTCGGACTGGCTGATCGACCTGGGCCCCGAAGGCGGCGACGCAGGCGGCGAGGTCATCGTCGCGGGCACGCCGCAGGACGTCATGAGGCACCCGGCCTCCCACACGGGCCGCGCGCTGCGCGAATACGAAGCGCAGATCGGCCAGGCCGCCGATGCGCCCGCCCAGGCGCCAGAAGAAGCGCAGCTGGGCGCGCCCACCGTCGTGGCTGAGCGCATCGAGCCCTATGGGGCGGACGGTAGCCACGAGCCCGCAGGCATGCCGCTGCAGAACGTGCTGGCGCAGCGCCGCCGCACCTCGCGCGCGATCGAGATCAAGAACGCGCGCGAACACAACCTCAAGAACGTGGACGTGGAAATTCCGCGCGGCGCGTTTACGGTGATCACCGGCGTGTCGGGTTCGGGCAAATCAACGCTGGCCTTCGACATCTTGTTCAACGAAGGCCAGCGCCGCTACCTGGAATCGCTGAACGCCTATGCGCGCTCCATCGTCCAGCCGGCCGGCAAGCCGGACGTCGATGCGATCTTCGGCATCCCGCCGACGGTCGCCATCGAGCAGCGCACCAGCCGCGGCGGCCGCAAGTCCACGGTCGCAACCATGACCGAGACGCACCATTTCATGCGCCTCCTGTACATGAAGCTGGGCACGCAGTACTGCCCCGACTGCGAGGTGCCGGTCGAACCCCAAACCTTCGACCTGATCGTCGGCCGCGTCATGCGCGAGCTCAAGGGCCAACACGTGGGCGTGCTCGCGCCGCTGGTCAAGGCGCGCAAAGGCTACTACACCGACCTCGCGAAATGGGCCGCCAACAAGGGGTACACCCACCTGCGGGTGGACGGCGCCTTCATTCCGACAGCGAAATGGCCGCGCCTGGACCGCTTCAAGGAGCACGACATCGAGCTGCCAGTGGCCGATTTCATCGTGGATCCGGCCAACGAGGCCCAGCTGCGGGCGGCCGTGCACGAGGCCCTGGAACACGGACACGGCGTCATGAGCGTGGTCTGGCCCCTGGAGAAACTGCGGGCCGCCATGGCGAGCGGCGACGCTGCGCCCGCCCCCGACCTCGAACAACGCGTGTTCTCTGTCAAGCGGGCCTGCCCGTCGTGCGGCCAGAGCTTTCCCGAGCCCGACCCGCGCATGTTCTCTTACAACTCCAAGCACGGCTGGTGCCCGGCGTGCTTCGGGACGGGCGTCAAGCTGCCCGGCTTCGACGCGGAACAGACAGGGGAAGAAGCCGCTTGGAACATGGGCGACGAAGAGGTGCAGCCCTGCCCAGCGTGCCACGGGCAACGGCTGAACCGCCAATCGCTGGCGGTGCGCTGGAGAGGCCGCTCGATCGCGCAGCTTGCCTCCCTGGCAGTACGCGATGCGGCGAAGTTTTTCCGCGAGCTTGAGACCGAGGGCCGCGAGGCCGAGATCGCGCGCGACATTCTTGCCGAACTGCGCAGCCGCCTCGCTTTCCTGGAAGAGGTCGGACTGGGCTACCTCGCGCTGGATAGGGCGGCGCCCACGCTTTCTGGCGGGGAAGCCCAACGGATACGGCTCGCGGCGCAGCTGGGTTCCAACCTGCAGGGCGTCTGCTACGTGCTGGACGAACCGACCATTGGGCTGCACCCGCGAGACAACCGCATCCTGCTCAATGCCTTGGCCAAGCTCGAGGGCAAGGGCAACACCCTTGTGGTCGTGGAACACGACGAAGACACCATTCGCCGCGCCGAACACGTCATCGACATGGGCCCCGGGGCCGGTGTCCGCGGCGGAACCGTCGTCGCGCAGGGCCGGGTGCAGGACATCATGGCCAATCCCGCGTCCCTGACTGGCCGCTACCTCGCCCGGCCGCTGCAACACCCCTTGCAGGCACGCCGGCCGGTCACGGCGGAAACGCCCCGCATCACGGTGCGCAGCGCGCGACTGCATAACTTGCGCGAGGTCGATGCCAGCTTTCCGATCGGCCGGCTCACCGTGGTCACCGGCGTCTCGGGTTCAGGCAAGTCCACCCTCGCGCGTGACGTGCTGCTGGACAACCTGCAGCGGCGCATCGGGAAGGATGCTGCCGAAAAAGGCGGCGCCTGGACGGGGTGCGCGGGCATCGAGGGATGGGAAACCCTAGACCGCGTGCTGGAAGTCGACCAGACGCCGATCGGCAAGACGCCGCGCTCCTGCCCGGCAACCTACGTAGGATTCTGGGACGCCATCCGCAGGCAGTTCGCCGACACCATGGAAGCGCGCATGCGCGGCTGGACGGCCGCCCGCTTCAGCTTCAATACCGGCGAAGGCCGCTGCCCGGTTTGCGAAGGCCAGGGCATGCGCACGATAGAAATGAATTTCCTGCCGGACGTGAAAGTGCCGTGCGATGCCTGCGACGGCCAGCGCTTCAACCGCGAAACGCTATCCGTGCATTTGCGAGGCAAGAGCGTGGGCGAGGTGTTGGCCATGGAAGTCGACGAAGCCGTCGAGTATTTCGCGGCGCATCCTTCCATCCTCAATCCGCTGCAGCTGCTGCAAAGCGTAGGGCTCGGCTACCTGACCCTGGGGCAGCCCTCGCCCACGCTGTCGGGCGGGGAGGCGCAGCGCATCAAACTGGTGACAGAGCTGGCGAAAGCCCGCCTGGACGAGGGCACGATGCGCACGGGACGCGCCTACAAGACGCCGCACACGCTCTACGTGCTGGATGAACCGACCGTGGGCCTGTCCATGGCGGACGTGTAAAAGCTGATCCGCGTGCTGCACCGCCTGGTGGATGCCGGCAATACCGTGGTCGTGATCGAACATAACCTCGACGTCATCGCCGAAGCCGACTGGTTACTGGACATGGGGCCGGAGGGAGGCAACGAAGGCGGTCAACTGGTGGTGCAGGGTTCGCCGGAACAGGTCATGCGGGAACGGGCGCGCTCGCACACCGGGCGCGTGCTGGCCGAGTTCATGGCGTCCCAGGTGGAAATGAGCAAGGCATCTTGAGATGCGGCCGCGACTGATCGAAACCATACGCGTCGACGCTGACGGCCGCATGCCCTTGCTTCCCTGGCACCTGGAGCGGCTCGGCCGCTCGTGCGCCGAACTCGCCTACCGCAGCTCGGTGGAGGCCGTGCAGCGCGCCGTAGCGCGCGCTGCGGCGGGCCTACCCGAAGGCGGGGCGCACCGCATGCGCGTGCTGGTCGCCGACAACGGCGCCATCGAGATCCAGACCTCGCCGCTCGACACGCTGCCGCAGCGGCCGCGAGCAAGCTTGTCCCATCGCCGCCTCCGGTCTGGCGAGACACTGCTGCGCCACAAGACGACGGCGCGCCCGTGGTACGACGAGGCGACGACCTGGCTGGCAGCCCACCCGGAACACTTCGACATGCTGTATCTGAACGAACACGGCGAATTGTGCGAAGGCAGCCGGTCCAACGTCTATGTTTACCTGGATGGCCAATGGATCACCCCACCCGTTTCGTGCGGACTGCTGCCCGGCGTCCAGCGGCAGGCCTTGCTGGACGAAGAGCTGGCCGTCGAAGGCGTGATCACGCGAGAGATGCTCGCGCAGGCACAGGGGCTGCGCCTCTCCAATGCGCTGCGCGGCTGGTTCGACGTCGAGCTGGACTGAATCCGGCTCAGCGCTCGGCCGGGAAGATGTAGCGCAGGACTTCATGCGCCGCGGCCAGGCCCATCGCGGCCGTGACCGTCACGGCCGAGCCATAGCCCGCACATGAAAGCCCCTGTGGCGCCCCGGCGGGCGCGTCCGCATCCTGCAGCCATGCCGCCGGCAACCTCGCCGGCTGGTCGACCCATAGCGCGCGCACCTTCATTTTCGGCAGCCGGCGCGGCGGTTTGCCCGCCACGTGCGAGGCCTTGGGAAACCCATGATGGCGCCGCAGCTGGTTGCGAATCTTGGCCAGCAGGGCGTCGTTGACCGCTTCGGACAAATCCCCCGCGCGCAAGGCCAGCGGGTCGGTCTTGCCGCCCGCCCCCCCGCACACCACGAGCGGCGCACCAATGCGGCGCGCACGCAGGATCATGGCGATCTTGGCCGAGACCTGGTCAGTGCAGTCGACGACGATGCTCGTCGGGTCCGGCAATAAACGGTCGACGTTGTCGGGGTCGAGGAAGTCGTCGACGAGGTGCAGCGTGCACTGCGGGTTGATGTCGCGTATGCGTTCGGCCATGGCTTCCACCTTGGCCTGCCCCAGCGTGCGGCCCAGCGCATGAACCTGCCGATTGACGTTGGATTCGGCGATGTGATCGAGATCGATCAGCGTCAGCGTGCCGACGCCGCACCGGGCCAAGGCCTCGGCGGTCCATGAGCCCACGCCGCCCAGCCCCACGACGGTGGCGCGCGCGGCGCGTAGCGCATCGAGCGCTCCCGGTCCGTACAGGCGGTCGAGGCCGCCGAACCGGCGCTCGGTATCGATATCGCAGCTCATGATGATCCGGGGGAAAAAACGAAAACGCTCCGGGCGGCGCGGCCGCGGAAATGCCGTGATAGTAGCAGGCCCGGAAAGGCGCCCCCATGGCCGAGCCACGATCCCGGCGTTAGAATGCATGACACCCCGAAGCCGCCGCGCGATTGCGGCACGCCGCACCGCATTCACCTTGGGCCCAACTGTCACCCGCCAGCAAGCTGCCGCCGCCGAGCCGCCCCAGGCACCGCTCGACGAGCGCGGCGTCCTCATCTTTTGCGTCCTGGGCATTCTTACCCACATCGGCCTGACGGGCGGACGGGTCACGGTCTCGCTCGGCGCGCTCGCGCAGGGCGCATCCAGTTTCACCGTCGGCGTGCTGATGGCGCTCTTCGCGCTGCTCCCCATGCTGCTGTCCGTCCATGTCGGCCGCTGGGTGGACCACATTGGCGCCAGGGTGCCCATGCGCATCGGGGTCTCCCTGCTCATCGCCGGCAGCCTGCTGCCGTTCGCGGTGCAAGACACCCGCGTGCTGTTCGCATCGAGCTTCATGACCGGGATAGGCTGCATGACCTTCCACATCGCCGCGCAGAACGTCATGGGGATGTATGCCTCGCCCGAGCGGCGCATCATCAACTTCTCGCGCCTTTCCTTGTCCATGTCGATCTCGGGCTTCGGCGGACCGTTGATCGCCGGGCTGGCGATCGACCACCTGGGCGTGCGTTGGGCGTTTGGCATCCTGTTCCTGTGCCAGTTGCTAGCACTCGGCACGCTGCTCAAGCAGCAGCGCCGGCTGCCGCGCCCCAGCCGGACGCACCGCCGCGCGAGCCGCGACCAAGTGAGCGACCTGCTCGCCAGCCCGACGCTGCGCCGGGTGCTCATCTCCACCGCGCTCCTGTCCGGTGCCTGGGACCTCAATGCCTTCATGGTGCCCATATTTGGGTCTGCCATCGGGCTGTCGGCCACGACCATAGGGCTTATCCTGTCCGCGTTCTCGGTCGCCACCTTCGTGATCCGCATCCTGCTTCCGTGGATACAGCAACGGGTCGCCGCGTGGACGCTGCTGCGCGCCGCCATGCTCACCGCCAGCGTCGTCTACGTGCTGTACCCTTTCTTCCGCGAAGTCCCCATTCTCATCCTGCTGGCCTTCCTACTCGGGCTCGCCCTGGGCAGCGGCCAACCCAGCCTGATGTCCCTGCTCCATGCCCACGCACCGGCGGGACGCGCCGCCGAAGCGCTCGGGCTGCGGATGGCCATCATCAACGGCGGACAGTTCGTGCTTCCCCTGGTCTTCGGCAGCCTGAGCGCGCTGACCGGCCTGGGCATGCCCTTCTGGACGGTGGCGGCGTGCCTGTTCGCAGGCGGAACCCTGACTCGGCCTCCGCGACGCGGCGAGACCTCACCGCCGCAACCGGCAGAACGGAAAGCCTCCGATGCGGCCGGCAACATGGCCACCCGCAGCGAAAAACGATAGTCCCGTCATGCATGCGAAACGACAACCCGCCGGCGATTGCATGATGCGCTCCGCACCGGGAATCGCACCGTCGCCGCCCTGCGCCCCATCCCCTGAATACGCCCCGCTGCTGCTCAGTGCGCAGGAGCTGGACGCATCGCGCAAAGCCGCCCTGCGCCATTGGAATCGGCGTGACGACATCTGGCTGTTCGCCTACGGCTCATTGATCTGGAAAGCCGAGTTTCCGGTGCAGGAACGCCGCCTGGCCACGGTGCGCGGCTATCACCGCTCGCTGTGCCTGTGGTCGCGCGTGAACCGCGGCACGCCCTCGTCGCCAGGCCTGGTGTTCGGCCTGAACCGCGGGGGCAGCTGCCACGGGGTTGCGCTGCGCATCGCTGCGGCGGACGTCGACAGCATTTTCCCCGCCCTCTGGGAACGCGAGATGATGACCGGCGCGTACCTGCCCCGCTGGCTGCGCTGCAATACGCCCGCAGGCCCGGTAGACGCCCTCGCCTTCGTCATCGACCGGAAGGGCTCTGGCTATGCCAGCGGGCTCGCTGAAGAGGAAGTGCTCGCCGCGATCCGGCGAGCACACGGACGCTACGGCGCCTGCGTGGACTACGTGCTCGATACGGCCCGCGCGCTGCAGGCCCATGGCATACGGGACACGCGCCTGGACCGGCTCGTTCGCCGACTGGCGCTGGCGCAGGAATAGGAGCCGCGCAACCCGGTATAGTGATGGGTAGGATTTCTTCTTCGCCCGCCATCATGTCCATCGCAGACATTCGTCAGAACTACCAGCAAGGTGCCCTGCTGGAGTCCGACGCCCCGGCCTCGCCGCTCGAACTGTTCGGAGCCTGGTTCGACCGTGCCGTCGCCGAACGGCTTCCGGACCCCAATGCCATGACGCTCGCCACCGTCGACGAACGGGGCCGCCCCGCCGCCCGGACGGTGCTGCTCAAGGGCTACGACGAGCGGGGCTTCGTTTTCTATACCAACTACCATTCCCGCAAGGGGCGCGACCTTGCCCACGTGCCTTACGCCAGCCTGTTGTTCTTCTGGCCGGCACATGAACGCCAGGTCCGCATCGAAGGCCGCGTCGAGCGCACGTCGGAAGAAGAATCCGACGCCTACTTCCACAGCCGGCCGCTCGGTTCCCGGATCGGCGCCTGGGTGTCCGAACAAAGCACCGAAATCCCGAACCGGGAGGTCCTGCGCGAGCGCGAGCAGCGCCTGCGCGCCGAACTTGGCGAACACCCGCCTCGCCCCCCCCATTGGGGGGGATATCGCGTCGTGCCCGACGCCATCGAGTTCTGGCAAGGCCGCCCTTCCCGCCTGCACGACCGCCTGCTCTACCGGCCCGTTCCCGAAGGCGGCTGGCGCATCGTGCGCCTTGCTCCATAGGCCGCGATGCCGCAGCAGGATCGTCGAGCGGGCGACGACGCACCTGTCACGCCCAGCCAAACCTCATTTTTCGATGACGCGCCGGCCGCGGGCCTACCACCCAGGCGGAAGGGCAAGACGATACCCGCGGCGGAACATCCTGCGGCGTTGCGCCAATTGGGCGCCGCCATGCCACCGCACGTGTATCTTGGCACCTCGTCCTGGGCCTTCTCAGGCTGGAACGGGATCGTGTACGGCGCCAAGGCGAGCGAATCGCTGCTGTCACGCGAAGGCCTGCCGGCGTATTCGTCCCATCCGCTGCTCAACAGCGTCAGCCTCGACCGCACCTTCTACGCGCCGCTGACGGCCGAGCAATATGCCCACTACGCACGCCAGGTACCATCCGGGTTCCGCTTCGTGGTGAAAGCGCCCAACCTCATCACGGACGCAGTGCTGCGCGACGACCGCGGGGCGCCGACAGGACCGAATCCCAGTTTTCTCGATCCGGTCCTGGCGACTGATCATTTCGTGGCACCGTGCCTGGAAGGGTTAGGCGACAAAGCCGGTCCGCTGGTCTTCCAGTTTTCCCCGCTGCCGCCAGAGGTCCTGGCCGACCCGGCCGGCTGGGTGGCACGCCTCTCCGCCTTCCTGGCGGCGCTGCCCCCTTTGCCCGCATCCCGCGGGCGCGAGGCGCCCTTCTATGCGGTGGAGTTCCGCGACCCGCAAGTCGTCACGCCGCGCATGATGAAAATGCTCGCCCAGCGCGACGCGCGCTATTGCGTGGCCATCCACGCCCGCATGCCCCCGGCGGCACGCCAGATGCGGGCGGTGGAGGCCACGGGCCCCGGCCCATTGGTCGTCCGATGGAGCCTGCTCGCCGGCCAACGCTACGAAGCGGCCAAGGCGAAGTTTTTTCCGTTCGACAAGATCCAGGCCGAAGATCCCGAAACGCGCCGCGTCCTGGCCGAAGCCGCCTGCGCGGCGCGCGCGGCTGGCCAGCCGGCATGGATCATCGCGAACAACAAGGCGGAGGGAAGCGCGCCGCTCACGCTGGAGCTATTGGCCAAAGAGATCGTCCCCCGCATGGCCGGGGCCGGATAAAATGGGGTTTTAAAGTTACATCAGCGCGCAACCAGCGACCTGGGTGCGTCAGCCCCTTTCCTGGATGCCTGCAGCTCTTCCGAATTTCGACTCCACCGCATTCCGTTCGGCCCTGGGCCGTTTCGCCACCGGCGTGACGGTGGTCACCGCCATCGGGCCGGACGGGCGCCCCGTCGGCCTGACGGTCAGTTCGTTCAACTCCGTCTCCCTGACGCCGCCGCTCGTGCTTTGGAGCCTCTCGCTGACCTCCAGCTCGCTCCCCATGCTCGAGGCGGCCAGGCACTATGCCGTGAACGTGTTGGCGGCCGACCAGCTCGACATTGCCAAGCGCTTCGCCGTCCGCGGCAACCCCGCCGACCGCTTCGCCCAAGTATCTTGGCGCCCGGGAGAAAACGGCGCGCCACTGCTGCACGGTTGCACGGCCTGGTTCGAATGCTATAACCGCAGCAGATATCACGAAGGCGACCACTGCATCTTCGTCGGCGAGGTCGAACGCTGCGGCCACACGGACGCCATGCCGCTGGTGTTTCACGCGGGCGGCTTCGACCTCACGCCACAACGCGCCCGCAAGGCGCCGCCTTCTCCCTAAACCTTTTCTCCGGACCGTCTATGCATCGTCGCATCGCCCTCGCCCTGCTCTGCACCCTGTCCGTCGCCGGCTGCAACGGCTACTTTGGTTCGCCGGACGAAGACGGAGGCGGCGGGAGTGGCGGCAACAGCGATGCGCAAGGCATCTGGGCAGGCACCGTCACCAGCGACACGCTCTCCCTGCACATGCTCGTGACGCCCAACAACGAGCTGTGGGCCATGTCGTGGAGCGAAAATTTCACCCAGGTGCGCCGGCTCACGCGCGGAACGGGTTCGCTGAACGGCAAGGCATTTTCGGGAACCGGCAAGACCTTCGGCACCGGCGACACCACCGCCGAAACGGCCAACATCACCGGCACGGTGACGACCCGCTCGACGTTCGACGGCAACCTCGGACAAAACGTGACCTTTGCTTCCACGTTCAACGAGCAGTACGACGCCGCCTTCGATCTCGCGGCCTACTCGGGCACCTGGCAAGGGCGCGACAGCACCAGCTCGGGCGTGACCTTCACCATCCAGTCCAACGGCAACTTCGACGCCCGGTTCCAAATCAGCGGAAGGCCGGATACCTGCAACGTCAGCGGCGCACTGACCAAAGCCGCCTCGGGCAAGAACTACGCGACCACCACTTTCTCTTTCGGCAATGCCACCAACTGCCTGGGCCAGCACGCAGGCACCAGCATGCAAGGAGTCGCCGTGCGCCTGGCCGAAGAGGAAAAAGAGCCGCTGTTGCTGATCATGGCGACCAACAGTGCGCAGTCCGCCGCTTGGTTTGCCTACGCCCGCAAGCGGCCGTAGCGATAGGGGCCCGGTCCTGCTTCGCGGCAGGCCCGGCCACCGCTCAGGCAGGGCCCGACCCCACCGCTGCGCGTCCGAGCCGGTCGCGCACCGCAGACCACTCGAGCGTTTCGGGCGGCTGCTCAAGCATCAGCACATCCAGCCCCCGGGCATCGAGTTCGCGCAGCGTCGCATAAAGCGCGTGTGCATAGCCTTCGGGATCGGCGGGCGCCTCCACCCAGACGGCCGCCCCGCCCGGATCGCGCTTCGACCAGACCCCCACCGACCGGCCCTGGGCCCGTGCGGCGGCAACCTCCCCCGGGAGCCGGTCCGCATGGACCAATTTGAGCGGGGTGCGGGGCGCGTAATGCGCGGATAGCGAGCCCGAGACGCGCGGCACGGCGCGGCGATCGTCCATTTGGGAACGCGTCAGCACCGCCGTGCCCAGTACCTCCGACAGCGCCAGGGCAGAGATGTGGCCCGGCCGCAGAAGCAGGGGAAGTTCGCCGGAGACGTCGACGATGGTCGATTCGATGCCGACCTCGCACGGCCCCCCATCCAGCACCAAGGGCACGGCCGCGCCGAATTCGTCTGCCACGTGCCGGGCAGTGGTCGGACTGATGCGGCCGAAGCGATTGGCCGAGGGCGCCGCAACGCCGCCGCCGAATGCCGCCAGCAAGGCCTGGGCGACGGGATGAGAGGGACAACGCAGCCCGACCGTATCCTGTCCGCCCGTCACGGCATCGGGCACGCCAGGGGCCCGCGGGAGGATGAGGGTCAGCGGCCCCGGCCAGAACGCATCCATCAGCCGGCGCGCGGCGCCGGGAACGTGCGCGGCCCAGCGCGACAAATCGTCGCCGGCGGCCACGTGGACGATGACGGGATGATCATTGGGCCGACCCTTGGCGGAGAAGATGCGCGCCACGGCGTCCGGATCCGAGGCGTTCGCCGCGAGGCCGTACACCGTCTCGGTAGGCATCCCCACGAGCTGCCCGGCCCGCAGCAGGTCCGCCGCTTCGGCGATGGCCTCGGGCGTGGGCGGCAGGATGCGCGCGTCCATCGGCGCCTACGGATAAACGATGCCGAGGGCGGCCGCGACTTGCGCGGCGCTGCGGCCCGCCGCGTCGCGGTCGGCGCCGAGACAGGTCACGTGCCCCATCTTGCGGCCGCGGCGTGCTTCCTTCTTGCCGTACAGGTGCAATTTGGCCGTGGGGACCTCCAAGGCCTTGGCCCAAGGCGGCTCGACCGCCTCATCGCCCTGCCGGAACCAGATGTCGCCGAGCACGTTGAGCATGACCGCCGGCGCCAGCATGTCGGACGCCCCGAGCGGCAGGCCGGCCAGCACCCGCACCTGCTGCTCGAATTGGCTGGTCGTGCAGGCATCGATGCTGTAGTGCCCGCTGTTATGGGGGCGCGGCGCGATTTCGTTGACGATGAGGCGGTCTTGCGGAAGCACGAAAAACTCGACGCACAGCACCCCGCAGTATTCCAGGCCCGATGCGACCTGGAGCGCAGCCGCCGAGGCGCGGCGCGCAACGTCGGCCGAGGCGCGAGGCGACGGCACGGTCGAGACTGCCAGGATGCCGTCGCGATGCACGTTCTCGGAGACCGGGTAGGTCACGACCTCGCCGTCGAAGCCGCGCGCCACGACGACCGAAATCTCGAACTCCAGGGGCAGCCTGGCTTCCAGCACGCAGGGTACGCCGCCGAAAGCATCGAAGGCGGCGCGGGCCTCTTCGGCCGACTCCACGCGCGCCTGCCCCTTGCCGTCATAACCCAGGCGGGCCGCTTTCAAGATGCCAGGATACAGCGAAGCCGGCGCCGCATCGATGTCGGCGGCCGACCGGATCTCCGCATAAGGCGCCACCGGCACGCCCATGGAAGAGATGAAGCGCTTTTCGGCGATGCGGTCTTGTGCGATCGCGACGGCGCTCGCGGCCGGGCTGACCTGGCAGCGCGCCGCCAGCTTTTCCAGGCTAGCCGCCGGCACATTCTCGAATTCGGTCGTCACGGCCGCGCAGCGCTCGGCCAGCTGCGCCAGCCCCGCTTCGTCGTCGTAATCGGCCCGGATGTGCAGGTCGGCAACCGCTCCCGCCGGGCATTCGGTGATCGGGTCGAGCACCGCGACACGATATCCCATGCTCTGGGCCGCCTGGCAGAACATCCGGCCCAATTGCCCCCCTCCGAGCAGGCCCAGCCAACCGCCGGGCGGCACGATGCGTCCCGTCTTCATGCCTGGCCTCCCGGCGGAAGCGTCATCGCGCGCGCGGCCTCGGTCTGGCGGGCACGGAAGGCATCGAGCCTTTGCCTGAGCGCCGGATCGGTGGTGGCCAAGTTGGCGACCACGTGCAACGCGGCATTGGCCGCGCCCGCCTCGCCAATGGCGAACGTCGCGACCGGCACGCCCTTGGGCATCTGGACGATGGACAACAGCGAATCCTCTCCGCGCAGGTACTTGGACGGAACCGGCACGCCGAACACGGGCACCGACGTCAGCGCCGCCAGCATGCCCGGCAGGTGCGCCGCGCCTCCCGCGCCCGCGATGATGGCTCGCAGGCCGCGACGCGTCGCCTCGGCGCCGTACTCCACCATGTCGAGCGGCATGCGGTGGGCCGATACGACGCGGGCTTCATGGGGCACGCCAAATTCATCCAGCACGGCAACCGCGTGCTTCATGATCTCCCAATCGCTGGAAGAACCCATCACGATGCCGACCTGCACCGCTGCGGGGGAAGAAGGGGAAGAAGAGGAAGGACTGGACATGAGGAACCTTGCGGGCGTCTGGCGCACCGCGCCGGACGAGCATCTAAAGAACGGATTTTAACCCGCCGGGGCCGGCAAGGCCCGCCCGATCTCGGTTCTGGAAGCTCGCCCCCCTGCGATTCGATGAGGCGAGAAAACCACGCTCTCAGCCCAAGAGGCGATTGATTCCCGCGCCGCCCACGACGAGCCAGACGAAGAGCGCACCGGCCAAGAGCAGCGGCCGCACGCCCGCGCGGCGTATCGCCCCGGCCTGCGTCGTCAACCCCAGCGCGGCCATGGCAATGGCCAGCAACAACGTATCGAGCTCGATCGCGATCGCGACCCACTGTTCGGGCAAAGGAACCGCGGAATGGAACGCCACCATGGCAATGAAGCCGACGGCGAACCAGGGGATGCAAAGTTTTCCGCCACTGTCCGCGCCTGCGGCACCGGCCCTGCATCCGCCCCACGCCAGCCAGGCCGACAATGCCAGCAGGAACGGCGCCAGCATCATGACTCGAACCATTTTTGCGATCACCGCCGTGTCGGCCGCCGCGGGGCTGATCTCCCGCCCCGCGGCGATCACCTGGGCGACCTCGTGGACGGTCGATCCAACATAAACGCCGAATCCGTGCTCACCTCCGGGAATCACGCCCCACTGCGCGTTCATCTGGTACAGAACGGGGTAGAGAAATAGGGCCAGCGTGCCGAAGACGACGACGGTGGCCACGGCCACGGCAATCTCCTCGGCGCGCGCCCGCAGCACCGGGCCAGTGGCCATCACCGCCGCCGCGCCGCAGATGGACGCCCCCGCCCCGACCAGGCAGGCCAAGCTTCGATCCAGCTTGAATACACGCGTGCCGAGTAGCCAGGCGAGCCCGAAGGTGGAAGCCAGCACCAAGGCATCGATGGCAATGCCTGCCAGCCCCACCCCGCCGATGTCCTGCCACGTCAAGCGCAGGCCGTAGAACACGACTCCGGCACGCAACAGCGTCTGCTTGGCCACGCCTACGCCAGCCGCGCCTTGGGCGGCGATGCGCGGATAAATCGTGTTTCCCACCAGCATGCCCAGGATGATGGCCAGCGTCAGCGCGCCCATGCCCCGGCTGGCGAAGACTTCCCACCGGCCCAGCAACACCGCGGCCGCCCCTAGCCCACCCGCCAGTAACAAGCCGGGCCCGACCTGCCGGAGAAAACGCGCTGCGCCGCTTGCCGCAGCCGGCGTGCCAAGCGATGAGGCCGACGAAAACCGCATAAGCTAATAACTTCTAGTATTGATGAGCCTCCACTCTAGTCATCAGTTTCGACGGGGTAAAACGGTTTATTTTTGTATATTCAACAAGCAAAACTGGTTATTCGAGTTATATGGAAACCCCGCGCCTGACCCTCCGCCAATTGCAGATCTTCGCCGCCGTGGCGGACGCGGGTAGCACCAGCGCGGCCGCCGGGGCCGTGGCGCTCTCGCAGTCGGCCGCTAGCGCCGCGCTGAATGACTTGGAGCGGGCCCTGGGCATGAGCCTGTTCGATCGGGTAGGCAAACGCCTAGTGCTGAACGACAACGGGCGGGAACTGCTGCCGCAGGCGCGCGAGCTGCTGGACCGCGCAGCCGCCATCGAGCGCTGGGCGCGGGACGACCAGGGCCACGTCGGTCTCCTGCGCATCGGCGCCAGCACCACCATTGGCAACTACGTATTGCCCACCTTGCTGGCAGGCTTCCAGCGCGACCTCGAAGCCTCCGGCCAACCGCACTGGACCGCGCACGTGGCCATCGCCAACACGTTGGCCATCGCCACCCAGGTGGTGAACTTCGAGCTCGACCTGGCCCTGGTGGAAGGCCCATGCGAGCAGCCCGAGTTGAACGTCGAGCCTTGGCTTACCGACGAATTGGTCATCGTGGCCGGCGCACGCGACCCCATCGTTCCGGCCAGCGGCATCGTTCCCACCGAGCAGCTGAGGGAAGCCACCTGGCTATTGCGGGAAGAAGGATCGGGTACGCGCGAAATCATTCGCGAAGCCCTTACGCCGCACTTGCTGCACATGAAATCGGGCATCGAGTTCGGCAACTCGGAAGCCATCAAGCGCGCCGCCGCCAGCGGCCTGGGGATCACCTGCCTGTCGCGCTGGGTCGTGGACGACATGCTCAAGAGCGGCGAGCTGGTGGAGCTGCCCACCGCCTTGCCCAAGCTCATGCGCTCCTTCTACCTGATCTCCCATGCGCGCAAACAGGCCACGCCTGGTGTACGCCGGCTGACCGCCTATCTTCGCGGCTTCGCGCAGAGTTCGACGCCGGGCCGGCCGTGACACGCCCGCTCCGGCGACGCAGCCGGACCCGCCGCGCGCCAAAATGAAGCACAATCATTCTTTCGCTCATGCTTCATAGGATTCCCGGTATGGATGTCACGCTCGCCAACTTCGAGCGCGAGGTATTGCTGGCCTCGCGCGAAAAGCCGGTCCTCGTCGATTTCTGGGCCCCGTGGTGCGGCCCCTGCCGCTCGCTGACCCCGATCCTGGAAAAACTCGAACGCGAATACGGCGGCAAGTTCAAGCTGGTCAAGGTCAATGTCGACGAAAACCAGCAATTGGCCGCACACTTCCAGGCTCGCAGCATCCCGCTGGTCGTAGCCATCCTGAACGGCCGCCCGGTAGATCAATTCACCGGCGCCCTGCCCGAGGGGCAGGTGCGCGCCTTCATCGACCGGCTCCTACCCCTGCCCCACGAGCAGGAACACCAAATGGCGGCGGCGGCCATGCAGGCCGGCGACGTCGCCACGGCGGAAAAGCATTTGCGCGCCGCCCTCATGCTCGATGCGACCTACGATCCGGCGCGGATGGATTACGTCGAGCTGCTGCTCAGCACCGGACGCCCGGAAGACGCCAAGGCCCAGTTCGAGCTGCTTACCCCGGCGGCCAAGGCAGACCCGCATTACGCCAACCTCGAAACGGCGTTGAACGCGGTCGAGCAGGCGCAGGACTCGCCCGAGGAAACCGAGCTGGTCGCGCGCATCGAACAAAACCCGGACGACCTGCAGGCGCGCCTCGATCTCGCCAACAAGCGCATCGCGCGGCGCGCCTGGGCGGCCGCGATGGATGAGCTGCTCGAGATCGTCAAGCGCGACCGCCACTTCCAAGACGAGATCGGCCGCAAGACCATGATTGCGGTCTTCGACATGGCGTCGGCGCAACCGGAGCTGGTCTCGCAATATCGCAAGAAACTGTCGTCGGTACTGTTCTGAGCGTCACGCCCCGACCAGCCGCACCCGCGCTTCGCGGTATTTGTCCGACGTGCGCTCCAGCACGGCCTGGGGCAACCGCGGAGCCGGGGCGGTCTTGTTCCAGGGCTGGGCCTCTAGCCAGTCTCGAACGAACTGCTTGTCGAACGAGGGCGGGCTGATGCCCGGCGCATACGAGTCGGCGGGCCAGAAGCGCGACGAATCCGGGGTCAGCACTTCGTCCATCAAGTGCAGCACGCCGTTCTCGTCCAGCCCGAATTCGAACTTGGTGTCGGCAATGATGATGCCGCGCTGGGCCGCATACTCGGAAGCCAGCTGGTAGATGCGCAGCGAAACGTCGCGGATCTGCTCGGCCAACTGCGGACCGACTTCCTTGACCACATGCTCGAAGCTGACGTTTTCGTCGTGGGCACCCAGCTCGGCTTTCGCGGCGGGCGTGAAAAGGGGCGATGGCAGCTTCTGCGCCAGCACCAGCCCCTTGGGTAGGGCGATGCCGCACACGCTGCCGCTTTCCTGGTAATCCTTCCAACCGGAGCCGATCAGGTACCCGCGAACCACGGCTTCCACCAGCACGGGCTTGAGGCGCTTGACCACCACGGCGCGGCCGACGACCTGCTCCCGCTCGTCGGCGGCCACCACTGTCACGGGATCAATTCCGGTCAGGTGGTTCGGGATGATGTGGCCGAGCCGCTCCAACCAGAAATTGGTAAGCGAATTCAGCACCTCGCCCTTGCCCGGGATCGGGTCGTCGAGGATGACGTCGAAGGCAGACAGCCGGTCGGTGGTGACGATCAGCAGCTTGTCGTCGCCGACGGCGTACATGTCGCGGACTTTGCCGCGTCCGAGCAGCGGCAGGGAACGGATGGTGGATTGATACAGCGGCGGTGCGGCCATGATTGAGAGCTCTACAAAGCGCGTCTGCCAGACGCGGCGCGGGAAGGGCCCGCTTATCAGGGCGGGGGCGGGAGCACCCCGAGGCGCCCCCGATCCCGCGGCGGCCGCCAAACAGGCGGCCGGAACTGATGATGGTTGGACGCGCCTCGGCGCGTCGGGGGCGAAAGATTAATTGACGACTTGCGCCAGCTTGCCGGACGCGTAGTCCGCGGCCATGACGCTCAGCGGGATGGGCTTGATCTTGCTGGCGTTGCCCGCCGTGCCAAACTGGGTGTAACGCTCCACGCAAATCTTCTTCGCAGCGGCGCGGGCCGGCTTGAGGTACTCGCGCGGATCGAACTTCGAGGGATTCTCGGTCAGGAACTGGCGGATCGCGGCCGTCATCGCCAGGCGGATGTCGGTGTCGATGTTGATCTTGCGCACGCCATACTTGATGGCTTCCTGGATTTCCTCGACCGGCACGCCATAGGTTTCCTTCATGTCGCCACCGTACTGGCGGATCGTGGCCAACAGGTCCTGCGGCACGCTGGAGCTGCCGTGCATGACCAAGTGGGTGGTCGGCAGGCGACGATGGATTTCCTTGATGCGGTCGATGGCCAGGATGTCGCCGCTGGGCTTGCGGGAGAACTTGTAGGCGCCATGGCTGGTGCCGATGGCGATGGCCAGGGCGTCGATCTGGGTGCGCTTGACGAAGTCAGCGGCCTGTTCAGGATCGGTCAGCAGCTGATCGCGGGTCATGGTGCCTTCGGCGCCGTGCCCGTCTTCCTTGTCGCCCTTCATGGTTTCCAGCGAGCCGAGGCAGCCCAGTTCGCCTTCCACCGAAATACCCTGGACGTGCGCCATCTCCACGACTTTACGCGTGACTTCGACGTTGTAGTCGTATTCGGCGATGGTCTTGCCGTCTTCGCGCAGCGAACCGTCCATCATCACGCTCGAGAAGCCCAGCGCAATGGCGCCCCTGCAAACCTCGGGCGACTGGCCGTGGTCCTGGTGCATGACCACGGGAATGTGGGGATAGGACTCGATCGCGGCCGCGATGAGCGCCTTCAGGAAGCCTTCGCCAGCATATTTGCGAGCGCCGGCCGACGCTTGCATGATGACGGGGCTGTTGGTTTCGTCGGCCGCTTCCATGATCGCCTGGACCTGTTCCAGGTTGTTGACGTTGAAGGCCGGGATGCCATAGCCATTTTCCGCCGCGTGGTCGAGCAGTTGACGCATGGAAACGAGTGCCATTGTGAACTCCTGATTGAAAAATGTTGTGTGGGCATCAGCCGTGCTGGCCTATCCGCACGATTTTTAGAGTATTGGTTCCGCCTGGCGACCCCATGGGTTCGCCCACCGTGAAAACGACTAAATCGCCGGGTTCGGCCACCCCCTTCTCCACCAGTAATTTCTCGGCCGCCAGCAGCGAGGCGTCCCGATCGCCCGACTCTTCCAGGTGCAGCGTCCGTACGTTGCGGTATAGCGCTACTTTACGCTGGGTCGTCACGCGGGGGGTCAGCGCGTAAATAGGTGTTGCACTGTCATGCCGGCTCATCCACAAGGTGGTGGCGCCCGAATGCGTCAGCGCGCAAATGGCCTTGCACCGAAGGTGATGGGCCGTGAACAGCGCGCCATAGGCGATGGATTGGTCCACCCGATGGAAGGTCTGGTCGAGGAAGTCCTTGTCCAGCTCGAAATGCTGCGACTTTTCCGCTTCCAGGCATATCGACGCCATGGCTTCGACCGTCTCCACCGGATAGCGCCCTATGGCGGTCTCGGCCGAAAGCATGACAGCGTCGGTGCCGTCCAAGACGGCATTGGCCACGTCCGACACCTCGGCCCGCGTCGGCATCGCGTTGACGATCATGGATTCCATCATCTGCGTGGCCGTGATGACGGTACGGTTGTGCAAACGCGCGAGCCGGATCATGCGCTTTTGCAGCGCGGGCACGGCCGCCGCCCCCACCTCCACCGCCAGGTCGCCGCGCGCCACCATGATGCCGTCGGAGGCTTCGATGATCTCCTCCAACGCCGCGATGGCCTCGGCACGCTCGATCTTGGCGATGAGCTGCGGCCGGGCGCCGATCTGCGCACCGGCAATGGCCACGAGCTGGCGCGCCATTTCGATGTCGGTACGGTTCTTGGGAAAGCTGACGGCGATGTAGTCCACCCCCATCTGCACCGCGGACCGGATGTCCTCCATGTCCTTGCCGGTGAGGGCCGGTGCGGTCAGGCCGCCACCTTGGCGATTGATGCCCTTGTTGTTGGACAGCTCGCCGCCGACCAGGACCTCGGTATGGATTTCGGATCCCGCCACGCGGGTGACGCGCAGGCGAATCAACCCGTCGTTCAGCAGCAGGATGTCCCCGGCTTGCACGTCGCGGGGCAGGTCGGGATAGTCCAGGCCGACGCGGCTAGCGTCGCCCAGCTCACATGTGGCATCGAGGACGAAGGGCTGGCCGGGCTCGAGCTGCACCTTGCCTTCGGCGAATTTGCCGATGCGGATCTTGGGGCCTTGGAGGTCGGCCATGATCGCGACTTCGCGATCACAGGCGAGCGCTGCGGCGCGCACCAGGCCGGCGCGCGCCGCGTGGTCTTCCGCGGTGCCGTGCGAAAAATTGAGCCGCACTACGTCGACGCCGGCGCGGATCATCCGCGCCAGCGTATCGGCCGAGCTCGAGGCCGGGCCAAGCGTAGCCACGATTTTCGTGGCGCGAGCGGAAGGTCTGTCCACAGGCTCAGGCGCCTTGTGCGGCGCGCTCCTCCAAGATAGCGACCGCGGGGAGCGCCTTGCCTTCCAGGAACTCGAGGAAGGCGCCGCCGCCGGTCGAGATATACCCAACCTGGTCTGCGATGCCGTACTTCGCGATCGCCGCCAGCGTATCACCACCCCCGGCAATGGAGAAAGCCGGCGACGCGGCGATGGCCCGCGCCAGCGTCTCCGTGCCGCGCGAGAAGGCGTCGAACTCGAACACGCCCACCGGGCCGTTCCAGACGATCGTGCCCGCCGCCTTGAGCAGGCCGGCCAGGCGCTCGGCCGAGACCGGCCCGATGTCCAGGATCATATCGTCGTCGGCCACTGCGTCGGCGGACTTGGTCTGCGCCTCGGCGTCGGCAGAGAACGCCTTGGCGCAAACCACGTCGGTCGGGATGGGCACGGCGGCGCCGCGCTTTTCCATGACCTCGATGATGGCCTTGGCTTCCTCCACCAAATCGGGCTCGGCCAACGACTTGCCGATGGGCAGCCCCTTCGCCAGCATGAAGGTATTGGCGATGCCGCCGCCCACGATCAGCTGATCCACCTTGTCGGCCAGACTCTTGAGGATGGTGAGCTTGGTCGACACCTTGGAGCCGGCGACGATGGCCACCAGCGGCCGCTTGGGCGACTGCAGGGCGCGGCCCAGCGCGTCGAGCTCGGCCGCGAGCAGCGGACCGGCGCACGCGACGGGCGCGAACCGCGCGATGCCGTGCGTCGTGGCCTCGGCACGGTGGGCCGTGCCGAACGCATCGTTGACGTAGACGTCGCACAGCGCGGCCATCTTGCGGGCCAGCGCCTCGTCGTTCTTTTTCTCGCCCTTGTTGACGCGGCAGTTCTCGAGCAGCACGACTTGCCCGGGCGCGACGTCGACGCCGTCCACCCAGTCAGTGACGAGCTGCACAGGCTTGCCGAGCAGTTCGGAAAGGCGCTTGGCCACGACCGCCAGCGAATCGGCGGGGGTCAGCGTGCCCTCGGTCGGACGGCCCAGGTGCGACGTCACCATGACGGCGGCGCCGGCGCCGAGCGCCAGCTCGATGCCCGGCACCGACGCACGGATGCGCGTGTCTTCGGTGATGTTGCCCTGGTCGTCCAGCGGTACGTTCAGGTCGGCGCGGATGAACACCCGCTTGCCGGCCAACTCGCCCTTGGCCGCCAGATCGGCCAGCTTGATGACCTTGCCCATGGCCTTACTTCGCCGACATCAGCGCCACGGTGGTGTCCAGCATGCGGTTGCTGAAGCCCCACTCGTTGTCGTACCACGACGAGACCTTGACCAGGTTGCCGTTGACCTTGGTCAGGGTGGCGTCGAACGTGCTGGAGGCAGGATCGTGGTTGAAGTCGGACGAAACCAGCGGCTCGGTCGAATAATTCAAGATGCCCTTGAGCGAACCTTCCGCGGCTTCCTTCAGGATGGCATTGACTTCTTCGACGGTCGTGTCGCGCTTGGCCACGAAGGTGAGGTCGACGATGGAAACGTTGATGGTCGGGACGCGGATGGCGTAGCCGTCCAGCTTGCCGTTGAGCTCGGGCAACACCAGGCCGACCGCGGCGGCGGCGCCGGTCTTGGTCGGGATCATGTTTTGCGTGGCCGAGCGGGCACGGCGCAGGTCTTCGTGGTAGACGTCGGTCAGCACTTGGTCGTTGGTGTAGGCGTGGACGGTCGTCATCAGGCCCGAGACGATGCCCAGCTTGTCATGCAGCGGCTTGACCAGCGGAGCCAGGCAGTTGGTGGTGCACGAAGCGTTCGAGATGACGGTGTGCTCTTTGCGCAGCACGTCGTGGTTCACGCCGTAGACGACGGTGGCGTCCACGTCCTTGCCGCCGGGGGCCGAGATCACGACTTTCTTGGCGCCGCCCTTCAGGTGGGCGCTGGCCTTCTCCTTGCTGGTGAAAAAGCCCGTGCATTCGAGCACCACGTCGACGCCCAGCTCGCCCCAGGGCAGCTCGGCCGGGTTGCGGTTGGCCAGCACGCGGATCTTGTCGCCGTTGACCACCATGTAGTCGCCCTCGACCGAGACCTGGCCAGGGAAGCGTCCGTGGGCCGTGTCGTAGCGCGTCAGGTGCGCGTTGGTCTTGGGATCGCCCAGGTCGTTGATGGCGACGATTTCGATGTCGTGCTTCTTGCCCCCTTCATAGTGGGCGCGCAGGACGTTGCGGCCGATGCGGCCATAACCATTGATCGCGACACGGATAGTCATGGTGTTTTTCCTTTGATGAAAAGAATCTGTGACGACGTTGGTGGATGCCCCACTAGCCCACCAGCTTCCGGACGGCGTCTGCGACCCGTTCGGCGGTGAATCCGAAATGCTTGAACAACACCCCGGCCGGCGCGGATTCGCCATAGGTGTCTATGCCGATGACTTCGCCGTCCAGGCCCACGTACTTGCGCCAATAGTCGGTCACGCCCGCCTCGACCGCAACGCGCGGCAGGTTGCGCGGCAGCACGTGCTGGCGCCATGCTTCGTCCTGCCGGTCGAATACCTGGGTGCAGGGCATGGAAACCACCCGCACGAAGATTTCTTCCTTGGCCAACAACTCCTGCGCCGCCAGCGCCAGCGCCACCTCCGAGCCCGTGGCGATGATGACCGCGCGCGGGTTCAGCGCATCGCGCAGTACATAGCCGCCGCGTGCGATATCCGCGATGGTGGCTTGGTCGCGCTCGACGAAAGGCAGGTTCTGGCGCGACAGCAGCAGCGCCGTCGGGCCACCGGCCTTCACGTCCATGCCGACGCTGGCGGGGCGGCTCACCGCCGCGCCCCAGGCGACCGCGGTCTCGGTGGTATCGCACGGACGCCAGACTTCCAGGTTAGGGATGAGGCGCAGGCTCGCCGCGTGCTCGATGGATTGGTGGGTCGGGCCGTCTTCGCCCAGGCCGATGGAATCGTGCGTGAAGACATGCACCACGCGTTGCTTCATCAGCGCCGCCATGCGCAGCGCATTGCGGGAGTAGTCGGAGAACGTGAGGAAGGTGCCACCGTAGGGCAAATAGCCGCCGTGGAGCGCCACGCCGTTCATGATCGCGGCCATGCCGAACTCACGCACGCCATAGTTGATGTGGCGGCCGAACTGGATGCCGTCGGCGCCCGCGCGCACTGCCTGGACACCCTTCCAGTCGGTGTAATTGGAACCGGTCAGGTCTGCCGATCCGCCCAGCAGCTCGGGCAACATGTCGGCCAGCGCAGCGATGCAGAACTGCGAGGCCTTGCGCGTGGCCACGGTTTCCTGCTTGCGGTTGGTCTCGGCCACGAACTCAGCGAACCGCTCGGCGAAATCGGCCGGCAATTCGCCGCGCATGCGGCGCCGGAACTCGGCCGCCTCTTGTGGATACTGCGCCGCGTATTGGTCGAACAACGTATTCCACTCGCCCTCGAGTTTCGCGCCCTTGGCCTTGGCGTCCCAGAACGCGTACACCTCGGGCGGGACCTCGAACGGCTCGTGCGCCCAGCCGATGGCGGCACGGGTGGCGGCGATTTCCTTGTCGCCCAGCGGCGACCCGTGGACCTTGTCGGTCCCGGCCATGGTCGGCGCACCCTTGCCGATCACGGTGCGGCATTCGATCAAGGTCGGCCCACCGCCCTTGCCGGCTTGCGCCTTCGCCTGCGCGATCGCGGCATCGACGGCCCCGGCGTCGTGGCCGTCGACATTGCGGATCACGTTCCAGCCGTAGGCTTCGAAACGCTTGGCGGTGTCGTCGGCGAACCAATACTTGACCTCGCCGTCGATGGAAATGCCGTTCGAGTCATACAGCACGATGAGCTTGGAGAGCTTGAGCGTGCCGGCCAGCGAAGCAACCTCGTGCGAGATGCCTTCCATCAGGCAGCCGTCGCCGACGAAGGCATACGTGAAGTGATCGACGATGGGCAATCCGGGGCGGTTGAACTCGGCGGCCAGCAGCGCTTCGGCGAGCGCCATGCCGACGGCGTTGGAGATGCCCTGCCCGAGCGGCCCGGTGGTGGTTTCCACCCCCGGCGTGATGCCCACTTCCGGATGGCCTGGCGTCTTGGAATGCAGCTGGCGGAAGTTGCGCAGCTCATCCATGGGCAGGTCGTAGCCGGTGAGGTGGAGTAGCGAATAAATCAGCATCGAACCGTGGCCGTTCGACAACACGAAGCGGTCGCGATCAGGCCAGGCCGGGTTGGAGGGGTTGTGGCGCAGGTGCCCATGCCAGAGCGCCAAAGCGATTTCAGCCATGCCCATCGGCGCGCCGGGGTGACCGGAATTGGCCTTCTGGACAGCATCCATGGACAGCGCGCGGATGGCGTCCGCCATGTTCAGTTGGGGGGCGGCTTGATTGCTCATGAGACACTCTTTCTGGGCCGAAAAGCCCGCTGCTACAAAGCTTTCGAGTTTAACATTCGTCTACGCCCCCCGCCTTTTCCCGGGGCGTGGCGCTTGTCAAAAGTTACATCGAACACGTATCCATGCCTCTCCCCCGTTTTCACGTCGATCTTTCGTTGCAGCCCGGCGCGCGCCTGGCCCTGCCCGATTCCGTCGCCCACCATGCCCTGCGCGTGCTCCGGCTGCGCGAGGGCGACGAGGTCGTGCTCTTCGACGGCCGGGGCGGCCAATATTCGGCCCGGCTGGAGATCCAAGGCAAACAGGCCTACGCCCAGCTGGGCGCCTACGATCCGCGCGAAGCCGAGCTGCCGGGCCGGGTCATCCTGGCGCAGGCCTTGCCTTCGGGCGACAAAATGGACTGGGTGGTGGAAAAAGCGGTCGAAGTCGGTGCCGCGGCGATCCAACCGCTGGCGGCCGCGCGCAGCGTGTTGCGCCTTTCCGGGGAGCGCCTGGAGAAACGCGTGCAGCACTGGCGCCGCGTGGCCATTGCGGCAAGCGAACAATGCGGCCGCAACCGCATCGCCGACGTCGGCGCCCCGGTCACGCCCCAGCAGTGGCTGGAACGCCCGGTGGAAGACGGCACCGTTCGATTGCTATGCGACCCTGACGCCGAATTGCGCCTGACCGAATGGGCGGCCGGGGTAGGCACGCCCCCGACCACGATCGAGCTGCTGGTCGGCCCGGAGGGTGGTTGGTCCAACGAAGAATACGCCCTCGCGCGCGAGCACGGCGTGTGCATGGTCCGCTTCGGGGACCGCATCCTGCGCACCGAAACCGCGGGCACTGCACTGATTTCCGCGCTCAGCGCCAAGCTGGGGTGGGTCTGACGCAACGCCAAGGTGCGGCAGCGCCAGGCCCATGCCACGACCTCCCGCCCTTCAGATTACCCCGCATGCGGTGCGCGCGCCGCCTCCGCCGAGCGGGGCGGGATGGTCGGAGTGATTGTCGCCGCCCTGGTGGATCATGAGCGAACGCCCCTTTAGGTCTGACAGCGACTTCAGCCGAGGGGCGAGGACGGGATAGCTGCCTTGCCTTCGGCATCCACGTACAGGGCCGGCAAATCGCCCAGGTGCGCTTCGTCGTCCCAAGGCGCGCCGTGCTTGCCGGTTTTCTTGGGATCGAGATGCCCACCAGCCGCGAGCGCGGCCACCGGCTTGCCGTCCTGCTGCCCCGGGTCGCAGCTGGGATTGGTATGCACGTGGAAACCGTGCATGCCGGGAGCCAAGCCCGAGAGCGCCGGCGTAAAGACCAGCCCGTACGGGGTCTCCTTGACCGTCACGGTGCCGAGGCTGCGCCCCGTGCCCTGCGCATCGACGGCCGACATGGAAATGGACAGATCCGCGAACGCCGGGGCGCTGACCAGGAACGACGCCAATAACACGAACCCCACACGGTGCTTCATCGATCACTCCTTTGGCTAAATGCCGGCTTCAGCCGGCGGAAGACGGGCCCACGGGCTCGGCGGTGCTATCGGCGCGTTCGAGGATAAAGGCAAACGTCTTGCCGTTCTCGCGCGCGAACTCGACGACGTCTTCGCCCACCTGGGCGATGGCGGCCGCATGCTCGGCCAGGCCCGGATCATCCTGGCGCACGTGGCGCAGCGCCAGCACCATGCCGACCTCCTGGTCGAGCACGGTGTCGCACAGGCAATCGTAGAGGGCGTCGAGGTTGCCGCCGAAATGTTCTGGAAAATCCACTGTATTGGCGATCGCGCGCAGCACAGCGGATTTGCTCTTGGCGCGCGAACAGTCGACTTCAAACAGCGCCAGGTTCGACTCTTGCGCGGCGCGCTTGAGCATCCGCGCGTCGACCCCCTGGTCATACAAGGCTCCGCCAGTCTTGAGGCACTCGCTCAGCTTTCTCGAGTTCAACGACATGGATCACTCCCGTATGCGCCGGAACGACGCGTAGTGATCAGACGTATACCAATATTCGCCGCTGGTGGCCGGGTCGCCGGTATCGCCCTTGCCGGCAACGATACGCCTGGCGCCTCGGTTGCGGGCGCCCGGGGTGGGCACGGTGTACTCGGTATAGTACCCACGAGGCCGCAAGGGCAAAAGCCGCTCACGGTTATAAAACGTCACCCCGTCACGCGGATGCGTGAACCGGTGGCCGGCCCGGATCTTCGCCAGCACCTCCCGCGCTTCCGGAGGCAGGTCTCGCACTGAGATGGTGTCGGGCGCTTTCGCGGCCCAGCCGGCCGCCCCAAGGACCAAGGCCAGCAAGCCCGCTGCCAGCCACGCCATGATGCGGCCGACGGCGGGCAAGGCGCGCGCCGGCCGGAAACTGCTCCTGCTAGACATCGCTATTCCTCGTCAGTGCGGAAGAAAGCCAGAACCTCCGAACTGCGCACGAGCGTATCGCCAAACCCCAGGTCGATCAACTCGCGGGTGTAGTCCGACTCGAACAAGAGGTAGGACGCCAGCGTCGCCCCGCTCAACTCGCCCGGCACCGCAGAAACGCCCATGCCGCGCAGCAGCGAGCGCATGGCCGGTGGCAGGCTGTCTTGGTGGCGGGCGGCGATTTCGTCCAGGGGCCGGCTGGGCGAGATCGTCAGCACCCTGATGGGGCGGAGCGGTCCCTTCCAACGTTCTTCGGGCGGCAGCCGCGACAGCAGGTGGTTGACGCGTTCTATCCCCTCGATGTCGGAATCCAGGCTGTCGAGGAAAATGTTCGACAACGCGTGGCCGCCAATCTGCGCCAGGCTGGGATATGTTGCCGAGCCCGTCCGGCGATGCGGGTCGACCTCGGAATGGCCGCCACTGATGATCAGCACCCTGCGCGCGCCAAGGTGGATCGCGGGGCTGATCGGTGCAAGTTGCCGCATGGAGCCGTCACCGCACCACTCCGGCTCGCCATGCACCAGCAGCCGGCGGGCGGGAAAAACGAATGGAATGGCGCTCGAGGCGAGCAGGTGCTCGATGCCGATGTCCGCGCGCACGGCGGTCCTCAGCGAACGGCGCCAGGGCTCGATCTCGTAGGCGGATTGATAGAAAGTGATGTGCTGGCCCGAGGTATAGCCGGTGGCACCTATGGCCAGCGCCTGCAGCACGCCGTCCGCCAAGTTCGCGCCCAGCCGGTCGAAGTCCAGCACTTCCTGCAGCAGATCGCTGAGCGGCTGGTTATCCAGCAAGGAGGGCTGCTTGCGCCGCCCCACGCGCGCCAGCATCATGGCGAACGCCAGCATGGAGAGCCAATTGCTGGCGAAGCGGGGTGTCTTGAGCACATCCGTCCGATAGACCTGGCCGGCGTGGAAATTTCCCCACACCTCCAGCATGCGGTCTACCGTCTGGGGTAGGTGATGCGCGCCGCATGCCAGCACGGCGGCATTGATGGCGCCGGCGGACGTGCCGCAGAGGATGTGGAATGGGTTGGCCCGCAGGCTGCCCGGGCGTTCGCCCAGGATGCGGACGAGGGCCTTGAGCACGCCCACCTGGTAGGCGGCGCGTGCGCCGCCTCCGGACAGTACCAGGCCCGTGCAAGCCGGCCGCAGCGCCGGCACCGAGGGCGCCCGTGCGCCCCCCTGGCCGTGTTTACCGGATTCCGCTGCCATCCAGACGCGAGGCGTTCGCATCCATGACCGTCAGTGCGGTCATGTTGATGATGCGCCGCACCGTCGAGCTGGCGGTCAGGATATGGACCGGGGCCTTGCAGCCGAGCAGGATGGGGCCGATGGCGACGTTGTTGCCAGCCGCTGTCTTGAGTAGGTTGTAGGCGATGTTGGCCGATTCGATGGTGGGGCACACCAGCAGATTGGCCTCGCCCTTGAGCGTGCTGTCGGGCATGATCCGGTTGCGGATCGCCTCGTTGATGGCGCTGTCGCCGTGCATCTCGCCGTCGACTTCCAGCCACGGCGCGCGTTCCTGGATCAAGGCGAGCGCTTCGCGCATCTTGACCGCCGACGCCGAGTCGCTGGAGCCGAAATTCGAGTGCGACAGCAGCGCGGCCTTGGGCTCGACGCCCAGGCGCTTCATTTCCTCCGCCGCCATGATGGTGATCTCGGCGACCTGGTCGGCGGTGGGATTCTCGTTCACGTGCGTATCCACCAGCACCACCGTGCGCTGGGGCAGCACGAGGAAGTTCATCGCCGCGTAGACTTTCGCCTCCGGCTTGCGTCCGATGACTTCGTCGATGAACTTGAGGTGGTTGGTGTAAGGCCCCACCGTGCCGCAAATCATGCCGTCGGCGTCGCCTTGGTGGACCATCATGGCGCCAATCAGCGTCAGGCGGCGACGCATCTCGATCTTCGCGTATTCCTTGGTGATGCCTTTGCGCTTGGTCATCTCCCAGTAGGCCTGGGAATAGTGGCGATGGCGCTCGTCGAACTCGGTGTTGGTGACTTCCACGTCATGCCCCAGGCGCAGGCGCAGGCCA
>Ga0182741_1000401_pt1 | contig 66488 bp, 63 predicted proteins | sample eDN5th37CBELigOP_FD_128874 | JGI IMG/M metagenome (GOLD analysis project Ga0182741, IMG submission 128874) | Enriched Organic Plus compost microbial communities from Emeryville, California, USA - eDNA 5th pass 37_C BE-Lig OP (version 2) (version 2) ...
GCCCGGGCGACCAGTTCCTTGCCGGTGCCCGACTCGCCCATGATCATCACCGTGAGATCCGTCTGGGTCAGGCGCGCGATGATCCGGTAGATCTCCTGCATCGCCTGGGATCGGCCGATGATCGGCAGCTTTTCCTCAGGCGGCAGGCCATTGAGGGCGGACGGCTTGCGCTTGCTCTGGTCGAGCGCGCGGCTGGCCACATTGATCAGCTCATTGAGGTCGAATGGCTTGGGCAGATATTCATAGGCGCCACGCTCTGCCGCGGTGATCGCCGTCATGATCGTGTTCTTGGCGCTCATCAGCACGACCGGCAGGTCCGGACGCAGCTTCTTGATCCGCGGCAGCAGGTCGAAGGCATTGCCGTCGGGCATCATCACGTCCGAGACCACGAGGTCGCCCTGCCCTTCCGCCACCCAGCGCCAGAGCGTGGCGATGTTTCCCGTCGAGCGCACGATATAGCCGGCACGGCCCAGCGCCTGGTTGAGCACCGTACGGATGGCCGTATCGTCATCGGCCAGCAGGACTGTCTTGACTGCCGCCATTATCAGTTCTCCAGGGGCGATTGCGGGTTATGCATGGGCATCAGGATGCGGAACGTTGTCCGTCCGTCCTGGGAATTGCATTCGACGATGCCGCCGTGATCACCGACGATCTTGGCGACCAGGGCAAGGCCAAGCCCCTTGCCGGAGGGCTTGGTGGTCACGAAGGGGTCGAACAGGTGGAGCATCAGCTCATCCGGGATCCCCGGCCCGGTGTCATGGACACAATATTCGAGCGGCAGGGTCACGCGTTCGTTGGAGCCCGGCATCTTGAGCCGCATGCCCGGCCGGAACGCCGTCGTGAGGGTGATCTCGCCATGGCTGCCATCGGCCTCGATCGCCTCGGCGGCATTCTTGACGAGGTTCATGAATACCTGGATCAGCTGGTCGCGATTGGCATAGACCGGCGGCAGCGACGGGTCATATTCCTCGTTGATCTTAACGTTGCGGGCAAAGCCGCTCTGCGCCACCGCCTTCACATGGTCGAGCACCGCATGGATGTTGACCGGCTCGCGCTCAACGGGTCGTTCGTCGGCAAACTGCTCCATCTGCTCGACCAGCCGGCAGATCCGGTCGGTTTCCTCGCAGATGAGACGCGCAAGAACCCGGTCATCTTCGGACAGTGACGGCTCGAGCAGCTGGGCGGCGCCCCGTATGCCTGAAAGCGGGTTCTTGATCTCATGCGCCAGCATGGAGGCCATGCCGGTGACTGATCGCGCCGCATTGCGATGGGTGAGCTGCCGGTCGATCTTGTGGGCCATTGAGCGTGGCTGCAGCACCACCATGACCAGCTCGGGGCGCTCGGCAATCAGCAAGACCTGCAGGTCAACCAGTCGTTCGCCGCCGGTGCGCGGCGTACCCACATCCACGGCATATTCATGGATGGTCGTGCGCGTTTGCCGCACCTGGTCGACCAAGGTCAGCACCGGGCTTGCGAAGGGGACGAGGTCGGCCAGTCTGTGGCGCTTGAGCATGTTGGCACTGATTTGGAAGAAGCCTTCCGCGGCCACATTGGCAAAAACCACCTGCCCGGCCTCGTTCACGGCCAGGACCGGATGTGGCAGGGCATTGATCAGGGCATCCGTGTCCACCGGCAGCCTTTCAGCGACAGTTTCCTTCATCAGGCGGCTATCCTTTCGGCAGCTCGGGAATAGAGCTCATCGAGCGTTCCGAGCACCACGTCCACATTGGCGGTCGTAAACAGCTTCGAGCGGGCAGCGGCGGCCGCCACCGGATCGATCGTGCCGGCGGCGATGAGCCGGTCAACGACCCAGCCGAGATGCTTGCGCGCGCACCGGATGCCGAGATCGCGGCCATAATGGGAGAGCATGGCCTCGTAATGCTCGACGACCATGCCGTGCTGTTCGGCAAGATCGGGTTCGGACCGGCCGCTGCCGGGATCAAGGGCCTCGGCAAGCACGCCGGGCGCCCAGGGGCGGCCATAGGCGCCCCGTCCGATCATGACCCCGTCGGCGCCGGACTGTGCGAGCATCATCCGCACGTCTTCAATCGTCTCTCCGTCGCCATTGGCGATCACCGGGATGGATACGGCCTCCTTGACGGCGCGAATGGCCGCCCAGTCCGCCCGACCCTTGTAGAACTGGCAGCGGGTGCGGCCATGCACCGTGACCAGCTGCACCCCTGCAAGCTCGGCGCGGCGGGCCAGTTCCGGGGCATTGATGGAATGCTCATCCCAGCCGAGGCGCATCTTGAGGGTAACCGGCACGGTTGCGCCGCGCACGGTGGCCTCGATGAGCTGGGTGGCGTGATCGAGATCCCGCATGAGCGCCGAGCCCGACAGTCCGTTGGTCACCTTGCGCGCCGGGCAGCCCATATTGATGTCTATGATCTCGGCGCCGAGCCCTTCCGCGACACGCGCTCCCTCCTCCATCCAGCGCGCCTCGCGGCCGGCAAGCTGGATGACCAGCGGGGATATGCTACCCGAGCCGGCGGCGCGCCTGAGGGTTTCCGGATTGCTGTGGGCAAGCTCTTCGCTTGCCACCATTTCGGAGACGACGAGCCCTGCCTTGCAGCGGGCGGCAATCTGGCGAAAGGGAAGATCGGTCACGCCCGACATCGGGGCCAGGAAAACCCGGTTATGTGTGGCGACGGTGCCGACTGAAATGCTCATAATATGTGCAAGAAGAGGGTCCGATTATTGTTTGAGCACATTGCGGCAAATCCACCGCTTGGGCAAGGGGCGAAAGTGCACATTCGTGCGGCAGAATAGCCTTTATGCCTCCCATATCACAGCCGGCGGGCGGCGCGATGCTTAAATGAATTCGACTTTCGGCCGATATGGGGTAAAGCCAAGGTCCCGTCTGTCTCTCGGAGCTGAAAGCAACATGGCTATTGCGGCCCTGATCGTCGCTGGTGGCACGGGTACCCGTGCCGGTGGACCGCTTCCCAAGCAGTATCAGACCATTGGCGGTGCCATGGTCATGCGCCACACGGTGCGGGCCTTCCTCGATCATCCCGAGGTCGACCACGTTCAGGTGGTGATCGGCGAGGGTCACGAGGACTGGTATCGCGAGGCGGTCGAGGGCCTCGATCTGCTCCCGGTGGCCATCGGCGCCGACACCCGCCAGGGCTCGACCTGGAACGGTCTCAGGGCGCTTGCGCCCCTGAAGCCCACGAAGGTTCTGATCCATGATGCCGCCCGCCCCTTCGTGTCGGCGCGGCTCATCACGGCCACCCTTCGCGCCCTCGATGCGCGCCTTGCAGCCATTCCCGCCCTGCCCCTGGCAGAAACCGTCAAGCGCGTGGGCGATGAGCGAGTGATCGAGGCAACCGTAGATCGCCGCAACCTCTGGGCTGCCCAGACACCGCAGGCTTTCGACTTCGCGACGATCCACGACATTCACGCCCGTGCTGCTGCCGAGCAGCGTTTCGACTTCACGGACGACGCCTCGCTTGCCGAATGGTCCGGCGTGCCCGTCGCCATCGTCGAGGGCGAACGCGCCAATATCAAGCTCACCACAGCGGAGGACATCATGGAAGCCAACCGTCGCCTTACGGCCGAACAATATATGGCGCTGGCCGATATCCGGGTGGGTCAGGGCTTCGACGTGCATCAGTTCGGTCCCGGCGATCACGTGACCCTGTGCGGCGTGAAGATCCCCCATAGTCAGGGCCTGGTCGGCCATTCCGATGCCGATGTAGGGCTCCATGCGCTCACCGATGCCATTTTCGGCGCCATCGGCGAGGGGGACATCGGCTATCACTTCCCGCCGAGCGATCCCAAGTGGAAGGGGGCTCCCTCGGTGATCTTCGTGAAGGAGGCCGCCGCCAAGGTCCGCGCCCTGGGGGGTATCATCGCCAATTGCGACGTGACAATGGTTTGCGAGGCCCCGAAGATCAAGCCGCATGTCCCGGCCATGAAGGCGGTGATCGCCGAGGCCCTCGGCATCACGCCGGACCGGGTGGCGGTGAAGGCGACCACCAACGAGCAGATGGGCTTCATCGGCCGCAGCGAGGGCATGGTGGCCTATGCCACGGCCACGATCAGGTTGCCGGTCTGACGGCGGGCGGACGGGGCAAAAACGCGACAGGGAGGAGGCCCACATGTTTGATGCAGACGTCACTCGCGAGGCGCGCGCCGTCTTCGACCTGTGCCTGTCCAGGCGCATGAAGCTTGCCACCGCGGAATCCTGCACCGGCGGCCTCATTGCCGGTGCCCTCACGGAAATCCCTGGTTCGAGCGAGATCCTGGATCGCGGTTTCGTCACCTATTCCAACGAGGCCAAGCAGGAGATGCTGGGGGTTCCGGCTGACATGCTGGCCGCCCATGGCGCAGTGAGCGAACAGGTGGCCCGAGCCATGGCGGAGGGCGCGCTCGAACGGTCCCGCGCTGATATTGCAGTAAGCGTCACCGGCATTGCTGGCCCCGGCGGCGGAAGCGACGCAAAGCCCGTCGGCCTCGTGCATCTTGCCTGCGCCTGCAGGGGGCAGGAAACCATCCACCGCCGCATGCTCTTCGGCGACCAGGGCCGCCATCGCATCCGCATCCTCAGCCTGCGCACGGCGCTGGTGCTGATCGGCCGTCAGCTCAGCCAGGCAAGCCTCACCGCCTGAAGACGCAAACGTGCGGGGCGGCTTTCCAATTCGCAGCGAATGGCCTAGGGCAGACCGAAAGGCGCCTGAGCGGCGCACACCGGCGGCCGATCTCCAGCAGCCCTGCCCTTACCGGGCGACGCTCCCGGGTCTGGACTTGAGCCGAACCTTGCCGCCTGCAACTCAGACCTTCGCTTCCACCGTCAGTGGCTTCAGCCGGTTTCCGTAGATCTGTTCCGCCCGCGACCGGAAAGCCTGGGCTATGCGCTGGAACGCCTTGTCGAACATCATCGACATGACCATCTGCAGCGTGGTCGAGCGCATCTGGTAGGAGATCCGGAAATCGATCCGCGATGAAGTCTCGTTCAGCGCCACGAAGGTCCAGTCCGCCTGCAGCTTCTTGACCGGCCCGGTATTTGAGATCGATCGGATATGCCCGCGATGCGGATCGATGGTGACTTCGCTGAGAAAGGTCTCGTTGAGATGCAGCTTCTCGTAGCCCACTAGCAGCGAGGCCTGCACCAGCTCCCGGCCATCGTCCAGCACGTCATGGCTGTGGATGATGGCCTTCTCGCACAGCGGCACGAATTCCGGATAGGAGGCAATGTCGGCCGCGAGCGCGAACATTTTGTCCGCGCTGTACGGCATCCTGTAGCTCGTTGCGAATTCAGGCATGGATCAGCCTTGCGCCCGTCAGCTCTTGCCTGCCAATTTTGCGTCGCGCGCCTTGCGCAGTCGGGCGAAATCCTCGCCCGCGTGATGCGATGACCGGGTGAGCGGGCTCGACGACACCATCAGGAAACCCTTGGCATAGGCAACCGTCTCGTAGGCCTTGAACTCCTCGGGCGTCACGAAGCGGTCGACGGCGATATGCTTGCGCGTCGGCTGGAGATACTGGCCAATGGTGATGAAGTCGACATTGGCCGCGCGCATGTCGTCCATGACCTGCAGCACCTCGTCCCGGGTCTCGCCCAGGCCCACCATGATTCCCGACTTGGTGAACATGGACGGGTCGAGTTCCTTCACCCGCTGCAGGAGGCGCAGGGAGTGGAAATAGCGGGCGCCTGGCCGAACCTTGAGATATCGGCCCGGCACGGTTTCGAGATTGTGGTTGAACACATCGGGGCGCGCCTCGACCACCACCTCCAGCGCGCCGTCCTTGCGCAGGAAGTCGGGGGTGAGGATTTCGATCGTGGTTTTCGGGTTCATGGCTCGCACCGCCCGCACCACATCGGCGAAATGTTGTGCGCCGCCATCGGCGAGGTCGTCGCGGTCGACCGAGGTGATCACCACATGCTCGAGTCCCAGCTTGGCCACCGCATCGGCCACATGCTCGGGCTCCTGCGGATCAAGCGGCAGCGGCAGGCCGGTGCGCACATTGCAGAAGGCGCAGGCCCGCGTGCAGATTTCGCCCATGATCATGAAGGTCGCATGCTTCTTCGACCAGCACTCGCCGATATTTGGGCAGCCGGCCTCCTCGCACACCGTCACCAGCTTGTTGGCCCGGACGATATTGCGGGTCTCCTGGTAGACCGGCGAGCCCGGTGCCTTGACCCTGATCCAATCCGGTTTGCGCAGGATGGGCGTGTCCGGCCTGTGGGCCTTCTCGGGGTGGCGGACGCTCGCGCGTTCGAGCGTGTTGACGAGTGTGACCATGGCGAAGGTCTAGATCCTTTATTTGCGGAAGACCAGCCCCAAAAGGAACAGGAGGACGATGGCGCCGACCGTGGCGACGATGAGCGAGCCAAGCCAGCCGGGCTCGACCTGAAGCCCAAGCGTCTGGGCGAGCGCGCCGCCGATCAAGGCGCCGATCACGCCGACGAGGAAATTGGTGAAGAGGCCATGCCTGCGGTTCATGGCCCTTTCGGCGATCCAACCCGCAATGATGCCGATGACGATCCAGCCAATCCAGCCCACGCCTTCCATTCAACGCTCCATTAAGGATCGGGGCACCCGTCCGGTGCCCCAAGCGTGCTCACATGTGGATGACGCGGCCATAAGCGTCAAGCACCGACTCATGCATCATTTCCGACAGGGTCGGATGCGGGAACACCGTATGCATGAGCTCGGCCTCGGTGGTCTCGAGATTCATGGCGATCACAAAGCCCTGGATAAGTTCTGTGACCTCGGCGCCGACCATGTGCGCGCCGAGCAGCTGGCCGGTGGCCTTGTCGAAGATGGTCTTGACCAGGCCCTCGGGCTCGCCCAGTGCAATCGCCTTGCCATTGCCGATGAAGGGGAAACGGCCAACCCGGATGTCATAGCCCGCTTCCTTGGCCTTGGCTTCGGTGAGCCCAACCGAGGCGACCTGGGGATGGCAATAGGTGCAGCCGGGGATCTTGAGCTTGTCGAGCGGATGCACGTCGAGGCCGGCGATCTTCTCGATGCAGATGACGCCCTCGTGCTCGGCCTTGTGTGCCAGCATCGGCGGGCCGGCAACATCGCCGATGGCATAGACGCCCGGCTCGTCGGTGCGGCCGAAGCCATCGGTGACGATGACGCCGCGCTCTGTTTTGACGCGCGTGGTCTCGAGTCCTACATCCTCGATGTTGCCGACGACGCCCACCGCCGAGATGACGCGATCGACCGTGATTTTTTGCGTCGACTTGCCGTCATCGATCACCGCGGTGACGCTGTCGCTGGCTTTCTTGAGGCTGGCGACCTTCGCGCCGGTGATGATCTTGATGCCCTGCTTCTCGAGGCGCTTGCGGGCTATTCCGGCGATCTCGGCATCCTCCACCGGCAGGATCTGCGGCATGACCTCGACGACGGTCACCTTCGCGCCCATGGTGTTGTAGAACGACGCAAACTCGATGCCGATTGCGCCCGACCCGACCACCAGCAGCGAGCCCGGGATCTTTTCCGGTACCATGGCTTCGAAATAGGTCCAGACGAGCCTTTTGTCGGGCTCGAGACCCGGCAGGGTGCGCGGCCTGGCGCCGGTTGCCACGATCACGTGCTTGGCCTGATAGGTACCGGCATTGCGTCCATCCTTGGTGACCACCACCGTACCCGCACCCTTGAGACGGCCGCGGCCGTCGATCACCGTAACCTTGTTCTTCTTGAGCAGATGGGCAACGCCCTTGTTGAGCTGCCCCGAGACGTTGCGCGAGCGCTTGACCACCGCCGCCGCGTCGAAGCCGACATTGCTGGCGGTGAGGCCATAGTCCCCTGCATGCTGCATGTAGTGATAGATCTCCGCCGAGCGCAGCAGGGCCTTGGTGGGGATGCAGCCCCAGTTGAGGCAGATGCCGCCGAGATGCTTCTCCTCGACGACGGCTGTCCTGAAGCCCAGCTGTGCCGAACGGATGGCGGTCACGTAGCCGCCGGGTCCGCTGCCGATGATGATGACATCAAACGAAGTATCTGACACGTATAACTCCTCACACCAGCATCATGGCCGGGTCTTCAAGCAGGTTCTTGATCACTTGCAGGAATTCCGCCCCGAGCGCCCCATCGACCGCGCGATGGTCGGTTGACAGCGTGAGCGTCATCACCGAGCGCACCCTGATCTCGTCGCCCTCGACCACCGGGCGTTTCTCGCCGGCACCCACCGCCAGGATCGTGGCATGGGGCGGATTGATCACGGCAGCGAAATCCTTGATGCCATACATGCCGAGGTTGGACACGGCGGTGGTGCCGCCCTGATATTCCTCGGGCTTGAGCTTGCGGTTGCGGGCGCGCGCGGCAAAGTCCTTCATCTCGTTGGAGATGGTGGCAAGCCCCTTGCTCTCGACATTGCGCACCACCGGCGTGATCAGACCGCCGGGAATGGCCACCGCCACGCCGACATCGGAGCGGGAATGCTTGAGCATGCCCTCCTCGGTCCAGGTGACATTGGCATCCGGCACCATCTGCAACGCCATGCCCAAGGCCTTGATGACGATGTCGTTGACCGAGACCTTGTAGGCGGGCTTGCCATCCTCGCCCTTGGGCGCACGGTCGTTGATCCGCGCGCGGAACTTCAGCAGTTCGTCGATCATCACGTCGACGGTCAGGTAGAAATGCGGAATGGTTTGCTTGGCAAGCGTAAGCCGCTTGGCGATGACCTTGCGCATGCCGTCATGCGGTACGACCTCATAGGAGCCTTCCGCAAACAGCCTGCGGATTTCGGTATCGCTCATGGTTGGAACCGCTGATGGCGCCGCAGCGGCGGCTGCCGGAGCACCTGCCTGCGCAGTATCGGCAGTCTTTGCCGCCGCCTTTGGCGCAATGCCTTCACTCAGGGCGCGATCGATATCCGCCTTCACGATGCGGCCATGGGGACCGGAACCGGTCAGCTGCTCGAGCGCAATGCCAGCCTCGCTGGCCAGGCGACGGGCAAGCGGCGAGGCGAAGATGCGCTCTTTCCCCGTACCCGAGGACGCTTCTTGTGGTGCCCCCGCGCTGGTTGGCTCTGCCGTCGGCTTGGGTGCTGTCGCCTCTTCCCGGGCCGCGTGCCTGGCGGTGCTAACGGCCGGCGCTTGTGGCTTTGCGGGAGGCGATGCCTCTGCAGCGGTCGGCGCCGCCGCCCCAGGCGCGGAAGCATCAGCGCCTGCGGCTGGTACCTTCACATCATCCAGGCTCTCGCCCTCTCTGATCAGGATGGCGATCTGGGCATTGACCTTTACGCCTTCGGTGCCGGCGGGGACGAGGATCCTTGCCACCGTCCCCTCGTCGACCGCCTCGACTTCCATGGTCGCCTTGTCGGTCTCGATCTCGGCGATCACGTCGCCCGAGGCGACCTTGTCGCCCTCTTTCACCAGCCATTTGGCCAGCTTCCCCTCTTCCATGGTGGGAGAAAGCGCCGGCATGAGAATGGGAGTTGGCATGGACAGCGTCCTCAAGCGATAGGAACGATCAGCGGTACAGGACCTTGTGCACGGCCTCGATCACGTCATCGACCGACGGCAGGGCAAGCTTCTCTAGATTGGCCGCATATGGCATGGGCACATCCTTGCCATTGACCCGGGCGACCGGCGCGTCCAGCCAGTCGAAGGCCTCGTCCATCAGCCGCGCCGCGATCTCCGAGCCGACCGAACAGACTGGCCAGCCTTCCTCGACCGTCACGCAACGGTTGGTCTTCTTCACGCTGCGCACCACCGTCTCCATGTCGAGCGGCCTGATTGAGCGCAGGTCGATGACCTCCGCCTCGATCCCCTCGCCGCTCAGCGCTTCCGCGGCGGCCAGCGCATAATGCATGCCCATGGAATAGGAGACGATGGTCACATGCTCGCCGCGCCGGGCAACGCGCGCCTTGCCGATCGGCACGATCCAGTCATCGACCTTCGGCACGTCGAAGGAACGGCCATAGAGGATCTCGTTCTCGAGGAAGATGACCGGGTTCGGATCGCGGATGGCCGCCTTCAGCAGGCCCTTGGCATCGGCTGCCGTATAGGGGGCGACCACCTTGAGGCCGGGAATGTGGGCGTACCACGAGGTGAAATCCTGGCTGTGCTGGGCGGCAACCCTGGCCGCCGCGCCGTTCGGACCGCGGAACACCATGGGCGCGCCCATCTGGCCGCCGGACATGTATAGCGTTTTGGCTGCCGAGTTGATGATCTGGTCGATCGCCTGCATGGCGAAGTTGAAGGTCATGAACTCGACGATCGGCTTGAGTCCGCCGAAGGCCGCGCCCACCGCCAGACCGGTGAAGCCGTGCTCGGTGATCGGCGTGTCGATCACCCGGCGCGGACCGAATTCCTCGAGCAGCCCCTGGGTGACCTTGTAGGCGCCCTGATACTCGGCGACTTCTTCGCCCATGATGAACACGCGCTCGTCGGCGCGCATCTCTTCGGCCATGGCATCGCGCAGGGCTTCGCGCACCGTCATGGAGACGATCTCGGCTCCGGCTGGGAATTCGTCATCCGGCAGATCGGCACCGTCGCCGCGATGGCTGCCGGTAGCCGGCGGTGCGGAACTGGCAGCAGCAGGCTTCGCAGGAGGCTCGGCCGGCGCCGCTTCAGCCTTGGCTGGCTCCGGCGCAGGCGCAGCCTTGGGCTCGGCGCTCTTCGGCGCGGCCGCAACCTCCTTGGCATCCTCGCCCTCGCCGGCCAGCATGGCGATCGGCGTATTGACCTTGACCCCTTCGGTGCCGGCGGCAACGAGGATCGCGGCGACCGTTCCTTCGTCCACCGCCTCGACTTCCATGGTCGCTTTGTCGGTTTCGATTTCGGCAATGACGTCGCCGGGCGCGACCTTGTCGCCTTCCTTGACGTGCCACTTGGCGAGCGTTCCCTCCTCCATGGTGGGAGACAGGGCAGGCATCAGAACAGGAATGGGCATTTGAATTATCCTGCCAGCTAGCAAGCAAAAAACGGAAGCAACGGGTGATGGGTCGGGCGGCCGTCAGGCGCTCTCCACATAGACATCGGTCCACAGTTCCTGGGCATCCGGCTCGGGATCGGCCTGGGCGAATTCCGCGGCCTCCGTGACCGCCTCCCTCACCTGCCGGTCAATTTCCTTGAGCTCGTCCTCTGTGGCGAGTTCGGCATCGAGCAGCCGCTTGCGCACCTGCTCGATCGGGTCATGTTCCTGGCGCATCTTCTGCACCTCGTCGCGCGTCCGGTACTTCGCCGGATCCGACATGGAATGACCACGGTAGCGATAGGTACGCATTTCGAGGATGATCGGCCCCTCGCCTGATCGGCAATGGGCAATGGCGAAATCGCCGGCCGCCTTCACGGCGCGAACATCCATGCCATCCACTCGGTAGCCCGGGATCCCGAAGGCCAGTCCGCGATGGCACAGCTCCTCAGGATGGGCGGCCGCCCGGTTGATGGAGGTGCCCATGGCATATTGGTTGTTTTCGATGATGTAGACCACCGGCAGCTTCCACAGGGAGGCCATGTTGAAGCTTTCATAGACCTGCCCCTGATTGGCCGCGCCCTCGCCGAAATAGGTAAGCGTGACCCCATCGGTGCCCTTGTACTTGTTGGAGAAGGCCAGACCGGTGCCGATCGGTACCTGGGCGCCGACAATGCCATGGCCGCCAAAGAAGGCCTTCTCGCGGCTGAACATGTGCATCGAGCCGCCCTTGCCCTTGGAATAGCCGCTGCGTCGGCCGGTGAGCTCGGCCATGACGCCCTTCGGGTCCATGCCGGTAGCGAGCATGTGGCCATGGTCGCGATAGGATGTGATCACCTGGTCGCCAGGCTTGAGGGCCATCTGCATGCCGACCACCACCGCTTCCTGCCCGATATAGAGATGGCAGAAGCCGCCGATATAGCCCATGCCATAGAGCTGGCCGGCCTTCTCCTCGAAGCGCCGAATCAGCAGCATGTCACGGAGCGCCTGGATCTCCTCGTCCTTGGAGAAGGTCGCGATGCCGAAAGGAGGCTCGGCTCCCTGCAGCATGTCGATCGCAATGGCCTTTGCCGACTTCCTTGCGGTGCTGTTTTCGGAACTGCGAGACCGTGTCGCCTTCCTGCTCGCCGTGGTGCCCGGGGCTTTCTGACTACGCGCCGCCATCAACCTCTCCTGCGAAAAATCTGGGAGCCAAGGATAGCGTCTCTGCGCGGTCAGCGCTACAGGGATATATTCGTCATTATTCCTGCATAGCGAACTGAAAAATAAAGAAAATTGTCATTTAACCGATATCTGGTTAATCGGCAAATTTCGGCGTTCCGCCACTCCGGTCGATGGGGATGGACCGGTCATTGGCATGTACGAAGCCCAGGACCGCGCGCGCTTCCTCGTCGAGCTTGTCCGGGTCGATGCTCTCCGGCCGTAGCAGGACGACCTGATGCTCGAGTTTGAGGCGCTCGGCCTTGATCTCAGCCAGCCGGTCCTCCAGCTGCCGGATCTCCATATTGAGAGCCGCAACCCGCTCGACGCCGCGGCTGCCATGCAGGCCGTGCCAGATGAAATAGCCGAGCACCCCGGCGGCACCGAACATGAACAGCAGGGCGGATTTGGACTGGAAACGCATCAGGAGGCGACCGGTTCGAACGTTGAGGAAACTTTAAGCAACGGTAAAGCGGTGCCGTTAACAAACAGTCACCGTACCCCCAACGGCAGCTGCGCCGCCATTTTGTCGCGAATCGTATGCTCAGTGCGATCTGCGGGGAGCTGGGCGTGTGGCCACTCGGGCCATTCTGACGAGGGAAATCCATGAACGTGAGCCGCAAGACAATGTTGACGGCGAGCCATGCCGCTCTGCCCCCTGCCCCGTCCTTTGCTTATGTCCGCCATGACCTGCCATCGGCGCTGCATCAGAGTCTGCAGCGCGAGCAGATCCAGATCCATAATGCACTCGCCGACGTAAAGCTGACCCTTGCAGGCACCCTGCCATCGGCCATCAAGGCCGACGCCCTGGGGGAGCTACGTTACAGGCTTTATGATCATATCGATGGTGCCATGGCCTTCCAGTACCACTATCCGTCAACGCGCGGCGTGACCAATGAGGCACTGGGTCGGATGCAGGACAGGCTCATCCTACGGCTCGAATCCCTGCCCGATCTTGCCCATCGGCCGCTCACGGAGGCGGGGATTGCCAACGAGGTGAAGGACCTAAGGGGGCAGATTGCGGATTTCCTCGACGCCGCCCGTCGATTGCCGATGCCTGATGCCCACGGCGCCGATGTGGCAGGTCAGGACGAACTGTTGGTGCGCGATTTCTATTTTGATCCGCCGACCTGGATCGACAGCTGATCCTGCAAGCAATGACCCGATTTTCATGCAGAAAGACGGGCCCTGACAGAGCTGTTTGGCGAAACGCCCGTCGTTGCGGGTGCGCCTACGATCCAGCGGTCACGCAGGCCGACTGCCGTCACCGTCCCGCCTCTGAGCCGCGGCGAAGACGAGGGGTGGGCAGCTTCGCCGAACGAGGTTGACCTATCCCCTTCTGGACATGAAGCGAGCGGGACATGTCTGTCCCGCTCGTTGAAACGGTTACGCGCGATCGGCCGCCCAACCTGTCATTGCCGGACTGGGCGATCCGGTCGCGGCGTCGATCAGCCCTTGAGAACGGCGCGGCCGGCGTAATGGGCGGCCGGACCGAGCTGCTGCTCGATGCGCAGGAGCTGGTTGTACTTGGCGAGCCGGTCGCTGCGGGCAAGCGAGCCGGTCTTGATCTGCCCGCAATTGGTGGCAACGGCAAGGTCGGCGATGGTGTTGTCCTCGGTCTCGCCCGACCGGTGGGACATGACGGCGCGGTATCCGGCCTTGTGGGCAATCTCCACCGCTTCCAGCGTCTCGGTGAGCGTGCCGATCTGGTTGACCTTCACCAGGATGGCGTTCGCCGTCTTGGCTGCGATCCCGTCGCGCAGGCGAGCCGGATTGGTGACGAACAGGTCATCGCCCACCAGCTGCACCTTGTCGCCAATGGCGGCGGTCAGCATCTGCCAGCCGTCCCAGTCGTCTTCAGCCATGCCGTCCTCGATCGAGATGATCGGGAAGCGCGAGACAAGGTCGGCGAGATATTTGGTCATGCCCTCGGCATCGAGCACACGGCCCTCACCGGCGAGATTGTACTTGCCGTCGCTGAAGAACTCGGTCGAGGCACAGTCCAGGGCCAGGAACACATCCTCACCCGGACGATAGCCGGCGATCTCGATGGCCTTGGTCACGAAGCCAAGCGCCTCGTCGGTGGAGGACAGGTTGGGGGCAAAGCCGCCCTCGTCGCCCACATTGGTGTTATTACCGGCCTTCTTCAGTTCCTTGCGCAGGCTGTGGAAGATCTCAGCTCCCATGCGCAGCGCTTCCGCGAAGGACGGAGCCCCCACGGGCATGATCATGAATTCCTGGATGTCGATCGGATTGTCGGCATGGGCGCCGCCATTCAGGATGTTCATCATCGGCACCGGCAGGGTACGGGCCGAGGCGCCGCCCACATAGCGGTAAAGCGGCAGGCCGGCGGACTGGGCGGCTGCATGGGCTACCGCCAGCGACACACCGAGAATGGCATTGGCGCCGAGACGGGACTTGTTGTCCGTGCCGTCGAGCTCGATCATGGTACGGTCGATGTCGATCTGGTCCTCGGCATCGAAGCCGGCCAGGGCCTCGAAGATCTCGCCATTGACCGCCGCCACGGCCTTGGTGACGCCCTTGCCACCATAGCGGCTGTCATCCGCGTCGCGCAGTTCGACGGCCTCGTGCGCGCCCGTCGAGGCACCGGATGGAACGGCGGCCCGGCCGAAAGAGCCGTCCTCGAGGACGACGTCGACTTCAACGGTCGGATTGCCGCGGCTGTCGAGAATTTCGCGCGCGGTGATATCGATGATCGCGGTCATGGTTGCTCCAGCAGATTGGGCTGTCGTGTGACGGTCTCTATACAGTCGGCAGCCTGCTTGGTGAAGGGAAAGCGGCAACAGGCGGTTTGCAGCTCGATCATGCCTGGATCGCTTTCCCGCAGATAATGTGCCGTAGTCACAGGCTGGTGGCGGTGCCTGTGGCCACGCAAGGCTATGGCGCCAGTCTACCTCGCCTCCTGGTCAGTCCCTGATCAGCCCCGGGAGCCCCTGCCCTCTGCCCTGCGCCACCGTGACGCGGCGCAGGCTACGGCTCACGAACCAGCCGGACGGCGCACTCCTCAGGGATCAGCTCTGTTCGGCATCCCGAGCGGCCTGTTCGGCGTCGCGCTTCTTCTCGATCATCCGCCCGGCCCAGATGGAGACTTCATAGAGGCCAATCAGCGGCAGTGCGAGGCCGATCTGGCTGAAAGGATCCGGTGGGGTGAGCACGGCGGCAATGGCGAAGCCGGCAACGATCGCCCAGCGGCGCTTCTTGCGCAAGGATTCGGTTGAAAGCAGCCCGACCTTGATCAGCAGCGTGAGCAGAATCGGCAGCTGGAAACACAGGCCGAAGGCGAAGGTCAGCGTCATGATCAGGTCGAGATATTCGCTGACCTTGGGCAGAAGCTCGATGATCGCGCCGCTGGCCCCGTCCGTTTGCTGGAAGCTGGCAAAGAAGGCCAGCGCCATCGGCAGGATGAAGAAATAGACAAGCCCGGCGCCGGCGAGAAACAGGAATGGCGTGGCGACGAGGAACGGCAGGAAGGCCTGGCGCTCGTTGCGGTACAGGCCCGGCGCCACGAACATATAGATCTGGGAGGCGATGATCGGGAAGGCGATGAAGGCCCCGCCCCACAGGGCGATCTTGAGCTGGGTGAAGAAATATTCTTGCGGCGCCGTATAGATCAGCCGCACCTGGGTGGCATCCCCCACCGCCCATTCATAGGGCCAGATCAGAATGTTGAAGATCGTCGTTGCGAAATAGAAGCAGACGATGAAAGCCACCAGCAGGGCAAGCAGGGACTTGATCAGCCGCGAGCGCAGCTCGATCAGGTGATCCATCAGCGGTGCCTGTGTGGCGTCGATGTCTTCCTTGGTCATGGGATGGGGACTGCCTCAAGCATCGTCACGCTTGGCCGCAGGCGCGCCGGCATCTCCGGAAGCCGTGCTTCCTTTCGGGGCCTGGGTGCGCATTTCGGCAACACTGGTATCGGCGGAAGCCCCCACGGGGGCTGCTTCGGCAACCGTTGTTGCGGCGCCGTTGAGTGCGGCAGCCGGCATCGGAGCCGGTTGGGGATCATGAGCGACGGAAACCCGGGCGATGGTGGTGACCGTTTCCTCGCCCGACCGCGTGGCAAGAGCGGCGGCTGGCGTGGCCTCTCCTCCTCCGGCCGGAATGTCACCCGCATCCACCTCAGTCGCCCTGCTGGCGTCCTCCGTCACGGCGGGCGCAGGCTCGGTTGGGGCTACGGCCTTCTGGGTGGTTACGGTCTTCTTGTCGGTTTCCTCAAGCGCAGAGGAGATGGTGCGGGCGATTACGCCGGTGGGCGAGGTCAGGCTGCGGACCTCCTCGATGCTCTTGCGTACGTCCTCGAAACCGGCCTGGTCCATCTGCCGCTGGAAATCGCCGGCCATCATGCGCAGCTTGCGCACGAACCGGCCCAGGCTGCGCAGCATGTCGGGCAGATCCTTTGGGCCGATGACCACGATCGCGACGATCGCGATGACCATGAGTTCAATTGCGCTGATATCAAACATGTCGCTACATACCCTGACCCGCGCCGTTCGGCCAGCGCCGTCGCATCACCTCACTATCACGAAACGCCCTGCCACTCGCAACCGGCGAGATCGGGATTTCCGGCGCTCTTTCGGAAGGCGGAGCGCGGTCGGCCGGGGAGCTTGTCGGAGATGAGGTCACTCTGTCTCTGGGAAGACGAGCACATGCTGCGGGCTTGCTGCAATGCGCACCTTGTCGCCCTCGAGCACGGCCTCGTGAGCGGGGATCTTGGCTGTCAGCGTCAGGGGAAGGCCCTCGAGCCGGAGCCGCACGAGATCCACATCGCCGAAGAAACGGCGCTCTATGACCGATGCTTCCGCCCCCTGCTGGTCAAGTTTCAGTCCCTGCGGCCGGATCATGATCCGCACCCGGGTGCCATCGGCCATGTTCGCGGGAAAGGTACCAACTGGCGTTGCCACCACACCCCGCCGGACGATGCCCTCAAGCTCGTTGAAATCGTGGAAGAAGCGCGCAACCTTGGCATCTGCCGGCTGCCGGTAGAAGGCTTCCGGCCGGTCGAACTGGATGAGGCGGCCTTCCCGCAGCAGGGCGATCCGGTCGGCAACGCGCATCGCTTCCATCGGGTCATGAGTGACCAACACGGCGCTGGCGCCGGTGGTTCTGAGGAGCTGCACCGTTTCCTCGCGCACTGAATCCCTGAGTCGCTGATCGAGCCCGGAAAATGGCTCGTCCATAAGCAGCACCGCGGGGCTCGGCGCAATCGCGCGCGCAAGCGCCACGCGCTGCTGTTCGCCGCCGGATACCCCATGGGGATAGCGGTCGGCATAGCGCTCCATGCCGACACGGCCCAGTGCCTCAAGAGCCCGGTTACGGCTTTCTGCCTTGCCGAGCTTCTTGAGCCCGTAGGCGACATTCTCGAGAATCGTCATGTGCGGAAACAGGGCATAGTCCTGGAACATCAGGCCGATGCCGCGCTGTTCCGGGGGGACCATCAGGCCGTCATCGGTGAGCACCTTCCCGGAGAGGATGACCCGTCCCGCCTGCGGTCGTTCAAGGCCGGCAGCGACTCGCAGCAGCGTGGTCTTGCCGCAGCCCGATGGGCCCAGCAGGCAGACGATCTCGCCAGCATTGATGGTGAGGCTTACGTCCCTCACGGCAGCGAGAGCACCGAATTGGTGGGTGATGTGCTCGAGCACCAGCATCGCCACGGGCGAACGGCTCCGTTCGACCGACGTCAGGTGGGGCTGAAGCCTGACCGGGGCGCTCGTTTCTGCAAGTTCCTGCACACTCATCGCCAGACTGTACCAACTAATGCTGAAGGATGCCGGGATTTTCCGGATCGTGGGACAGGGACTGCCGCTGCATCGACACGGCTCTCATGAGGCGATGTCCGTCAGGCCTCGTCACCGTCGGGTAGGTCGATCTCGAGGGGCGGCTCGAAATCATCCTCCAGCGGATCTTCCTCGAGGTCGCGATTGTTCTCGCCCGGGACCGGTACGGAGAAATCGGCCGGCAGGTTGCCATCGAGCAGTCCGGCTGCCCGCAGTTCCGCAGCACCCGGAAGATCGCCGAGGCTTTCGAGCCCGAAATGCAGAAGGAAGGCTTCCGTTGTGCCATAGGTCACCGGCCGTCCGGGCGTACGGCGACGCCCGCGCATCTTGATCCAACCGATCTCCATGAGCGTATCGAGGGTGCCCTTCGACAGCGAGACGCCACGGATCTCCTCGATCTCCGCCCGGGTGACCGGCTGATGATAGGCGATGATGCCAAGGGTTTCCATGGCTGCGCGGGACAGTTTACGGCGCTCGATGACTTCACCGCGCAGGAGCGGCGCAAGGTCGGGGGCCGTCCGGAAGGTCCACTTGCCCGCGACGGCCACCAGATTGACGCCGCGCTGCGCATAGAGTCGCTGGAGATCGGAGAGCAGCCCGGCGAGATCGGTGCCTTCCGGCAGCTGTGCCAGCAGCTGTTCGGCGGATACCGGCTCGGCGCTTGTGAAGATGAGTGCCTCGATGATGCGCAACTGCTGGACGCGGCTTGCTCCGATGCCCGCTTTGTCTTCCACGATCTCGCCGTAGCCTGTCATTCTACACTCGTCTTGTACGCCGTCGCGCGATTACCCACCCGGCAATCGGGACACGTCAGTTGTCCTGCGCTACCGGTCGCCTCCGGCCACTGGCTTTCATGAAGATCGGCGCGAAATGTCCGTCTTGCCGGATCTCGATCAGGCCGTCGCGGGCCATTTCTAGCGTGGCGCTGAGGCTTGACGCCAGGACCGTCCGTTCCTGGCCCGGCCGGGCAAGATAACGCAACAGCAGCCCATCGAGCCTTGACCATTCCCCAAGCTCGCCCACCAGGCTCTCGAGCAGATCCCGCGCTTCCTTGAGCGGCAGCACCGGCATGCGCCGCACCGTATAGGTGGTCTGGACAAGCGAACGCTGCCGGCGCTCGGCATAGGCGCGCAGCAGGTCGAACAGGCTGTCATCATGTACGATGCGCCGCTCCCCGCCCCTGTCCTCGCTCGCACCGCGCGGGAAGACATCATGCCCGAGCTGCGGCCTTGCGAACAGCCTCTCGGTGGCATCGCGCATCGCCTGCAGTCGTTGCAGCCGGAAGGCCAGACGGGCGGCCAGCTCCTCGGCCGGCGGCTCCTCTTCGGGCTCCGGATCGGGGATGAGCAGCCGCGACTTGAGATAGGCGAGCCATGCCGCCATCACCAGATAGTCGGCCGCGATCTCAAGCCGCATGCGGGTCGCGCTGTTGATGAAGTCGAGATACTGTTCGACCAGACCGAGGATCGAGATCTTGGCGAGATCGACCTTCTGTCGTCGGGCGAGATTGAGCAGTAGATCAAGCGGGCCTTCGAACCCGTCGACATCAACGATGAGTGCCTCGTTAGCGGTGTCGGAATGTCCCGTCGGGCGCTCCGGCCCGAAATCTCCAGTGGCACGCTCTTTCGTGGCCGTGCGTTCGCTCCCTCCGCCAGCCCAGGCCTGGCCATCGTCAACCGGCAGGATTTCCCGCATTCTCTGGTCGAGCTCTTCCACGGGGGCAGATTAAACTGATTCGGGCATGACTTCCCGGAGCAGAGCCAGGGCCTTATCGCGATCGAAGGGCTCGGGTTTTCTAAGTCTGGCAAGGGCCGCCTCCGCCCGCCGCAGCGCGTCCCCCGCAAGGCGCGGAGCCGCGGCGGCTACCGCCTGCATCTCCGACATGTCGCCGTTGCAGTGGAGCCCCACATCGCAGCCGGCGGCGATGCTGGCCCGCATCCTGTCCCCGAAGTGGCCATCGAGGGCCTTCATGCTGAGGTCGTCGGTCATGAGCAGGCCGTCGAAGCCGATTTCATGACGGATGAGATCGATCATCTTGGAGGAAGTCGTGGCCGGAGCGCTGCCGTCGATGGCGGAATAGACCACATGTGCGGTCATTGCCATTGGCATGTCGGCAAGGGCGGCGAAGGGCCGGAAATCCGCAGCCTCGAGGTCGGCACGCGGACAATCGACCACCGGCAGGGCGAGATGGCTGTCCGCCTGCGCGCGTCCATGGCCCGGAATGTGCTTGATGACCGGCAGCACGCCTCCCGCCATAAGCGCTTCCGCGGCAACCCGGCCGAGATCGGCGACGATGTTGGGTTCAGGCCCATAGGCCCGGTCGCCGATCACGTCATGGGCGCCGGGTACGGGAATGTCGAGCACCGGCAGACAGTCTACATTGATGCCGAGGCTGACAAGGTCGTCGGCGATGAGGCGGGTGACCGCATGGAGCGCCCTTCGTGCGCGCGCCTGATCCTGCTCATAGAGATGGCCGAAACGGCGGCCCGCCGGATAACGGAGCCAGTGCGGGGGCCCAAGACGCTGCACCCTACCCCCTTCCTGGTCGATCAGGATCGGAGCGTCGGACCGGCCGACGCAGTCCCTGAGTGATGCGGTAAGCGCTCGGATCTGCTCTGGGCTGTCACAGTTTCGCCGGAACAGGATGAAGCCCCACGGCTGGACGTCGCGGAAGAAGCTGATTTCATCAGCCGTCAGCGTAAGGCCCGAGCAGCCGAGGATCAGAGCGGAAGCGGACATGGATGGCGGGCTTTCATGAATTGGTCGGAGGGTCCTGCGCCAACGGGCACGCGCAGGTTTATTGCCGCCGCACGAGACAGTCGCTGACGCCCGAGGCAATCAGCGAATTGCAGAGCTGCGCAGCGGAATCCTGCGAGGCCACGGGGCCGATCCGCAGGCGGTAGAACTTGCCGCGGGCGCCCAGATCTGCCTCCTGAATGTAGGGAGAGAGATTGTTGAGCAACCGGGGAAAATTCTGCTTCAGGCGCGCGAACTCGTTATTGGCATCCTGCGGGGTACGGAAGGAGGCAAGCTGGATCAGGTATTGGCCGTTCTGGACCGCAGTCGCTGTGGCATCTGCCGCGATGGCCACCTGCTGTGCCCGCGTCTGACCACCGCGCGCTGAAGCGGGCACGGCGGGCTTGCTGCGCGGCACAGGCGCGCCCGCACGGGTCACCGGAGCGGCAGCAGCCGGCGTGAGCGCCGCCGGCTGTGCATTGCTCGCCATGATCTGGCCAGGGATCGGTACGGCGTCACCGCCGGATGCGGGCTCGCCCTCGGCCGAGGCGGCATTGATTGTCGCCTCCGCCGGCAGGGATGACTGATCGCCCGGCGGCGGTACCGCCGGCGGCAGCGCCGGCGTCGTGTCGCTGTCCTCGCCCAAGCCGGGCGTTAGCGGTTCTTCCTGCCGCGGGATCAGCCGCTCCTCGCCTGTGGTCTGGCCGTCGCCGAGGATTCGGTCGTAGATCAGCTTGCTCTGGCGGGGCACGACCGGCTGGTTGGCCGCCTCGTCGGGCTGGGTCTTCGCAGGCTCGGTCGGAGCCGCGATGACAGGGGGCGTATCGGAGATCGCGAGCGTATTCGAGGAGCCGCTGAACAGGTACCAGAGGCCGCCAGCAATCAGCAGCAGGGCGATCACTGCGCCACCGATATAGAACGGCATCCTCCCCGAAAGGGCGGACGGCGGATTGGCCTGCTGCTCGTAGTCGCGATAGGCCTCCTGATACTCGCTCGCGCTCGGCCGGTAGGCCCTTGGCCGGATCTCCTCCAGCTCCTCTTCCTCTTCGACCGCATCAAGCTCGCGGGAATGCGCGCCGCGATAACCGTCATCGAACACCGGGCCGCGCGGGCCGAGCGAGGGCTCCTCGCGCCCTGGCGCGACATCGGGCTCATCATCCTCATCCAGCTGCTCGTCCTGCTGGAGGAGACGCGCCGCGGGGCCGCGGCTCGGGATCGGCCAGTCGACCGGTGCACCCGGCGCTGGACGCCGCGGCTGGGGCCCTGCGGGCTGACGCTTGCTGCGCTCGACGGCTTCGTCGAATGACTTCGTCGCGGTGCGAGCGGGCGCCTCCGCCGTAGTGACGACCGCAGCCGCACCAGCGCCGCGGGCAGCGACCGCAGCGGCGGCAACGGCTGGAACCTCGCCGCCCTGCGGCCCTACATCGGCAAGAGAGACATCGCCGGGCTCACCGGCGCTGGCTGTCTCGATGGCCGGGGCCAGCGCCTCGTCGGACTTGGCCTGGGGTCGGTAACGGGTGAAGTCGGACCGCCCGATCCGCACCTGACTGGTGCCGGTATCCTTGACCACATCCACCTGGAGGGCCGGTTCATTGGCATCCTTTGGCACTGCTGGCCGCACGGGCCTCGCTGCACCAAGCTCCGGCTCCCGGCGGGTCGGGGCGGGACGCATGGTAGCCGGACGAGCGTCGCCCTCGCGCACATCGGAATCGACCGGCTCGGAACGGGGGCTAGCCGCGGGGCGTACGCCGAGCGGAGACCGCATGTCCGGACGCAGGCGGGGCTGTTCGGCTGGGGCCTGGGCGGTATTGGGGCGGTCGATCGGGGCAACGCCCCGCTGGGCAGGTGCAGCGCGCGTTACGGGCGGCTGCAGCGGCCCGCTCGCGCCAGGTTCGACCTGCGCCGTGCGGACCGGACGGGGCGCAATGGGCTGCGCTCCCGTTGGTTGGGCCGCAGCTCCGGCTTGCGGCTGTGCCGGGCGCGGTTGTATGGGCGGACGCGGCTGGCCGGCGGCAGCTGCAGCAGGACGCACCGGTCCTGGGGGCAGCGTAGGCTCTACCCGAGCGGCAGGACCGGCGGGGGGCTGAGCGGGCCGGGGCGCCTCGACGGGACGGGCGAGCGGGGGCTCGCGGCGAAGCGCCGGACCGATCGTGGGCATGCGCGGCGCGGTTCCGCCTGCTGCTGGACGCCCAGCCGCGGGCATGTTCGCTGCGGGATCACCACCGGCGGCCGGCGCCCGCACTGGAACGGGTCGCGGAGCCTGCGGCGGTTGAGGAACCTGCGGCGCAACCGCGGCATCCCCCGGCCTGCGGTCGAACACCGGCGGCCGCGGTTCGAACCGTCGCAGAGGCGGCGCCGCTCGCTGGTCACCCTGTGCCGATTGCGGAGCATCCGGGCGTGCAGGAGGTGCGCCAAACGCACTGCCGAGCTTGGGCAGCCCGCGCTGATCGGCCGGCGCGCGGGCACCATCTGCATTCAGACCGAGACGGTCACGCCAACTCTGGCGGTCTCGGCGCTCGGCATCATTGGTCTTCTCGTTGTCATCCATCAGGACGTCCGCCGTCACATCTCCACTACCGGCTTAACACCGATAATGCCCAAACCGTTCTGCAAAACATAGCGAATAGCGCGCAGCAAAGCGAGCCGCGCATAAGTGGCCGCGGCATTTTCGCGGATAATGAACCGCAAATTGGGCGAGTCTTTGCCCCGATTCCACAGAGTATGGAAATCGCCTGCCAGATCATAGAGATAGTGGGCGATTCGATGGGGTTCGTGGCTGGCCACAGCCCCTTGCACGACCCGCGGATATTCCGCAAGCCGCTTGATAACCGAAAGCTCTGCCTCCTCCGTCAGCGCGCTGACTTCGACGCCGGCGTCCAGCCTGTCCATCAGATCACTGCCGAGTTCGGCCTCCGCATTGCGGAACACGGAGCAGATCCGGGCGTGCGCATATTGAACATAGAACACAGGATTGTCGCGCGACTGTTCGGTGACCTTCTGGAAGTCGAAGTCGAGCGGGGCGTCGTTCTTGCGGTAGAGCATCATGAAGCGCACCACATCCGGGCCGACCTCGTCCACGACGTCGCGCAGGGTGACGAACTCCCCTGCCCGCTTGGACATGCGCACCGGCTCACCGCCGCGGAACAGTTTCACCAGCTGGCACAGTCGGACGACAACCCGGGCCTGATCGCCGGAAATGGCCCGGCCCACCGCCTCGAGTCGCTTCACGTAGCCGCCATGGTCTGCGCCAAGCACATAGACCATTTCCTTGAAGCCGCGCTGGAACTTCGAGCGGAAATAGGCGACGTCGGCGGCGAAATAGGTATAGCTTCCGTCCGACTTCTGCAGCGGCCGGTCAATGTCGTCGCCAAAGTGGGACGCCCGGAACAGGAGCTGCTCGCGGTCTTCCCAGTCCTCCGGCAGCTGCCCCTTTGGCGGCGGCAGTCGCCCTTCATAGACGAGGTCGCGGGCGCGCAGCTCCTCAATCATCCTGGCAATCTCGCCCTGATGCAGGGTAGCTTCCGAGAAGAACACGTCCTGACGGATCGACAGTGCGGCGAGATCCTCGCGGATCATTTTCATCATCGCATCGATGGTGAAGGCCTTGACCTTGGGCAGCATCTCCTCTTCCGGCATGGAGAGGAGCTCGCGGCCAAATTTTTCGACCAGGGCCACGCCAACGGGCTTCAGATAAGAGCCGGGATAAAGCCCCGCCGGGATCTCGCCGATCTCCTCGCCCAGCGCCTCGCGATAGCGCAGGAAGGCGGAGCGGGCGAGCACATCGACCTGCGCGCCGGCATCGTTGATGTAGTATTCCCGCGTCACGTCGTAGCCGGCAGCCGCCAGCAGATTGGCCAACGCGTCGCCGAAGACCGCGCCGCGGCAATGGCCGACATGGAGCGGGCCGGTAGGATTGGCCGAGACATATTCGACATTGACCTTCTCGCCCCTGCCCATGTCGCCCGGGCCGTAGGCCGCGCCCTGTTCGTTGATCGCCTTGACTATCTGTGGCCAGAAGCTCGGCTTGAGACGCAGATTGACGAATCCGGGGCCTGCGACCTCCGCGGTGGCCACCTCCTCGTTGCCCTCGAGCTCCAGCGCGAGGTCGATGGCGATGTCCCGCGGCTTCTTTCCGGCGGGCTTCGACAGGATCATCGCCGCATTGGTCGAGATATCGCCGTGGGAAGGATCGCGCGGCGGTTCAACCACGATGCGATCGAGGCTGAGCTCCTCGGGAAGGCGACCGCGCTCGATAAGGCGAGTGACGGCTGCCTTAACGATGGCTTCGAAATGCGCGAAAATATTCATCGCGGCCCGACTCCTGACAGATGACTAGATTTAACTGCGCGAACTTCCCGAAGCCTTAATCTGCGGCCTCGCTGCATGGGCGGTTAACGGAAAAGCGGGGCGAGGTCAAACAGCCTGCGATGTTCATCCAGCGCAAACCGGTCAGTCATGCCGGCGATGAAATCGCACACCACCCTTGCCTTTCGCTCAGACGACAGCGCGTCATATCCCGCCTGCCACTCCTTCGGCATGAGCTGCGGCTGGCTGAGATAGGCTTCGAACAGGTCGCGGATCACCCTCTGCGCTTTTTCCATGATGCGCATCACCTTTTCGTGCCGGTACATCCGCCGCGACAGGAATTGCTGCAGGACACGGTTGTTCTCGGCAAACTGGGCGGAGAAGGCGACCAGTGGCTGATCGAGCCGGTGGACATCATCGACCGACTGCGGTGAAAACCTTCGCACCCGCCGCCCCGTCTCGCTCACCACATCCTCGACCATGGTGGAGATCACTCGCCGCACCGTTTCATGGATGAGGCGCGAGCGCTCGAGATTGGGATATTGCGAGACGACCTGCGCGAGGATCGCCCCGACCAGCGGCAGGTCGCCCAGATCGATGACGTCGAACAGGCCGGCGCGCAGCCCATCGTCGATATCATGGGCGTTATAGGCGATGTCGTCGGCAATGGCGGCAACCTGCGCTTCGGCGGAGGCAAAGGTATCGAGTGCCAGTGCATTGGCGCCGGCGAAATCAGTGATCGCCACCGGCAGGGTCTTGCCGCGATAGTGGCCGGTGGGATTTCCGTCCCGGTCGATGAGCGGGCCATTGTGCTTGACCAGCCCCTCGAGCGTCTCCCAGGTAAGGTTAAGTCCGTCGAAGGCCGCATAGCGCCGCTCGAGCCGGGTGACGATCCGGAGCGCCTGGGCATTGTGGTCAAAGCCGCCATAGGGCCGCATGCACTCATCCAGCGCTCGCTCGCCGGCATGCCCGAAGGGCGTGTGTCCGAGGTCATGGGCAAGGGCCAGCGCCTCGGTCAGATCCTCGTCGAGCCGGAGCGTCCGGGCGATCGACCGGGCGATCTGGGCCACTTCGATGCTGTGGGTGAGCCGGGTGCGGAAATGGTCGCCTTCGTGATAGACGAAGACCTGCGTCTTGTGCTTGAGCCGGCGGAAGGCGGTTGAATGCAGGATGCGGTCCCGGTCACGCTGGAACGCTGAGCGCGAGCCTGCATCTGGTTCCTCGATGAAGCGTCCGCGGCTTTTCTCGGCGCGCGATGCGAAGCTTGCCAGTTCGTAGATCAGGATGCGCCTCCCCGACGAATTGGGTCGGTCGATTGACCTCGACCTTCCGCCACCCTAGATATCGTTGACGTTGAGAAAAACCAAGCGATCGAACCGAAACATGGCCGCTCAGATTACTTTGACCGAACGCGCTGCAAGCCGCATCAATGAGATCATGGCCGGCGAGGCGCGGGGCAAGGCGCTCCGCATCAGCGTAAGCGGCGGAGGCTGCTCCGGTTTCCAGTACGAGTTCACGCTGGACGATCAGAAGCAGGACGATGACGTCGAGATCGAGCGCGACGGTGCCATCGTGCGGGTTGATTCGATGTCCCTGGCCTACATGCTGGGATCGGAAATCGACTTCGTTGACGACCTGATTGGCGCGTCCTTCAGGATCAACAACCCGCTCGCCAGCGCCTCCTGCGGCTGCGGCACCAGCTTCTCGATCTGAGCCTCAGTTGACCGTCATCTATGTCGATGCCGATGCCTGCCCGGTAAAGGCCGAGATCGAGCGCGTCGCCTCCAGGCATCGCCTTGAGGTTTATCTCGTCAGCAACAGCGGCCTGAGGCCCGGGCCGAATCCGCTCATCCGCAACATCCTCGTGCCGGACGGGCCAGATGTGGCGGATGACTGGATTGCCGAGCGGGCGCAAGGCGGCGATATCGTGATTACCGCCGACATTCCCCTTGCCTCTCGCTGTCTCGAACGCGGTGCCCGGGTACTCAGCCCGAAAGGGCGCCCCTTCACCGCGCAGAATATCGGAAATGCTCTCGCGACCCGCGCCCTCATGCAACATTTGCGCGAACTCGAGCCCGGGAGCCAGACGATCAATGCGGGGTTCACCGCGAAGGATCGCTCGGCTTTCCTCAGTGCCCTTGAAAACGAGATCCGTGCCGCCCAGCGGGGAAGCTAGCACAGCAGCTTCCGAGCTTCCCCGGCAGTTCAGCTCGGCCGGTTCCTGACGACCCACGAGGCGGTGTGCTCGCAGAGCAGCGTCAGCCTCAGCGCTCACGCTGTTCCAGCTGCTCGGCGCGCTGGTTGGTGAGCTCGGCAAGGCATGAGGAATAGAGCAGCGGCCACATGGAGCCGCTCGTCTGGCTGCGTTCTCCGCCTGCCTGGGCCAGGCATTCCTTGTCACGGAAAGTAATCCAGGCCCGCTGCGCCTCGCGGGTCAGCTGCTTCACTTCCCCGTCGATCGACCCCATCAGCGCCTTGTAGGCATTGTTGAGGCGCTTGTCGGCCTTCTTGTAATCGAGGTCGGCGCAGATATTCATGTCCGTCTGGGTTTGTGCCTGATCGCAGGGGACGGATTGGGCCTGAGCCCCATGGGACAGGATCAGGCAGGCGGCAGTAGCAAGCAGGGTAATGCGGCTGATCATGGCACTTACATCCTGAAGACACCGAAGCGGGTTTGCGGAATGGGCGCATTGAGGGTTGCCGAGAAGGCAAGGCCGAGCACGTCGCGGGTTTCGGCCGGCGCGATGATGCCGTCATCCCACAGCCGGGCCGTCGCGTAATAGGGATGGCCCTCCTGCTCGTACTGGGCACGGATCGGGGCCTTGAAGGCCTCCTCCTCCTCTGCCGACCAGGTCTTGCCCTCTGCGTCCAGATTGTCGCGTCTGACCTGCGCGAGGACCGATGCCGCCTGCTCGCCGCCCATCACCGAAATGCGGGCATTGGGCCACATGAAAAGGAACCGCGGCGAATAGGCCCGCCCGCACATGCCGTAATTGCCCGCGCCGAACGAGCCGCCGATGATGACGGTAATCTTCGGAACCTGCGCGCAGGCAACCGCGGTCACCAGCTTGGCGCCATCTTTGGCGATGCCGCCGGTCTCATAGCGCTTGCCGACCATGAAGCCGGAAATGTTCTGCAGGAACAGCAGCGGGATCCGCCGCTGGCAGCAAAGTTCGATGAAATGCGCGCCCTTGAGCGCTGATTCCGAGAACAGGATGCCGTTATTGGCGACAATCCCCACCGGAATGCCCCAGATGCGGGCAAAGCCAGTCACCAGCGTTGTGCCGTACAGCGCCTTGAACTCATCGAACACCGAGCCGTCGACGATGCGGGCGATGACCTCGCGCACGTCATACTGTTGGGCGAGCGTCGGCGGCACCACGCCATTGAGCTCGTTGATGTCATAGGCTGGCGGTTCGGGATCGCTCAGGGAAATGTCCACCGTCTTGCGGCTGTTCAGGTTGGCCACGATCTCGCGCATGATTGCCAGCGCATGGGTGTCGTCCACCGCATAATGATCGGCCACGCCTGACTGGCGGGTATGGACGTCGGCCCCGCCCAGCTCTTCGGCTGATACCACCTCGCCAGTCGCTGCCTTCACCAGCGGCGGGCCGGCCAGGAATATCGTCCCCTGCCGGCGAACGATGATGGTCTCGTCCGACATCGCCGGCACATAGGCGCCGCCGGCCGTGCACGAGCCCATGACGCAGGCGATCTGCGGAATGCCTGCTGCCGACATGTTGGCCTGGTTGTAGAAGATGCGTCCGAAATGGTCGCGGTCGGGGAAGACATCGGTCTGGTTGGGCAGGTTGGCGCCCCCGGAATCGACGAGATAGAGGCACGGTAGCCGGTTCTGCAGGGCGATTTCCTGGGCTCTCAGATGCTTCTTGACCGTCATCGGGTAGTAGGTGCCGCCCTTGATGGTCGCGTCATTGCAAATGATCATGCATTCGCGGCCCGACACGCGGCCGATGCCGGTGATGAGCCCGGCGCCATGAATGTCGCCGCCATAGAGCCCGTGCGCGGCAAGGGGCGACAGTTCGAGGAAGGGCGACCCCGGATCGATCAGTTGCATCACCCGGTCGCGCGGCAGGAGCTTGCCCCGCGCGAGATGTCGTTCCCGCGCCTTTTCGGGGCCGCCGATCGCTGCTTGCGCCCGTTTGCTGGCAAGCTCGTCAATGAGCCTCTCCATGGCCTGCCGGTTGGCGGCGAAGTCCGACGATCCGGTCGCGATGGCCGAGGTGATGACGGGCATGACAGAAACTCCGACGACTAATCCGGAACTGGTGGGCTGGATGATCGGTGTGCCGCAAGACTATAGCGGCAAATGCCAGAAGCACGCACCGGATTTCCGCTCACCATTCCAATGAATTACTCAACCGGATGGAGATGAGTCCACCGCGCTTTTCGGAATGACAGCCCGGTCCTTTATAGCGACCTGCCCGGGATCGGCGCTTGATCGTCGCCCGCGGCTGGGCGTGGGAGAATGTCTGCAGGAAAGCGCAGACGTCCCTCAACCGGCGATCGCTTGCCGCCATTGCATCCGCCATGCCTCTGCCGAGAACGAAATTCGCAGCCGCCCTGGTTGCAGGCACGGAAAAGGGCGGCGCCGAAGCACCGCCCTCCCACAAAATCCGGCTTCTTACTCGACGCCGAGCTTGGCCTTGAGGATGTCGTTGACCACCTGCGGATTGGCCTTGCCACCGCTCTGCTTCATGACCTGTCCGACGAACCAGCCGATGGTCTTGGGCTTGGTCTTGACGGTCTCGACCTGGTCCGGATTGGCGGCGATCACCTGGTCGACGATGGCTTCGAGCGCAGCGGTGTCGGTGACCTGCACGAGACCGCGGGCCTCCACGATGGCCTTTGGCGAGCCGCCCTCCTCTACCATGATGGCCAGCACGTCCTTGGCGATCTTGCCGGAGATGGTGCCATCGCTGATGAGATCGATGAGCTCGCCGAGATTGTCCGCGGAGACGCCGACTTCGTGCACGCCCACATTGCGGGCATTGGCATAGGCAGCAAGGTCGCCGGTCACCCAGTTGACCGCAAGGCGGGCATCGCGACCACGTGCCACCGCCTCGAAGAAGTCGGCCGCGTCGCGGTCGCCGACCAGCACCCCGGCATCATAGGGCTTGAGGCCATAGTCCGAAATGAAGCGGGCCTTCTTCTCGTCGGGCAGTTCGGGCAGAGAGGACTTGATCTCCTCGATCCAGGCCTCGTCGATGACCAGCGGCAGCAGGTCCGGATCGGGGAAGTAACGGTAGTCATGCGCCTCTTCCTTGGAGCGCATGGAGCGGGTCTCGCCCCGCTTCGGGTCGAACAGGCGGGTTTCCTGATCAACCGTGCCGCCATCCTCGAGAATACCGATCTGACGCCGGGCCTCGTATTCGATGGCCTGGCCCATGAAGCGGATCGAATTGACGTTCTTGATCTCACAGCGGGTGCCGAAAGGCTCGCCCGGCCGCCGCACCGAGACATTCACGTCGGCGCGCAGATTGCCCTTCTCCATGTCGCCGTCGCAGGTGCCGAGATAGCGCAGGATGGTGCGCAGCTTGGTCACATAGGCCTTGGCCTCGTCCGCCGAGCGCATGTCAGGCTTGGAGACGATTTCCATGAGCGCCACGCCCGAACGGTTGAGGTCCACAAAGGACATGGTGGGATGCTGGTCGTGCAGCGACTTGCCGGCATCCTGTTCGAGATGTAGCCGTTCGATGCCCACCTTCACCTGCTCGCCATCGGGCATGTCGAGGATGATGTAGCCTTCCCCCACGATCGGCTGCTTGTACTGGGAAATCTGATACCCCTGTGGCAGGTCGGGATAGAAATAGTTCTTGCGGTCGAAGACCGAATAGCGGTTTATCGCCGCCTTGAGCCCCAGACCGGTGCGGATGGCCTGTTCGACGCAATAGCGGTTGATCACCGGCAGCATGCCGGGCATGGCGGCATCCACCAGCGACACATTCGCATTGGGCTCGGCGCCAAAGGCTGTCGACGCGCCGGAGAACAGCTTGGCGTTGGAGGTCACCTGCGCGTGGACCTCAAGCCCGATGATGACTTCCCAATCGCCGGTCGCTCCCGAAATCAGGCGCGCCGGATCCGTGTTGCGGGTTTCCTCGATCATCGTGTCAGCTCGTTTCCAAGTTCGCGGTCAATAGGGGCGCTTGGCGCCGTTTACGTCCTAGTTCCAGTTCGCACACGCATCAAGGCGCGCGCCTGATCCGTGCATTCAGTCTTCCCTGCCGGAGCTCTGCCCATGCGGCAGACGTTGCTCCTCATAGGCGATGAAGTGGTCCATCATCATCCGCCACAGCCGCTCGATGAAGCCGGGGTCTATTCCCTCCTGCTCCGCCAGCCGCCGCACGCGCTGGGCCACTTCCTCGACCCGCGACGGCACCAGCGCCGGAATGCCGGCGGCCGTCTTGACCTCGACGACCCGGTCCACATAACGCGACCGTTCGGCGAGGAGGGCGACCAGGGCAGCGTCGATCCGGTCGATCTCCCGCCGGAGATCAGCCATGTCGACGCAGTCGGCGGGTGCCTTGATCCTCATGCCCCAACCCACCATCGCTGCGGCTCGGCGGAAATGTCGGCCGCCTGTTCGATGACATATCCGGCGCGGAACAGGGTTTCCTCGTCGAAAGGCCGCCCGATGAGCTGCAGACCCAGCGGCAGGCCGTCGCCGGAAAGGCCGGCTGGCACCGAAATGCCGGGCAGACCCGCCATGTTCACCGTCACCGTGAACACGTCATTCAGATACATGCTCAGCGGATCGGTAATCGCACCGGGGGCGAAAGCCGGGCTCGGGGTGGTCGGCGTGAGCAGTACGTCCACATCCTGGAAGGCGTCGGTGAAATCGCGTGCGATCAGCGAGCGCACCTTCTGGGCCTTGAGGTAATAGGCGTCGTAATAGCCGGCCGACAGCACATAGGTGCCGATCAGCACGCGCCGCTTCACTTCCTTGCCGAAGCCGGCGGCGCGGGTCTTCTCGTACATGTCGATGATGTCATCGCCATTGACCCTGAGGCCGTAACGCACGCCGTCATAGCGGGCGAGGTTCGACGACGCCTCGGCGGGAGCGATGATGTAGTAGGTCGCCAGCGCATACTTGGTGTGCGGCAGCGAGACTTCCTTGATCTCCGCGCCCGCATCCTTGAGCCATGCGCAGCCCTGTTCCCACAGCTTCTCGATCTCCGCGGGCATGCCATCGACGCGATATTCCTTCGGCACGCCGACCCGCAGGCCCTTGAGGCTCTGTCCGATTGCTGCCTCGTAATCCGGCACCGGGCGATCGACGCTGGTCGTGTCCTTCGGATCAACGCTCGCCATGGACTTCAGCATGATCGCTGCATCCCGCACGTCCCGGGTGATGGGGCCGGCCTGGTCGAGCGACGAGGCGAAGGCCACGATTCCCCAGCGTGAGCACCGCCCATAGGTCGGCTTGATGCCCACGGTGCCGGTATAGGCCGCCGGCTGCCGGATCGAGCCGCCGGTATCGGTTGCGGTCGCACCGGCGCAGAGCCAGCCGGCAACGGCAGCCGCAGAGCCGCCTGAGGAGCCGCCCGGCACCAGCTTGGTGTCGCTGCCCTTTGCCCGCCAGGGATTGATGCACGGGCCGTAATAGGACGTCTCGTTGGACGAGCCCATGGCGAACTCGTCCATGTTGAGTTTGCCGAGCATCACCGCGCCATCGGCCCAGAGATTGGCGGTAACGGTCGATTCGTAGGCCGGCTTGAAGCCGTCGAGGATGTGCGAGCAGGCCTGGCTGTGCACGCCCTTGGTGCAGAACAGATCCTTGATGCCGAGCGGTATGCCCTCGAGAGGACCGGCGTCACCCGAGGCGATCCGCTGATCGGAGCGCTTCGCCATGTCGCGGGCGATATCTGGGGTCTCAGCCACATAGGCATTGAGCACCCGGCCATCTTCCATGGCCTTGAGATAGGCTTCCGTGAGCTCTTCGGCGGTAAATTCCCGCTTGCGCAGCGACTCGCGCGCCTGCGCGATGGTGAGCCGAGTGAGATCGGTCATTTCGGTTACTCCTTCACCGGCTACTTATTCGACGACCTTGGGGACAACGAAGTAGTTGTCCTCGGACACCGGGGCATTCCCGACCACGATTTCGGGGTAGTTCCCGTCGGTCACCACATCCTCGCGCTGCCGCATCGACATGGCCACCACGCTGGTCATGGGCTCGACGCCGTCAGTATCGACCTCGGAGAGCTGCTCGACCCAGTCGAGAATGGCATTCAGCTCGCCTTGCAGGGCGCGGGCCTCGTCATCGGTGACGGCCAGCCGCGCCAGCCGCGCGATGTGACGGACAGTCTTTTCGTCGACGCTCATTCGTCCAGTATCCGGATAGAGGTTAACGCAGGGGCACAAGTTCCGGAGGTGCATAACACTACAACCCGCCGCGGGCAACGAGTCCGGGCGTGACTTCTTGCGCAGCTGGCACAAGTTCGCGCCGCGGCCTATATGGTGGGAACAGAAATCGGGTAGGCGGCCTGGCGGTTGGGCCGATCGGTGAGAGGATGGAGTGAGCGGGATGTCCGAGGCCGAAAGCAGGGTCCATGATGTCATCGTCGTCGGAGGCGGCCCTGCGGGGCTTGCGGCCTGCGCCCTGCTTATTGCCCGAGGGGTGACGCCGGCGGTGATTCCGGGGCGTTCGCGCGCGCCCCTGCCCGATCCCGCTCATGATCCGCGTACCACCGCCCTCATGCAGGGAAGCCTCGCCATCCTCGGCAAGATTGGCCTCTGGCCCGAGCCCCTGCAGGACCGGTCTGCGCCGCTCTGGAAGCTGCGGCTGGTCGATCAGACGGCTCGCCTAATCGAGGCGCCTGCCGTCACCTTCCAGTCGCGCGAGCTCGGCGAGGAACCCTTCGGCTGGAACATCCCCAATGCGGCCCTTGCCTCGGCGCTCGATGGCATCATCTCGCAATATGTCACCGAGCGTTATGAGGGGGCCAACGTCGCCTGGGCGAAGCCTGGCGCCGACTTCATCACCCTCAATCTCGACGATGGCCGCAAGGTGAGGGCCCGGGCAGTGATTGCTGCCGACGGTGCCGGCTCCGTCTGCCGGTCGTCTGTGGGCATCAAGACCTATGGCCACGACTATCCGCAGCATACGATCGCCGTGAGCTTCGACCACGAGCATCCCCATTACGACCAGTCCACGGAGCGCCATTTCCGCGGCGGACCGCTGACCACGGTTCCCCTGCCCGGGAATGCCTCTGCCGCCGTCTGGATGGATGAGCCGGCCACCATCGGCCGCCTCATGAAGCTCGATGACCGGGAATTCATTCGGGAGCTCGAGCTGCGCGTAGCCGACGAGCTTGGGCGTATCACGAAATTGGGGCCGCGCCGCAGCTTTCCGGCCCGCTCCATGGTGGCTCGCCAGTTTGCGGCGAAGCGGGTCTATCTGGTGGGCGAAGCTGGCCATGTCCTGCCGCCCATCGGCGCCCAGGGGCTCAATCTCGGCTTCCGCGATGCCGAGCACGTCTCGACGATCATTGGCGATGCTGTGGCTTTTGGCGATGATCCCGGTGCAGACGCCCTGACCGCGGAATATGACCGCAAGCGCCGTGGTGATGTGGTACCGCGCGCTGTTGGCATTGACCTGATGAACCGTTCCCTGCTCTCGAGCCTCCTCCCTGCCCAGGCGGCCTGGGCTACGGCCATCAGCGCCCTGAGCGCCTTCGGCCCCCTGCGGCGCGCGGTGATGCGGGAAGGCATCGGTGCCCACCGCTAGGCGATCTCAGATCACATTGATCTGCGCGAGATAGAGCAGTACCGGCACCGTCAGCGCCGACAGCATGGTCGTGACCAGGATCACGCTGGATGTGCCCTCCACGTAGGTCCGGTACTGTGTCGCGAGGATGAAGACATTGCTGGCCGTTGGCAGCGAAGCCATCATGATCGCCACGTGCCGCCAGACCGGATCAAGGTCCGGAACAAGGCTGACCGCGACGAAGGCCACCAGGGGATGGATCACGGTCTTGCCGGCAATGATCACCGGGAACTCGCGGCCGATGGAGGCGAATTTCCGCAATGCCAGCGTGACGCCCAGGGCAAAGAGCGCTGAGGGTGCTGCCGTGTTCATCAGCATCACCAGCATGTTGTCCAGCGCCCTCGGGATCGCGAGATGGAGGGCTGAGGCGGCCACACCGGCGGCGGTCGCCAGAATGAAGGGGTGGAAGGCGATCGACTTCACGATCCGCAGGGTAACCGCCCGGAAGGACAGGTCCGGATGGTCATGCCGCAGGCCGAAGGCCACCAGCAGCGGCGTTACCGTGAAATGGAAGACCGAATCAAAGCAGAAGATGAGGGCGGCGGGCACGGCGGCGCTCGGACCGAAGACGGTCACCGCCAGCGCAAGGCCCATATAGCCAACATTGCCATAGCTTGCAGCGCTCGCCTGGATGGCCGCAACCTGCCCCCGTTCGCGACAGGCCAGCGCGCTGAAGACATACTGGGAGACATAGACCAGCGACGTTGCGCTGACGGTTGCGGCAATGAACTGCCAGTTGCCGAGCTCGTGGAATGGTGCTGTGGCGATCGTCCGGAAAATGAGAGCCGGCAGCGCAAGATAGAGGATCAGCGCATTCAGCCAGCCAAGCCCGCTCTCGGCGATCTGGAGCCAACGGCCTGCGACGAAGCCGAGTAAAATCAGACCGAACAGAGGAAGTGCCAAGTCGAGGACACTGGTCAAGACGCAATCCTCGACCGCGTTTACCCACGGTGATGGCTGTATCGCCATCGCCAGGCGAGGTCAATTGCCCTGTACTTTTCTGAGCCCTTGCAAGCCGGGGCGGAAATGCCATAAAGGCGATATTGTTCGCTTGTATATGAATTCGCTCAAGGCGAGTTCTACGCCATGGCGAAGGTAATCAGGAGTTGCGAGCATGCGGCGGCGCTCTTCACACCGGTCGGATGCTTGGCTGGAACGCAGGATCTTCACGACGGACCCGATGTCGGCATCCACCAAAACCGCAAAGTTTCAGATCGGTGAAGTGGTTCGACACCGTCTCTTTCCCTTTCGGGGGGTAATTTTCGACGTCGATCCGACTTTCTCCAACAGCGAGGAATGGTGGCTGTCGATACCGGAGGACATTCGTCCCCGCAAGGATCAGCCCTTCTATCATTTGCTCGCCGAGAACGAGGACACCGAGTACATTGCCTATGTCTCCGAACAGAATCTGCTGAGGGACGAAAGCGGTGAGCCTGTTCGCCATCCTCAGGTACAGGAAATGTTCGAACGTTTCGACGAGCAGCAGGGCATTTATCGGACCAAGGCCCGCAAGCTCAACTGAGGCCGCATGTCGTCGCGGGATCACCCATCCCGCGCTGATGGCGCTGGCTGTTGCTATGGGCCTGATGGTTCCCGGTGCAGGATCGGTCGAGGCCGAGCCGGTTCATGCGCTTGCCATGCATGGCAAGCCTCGCTATCCGGCGGGCTTCTCCCATTTCGACTACGTAAATCCGCAAGCTCCCAAGGGCGGGACCATCACCCTGTCCGCCATCGGCACCTTCGACAGCCTCAACCCTTACGTCATTCGCGGCCGCGCGGCGACCGGGCTGCATGACTATGTCTTTGAAAGCCTCCTCACCCGCAGTCGCGACGAGCCCTTCTCGCTTTATGGCCTGCTGGCGGAAACGGTCGATCTGGCCGATGATGGCTCATCCGTCACCTTTACCCTCAATCCGAAGGCGCGCTTCGCCGATGGCGTCCAGGTTACGCCCGAGGATGTGATCTTCTCCTGGCGGTCCCAGCGCGATGAGGGCCGCCCCAATCTTAGGCTCTACTACTCCAAGGTGGAGAAGGCTGAGAAGGTCGGCGACCATGGCGTGCGCTTCGTTCTCGCCGACCGCACCGACCGGGAGCTGCCCATGATACTGGGGCTCATGCCTGTCCTGCCGCGCCATCGCTATGATCAGGGCCGCGCCTCCCGGGCATCTCTCGAACGCCCCCTGGGAAGCGGTCCCTACCAGGTGGCAGACGTATCTCCCGGCGCCTCGATTACCTATCAGCGCAATCCGGACTACTGGGGACGGGATCTGCCGGTCAATCGTGGCCGGTTCAACTTCGACACAATCCGGGTTCTCTACTTCCGCAGCGAGGGCTCGGCCTTCGAGGCCTTCAAGAAGGGCATCGTCGATGTCTTCCTCGAGACCGATCCGGCCCGTTGGGTGAAGGCCTATGACTTCCCGGCGAGGAAGCGGGGTGAGGCGGTCCAGGACGTGTTCAGGAGTGGTCTGCCCGCACCCATGCAGGCTTTCGTCTTCAACACCCGGCGCCGGCCTCTCGATGACATCCGGGTGCGCGAGGCGCTGATCCTCCTCTTCGAGGCCGACTGGATCAATCGAAATCTGTTCTTCGGTCAGTTCCGGCGCAATGACAGCTATTTCACCGGCTCGGAACTTTCATCTGCCGGAAGGCCCGCAGCGCCCGAGGAACGGCTGCTGCTTGCCCCCTATCCAGACGCCGTGCGCCCCGACATCATGGATGGGAGCTACCGCCTGCCCGCCGGGGCGTCCGATGGCCGTGACCGCGAGAATCGGCGGCGGGCGCTTTCGCTTCTGGCGGAAGCGGGTTTCGAGGTCAGGGACGGTGCCCTGCGGGACCGTGCGGGGCGTCCGCTTTCCCTCGAGTTCCTGGCGCCGACCCGTGAGATGGAGCGGCTTGCCCTCGCCTATGCCCGCAGCCTCGCGGCCATCGGCATCAGACTGTCGATCCGCCAGGTGGATTCGAGCCAGTTCCAGGCCCGGCTCAACGACTACGACTTCGATCTCATCCCCTACACCTGGCACAATTCCCTGTCTCCCGGGAACGAGCAGTTCTTCTACTGGGGGAGTGAAGCGGCGGACCGTCCGGGCACGCGCAATTATGTGGGTGCGCGGCAGCCGGCGATCGATGCCATGATCCGGCACATGCTCGCAGCGGAAAGCCGCGACGAGCTGATTGTCGCCACCCGGGCGCTGGACCGTGTGCTGATGTCCGGCATGTATGTGCTTCCCCTGTTTCATCCCCCCGGCGCCTGGATTGGCAGATGGAGCCGCATGGGTTATCCCGAAACCACGCCCCTGTTCGGCTTCCAGCTGGACACCTGGTGGACGGCAGAAAAACCATAACGAGGAGCTGCGACTATGGCGGTCAGTGCGGAATCAGGGCGGCTGGATCCGGTGCCGGAACGTTTCAATCTCGCCCGCTACTGCCTCGGCCGCAGCGCCGCCGCCGTGCCAGACCAGGTCGCGCTTACCGTTGTGTGTGATGTTGATGATCCGGCTGCCACCACCCGCTGGACCTATGCCGAGCTGGAAGACGCGGTCCTGCGCCTTGCTCGCGGTTTTCGCGATGCCGGGCTGCACCCAGGTCATCGGGTTTTCATCCGTATGGGAAACAGCGCCGACTACGCCATCACCTTCTTTGCGGCCAATGCGGCAGGGCTCGTACCCATTCCCGGCTCCTCCCTGCTCCAGGCCCGCGAGGTCGCCTTCATGGTGGCCGATGCGGAAGTCTCGGCCGTCATCTCCGATGGTACGCTCGAGCTGCCTGAGCTTCCCGACGGTGTGACGGTGATTGCGCCGGCCGATCTTGAACGTCTGCGCCAATCACCCCGCGCCGACTATGTCGATACCGACGCCAATGATCCTGCCTTTCTCGTCTATACTTCAGGCACTCAGAAACAGCCCAAGGGCGTGCTCCACGCCCAGCGGGTGGTCTGGGGCCGGCGCCCCATGTATCAGGGCTGGTATGGCTACGAGCCCGGCGATGTCGTTCTTCATGCGGGCGCGTTCAACTGGACCTATACGCTCGGCAGCGGCCTGTTCGACCCTTGGGCCAACGGGCTTTCGACGATCGTTTATACCGGCCCGAAGGATCCGACTGTCTGGCCGCGGCTGATCCGGGATTATGAGGCCACCATAATGGCTGCCGTGCCGACCGTTTATCGCCAGATCCTGAAATATGCGAACCCGCAGCCGGGCTCCCTGGGCCGCCTGCGTCATGGCTTGACGGCGGGCGAGGCGCTTTCCCCTGCCCTTGCCTCGGCCTGGTTTGACGCCACTGGTCTCAGGCTCTACGAGGCGCTCGGCATGAGCGAGATCTCGACCTACATCTCGTCCTCTCCCTCTGTCCCGCCTAAACCGGGCTCGCCCGGCAAGCCCCAGGCCGGCCGCCGGGTCGCCATTCTCGACCCGGATGATCCCAGCGGGCGCGAACTTGGCACCGGCCAGGAGGGCTTGATCGCCATTCACCGCAGTGATCCCGGCCTCATGCTGACCTACTGGAACCGGCCGGAGGAAATGGCCGAGGCCTTTCGCGGCGAATGGTTCATCGGCGGTGATCTCGGCGTGCTCGATGAGGACGGCTATCTCTGGTTCAAGGGCCGGGCAGATGACCTGATGAACGCGCTCGGCTACCGCGTCTCGCCGCTCGAGGTTGAGTCCGTACTGGCGCGCCACCCCGACGTGGCCGATGTCGCCGTGGCCGAGGTCAAGGTGCGCGAGGATCTGTCAGTCATCGCTGCCTTTTTCGTGCCCCGTGAAGGTGCAGAGCTTGAACCGGAAGAACTGATCGCCTTCGGCAAGAATGATCTTGCCGCCTACAAGCTGCCTAGGGCAGCATACTCCGTGAGCGAATTACCTCGTTCACCAAATGGAAAGCTCAGGCGGCGTGAGCTCCAGCGATTTGTCCGGGTGAACACTGCCGCAGCCTGAGACGGAGCTTGCACGCGATGAGTCAGGGGCCGCTGATTGCCGTCGATGTCCTCACCGATATCGTCTGTCCGTGGTGCTACATTGGAAAGCGACGCCTTGCCAAGGGGTTGTCGCTCAGACCTGCTGCGCGATATGAGGTTCGTTGGCATCCGTTCCAGCTGGATCCGTCGATCCCGTCCGGCGGGCTTGACCGACAAGAATATCTCAGGGCCAAGTTTGGCGAAGATGGCCGCGTGGAGGCGATCCACGAGAGGCTGCGCGAGCTTGGCCGCGAGGATGGCATCGATTTCGCCTTCGAGCGCATTACCCGCAGCCCCAATACCCTGGACGCCCATCGCCTCGTTCGCCTGGCCGTGACGCCAGAGCTCCAGGCGAATCTCATGGAGCGGCTATTCGAACTTTACTTCGTGGAAGGCCAGGATATTGGCGATCGCGTGGTACTGGCCGATGCGGCAGCAAGTGTTCTTGAGCTCGACCCGGGTGAGATCCATGCGTTTCTCGCCGGCGATGGCGGTGTCGAAGATGTACGGCGGGCGGTGGATGCGGCGCGCAATGCGGGCATTGACGGCGTGCCCTGCGCTATCATCGGTGGCAAATACGCGCTGATGGGCGCCCAGTCACCTGAGACCATCGCCAGCGCCATCGATCATTTCCTGGGCTGACGGATGAGGCGGGTTACCTGCCCGCTCTGATAATGGCAGAGGCCGGCGCGGTGTCTTGGGGGCGGGCAAGGTCCGTGGCCCCGCCTTCGCCTGCTGTGTCGCCGACGCCCTGCTCCCGCCGTATGAACGTTATCAGGTGAGCCGCCTGAACGTGATCAGGTGAGCAGCGTCGCGCGCGTTCGGCGGGCCGGGTCGATCAGGATCAGCTCGGGCTTTTTCTCAATCACCAGCTTGGCCTTGCCTTCAGTAAATGGATTGTCCCCCAGGACGGCCATCACGCCAGCGCCGGCCATGCCAATGAGCACGCCGCCGAGTATCAGTCGCCGGGCGGCAAGTCGGGCCTTCTCCCGGCTAAGGATGAACTTGTGCATCAGTAATTGTTCCCCGTACCGGCGATGATTTTTGATCGTCCGGCACCATTTCGACTATCTGCCTGAACCTGCTGCAATGCAACATGAGGCCTGTGGCACATCGGTCACAGTCGTTGCAAGTCTTGGCCGTGTCGCGCGGCGACGGGGCGCATGCGGTCAGGAAATGGCCTCGAGCACGGCCACCACGTGACCTTCCGCAATCTGATCACCCTCCCTCGCCCCCAGCGATTTGACCCGCGCCGCCTGTCCTGCCACCAGCGCATGCTCCATCTTCATCGCCTCCAGCACGGCGACGCGGCTGCCGCGGGTGACTTCCTCGCCCTCGCTCACCAGCAGCTTCACGAGCTTACCCGACATGGGCGCGCGCAGGATCGCCCCGCCCTCGCTGTCGCCCAGATCACGGTTGAGCAGGTCGACCTCCCTTATATCCAGATGCTGCCCGTGCCACTGAGCGCAGATGCGCCCGGGCGAAACATGGACCGGCAGGCTGATTCGCGTGCCCTGTATTCGCGCCGAGAAGACGCCGCCATCGACCATGAATTCCTCGACCCGCGTCTGTTCGGCGCTTACCAGAATGCAGGACGGCCCGATCCACTGGATGTCGATATTGCCGGGCTTTCCGTTCACCTGCAGATGAAGCCGGGCATGCCGCCCCCCGCCCAGACTGAAGCCCCGCAGCAGTGTCCAGGGCGACTGTCCTTCGTCGCTGATCCTTGCCTGGCGTTCAACTTCGCGCTCCTGCTCGACGGCCAGCCACAGGCTGGCAGCAAGGGCATCGACCGCCTGCTGCGGAAGGGACGCCAGCAGCTCGTCGAGATTGCCGTCGATCAGGCCAGTATCGAACCGCCCCTCGATGAAGGACGGAAAGCGGACGAGATTGTCGAGGAAGCCGAGATTGGTGCGCAGGCCGAGCACCGCCGTATGGCGCAGGGCCTCGCCCATCCGCTCAAGCGCCTGTCGGCGATCCTCGCCCCAGACGATCACCTTGGCGATCATCGGGTCATAATAGGGGCTGATCCGCGCTCCCGCCTCGACACCTGTATCGATCCTGAGCCAGCTTTCCTGAACGGGCCAGGCAAGCTGGTCGAGGGTGCCGCTCTGCGGCAGGAAGCCATTGGCAGGATCTTCCGCATAAAGCCGAGCCTCAACAGCGTGTCCCTGCGGCTCGCCAAGGTCGTCCTGGCTGAAGGGAAGGCTTTCGCCATTGGCGACGCGGAACTGCAACTCCACCAGATCAAGTCCGGTAATGGCTTCGGTCACCGGATGCTCCACTTGAAGACGGGTGTTCATCTCCATGAAATAGAACGAATTTTCAGTGATGCCGCTGCTCGCGTCGACAATGAACTCGACCGTGCCCGCGCCCACATAGCCTACGGCCTTCGCCGCCGCCACCGCCGCATCGCCCATGGCCTTGCGCACCGAAGGCGTGATGCCCGGGGCCGGCGCTTCCTCGATGACCTTCTGGTGCCGTCGCTGAAGGGAGCAGTCGCGCTCGAAGAGATGCACTACATTGCCATGGGCATCGGCAAAGACCTGGATCTCGATGTGGCGCGGCGCCTGGATATATCTCTCGATGAGAACCCGATCGTCGCCGAAGGAAGACAGGGCCTCACGCTTGCATGAGGCGAGCGCTTCCGGAAAGTCCTGGTGACGTTCGACCCGCCGCATGCCCTTGCCGCCGCCGCCGGCTACCGCCTTGATGATCAGCGGATAGCCGATTTCATAGGCCTTCTGCCGCAGGAAGGCATCGTCCTGCATTTCCCCATGATAGCCCGGAACCACCGGCACGCCTGATCGCTGCATGAGGGCCTTGGCGGCGTCCTTGAGGCCCATGGCGCGGATTGCCGAGGCCGGCGGTCCGACAAAGACGATTCCGGCTGCGGCGCACGCTTCGGCGAACTCTGCCCGTTCGGAAAGGAAGCCATAGCCCGGATGGATGCAGTCGGCGCCGCTTGCCCTGGCGACGTCGAGAATGCGGTCGATGCGGAGATAGCTTTCCGCCGCCGGCGCCGGCCCGATGCAATAGGCCTGATCCGCCATATGGACGTGCAACGCGTCGGCATCCTCTTCGGAATAGACGGCAATGGTCCGAAGTCCGATGGACCGTGCCGTCCGGATGATCCGCACCGCGATCTCTCCCCGATTGGCGATCAGCACCGATGACAACATTCCGCTCTCCTGCCTCAGCCGAAAGACTGACCCTGCCCAACACTCCTGTGCCCGGCCCAACTCATCCGGGGAACCGGCGCGCTCCCTGACGGACCACCGGCGGCCGGGGCTGCAAGCTTTCCCCCTGAGCCAGGCGACAGAACAGATGTTCGCCGACAGGTTCCGCCGCTCCGGCGGATCCAGCCGGGTCCACCTGTTGTGACGGTTGCCCCCGGATGACACGCGCATGCCATGCTGCCCTGCCGCGGGGCGGGCGGCAAGGGTGTAAGCATATTGCCGTCGGGACAATTCCGTCCGTATTCCGGACCTCGTCAGGGCAGCTCGCGCATGCAGCTTGCAATGGCCGACTTGAGTTCGTTCGGGGTCTTGGTGGCGGCCACTTTCTTCAGCGCCTCGAAGCCCTTCTCGATCTCTTCCTTCTTCATTCCCTGCTGCTGGGCGAAGCCCACGAACATCTGCTGATAGCGCCGGGCGCCGCTGCGCACCTTGGGGTCATGGCTGAGGCCGGAATCGATTGCCCAGCCCATGGCGACAGCGCAAGTCGCCCACATCTCGGTCTTCTGCTTGACCTCGCCGGGCTTTGGCGTGGCCTCCGCCATGCGCCTGGCCGTCTCAGGGATGTTGCTGGTCAGCCGCTCGAGATCGCGCTGGCAGGCGAGGATTTGCGGCTTCTCGTCCGCATTGAGCGACTTGCGGTCGCCCACCAGCGCCTTGAGCGAGGTTTCGACCCGTCCGTCCACGACCTTCATGGTGGTGGATTTGCCGCCCCACTCATGCAGGAAGGTGACGAAAAGCTCCTTGTACTTCCGATGGATTTCGCCGGCCGCCTTTCTGGCCACAGCATCCGGCGCGCCTTTTTCGGCGATCCGCCCCAGTGCCGCGCATTGAAGCCAGGTTCCCGCCGCCGGGGGGATGGCCTGGGCGGAAGCCGGCGTGGCGGCGAGGACAAGGAAAGCGGCGAGCGGGAGGGCTGAGCTGATTTTCATTCTTCACCTTGGGCGGGGGAGAACTGCCGCGCAGTATGTCGGTGATCAAGCATAGACCAGGAGCGCCAGGCGGCGAAACCCTTGATGGCAAGGTGAGGCAGGCCCGGGGGATGGTCAGTGGAGAACCACAACGCCCTTGAGCTTGGCCTCATCCTCGGGCTCCACGTGGATGGTGGCATCCACATTGTCGAAATTCTCGTCCAGCGCCTGCTCGATGCGGTCACAGATCTGGTGCGATGCGGCAACCGTCATGTCGCCCGGCACGACGAGATGGAACTCCACGAACGTGACCCGCGCCGCCTGCCTGGTCTTGAGGTCATGCACCTCGATCGCTCCTTCCGCATTCTCGGAGATGATCTTGCGGATCTTGAGGAAGGTCTCGCTGTCAACCGATTCATCCATGAGGGCGCCGACCGAACTGCGCACCAGCCCGAAGCCCATCAGCAGGATGTTGACCGCGACAATGGCGGCAAGCGCAGGGTCCAGCACGGTCCAGCCGGTATAATTGGCGAGAACGAGTCCCACGAGGACACCCACTGATGTGATGACATCGGACCACAGATGTTTGCCGTCGGCGATCAGGGCGGGCGAACGTCGCCGCCGCCCGATGCGCATGAGCGTCGCGCCCCAGATCGCATTGATCACGCTGGCGCCGGCATTGAGCGCCAGCCCCATGGGCGCAAACTCGGCGCTGCGCGGCTCGAGCAGCGCAAGATAGGCCTCCCTCAGGATCGACACCGCGGCAATGACGATCAGCACCCCTTCGAGCACCGCCGAGAGATATTCCGCCTTGTGATGGCCGAAGGGATGGTTCCGATCGGCCGGGCGGGCGCTCCAGTAAAGCGCAATGACGGCGGCAATGGCGGCGGCGATATTGACGAGGCTTTCGAGGGCGTCCGAATAGAGGGCGATCGATCCCGTCATCCGCCAGGCGAGGAGCTTGATGGCGAACACGATCACGCCGATCACGATGCTGCCAATGGCAAGCCTGATTGGGAGTTTCATCTGGCCTCGAGGGGATTCGTGCCCGCCACTGGCGGAGTATACGTCGGACGCTGCGGCGAGGGCTATCGCGATGCGGCGGCGCGGGCACGACATAGCCCCGATACCGGATCGGGGCAAGGGGCCGAGTGGCCGCACTCCAAGTCAGGAACAGGCATCAAATCCGCGCAGCCGCGCCAATGCGGCCGAGGATGTCGCCACGGCCGCGCGAAGGAACTTTTGCCGACAGAAGGGGCTGGGGCCGGCGGGCCATTATACTCTTGCATAGCCCATCCGGCCTCACCCTATGGCCGCACGCGGATCAAGAGCTTTCCGAAATTGGCGCCGGTGAACAGCTTCAGGAAGGCCGTGGGCGCATTCTCGAGCCCGTCCACCACGTCCTCGCGGAAATGAAGTTTGCCTTCACCGAGCCAGGTTGAAACATCCTGCCGGAAGGCATCGTAGAGATCCATATGATCGCCGACGATGAAGCCCTGGATCCGGATCCGGTTGGCCAGGATTCGGTGCCAGTTGGGTCCAGGCCGGGGCTCAACATCGTTATATTCGGCAATCAGCCCGCAGACCGGCACCCGTGCATTGCGGTTGAGGAGCGGCCACACCGCCTTGAGAACGTCACCGCCCACATTCTCGAAATAGACATCGATCCCGTCGGGGCAGGCGGCTGCGAGCAGTGCCGGGAAATCCTCGGCGCGGTGGTCGACGCAGGCATCGAAACCGAGCTCCTCCACCACATAGCGGCACTTCTCCGGGCCGCCGGCAATGCCGACCACACGCGCGCCGCGGATCTTCGCAATCTGGCCGCTGAGCGAGCCAACGGGGCCGGATGCAGCCGACACCGCGAAGGTTTCGCCCGCCTTGGGTGCGCCAATGGCGGTCGTGCCTACATAGGCTGTATGGCCCGGCATGCCGAGCACCCCGAGATAGGCGGAGGGCGGCGCGAGATCGCCGTCGATCCGGCGGACATGTTTGGCCTGGTGCCGGTTGTAGTCGGCCCACGCCCCGTAGCCAACGACCAGGTCGCCCTCCTTCAGGGACGCATCCCTCGAGGAGATGACCCGACCGACAATGCCTGCTTCCATCGGCTGGCCGAGCTCGACCGGCTTGGCATAGGAGGCACCCGCATTCATTCGCCCGCGCATATAGGGATCAAGCGAAAGATAGAGGGTTTCGGTGACCACCTCCCCATCCTGTGGCTGCGGGATCTCCCTGGTGACGAGTTCGAAATGATCCGGGGTTGGCAGCCCCTTGGGACGTGCCTTGAGCAGGAATACGCGATTGCAGGCCATGTCTTCTCTTTCGCTTACGCTGTAGGTACCCGTTTGCGCCGGTCCGCCTTCAGCCACCGGAACAGTTCCGCCCGGCGTGCCTCCAGCAGGATGTGATACTGCTTCTGCGTCATGCCGGTAACGCCGATCGGCTCCTCCTCGTTTCCCCGGTGGTCCTTGCGCAGGGCATCGACCTTGGGTGCCGGCACCCGCGACCGGTTGAGATCCGGGAGGAGAAATTCCGCGAACCGGACCATGGTATCAAGCCCGGCAAGATCGGCCGATTCGATCGGGCCCGTAACCCCAAGTCTGCGCCCGATGCTGTGTTTGACCACCTTGTCGATGGCCTCCGCCGAGGCCACGCCGTCGGCCCACAGGGCCCATGCCTCGCGCAGAATGGCGAATTGCAGTCGGTTGCCGATGAAGCCGGCAATTTCCCGATTGATAAGCACCGGTTCCTTGCAGACGCCCTTGAGAATGACAAGCGTCCGCTCGATGACCGGTTGTGAGGTTTCGGGGGCTCCGCACACCTCGACCAGTGGCAGGAGCTGGGGTGGATACCAGAAATGGGTGGCGATTACCCGCTCGCGCCTAGCAACCTCAGCCGCCACCTCGCTTGCCGGATGCCCGCTTGCGCTGGCAAGAATCGCATCCGGCGCCGTGATCGCATCAAGCTGCCGGAAGGTTGCAACCTTCAGTGCCATGTCCTCGGGCAGGGCCTCGATCACCAGATCGGCCTGCGCCGCATCGTCGATGTCGGTGCTGGTACGCACGCGTTGGAGGATTGCCGGAACATCCTCTGCCCTGACGAGTTCGTGCGCCACGAAGCCGTTGAGACTGGCCTCGATCCGGCCCAGTGCATGGGCGAGACTTTCGGTGCTCCGTCCGATCATGACGACATTTATGCCAGCAGAAGCAAAGACCTCTGCGACGCCATGACCAATAATTCCGTTCCCGATGACTGCCACCAGACGCGGCATGGCCTTCTCGTTCATTGCCCTTTGTTCCCGCCGATTGCATGCGTTTCCCGTTAACGATTAAGCGTTGCTGTGGGATGGCTCGTCAAGCGGCCGACGCTCCATTGACAGAAGCCTGTAGTTGCTTCCTGATACTCCGGCCTGCTCACAAGGTCTGGACCGCATGCTAGACGACGCCCTGTTCACGAGCGACTTCAAGGAACAACCCTACTGGTGGGGCAGGGCGGCGCCCGGCCCCCGGACTGAACCGCCTCCCCTGCCGTCCTCAGCCGATGTGGTGATCATCGGATCGGGGGTCACTGGCATGTCCGCCGCTCTCCATCTCGCCCGCGCCGGTGCGGCCGCCGCGGTGCTCGACATGGACGCGATCGGCCATGGCGCCTCGCGGCGCAATGCCGGCTTTCTCGGACGGGTGCTCAAGAGGGATGTCGTCTGGCTTGAGCAGCGCCATGGCACGGACTATGCGATGGCCACCTATCGCGAGTTGAACGAGGCCTTCCAGACGGTGAAGCGCATCGTGAGCGACGAACAGCTCGATGCCTGCCTGAACATCTGCGGCCGCTACTATGCCGCCAACTCGCCTGCCCATTATGAGCTGCTGGCGAAGGAGCTCGAAGAGAACCGCAAGCGGCTGGGTCTTGACTACTACATGGTGCCGCGCAGCGAGCAGCATAAGGAACTGGCGAGCGATCTCTATTATGGTGGCGCGGTAATTCCCGATCTCGGGTCGATCCATCCGGGCCTTTATCACAAGGGCATGACGGAGGCGGCAATCCAGGCCGGTGCGCAGCTTTTCCCGCATACCAAGGCGCTGAAGATTACCCGGCTGGCGAGAACAGGCGACCGACGCTTCCGTGTCGAAACCAGCCGCGGCACCATCGAAGCGGCAAATGTCATAGAGGCCACCAACGGCTATACCCAGAAGGAACAGGACTGGCTGGTCCGCCGGGTCATCCCCTTCACCGGCTACATGATCGCCACTGAAATCCTGCCGCCCGAGCGGATCGATGCCCTGCTACCGAAGCGGCGGACCTATCTCGAAACCTGCATGAACATCAACTTCATTCGCCCGGCGCCGGACACTCAGCGCATCCTGTTCGGCGGTATGACGGGGTCGCCAACGCCCAGCATCCGCCACAGGGCGGCGGAGCTGCGCGACCTTCTGAGGAAGATCTTGCCCGGGATCGGCGATGTCCGCATCAGCCATGCCTGGTCGGGCTATTGCGCCGGCACCTTCGACTTCATGCCCCATATCGGCGGCGAGGACGGCCATTATCATGCAGCCGGCTACAATTTTGCCGGCGTCCCCCTGGGCAGTTATTTCGGCGTGAAGCTCTCGGAAATGGTGCTGGGCAAGCCCGGCGCGCGCTCAGTGTTCGAGGAACATCATTTCCCGACCCTGCCTCTCTATCGGGGCAATCCCTGGTTCGTGCCGCTTGCCATGAAATACTTTGATTGGCATGACGCGCGTATCGCCCGCAGCAAACCGGCGTGAGCTGGCGACACCGGTGGCCTGTCCGGGAGGATGGGCGTGGCTCAGAATCTGGGGCGCCCGCTATTGTGCTGCCAGCATGTTGCCAGGGCCAACCGGGGCATTTTGCCCGTGACGCCTGTCCGCAAGGCGGAGGAGCAGGTCGATGAACTTTGCCCGCGCGGCCTGGAGCTCGCCGCCATTGTCGATGCGGCTCACCGTGAGCTCCGGGGGAATGACCTCGTTGAAGCGGGCATAGCGCGAGGCCAATGCTCCTTCAGGCTCCCGTCCCCGCGCCAGGAGACGCTTGGCGACGACTTCCGCCGGTGCCGTGACCTGGATGACGTGCACCGCACCGAACTTTGCCGCAGCCTGTCTCAGGGCGGCGCGCGAGACATTGGCGACCACGCAGCGACCGGCGCGCAGCGCATCGCTCGCTTCCCGTCGTAGCCCGTAGCTTAGCCCGTGCGCCTCCCAGGCAAGGGCGAAGCAGCCCTCGGCCGCCATCTGGCGAAAGGTAGCTGCCTCCACGCCATCGAAGCTCTCGCCGCCCAGATTTTCCGGCCGGGTGATAACCCGCCGCGGGAAGAAGAAGCGTTCGTCCTGATCAAGATGCGCCCGCGCGTGTTCAAGAAGGGCGTCCTTGCCGACGCCACTTGCTCCGACAACGGCGATAAACAGGCCGGTCATCTGGCTACCCGCTCAGTCCACCGGATCGATCGCGCTAGCTTCCGGCGCGTCGCACAACTCCGGATCGAATCGAACGACACGCGCGCTGTCAACGCCTCGCAAGGAGGATCGGCTATCATCGGGAAGCCCCCCTGAATGGCCCCATGAAGCATCCGCAGACCAGCTCCCCAGCGGCCTGATGATGCGCTGTTCTACAGCGATTGCCCCCGCAAGGCCAGCCGATCTCCGGGAGCGCCCCATTCCCCTGCGGGACATGGGGCAGGCAAACGCCCGTGGATCAATCGGCCATTCTCGCCCCGTAGCGTTGACACGCTCGCCCATCCTACACATTGTGGGCGCGACGGTGCCTCATTCGAGGCTGAAAAGGGAACACGGTGAGGGCCCTGCGGCCTATTCCGTGACTGCCCCCGCAACTGTAAGCGGTGAGTCGCTGCCAAGAGTCACTGGACTTTTCTGGGAAGGCGGCAGCGGACAACGACCCGCAAGTCAGGAGACCTGCCGTCGACCGTGGTCACACGCGATCGCATCGGGCGGGGTGTCTCGATGGAATGGTATCTTCATCGGTGGGATGAAGGCGCTCCTCGATCGCGGTGACGTGCCACTCCGGCAGTTTGCCGCTCGAGGTTTCAATGTCTGCGTCTTGTCCTTCCCTGAAGCGTCTTCAGGCCCGCAGGTTTTCCCTTCCGCTGTTCCATGCCGCCTTGCTTGCAACCGCAAGCCTTGCCCCGGCTTCGCTCGCTGCCCAGGATGCCGACCTCGATTATGGCGGCAATCTGGACCTACCCGAGATTTCAGTAACCGCCAATCTCGTCCCCACCCCTCTGGAGCAGGTGGGCAGCGCCGTGACAGTGATCACCGGCGAGGAAATGAAAAAGCAGAATATCCGCCTCGTCTCCCAGATCCTGCGCCAGGTGCCGGGTGTGGCGGTGAGCCGGACCGGCCCCGTCGGCCAGTGGACCGATGTTCGCATCCGCGGCTCTGAACCGAACCAGACCAAGGTCTTCATTGATGGCATTGCGGTGAACGATCCGGCGGCCGACTCAGCCTTCGACTTCGCCCATTTGTTGGCCGATGACATCGAGCGCATCGAGATCCTTCGCGGCCCCCAGAGCGCCCTCTATGGCTCCGATGCAGCAGGCGGTGTGATCAACATCATCACCAAGCGCGGCGATGGGCCTGTCCGTACTTCGGCGAAGGTCGAGGGGGGCTCCTTCGGCACCTTCAACGGCAATGCCTCGGTGAGTGGCAGCGGGGAGCGATACAATTTCATCGCCAGTGTGTCCGGTATGCGCACCGATGGCATTTCGGCGGCAAGCACCCGTCTCGGCAATACCGAGCGCGATGCCTATGAGAACGTGACCGTCTTCGGCAAGAGCACCTATAATCTGACTGACAATCTCGAGGTTGCCGGCGTCGTCCGCTACGTCAATCACCGGGTTGACCTGGACACCGACCTGTTCGTCCCCAGCCTCGGCCATACGGCGCCGGTTGATAGCCTTGAGGATGTGAAGGGCGAGCAGATTTTCACCCGGGCACAGACCCGCCTCCTCTTGCTCGATGGCCACTGGGAGCAGGTTGCCGGCGTCACCTATACCGATCAGAACCGCCGCTTCCGCAATCTGGCCCCGCGCCAGCTGATCAGCACTTTCGACGGCTATCGCACCCGGGTTGATTACCAGTCGAACTTCTTCCTCGACACCCCTGCACTCCTTGATGCGAGCCACACCTTCACCGTGGCCGTCTCCCACGACGAGGACAAGGCCGTCTCGCGGAGTATCTGGTCATCCTTCAACGAGAAGGTCGGCAGCACCGGCTATGTGGGCGAGTATAAGGTCAATCTCGCCAAGGCCCTGACGCTGACCGGCAGCATCCGCCACGACGACAACGACGTTTTCAAGGATTCCACCACCTATCGCACCACGGCGGCCTATGTCTTCGACCGCACCGGCACCAAGCTGCGCGGCTCATATGGCACCGGCGTCAAGAACCCGACCCTGTTCGAGCTCTATGGCTATATCGGCAATTATCACGGCAACCCCGATCTCAAGCCGGAACATGCGAAGGGCTGGGATGCCGGATTCGATCAGGAGATCTTCGGCCTCGGTACCTTCCATTTCACCTATTTCGACCAGCGCATCAGCGATCTGATCGCTGGCGCCGGCGAGACCTCGATCAACCTGCCGGGTGAATCGAAGATCAACGGTGTCGAAGTCGGGCTTACGGTGCAGCCGGTGGAGAATGTCACCGTCCGGGCATCCTATACCTATACGGACGGCGTGGATGCCGACGGCAACCCGCTCATCCGCCGGCCGAAGCACATAGCCAGCCTGAATGTCGGCTACAGCTTCCTGGACAACCGCGCCCAGCTCAACCTCGGCATTGACTATAATGGCAAGCAGACTGACTGGGTGTGGAGCGAGTTCTGGGATGAGCACTATGAAGTGAAGCTCAAGGCCTACACGCTGGTGAGCCTGTCCGGCACCTATCGGCTCAATGACAGTGTCGAGCTCTTCGGCCGCCTGGAGAACATCCTCGACCAGAAATACTATGAGGTCTACGGCTATGGCACGCCTGGATTCTCGGGCTATGCCGGCCTTCGCGTGACCTTCTGAGGTCCCCAAATAGCCGCCCTGCCCGGTCGCTCGGTGGCCGGGCAGCTCTCGCGGGGGCTTGACCTTCCCACCGTTGGAACCCTTATCTAGGGCGCATCCCCTAATGACACGGGATGACGCCCATGACCGATAGCGCCCCTACCGCTCCTGCACGATTGACCAGCCTGTCCCTGCCCATCGTTGGCATGACCTGCGCATCCTGCGTGGGCCGTGTGGAACGTGCGCTCAAGGCTGTGCCTGACGTGAGCGAGGTCTCCGTTAATCTCGCCACCGAGAAGGCCGATGTTAAGGCGGCGCCCTTCGTTGACCGGCTGGCCCTGGTCCGGGCGGTTGAAGCCGCTGGCTACGAGGTTGCCGCCCAGGAGGTCCGGCTGCGCATCGAGGGCATGACCTGCGCCTCCTGCGTCGGCCGGGTTGAACGGGCGCTGAAGGCCGTGCCCGGTGTTGCGAGCGCCGAGGTTAACCTGGCGAGCGAGACGGCAACCGTTACCGGCACCGCCGATCTTAGCCAGCTGATTGATGCGGTAGCCGGCGTGGGCTATGTCGCGCGCGCGCAGGACGCCGCAGGCGAGACCGCCGAGGCAGTGGATGAGCGCAAGGAGAGCGAGCGCCGCCAATTACTGCGTGACCTTGCGATTTCGCTGGCGCTTGCTCTGCCGGTCTTTCTCTTGGAAATGGGCTCGCATTTCTTCGGCGTGGTCCACGATCTCATCCATGACACGATCGGCATGCAGGCGAGCTGGCTGATCCAGTTCATCCTCACCACCCTGGTGCTTGCCTTCCCCGGCAGGCGTTTCTTCGTGCATGGGCTTCCGGCACTTGTCCGCCTTGCTCCCGACATGAACTCGCTCGTCGCAGTGGGCAGCCTTGCCGCCTATGCCTATTCGGTCGTTGCCACTTTCCGCCCCGAATGGCTGCCGAGTGGCACGGTCCATGTCTATTACGAGGCGGCTGCCGTTATCGTCACCCTGATCCTGCTTGGTCGCTATCTCGAGGCCCGCGCCAAGGGCCGGACATCGGAGGCGATCCGCCGCCTGCTCAGGCTCCAGTCGAAGCAGGCCAATGTCCGGCGAGATGGTGGGGTGATCGCCATCGACATTGCCGAGGTTGTCGAAGGAGACATCATCGAGGTGCGTCCTGGGGAGCGCATTCCGGTCGATGGCGAGGTCATCGAGGGCGAGAGCTATGTGGACGAGTCCATGATCACCGGTGAGCCCATGCCGGTGCTGAAGCAGGCGGGCGCGTCTGTCGTCGGCGGCACCATCAACCAGAAGGGCTCCCTCGCCTTCCGTGCCACCGCCATCGGATCGTCCACCGTTCTTGCCCAGATCATCCGCATGGTCGAGCAGGCACAGGGCAGCAAGCTGCCGATCCAGGCGCTGGTTGACAGGGTGACACTCTATTTCGTGCCGGCGGTCATCCTGGCGGCCATTGTCACCTTTGCCATCTGGTTCTTCTTCGGTCCCCAGCCGGCGCTCACCTTTGCGCTCGCCAATGCTGTTGCCGTGCTGATCATCGCCTGTCCCTGCGCCATGGGCCTTGCCACCCCGACCTCGATCATGGTCGGCACCGGCCGCGGCGCCGAGCTCGGCATCCTTTTCCGCAGGGGTGAAGCCCTGCAACGCCTGCGCGATGTGCGGGTGGTTGCCTTCGACAAGACCGGGACGCTCACCGAAGGCAAGCCGGCCCTGACCGATCTCATTGTCGCCGCAGGTGAGGATCGGCGTGACCTGCTTGGGGTTGTCGCCGCCGTCGAGGCCCGATCGGAGCATCCGATCGCCCGCGCCATCGTGGCGGCGGCAGAGGCGGAAGGCATCACCCTGCCGGAGGTTGCAAGCTTCGAGTCGGTTACCGGCTTCGGCGTGCGCGCGGATGTCGCTGGCCGGCGGGTCGAGATCGGCGCCGACCGTTTCATGGTAAAGCTCGGCCTTGATCTTGCGGCCTTTGCCTCTGAAGCGGAACGGCTGGGCCGCGAGGGCAAGACACCGCTCTATGCGGCGCTGGACGGCAGGCTTTCCGCCATGATCGCCGTGGCCGATCCCGCCAAGGCAACCAGCGCCGAGGCGATCCGTCGCCTGCATGATCTCGGACTCAAGGTCGCCATGATCAGCGGAGACAACCGCCATACCGTCGAGGCGGTCGCCCGCACTTTGGGTATCGACGATGTGAAGGCGGAAGTCCTGCCCGCGGACAAGGTCGATGCGATCCGAGAGCTTCGCAACACCCATGGCATCGTGGCCTTTGTCGGCGACGGCATCAACGACGCGCCTGCGCTCGCGGAAGCCGATATCGGCCTTGCCATCGGTACCGGCACCGACATCGCCATCGAGACGGCCGATGTGGTGCTGATGACCGGCAATCCGCTCGGCGTCTCCCGCGCCATCGCCCTGTCGCGGGCCACCATCAGCAATATTCGGCAGAACCTCTTCTGGGCCTTCGCCTATAACACGGCCCTGATCCCGGTGGCGGCCGGCGCGCTCTATCCGGCATTTGGCATCCTGCTTTCGCCGATCTTCGCTGCCGGGGCCATGACCCTGTCGAGCATCTTCGTCCTGACCAATGCCCTGCGCCTCCGGCGTTTCGAGGCAGCGTGAGCAGCATGATTGTCCGTATAGCAATGTCTTCAAGTCCGGGAGTTCGGCATGAATATCGGTGAGGCAGCCCGTGCCTCCGGGGTTTCCGCCAAGATGATCCGCTATTATGAGGAAATCGGCCTTATCGCCCCGGCTGCCCGCACCGCTGCCGGCTATCGTGACTATGGCGAAGCGGATGTGCACGTGCTGCGCTTCATCCGCCGTGCCCGCGACCTGGGCTTCTCTGTTGCCGAGATCGCCGACATGCTCGACCTCTGGCGCGACCGCAATCGACAGAGCGCCGAGGTCAGGCGCATCGCCGAGAACCGTATCGCTGAACTTGAGCGACGCATCGCCCAGATGCAGGACATGGTGGGAACCCTCCGCGACCTGGTCGCCTGCTGCCATGGCGACGAGCGCCCGGACTGCCCGATCCTCGAGCGCCTCGAGGCCGATGATTTGACCGAACCGCCGACGCTCGAAAAGCGTACCGGCGCGGTTGCCCGCGCGCCCAGAAAGACCGCTGCCGGGCGCCCGGAACAAGGCGCCCGCTGAAAGGTTTATGCGCTTGACCTTCCAACGATGGGAAGCCCCATATTTTCCTGAGACACTCAAGGAGGCTTTCATGCATCTCTTTTCCGTTCCCACCATGACCTGCGGTCACTGCGCCGCTGCCATCGAGAAGGCAGTGAAGGCGGTCGTCCCGTCAGCAGGCGTCAATGTCGATCTCGGCGCCAAGACCGTGCGCATCGACAGCAGTCATGCCCAGGCTGAACTTACAGAAGCCATCCGCGAAGCGGGTTACGAACCGAGCCCTGCCGCCTGACGGGTCGGGCATCGCTGCTTGCATCCCGCCCGTCCGCGCGGAATTGGGTAACCATGTTTCCAGAGGCGGGCGGGCTGGCCGCCTGGCAAGAGCCGTAAAGGGAGGCCTCACCCCTCCCCGTCCTTACTTTTCCTTGCCAATACTCCCGGCCTGCATGATCTTCTCTGTTGACCACACGGGGAAGTGCCATGGCCCGGGAACGCGCAGACATCCGCACCGCCTCGCCGGCTGACATGCAGCTGATGGTGGGCTGGGCGCGTGACGAAGGCTGGAACCCCGGCCTGTCCGATGCCCTTGCCTTCCACTCGGCTGATCCCGAAGGCTTCCTCATCTCCTGGATAGGTGACGAGCCCATCGGCTGCATTTCCGCCGTCCGCTACGGCGCCGACTTCGGCTTTCTCGGCTTCTACATCGTCCGCCCGGCCTGGCGCGGCAGGGATTATGGGATCGAGCTCTGGAACGCGGCCATGGCCCACTTGGACGGCCGGTCGGTCGGCCTCGATGGCGTGCCCGCCCAGCAGCCCAATTACCGGAAGTCCGGCTTTGCCCTTGCCTGGCGCAACGCCCGTTTTTCGCTTCCCGCGGCCGATCAGACGCGGATGAAACTTCCGACGACTGATGCCGTCGAACCGGTAACGCCCGCCGATATCGCCGCGCTCGATGGCCGGGTCTTCCCGACACATCGCCAGGCATTCTGGGAGGCCTGGGCAGCAAGCCCCGGCCATGTCACCGCCGGCCTCCGCATGGATGGTCGCCTGGTCGGTGCCGGCATGCTCCGGCCCTGCCATGCCGGCAGCAAGATTGCACCCCTCTATGCCGAAGACCGCAGTGCCGCGACCACCATTGTCGCGGCACTCCTTCAGGCGGCCCCACCCGGACCGGTCTATCTCGATGTGCCCATGCGTCATGATGCGGCCGTCGCCATGGCACTTGGCCTTGGCATGATCCCCGTCTTCGAGACGGCGCGCATGTATCGTGGCCCGGCGCCCGCCTGCGATCACGACCTGCTGTTCGGCGTGGCAAGCTTCGAACTGGGATAAGGCCCACAGGGGCAGATCCGGCGTAACTGAAGCTAAGGCACGGTCTGCGCGTCGCCGGCAGCGACCCGCTTCCTTTCGGCGGCGCTGGTTCGTGCCGTACTGGCAATGAAGGCCGCAATGAACAGCCCGGTCTGGACCAGAACGATGGTCGGCGCCGGTGCGCTGTCGAGGAAGAACGACAGGTAGATGCCAAAGAACGAGCTCGTCATTGCCACGATGAGCGCGATGCTCATCATGGTGCTGAACCTGCGGCTCAAGAGAAACGCAATCGCCCCCGGCGCGATCAGCATGGCGATGGCAAGAATGATCCCGACCGCCTGTAGCGCCCCGATGATCGTGAGCGAGATCAGCGCGAGCAGTCCGTAATGCAGCAAGCCCACCCTGAGCCCCACGGTGCGGGCCTGCGCCGGGTCAAAGGCGTAAAGAAGGAAGTCACGCCACTTGAGGCCTATGACCAGCGCGGTGAAGGCCGCGATCAGCCCGGCCCGGATGATGTCTCCGAGGCTCACGCCCAGCGCGTCGCCGAACAGCACCTGGTCGAGATGCACTTCCGACTGCACCTTCACGTAGAGCACAAGCCCCAGCCCGAACATGCCGGCGAACACCACGCCCATCACCGTATCCTGCTTGATACGGCTGTTATCCTTGAGAAAGCCGGTAATGATGGCGCACAGCATGCCGGCGACGAAGGCGCCGATACCGAAGGGCAGCCCGGCCATATAGGCGACGACCACGCCTGGGAAGACTGCGTGGCTGATGGCATCTCCCATGAGCGACCAGCCCTTGAGCACCACGAAGCAGGACAGCAGTGCCATTGGCACGGCAACGATCACCGCGATCACCATCGCGTTGATCATGAAGTCGAACTCGAAGGGCAGCAGCAGGCTGTTGATCATGCCTGGCCCTCCTGTCGGGCGAGGGCGGCCCGGCGCCGTGCGGCGAGCATCCCGTGCTTGGGCGCGAAGAAGAAGGCGCAAAGGAAGATGGCCGTCTGCAGCACCACGATGATACCCCCGGTGGCGCCATCGAGATAGTAGCTTGCATAGGCGCCGACCAGGCTCGTCACCGTCCCGATGGCGACCGCGATGGCCAGAAGCCGCGGGAACCGGTCGCTGAGCAGATAGGCTGTGGCGCCGGGAGTCACGACCATGCAGATCACGAGGAAGGCGCCCACCGTCTGCAGCGCCGCCACGGTCGAGGCGGCCAGCAGCGTGAAGAACAGGGTCTTGAGCAGGATCGGATTGAGCCCCACCGAGCGGGCGTAGCTCTCATCGAAGAAGGTGACCATCAGGTCCTTCCACTTCACCAGCAGGATGGCCAGCGAGATGAAGCCGATGAGGGCGAGCTGCAGCGTGTCCTCGGGCGTGATCGCAAGGATGTTGCCGAGCACGATCGTCTGGATATTGACCGACATGGGCGACAGCGACGCCATGAACAGGCCGAGGCCGAAAAAGGCGGTGAAGATCAGCCCGATGATCGCATCTTCCTTCAGGCGGGTGCGCTGGTTGAGGAAGAGCATGGCGGCGGCGGCAAGTCCACCGGAGATGAAGGCGCCCGCGGAGAAGGGCAAGCCCAGCATGTAGGCACCGGCAACGCCCGGGACGATGGAGTGGGAGAGCGCGTCCCCGATGAGCGACCAGCCCTTGAGCATCAGGTAACAGGACAGGAACCCGCACACGCCCCCCACCAGCGCCGACACCCACATGGCATTGATCATGTATTGATAGGTGAAGGGCTCGAGCAGGACGTCCATGGCTCAGCTGCCCTTTCCCGTGTCGGTCGAGCGCGATGTCGCCTTGCCTCCGTGGAGGATAAGCGGCCGCTCGTCATCAGACAGCACGCCGATGGCGTGTCGCCGGCCGTTGTCGCCTTCCCCGAGTACGAAATGGCGCAGCACGCCGCCGAAGGCACGCTCGAGATTCTCCTGCGAGAACACGTCCTGGGTGAGGCCATAGGCCAGCACCGTGCCTTTGATCAGGATGGTCCTGTCGCAGAATTCCGGCACCGAGCCGAGATTGTGGGTGGAGACCAGCATCACCCGCCCCTCATCCCGTAGCTCGGCAAGCAGGGCGATGATCTGATCCTCGGTCTTGACGTCGACCCCGGTAAAGGGTTCATCCAGCAGGATGACCCGGCTGTCCTGGGCGAGTGCCCTGGCGAGGAACACACGCTTGCGCTGTCCGCCCGACAGCTCGCCGATCTGGCGCTTGCGGAACTCCGCCATGCCGACCCGGTCAAGCGCCTCGGCGACCGCCCGCCGGTCTGTATCACGGGCAATGCGCATGAAGCCCATATGACCATAGCGCCCCATCATCACCACGTCCTCGACGAGGACCGGGAAGCTCCAGTCCACTTCCTCGGCCTGGGGCACATAGGCGATGAGGTTCCGCCGCAGCGCCTCGCGCACCGGCAGGCCCAGCACCCTGATCTCTCCCTGGGCGAGCCGTACGAAGCCCATGATCGCCTTGAACATGGTGGACTTGCCGGAACCGTTCACCCCGACCAGGGCGGCAATCGTCCCGGTCGGAATGGCGAAACTGGCATTGCTGAGGGCCGTGTGGCCATTGCGGTAGGTGACGCTGACCCCATTGACCAAGATGCCGGCGCCCGCGTCAGCACCGGGTTCCAACCGCGACTGCAACTGGTCCACAGGTCGGTTCACTCCGTGAGGCCCTTGGCGATGGTGTCGTAGGTCACTTTCAGCAGATCAATATAGCTAGGCACGGGGCCGTCACTGTCGGTGAGAGAGTCCACATAAAGCACACCGCCGTATTTCGCTCCAGTTTCGCGCGCGACCTGCTGCGCGGGAGCTGGGGAAATCGTGCTTTCGGAGAAAATGACGCCGATCTTGTTGTCGCGCATGGCATCGATCACCTTGCGGACCTGCTGCGGTGTGCCCTGCTGGTCCGCATTGATGGGCCAGAGATAGAGCTCCTTCAGGCCGAGATCCCGCGCCAGATAGGAGAAGGCACCTTCGCTGGTAACCAGCCAGCGCTTGTCTTCCGGCAAGGCTTCGATCTTCGCCATTATCGGCGCGATTTCTGTCCTGATCCGGTTCTTGTAGGCCTCGGCATTGGCCCGGTAGGTCTCGGCATTGTCCGGGTCATATCTGGCGAAGGCGTCCCGGATGTTGTCGATATAGGTCATCACCGCCGAAACCGACATCCAGGCGTGCGGATTGGGCTTTCCCGCATATGGGCCTTCGGTGATGCTCATGGGCTCGACGCCCTCCGAAACAACGACGCTGGGCACGCCCTTGAGCCGCCTGAAGAACTTTTCGAACCATAGCTCCAGGTTGAGGCCGTTCCACAGGATGAGCTGCGCGCCCTGCGCCCGCATGATGTCGCCGGGGGTTGGCTGGTAATTGTGCACTTCCGCGCCAGGCCTCGTGATGGCCTCGACGATGGCAGCATCCCCCGCGACATTCTGGGCGATGTCGGCAATCACGGTGAAGGTGGTGACCGCCTTGAACTTCTCCTTGGCCATGGCCGGTGCGCCAGCGATACCCGCAGCCATTGTCCCGGCCAGCAAGGTCTTCAGAAAATACCGTCTGCGAATGTTCAGCATGCGTTTCTTGGTCCTTTGGCGCCCTTATGCGACCAGGCTGCACAATCATTATTGCAATTGAGAATTATTTGCAAATGCAATTGACCGGGATCAAGGCGCGAACTCCTCCCTGTCGTTATGATTTGCAAATGAAAATCAGAAACAGGCGTTGCCAAGGCGCGAATGCGATCAGCGCAAGGCAGGTTGGGTGCGGCGAAAGTCGCAACCGCGCCACATTGACAAGACCGTCAGGTTGCTGCCATCGAGTAGCCCCGAAGCGTAAGCCCAAAGAGTCGAGTGGATTTTTACGATGAGCGCGTTGGAAACCCTGCGGCAGTCCCTGCCGGACTATGCCCGTGACATCAAGCTGAACCTTGGCTCTCTCCTGGGGGCGGATGGTGCGCCGGAACTCACCCCGGCGCAGAAATGGTGCTCGGCCCTTGCCGCCGCCATTGCCAGCCGCAATGTTCCCCTTGCCCAGGCCATCGAGCAGGACGCGCTCGCTGCAACCGACGCCAAGATCGTCGAGGCCGCGAAGACGGCAGCCACCATCATGGCCATGACCAACGTCTACTATCGCGCCATCCACATGACGGATGATCAGGAGCTGTCCCGTCTGCCCGCCGGCCTGCGCATGAACGGCCTGGCCAAGCACGGTATCGCCCAGGCCGATTTCGAGCTCTTCGGCCTCGCCGCCTCGGCAGTGAAGGGCTGCGAGGGCTGCACGAAGGCCCATGTCGCCGGTGCCCGCAAGCATGACGTGACGGTCCAGGCGGTCCAGGCCGTCCTGCGCATCGCAGCCGTCGTCCACGCGGCCGCCACCGTTCTTGACATGGCCGCCGCACCTCAGGCGTCCGCCGCCTGATCACAGGCATCCCTGCGGCCGGTTCGGAAGTCACCGGGCCGGTCCTTCCTCCAGTACCGCGACCTGCTTCCGGCTCGCCGGATGGCTGGTGCGCGACCATTCTCAAACTGAAATGCTTCTTGTGAAAGGAACCAACCCATGCTGACCGTCGGTGACAAGCTTCCCGCTTTCGACCTCCAGGCCGTCGTCTCCATCGACCCGGCCAAGGCCTTTACCCGCATCACCAATGAGAGCAACGAGGGCAAGTGGAAGGTCATCTTCTTCTGGCCGAAGGACTTCACCTTCGTCTGCCCGACCGAGATCGCTGCCTTCGGTAAGCTCAACGGCGAGTTCGAGGATCGCGATGCGGTGATCTATGGCGTCTCCATCGACAGCGAGTTCGTGCACCTGGCCTGGCGTCAGAACCACGACGATCTCCGTGACCTGCCCTTCCCGATGCTGGCCGACATCAAGCGCGAGCTGAGCCAGGGTCTGGGCGTCCTGCACGCTGAGGAAGGCGTTGCCCTGCGCGCGACTTTCATCGTTGACCCCGAGGGCATCATCCGCTTCGTGTCGGTGAACGACCTCAGCGTCGGCCGCAATCCGCAGGAAGTGCTCCGCGTTCTCGACGCGCTGCAGACCGACGAGCTCTGCCCCTGCAACTGGCAGAAGGGTGACGACGTCCTTAAGGTCGCCTGATCCAGAGACCGGCATCGGCAGAACGGCCCTTGCCGCCAGGCGCGGCGGGCCCAATGCCAACGGGAAGCCCGCGGCCTGCCGCGGGCTTTTTGTTTCATGCGCCAGCCGGGGGCCCGTCTTGCGCGTGCCCGGCACTCTTCGACGGGCCGTTGCTGTGCGATGCGGCGCCGGGCGCCGAACGGAGCCGCCGGTCGTCGTCAGGAACCAGCAGGCCCTCTCGCCGCCGGACACACGAGCCTTTTCAGCGTCACGGCCACACTGCAAGCCTTTGATGCAGTTTATAAAACCCGGCGGCGTTCCTCGTGATAAAAAGAAAAACTGCGCCACCCTTGCAATACAACCTGCATGCGCCTATATTAGCCAAGTCGATGCTGTTCGTTAAGCTTGCCTTGCGCCCCCGCGCGTACTGACGATCTTCTCTTTCAAATTCGATCAAACTACCCGGTCTGGCAAAAACCGGACCTGACTTCTCTATGTCGATTGAAAGGAAATCGTCATGAATACCGGTGTTGTTAAGTTTTTCAATTCCACCAAGGGCTATGGCTTCATTCAGCCGGACAATGGCGGCCCGGATGTGTTTGTTCACATCTCCGCTGTCGAGCGCTCCGGCATGCATTTCCTGAACGAAGGCCAGAAGGTGAGCTTCGACGTCGTCCAGGATCGCCGCAACGGCAAGAGCGCTGCTGAAAATCTCAGCGCTGCCTGAACCTGATCCGAGGGCACCTTGACGGCGCCTTCCGGCACCAGGATCGGATGCCATAACGCAACAGGCGAAGGGCTGGATCAACCGGCCCTTTTGCATTTTCGGCAGGGAGCAGTCCATGACTATCCGTAAGACGACCGAGGCGAAGACAGGGTCTCCGCGGCGGTCTCGTGACGAGACGACGAATGAGATTGCGCGCATGATCATCGAGACCGAGCGCGCCGAGCGGGAGGCCAAGACCGAGCGGCTTCGTCAGGCGAGGCTTGCCCAGGAGGCCAAGGCCGCGCTCGAGGCGCCGGCGGCGAAAGAAGGCCAGACTGCCAGGAAGGCGGTTGGCGCCGATCGCAAGAAGCTCTTCGCCCGTCTGAAGAAGGCGGTCTGATCAGCCCTTCCCCTCAGGTTCCGAACTGACGAAATGCGGCTTCCTCCCTAGAGGAGCCGCATTTGTTCGTTTGTGCTACCAGCGGCCGGTGGTGGCAAGCGAACGAGCAAGTCATCTGCCAGTGTGCGCTGTAGTTGACAGGCCTCGGGCCAGGACGCCGAAAGCCACAGTTCGATCTCGCTGCGGTTATGGAGGATCACCGGCATCGCCTTGGGATGCACGGCTGCAACCAGTGCATTTGGCTCGCAGGTCAGGATACCGAACAGCTCATAGTCCTGCTCTCCATCCCTCACCCGCCGCACGCCGCGCCACGGTGTCCAGATTCCCGCAAAGAACAGCAGCCTGCCGATTTCGCGGGCGGCGAACCAGGCATTGCGGTCCCCCTCGCGTCGCGCCGGATCAGGTTCAGCGAAGCGCGTGAATGGCACCACGCAACGATTGGCCGGCGCGAGCCAGCGTCGCCAGTGCGGCGATTTCACGTTGCGGATATTGGTGACGCCCGGATCGTAGCGGCCGCGGATGTAAGCTGGCGGCGTCGGCATCCCCCAGGTGGCCATGATCATTTCCCGGACGCCGTCCTGCCCTGCCCTGACGATGGGCGCGAGCATGCCGGGATAGACATCCCGCGAGGGCTCGTTCCAGCCGGAGCGGTCCATGGCGCCCGTGAGGGCCCTCACGGCTTCTCGGGTTGTGGTCACGTTATAGAGGTTGCACATTCTCCATGCCTCGGCAGCCTCGAGCCGACTAGGGCGATGACGCTGGATCTGCCCAGCCACGCCCGAAGCCCATCCCCATGATTTACTCACGATGGTCCGAGCCTTGTCGACTGGCATTGACGGGATGGGGTCAGGGAAATCCGCAATCCGCTCGTGATAACGAGCGCATGCCTCTCGGCGCAAAACAAAAGCCCGCCGAACCGAAGTCCGACGGGCCTTGTTGGTTGCGGGGACAGGATTTGAACCTGTGACCTTCAGGTTATGAGCCTTATTTCCGATCTATCCGGCTTGTTCCTGATCTTTCCTCAACGTTCCATATCCTTTTGATCTACAGGCGTTTTTCGTCTAAGTTCGTTCACAGTCGTTCCGCGTCTTAGCCGTCATGGTGGCGCACAGGTGGCGCACGGTGGCGCACAAGTGGCCTACGTGGCGCACGGACGCGGAGCCGATCACGGATGGATGAAGAAACGAAAGGGGGGCTGATCCGTGCCCATCACGAAGCTCACGCGCAAAGGCATCGCGGCAATCAAGCCGGCCGAGAAGCGCGTTGTCTATTACGATCCAGACCTTGCTGGCTTCGCCCTGCGCGTCGAGCCGACCGGCCGCATGACCTATTTCATCGAATACCGTCCCGGCGCTGGCGGCCGGGGCGTCGCGAAGAAGCGGTTCACAATAGGCACCACGTCTGAGTTCACGCCGGAGGCCGCGCGGGATCAGGCAAGGACGCTGCTCGCAGAAGTGCGCCTCGGCGGCGATCCTGCCGCCGCCAAGGCGAAGGCAAAGGGCGTGCCGACGTTTGCCAAGTTCGCAACAGAGCATCTGAATGCCATGGCCGAGATTGCCGAAAAGCATCCCGAGCAGGCGACATTGCGACCGGGCACGATCCGCAACTATCGCTCGCTGCTGAAGAAGCATGTCGGGCCGGTCATCGGTTCGCGCCCGCTCGACGCCATCGCGCGCGACGAGATTAAGCGCCTTCACGCAAAGGTCGGAAAGAGCAGCCCGACCACGGCGAACCGCGTTCTCGAATTCATCGGCTCGATATACAAGGCGGCCGACCTCGCCGGCCACGTTGAGGAAGGGACGAACCCCGCGCGCGGTATCCGCGCCTATAAGGAGCGGAAGCGCGAGCGTTTCCTGTCTGCCGAAGAACTGGCGAGGTTGGGCGAGGCGATTAGCATAGCCGAAACGACGGGCATCCCTTATGAACCACCGGCCCGACCGGGAAAGAAGCACAAGCATGTCCCAAAGAACCTGCCGCCCACCATCATCGACGCTCACACTGCCGCCGCCTTGCGGCTGCTGATCTTCTCCGGCGCACGGCTCCGCGAGATACTTCATGCCAAGTGGGAACAAATCGACATGCAACGCGGATTGCTGACGGTTTTCAGCAAGACGGGAAAGCGTCATATCTTCCTACCCGCACCCGCTATTGAAATTCTATCCGGCCTTCCGAGAGGAAACAGTCCGTACGTGTTCCCGTCGGCGGCGGACCCCGAGCAACCAAAAGCCGATCTAAACCGCCCATGGCGAGGTGTTCGGCGGCTTGCAGGGCTTCCCGACCTCCGCATTCACGATCTTCGCCACAGCTTCGCTTCTGTGGCCGTCAGTGGCGGCGCAAGCCTGCCGATGATCGGGGCGTTGCTTGGCCATGCCAGCCCGGCCACAACGGCAAGGTACGCGCATCTGGCAGCCGATCCAGTCCGGGCCGCAGCCGAAGCGGCGGCGGGCACCATTGCCGCCGCGATGGGGGGCACGTCGGCGGAAGTCATCCCGTTGCCGGAGCGGAGCCGCGCCAATGGCTAAGAAGCCCACACAGGCTGAAAGGTTTTGGCAGGCAGAGCGCGCGCGTAAGATCGCCCGGCACACACCGCTCGGGACGGTCTACGAAATACATGAACCTTTCCCCGCCGCACGGCTCATGCAGCCGGGCAAGGAATGCTCTGTTGACGCTGCGATCCGCGAGGCGCTTGAGGCGGGCTTGCTGCATGGACCTTTCGAGGCGATCCGCGCTGACCTTGCCGTGGTATGCGCCATGGCGTGGGGCGCGGCTGGCGCGACATATGCAGCACAGCTTGCCGCGCCTGAATTGCGAGACAGGCAGGAAAAAGCGGCGCGGCTGGCGGAAGACTTGCGGCGCTTCCTCGCAAGCGTTGAGGACGAGGCGGATGGCGCGGACGACCTATCCGCCATGCTCGACCACGGCGGCGCGCTGGTCGCGCTGCTCGCGGCCTATTCCGAGCCGGAGCCGGCCGCGCAGAGCGCGCCGGCCACAGATCATCTAACGCGCGAGTTCTTCGCAGCGCTCGGTGCGTGGTGGGCGGATCATGCGATTGACACCGACCGACGCGGGGCAAAGGCAGTGCGCAATCGTCTGGCGGTCGGCCTGTGGCTCGATATGGAGCGGCCGATCCCGGAGGGTTATGGCTCCGACGACGACTTCGCCCGGCGCGGTTTCCGTAATATTGATCGCTGATTTTTCTTTTCAAAATTCTTATTCAAACGGGCAAGACCACGCCAATCTCCGCACAATTCAACCAGTAGCGGAGCGTATTCCATGGCGAAAAACCGAAACCTCGATCCCGAATTTATTTCAAAGCTTGATGTGCTCGATGCGCAGGAAGCGGCAGTGTATCTGCGCACGTCCACGTCAACGTTGGCAAAATATCGCATGCACAAGCGAGGACCGGCCTTCATCCGCCAGTCGGCCCGCAAGGTTCTTTACCGGCGCGCTGACCTCGATGCGTGGATGACCGAGCGCAAAGCCGCCTGATCGATCCTGCCGCGCCCCGGCTCAAACCGGGCGCAGGCAAAGCAACTTCCAGATATTTCCAAATAATGCAAACCATCCTCGGCGTGTTTACCTCCAAGCGCGCATGTATTGGTATTGACCAAACGCGCCTTTTTTGATTTTCTACGGCTACGGCCAATTGCGTCGTGGATGAAGAACAGACGATTTACCGGGTGCTTCGGCACTCAATGTTCAACGTTCACGAGGCGTAATTGGAATGGCCGACGAAAAGAAATCCCCCCACAAGCTACTGAAGCTTTCTGAAGTCTGTGCCCGCACGACGCTTTCGCGCGCCGTTGTGAATGGCCTGCGCAGGTCGGGCGACTTCCCCAAGGCCGTGCAGATTGCTGCCAAGCGCATCGCGTTCGTTGAGGCGGAAATCGACGCATGGATCGCGGATCGCGTCGAGCGCAACCGCGTCGAAGCAGGCGGAGGCGAGGAATGACCCGCCTCAATCATTTTCGTGTCAATCAGCGTGACCGGATGCTTCGGAACGGCGTCGACAACATCACCGATTTCGGCCTGCCGGGCGGTCTCA
>Ga0182741_1000402_pt1 | contig 66396 bp, 55 predicted proteins | sample eDN5th37CBELigOP_FD_128874 | JGI IMG/M metagenome (GOLD analysis project Ga0182741, IMG submission 128874) | Enriched Organic Plus compost microbial communities from Emeryville, California, USA - eDNA 5th pass 37_C BE-Lig OP (version 2) (version 2) ...
CCCGAGGTCGCGTCGGCGCTCGCGCGGGTGGCGTTCGCGGAGTACGCGCTCTGGGCGGTGCTCTCGGTGCCGATCATCTGGCTGGCGGCGCGCTACAGCATCGAAGGGGGGCGGCGGCTCGAGCGGGTGGTCGTCTTCGTGCTGCTGGGGATCGCGGTCGCGGTGTTCGTCGACTGGGCAGTCGCCAACCTGCGGCTGGCGCTCCTCCCCGAGCTGCGCCCGCGGCGCGACATTCCCGGCGGCATGCGCGGCCGCGTCCTCCCCCCGCGTCCGTTCGCCACCTTCGGCTTTCTCGACGACCTCATGGTCTACTTCGCCGTCCTCGGCGGCGGCATCGCGCGCGACTACTTCCTCCGCTACCGGGCGCGCGAGCAGGAGGCGATCCGTCTCGAGGCGCACGCCGCGCAGCTGCACGCGCAGCTCGCGGAAGCCCGGCTGGCGGTGCTGCGCACGCAGCTCGATCCACACTTCCTCTTCAACACGCTCAACGCCGTGTCGGCGCTCGTCGAGCGCGACCCGCGCGGCGTGCGCCGCATGATCGCGCGGCTGAGCGACCTGCTGCGCAGCACCCTCGAGGCCTCGCCGCGGCAGGAGGTGCCGCTGGAGGAGGAGCTCGACCTCCTGCGCCGCTACCTCGACATCATGGAGATCCGCTTCCAGGGGCGGCTGGAGGTCGTGATGGACGTCCCCGTCGAGCTGCACGCCGCGCAGGTCCCGCACCTGCTCCTCCAGCCGCTGGTCGAGAACGCGCTCAAGCACGGAGTGAGCGACATCGAGGGGATGGGACGCATCGAGATCCGCGGCCGCCGCGAGGGCGACGACGTCGTGCTCACGGTGGCGGACAACGGCCCCGGTCCCCGCGACGCGCACGACGAGGGAGTCGGGCTGCGCAACACGATCGCGCGCCTCGACCAGCTCTACGGCGCGACGGTCCCTCCGCGCTTCACCCTGCGCCGCGCGACGCCGGAGGGAGGCGCGATCGCCGAGGCGCGACTCCCCTTCCACACGCGTCCGCTGGAGGAAGCCGACCATGCCGGGTGACCGCCCGCTGCGGGTGCTGGTCGTGGACGACGAGCCGCTCGCGCGGCAGCGCGTGGAGGACATGCTGCGCGACTCCGGCGACACGGTCGTCGGGACGGCGGACACCGGCGCGCGCGCCGTGGACGCGATCCACACGCTGCACCCCGATCTCGTCTTCCTCGACGTCCAGATGCCGGGAAAGACGGGGCTCGACGTCGTGCGCGAGATCGGCGCCGACGCGATGCCGGCGACGATCTTCGTGACCGCCTACGACCGGCACGCGATCGAGGCGTTCGAGGTCGCGGCGGTGGACTACCTCGTGAAGCCGTTCGACGACGAACGCTTCGAGCAGGCGCTCGCGCGGGCGCGGCGGCGGATCGAGCTCGAGGAGGTGGAGCGGCTGCGCGGACGGCTCCTCAGCATCCTGCAGGGAGAGGCGCCTCCCGCCGCACCGCGCACGGACGAGGGGGGAACGCGGGACGCGGGCGGCGGCGAGTTTCTCCAGCGGATCCCGGTCGAATCGCGCGGCAAGGTGCGCGTCATCCCGGTGGAGGAGATCGACTACATCATCGCCAGCGGCCCGTACGCGGAGCTGCAGGTGGGCGATCGCAAGCACATCATCCGCGAGGCGATGCAGACGCTGGAGGACCGCCTCGACCCCGCGCGCTTCATCCGCATCCACCGCTCGGCCATCGTCGCGATCGACCGGATCGACTCGCTCCTCCGCTCCCCGGGGGGCGACTACGAGGTGCAGCTCAAGAACGGCGTGAAGCTGCGCGTGAGCCGCTCGCGGCGCGAGGAGCTGGAACGGCGGCTGGGAGTCTGACGGCGAAGCCGTCATCCCGAGCGCAGGCGAGGGAGCGCAACGGCCGCCGTCCCGAGCGGATGCGAGGGATCCGCTGTTGACAGCGTGACCGCTTGGCAGGAGTGAGAGAACGGCGTCGTCAGGGGAGGGCTCCCCTGACGACGCCGTTTCTCACCGCTGACACGCTGTCAAACCGTCAAACCGTCGATCCGCCCAAACCGCCTCACCGCCCCCGACGCGCCCCTCCACGACGCTCCCCGCGCTCCGCCTGCCGCTTCTTCGCGTCGGCGAGGTTGGCGTCGAACTGCTTCTGCTGCTCGGCGGTCAGGACGCCGCGGATCGCCGCGAGATCGCGGTCGCGCTCCTGCTCCATGCGCGCCCGCAGCGCCGCGAACTTCGTGCGCAGCGCCGCCGTGTCCCCCTTCTGGCGAAGCGCGCGCATCTCCTCGCGCTGCGCCTGCAGCTGCTTGCGCTCGGCCTCCGTCGGCTTCTTCCGGGCGATCACCTGCTCGAGCTGCGCCTTCTGCGCGTCCGTCAGCGTGATCCCGCGCAGGAGGAACGCCTGCGGGCCGCGGCGCTCCCCCCGCTCGCCACGTGCACCGCGCTCGCCACGCTGGCCCTTCGCTCCATCATGCCCGCGGTGCTCCCCCGCCGCGGGCGCCTGCTGCGTCGGCGGCTGCTGGGCCACCGCCGTGCCGGCGCTTCCGATCACCAGCGCCATCGCGATCGTCATCGAGCTCTTTCGCATCGTCGTTGCTCCTGCCTGAATCGTCGAAGTCCATGTGCTGCTGGTCACGGGCGCTCGTACCACCCGGCAGCTCCCGCTGATCCGGGTCATGTCACGAACGCCGGCCTGGTGTCACGAATGGCGGGAAGCGAGACGTGGAAGGCGCGGGTCCGTCGCGCCGCGAGCCCGGACGATGCGTCGAAATGGAACGGCCGCTCGGGTGGCTCCCGAGCGGCCGTTCACTACGAACCCCAACGCCTGCCTCCGGCACTCCCTCCCCGCCCGCCCCCGCCCCTCACATCTCCGCCCGCACTTCGCGCGGCCGCCCGCCTTCCCACTTCTGCTTGCACTGCACGCATCGCGTGACGTAGGGGATCGCGTCGAGCCGCTCGAAGGAGATCGGCTCCCCGCATTCGTCGCAGATGCCGAAGGTCTCGGGGCTCGAGTAGAGGCGGCGCAGCGCCTGGTCGAGGTGCCAGATCAGGCGCCCCTCCCGGCTCGCGAAGAGGAAGTTCTGCTCCCGTTCGTTCGTCTCCGTGCCGCGGTCGGCCATGTGAAACGGGACGCTCGTGAGGGAGCCGTCCATGCCGCTGTCGCTGGTGAGCGTCTTGTCGAGCTCGCCCATCTCCCGCAGCGCGCGACGACGCTCCTCCTGCAGTCGCTTCTCGAAGTAGTCCAGATCCTTGCGGCTCATGGGGCTGGCCTGCTTTGGGCTCATCGTCGTCGGGGTCGCGGGTCCGTCGTGCGCCGCCGCACGCATCGCGTCGGCGTGGCGCACGCAGGCGCAGAGTACATGCCCGCACGCCGTTTTCGCTGTACGCCCATGGGCCCATGCGCCTCACCGGCGCGCGGGAGCGAGCGGGCGCCGGACGAGCAGGGCGTGCAGGAGCACCAGCGCCGCCGCGAGGTGGACCGCGCTCGCCGGCACCCACATGACGAGCCCCGCGAGCTGCTGGTCCTCGAGCGCGGTGGTCCCCCACGCGAGCGCGCTGCGCGCGTGCACGCGATACCAGGGACGCGTCGACAGCGTGATCGCGGCGCCGAGGAGGGTGGTGACGAGCGACGTCGTGAAGAGGAAGAGGAGCGCCGTGCCTGCGCCGAGGCGCGTGCGCGGCCGCGGCGAGAAGAGCACCGACCAGGCGACGAAGGCGGAGAGGAGGAGCGTCGCGTGCTCGAGCGCGTGCACGACGTCGTCGCGCACCGCGCGCTCGTAGAGCGGCGGGAGATGCCAGGCGACGAGCACCGCCGCCTGCACGGTCCACGCGGTCACCGCATGCGTGAGGACGCGCGTCGCGTCGCGCCACGCCGCGCGCACCCGCGGCAGCCGACGCCACGCGCCGGCGAGGCGGCGGCGTGCGTCGCGCCCGACACCCCACAGCCACGCCGTGCGCGGGTCGCCCAGCACGAGCAGCGGCGCGGCGACCATCGTCAGCAGGAGATGCTGCAGCATGTGTCCCGCGAACAGCGCCTCGCCCAGCGCGTGGAGCGGCGAGAGGAGCGCGATCGCGAGCGTCAGCATCCCCGCCGCGAAGCAGTGCACGCGCCACGGCGGTAGCCCGCGCGTGGAGCGCGCATGACGACGGAGCGCGTCGACGCCGCGCGCATGGAGCGCCGCACCGGCGGCGAGCGACAGCACGACCGCGGGCTCGTGGCTCCACGCGCGCCACAGCTCGTGCGGCGCCGGCGGAGCGCCGGCGTGCGCGAGCGCGAGCACGGCGTGCATCGTCGGCATGACGGCCGCCGGCGCAAGGCGGGTGCCGGCGGCGAGGGGGATCGGTACGGATTCTGCACCCCCCGGGGCGGCCTCGCATGCCGGGCGCCACGATCGTCGCGCTCGCGTACGCGAGAGAACCGGCACCGTCGAGCATGGAGCGTCTCTCTCGATCGTCGGCTCCCCTCGCACGCGTGCTCGTCGTCCGCGCGGCGCTCGCGATCGTGCCCACCCTCGGCGCGCTCGCCTGCTCGACCGAGCCCGAGCGCGCGGCCGCGACGCGATCGCCGGCGGCGCCCGCCACGCCGGCCAGTGCGCCGCGCGCCACCGCGCGGCTCGACGCCGAGGATGGCCAGTGGACGCGGCCGGCGAAGGATTACGCGGCCACGCGCTACTCGCAGCTCACGGAGATCACCGCCGACAACGTCGGCCGGCTCGTGCCGGTGTGGTCCTACTCGATGGGCGTGCTGCGCGTACACGAGGAGGCGCCGCTCGTCGTGGGGAGCACGATGTACCTCGTGACTCCCTTCCCCAACGAGCTGCACGCCCTCGATCTCGGGCGCCAGGGGGCGCTCAAGTGGATCTACCGCCCGCGCCCGGAGCCGGCGGCGCAGGGGGTGGCCTGCTGCGACGTCGTCAACCGCGGCGCGGTGTACGCGGACGGGCGCATCGTCTTCAACACCCTCGACAACCAGGTCGTCGCCGTGGACGCGGCGACCGGACGCGAGCTGTGGAAGACGAAGGTCGGCGAGATCAATCTGGGAGAGACGATGACGATGGCTCCGCTCGTCGTGAAGGGGCTCGTGCTCGTCGGCAACTCCGGCGGAGAGCTCGGCGTGCGCGGCTGGCTCAAGGCGCTCGACCTCGCCACCGGCACCGTGCGGTGGACCGCCTGGAGCACCGGCCCCGATCGCGACGTGAAGATCGGCCCGCGCTTCCGCCCCTTCTATCCCGACCATCGCGGCACCGACCTCGGCGTCTCCTCGTGGCCCACCGACGCGTGGAAGATCGGCGGCGGGACGGTGTGGGGGTGGCTCTCCTACGATCCCGAGCTCGACCTCGTCTACCACGGGACGTCCAACCCCGGTCCGTGGAATCCGGAGCAGCGCCCCGGCGACAACAAGTGGAGCTCCACCCTCTTCGCGCGCGACCCGACGACCGGCGACGCGATCTGGGCGTATCAGAAGAGTCCCCACGACGAGCACGACTACGACGGGGTGAACGAGGCGGTGCTCGTGGACGTCCCCTGGCAGGGGCGCATGCGCCGCGCGCTCCTCCACCCCGAGCGCAACGGCTACGTCTACCTGATCGATCGCGCGACCGGCGAGGTGCTGAGCGCGCAGCCGTTCGCGCACATCACGACGAGCCTCGGCGTCGACCTGAAGACGGGGCGCATCCGGTGGAACGCGGAGAAGTCGGCACGGCTCGGCATCGTCGTGCGCGACATCTGCCCCGCGTCGCCCGGAGCGAAGGACTGGCAGCCGTCGGCGTTCTCGCCGCGCACCGGACTCCTCTACATCCCGCACCAGAACCTCTGCCAGGACGCGGAGTCGATGGAAGCGAACTACATCGCCGGGACGCCGTACCTCGGGATGAACGTGCGCATGCGGGCGGGGCCCGGCGGCCATCGCGGCGAGGTCACGGCGTGGGATCCGGTCGCGATGCGCCCGGTCTGGACGCTCCACGAACGCTTCCCCGTCTGGAGCGGTGCGCTCGTCACCGCGGGCGACGTGCTCTTCTATGGAACGATGGACGGGTGGTTCCGCGCCGTCGACGCGCGCAGCGGCCGCCTGCTCTGGCGTTACCGCGCGGGCTCGGGGATCATCAGCCAGCCCGTCACCTACCGCGGCCCCGACGGCCGGCAGTACGTCGCCGTCGTCTCCGGCGTCGGCGGCTGGTCGGGCGCCATCGTCGCCGCCGACCTCGATCCGCGCGACTCCACCGGCGCCCTCGGCTTCGTCGCCGCCATGACCGACCTGCCGGAGTACACGACGCGGGGAGGGACGGTACATGTCTTCGCGCTGCGGTAGCGCCAGGGGATCGGTGCTCCTCGCGGCGGCCGTGCTGCTCGCGGGGTGCGACCGCGAGCAGCGCCGCTTCTCCGAGGCGCCGCCGTCCGCTTCGCCCAGCGAGATCGTGCGCGTGAGCGCGCTGCAGCCCGGCCCCGCGATCATCGCGTCGAGCTCGTCGAATCGCTACGACGGGAACGCGTACGCGATCTCGCAGGGGCAGCGGCTCTACACCTGGTTCAACTGCGCGGGGTGCCACGCCAACGGCGGCGGCGGGATGGGACCGCCGCTCATGGACACGACGTGGATCTACGGAAGCGCGCCGGCGCAGATCTACCGCTCGATCGTGGAAGGGCGCCCGAACGGGATGCCCTCATGGGGGGGACGCATCCCGAACGAGCAGGTGTGGATGCTCGTGGCGTACGTGCGCTCGATGGCCGGCCTCACCCCCGCCGACGCGCGCAGCTCGCGCCCCGACCACATGATGGCGCTGCCGGGGTCGCAGATCCTCGTGGAGCCGCAGCGGTGAGCGCGCGACCGCTCCTCCTCGGCTGCGTCGCGCTCGCCGGCTGCGGCGGGGCGCGCAACCAGTCGGCGCTCGCGCCGGAAGGGCCGGTGGCCGGCGAGGTCGCGTCGCTCTGGTGGTTCGCGCTCGCCGTCGCCACGGCGGTCTACCTCGCGACGGTCGGCGCGCTCGCGTGGGCGGCGTGGCGCGCGCGGCGGCGCGCGGCGCGCGGCGAGGCCACCGACCCCGCGCGCGATCACCGGCGCATGACGGTGGCGGTGTCGGTCGGCGGCGCGCTCACCGTCGTCATCCTCCTCGGCTTCTTCGTCCGCGACCTCGCGGCGGCGCGCGCGCTGCGCATCCCCGTCACCCGCGACCACGTGAAGATCCGCGTCACCGGTCACCAGTGGTGGTGGTCGATCGAGTATCCGCACCCCGATCCGTCGCAGCGCGTGACCGACGCGAACGAGCTGCACGTCCCGACGGGGATCCCCGTGCTCGTCGAGGTCACGTCGCACGACGTCATCCACAGTCTGTGGGCGCCGAACCTCGCCGGGAAGAAGGACCTGATCCCGCGCTACGTCGACACCCTCTGGTTCCAGGTCGACCGCCCCGGCGTGTACGGCGCGCAGTGCGCGGAGTTCTGCGGCCACCAGCACGCGAAGATGGCGCTCCCGGTGGTGGCCCACGCGCCGCGCGACTACGCGGGCTGGCTCGCACGGGCGCGGCGTCCGGCCGCCGAGCCGTCCGACTCGATGGCGCGCCGCGGCCGGGAGATCTTCCTCTCGGGGCCGTGCGCGCTCTGTCACGCCATCACCGGCACTCCCGCCGGCTCGCGCGTCGGCCCCGAGCTGACGCATCTCGCGAGCCGGCGCACGCTCGCCGCCGGCACGCTCCCCAACGGGAAGGGGAACCTCGCCGCCTGGATCCTCGATCCGCAGCGCATCAAGCCGGGGACGGCGATGCCGGCCACCGCGCTCCCGCCGGCGGACCTCGAGGCGCTGCTGGCCTACCTCGGCGGTCTCCAGTGACGCGGGGCGCGCGATGACGACCGAGACCTCCGCTCCCGTCGCCGAGGCGATCGGCAGCGACGACGACGCCGCGCTGGCGGAGCTCGAGCGCGTCTGGCGGCCGCGCCCCGGCCTCCGCGGCTGGCTCACGACGACCGACCACAAGGCGATCGCGCGGCGCTACGTCGTCACCGCCTTCGTCTGGTTCGCGCTCGCCGGCCTCAACGCGGTCGTGATGCGCCTGCAGCTCGCGCAGCCGGAGCGCGGTCTCGTCGGCCCCGACCGATACAACCAGCTCTTCACCGTCCACGGCTCGGCGATGATGTTCCTCTTCGCCGTCCCCGTGATGCAGGCGATGGCGATCTACCTCGTGCCGCTGCTGGTCGGCGCCCGCAACATCTCGTATCCCAGGCTCAACGCCTTCGGCTACTGGATGTTCCTCATCGGCGGCGTCCTCCTCTTCGCCTCCTTCTACCTGAACATGGGGCCGGACACGGGGTGGTTCGCGTACGTCCCCCTCTCCGGGCCCCAGTACACGCCGGGGAAGCGCGCCGACGTCTGGGCGCAGATGGTGACCTTCACCGAGATCGCCGGCCTCGTCGCCGCCGTCGAGCTGCTCGCGACGATCTTCAAGACGCGCGCGCCGGGGATGTCGCTCGACCGGATGCCGCTCTACGTGTGGAGCATCCTCGTCACGAGCCTCATGATCCTGTTCGCGCTCCCCGCGGTGGCGATCGCGAGCACGCTCATGCTCGCGATGGACCGCCTCGTCGCGACGCACTTCTTCAACCCCGCCGAGGGGGGCGATCCGCTGCTCTGGCAGCACCTGTTCTGGTTCTTCGGCCACCCCGAGGTCTACATCATGTTCATCCCGGGGCTCGGCTTCGTCTCGTCGATCGTCGAGACCTTCGCGCGCCGCCGGGTGTTCGGCTACCCGGTGATGGTGGCGTCGCTCGTGCTCACCGGCTTCGTCGCCTTCGGGCTCTGGGTGCACCACATGTTCGCGACGCCGATCCCGCAGCTCGGCCGCGGCTTCTTCACCGCGGCGAGCGTGCTGATCGCCATCCCCACCGGCGTGCAGATCTTCTGCTGGATCGCGACGATCTGGAGCGGCCGGCCGCGCTTCGCGACGGCGATGCTGTTCGCCATCGGCTTCATCGTCGTGTTCACGATCGGCGGGATCACCGGCGTGATGCAGGCGTCGGTCGCCTTCGACCTCCAGGTGCACGACACCTTCTTCGTCGTCGCGCACTTCCATTACGTCATCCTCGGCGGCGTCCTCTTCCCGCTCTTCGGCGCGGTGTACCTCTGGTTCCCAAAGTTCACCGGCCGGCTGCTCGACGAGCGGCTCGGACGCTGGCACGTCGCCCTCTTCTTCATCGGGACCAACCTCGCCTTCTTCCCGATGCATCTCCTGGGGCTCCAGGGGATGCCGCGCCGCATCTACACCTACCGGCCGGAGCTGGGGTGGGGCGATCTCAACCTGCTGGCGACGGTCGGCGCGGCGATCATCGGCGTGAGCGTCCTCCTCTTCGTCGTGAACGTGCTGCGCAGCCGCCGCCACGGCGCCCTCGCCGGCGACGATCCGTGGCAGGGCTCGACGCTCGAGTGGGCGGCCACCTCGCCCCCGGCGACGTACAACTTCCGCGACACGCCCGTCTGCCGGAGCGTGACGCCGCTCTGGAGCGGCGACGGCGAGCCCGCCGAGGCGCTGCCGGTGGTGACCGGGCTCGCGACGCATCGGCGGCAGATCCTCGTCACCACCGTGCTCGACGCCGTTCCCGACAACCGGCACAACCATCCCGCCGACACGAGCGCCCCCTTCTGGATGGCGGCGACGCTCGGCGTCACCTTCATCGGCGCGATCTTCACCCCGTGGGCCTACGTGATCGGCTTCGCGCTCGCCGGGATCGCCTTCGCGATCTGGGCGTGGCCGCGCGGCGATCACCCGGAGGACGCCGTTCTGCCGCGGCGCGGCGAGTCATGAGCATGACGAGCACGCCGCGCATCCCCGCGGGCGACGTGAGCGAGCTGCCGACGAGCGCATTCGGCAACCGCGACATCATGTGGTGGGGGACGCTCGGCTTCATGGTGATCGAGGGGTTCACGCTCGTCATCTGCGCCGTCGTCCACGTCTACCTGCGCAAGAACTTCGCGACGTGGCCTCCCGAGGGGACGATGCGTCCGTCGGTCGTCGTCCCGACGGTCCAGGTCTCGCTCATGCTCGCGAGCCTCCCGTTCATGCACTGGGTGCGCCGCCGCGCCTACGAGCGCGACCTCGCACGCGTGCGCCGCGGGATCACCGGCGCCGCGCTCCTCACCGTCTGCTTCGACCTGCTGCGCGCCTGGGAGCTCCTGCGCTCGCTCAACGTGCGCTGGGACGCCAACGCCTACGGCTCGGCGCAGTGGCTCGTGGTCGGCTCGCACGGCACGCTGCTCGCCATCCAGTCGATGGAGCTGATCGGGATGATGGCGATCTTCTGGCTCGGCCCGGTCGAGAAGAAGCATTTCTCCGATGCGGCCGACATCGCGAACTACTGGGCGTTCATCGTGCTGACCTGGGTCCCGCTGTACGTGCTCTGCTTCCTGGTACCGAACTGGAGGTGACGGCTCCGGGCCAACGCACCCGACACCGAGCACCTGACACCTGACACCTGACACCGAGTCCCCAGCCCCATGCCCCCCACCGCCGACCCCGGCACGCCGCACGATCACCGCGGGCACGTCGAAGGGCCGGCGCCGGTCGCGCAGTGGGTCGGGCTGCTGCTCGCGCCGGCGGCGTTCGCGCTGCACGGGCAGGGGGCCTACCTGCTCGTCCTCCGGGGGTGCGGCCGGCCGTCTGGGTTCTGGCTGGTGCATCTGGCCGGCGCCGTCGCGGTGCTGCTGGCCGCGCTGGGCACCGCGACCGCCGTCGTCGCGTGGCGGCGGGCGGCGCACGCGAGCGAGGAGCGCGAGGCCAGCACCCGGCGCACGCGCCTGCTGGGATTCACCGGCGTGTGGATGAGCGCGGTGCTCACCCTCCTCCTCGCCGCGCAGTGGATCGAGAGCTTCGTCATCCCTCCCTGCGAGTGAGCGAGCCGGCGCGCGAGCACGGGCCCGCGGGGCACCCCGCGCATCCTCGGCGATGGATCGCCGCCTTCATCGTCGCGCTCTGCGCGCTCGCGGCCGGCATCGGCAGCCACGAGGTCGCGCAGCGGCGCCGGGAGCGCGCGCACGACGCGGCGGCGGTCACCGGCGGGGATCCGGCGCGTGCCCCCGCGATCATGCGCCGCTACGGGTGCGCCGGCTGTCACGAGATCCCCGGCGTGCCGGGGGCGTTCGGCCGGGTCGGCCCGCCGCTGCGCGGCTTCGCCGGCCGCCGCTTCATCGGCGGGGTCGTCACCAACGAGCCGGATCACCTCGTGGCGTGGATCCGCGACCCCAAGCAGTTCGATCCGCGGAGCGCGATGCCCGCCGTCGGCGTGAGCGAGGCGCAGGCGCGCGACCTCGCGGCGTATCTCTACACGCTGCGGTGACCGTCCCGCGCCACCCGCTCACCGCCGCCCGACGCGCGGCACGCCATACTCCTGCAGGATCGCGTCGATCGCCGAGCGGCGGCGGACGAGGATCTCGTCGAGCGCCTGCTTGAGCCCCGGGTCGTCGCGGCGCACCCCCATCGAGACGTCGAAGACGAGGGGGAGGAAGGGGACGTCGATCTGGGGGGAGACGGGGGTGATCGTCAGCGGCACCGACGCGCGGCGCGCGAAGTAGCCGGCGAGCGGCCCCCACGCGACGGCGACGTCCACCTCGCCGCGCGCGACGGCCGTGACGATGCGCGACGGCGGCGCGGGGAGACGGTAGTCGCCGTACAGCGTGTAGCCGACGACGTCGTGGATCCCGCGGTTCGCGAGCGCGTGCGCGGGAGGCGTGTCCGCGCCGTCGTCGCCCACGAGCTGCACGCCGATGCGCAGCCGCCTGAGCACGCTGTCGTCGAACGACCGGACGCGCACGGGCGCGTCGCGCCGCTGCACGAACACGTAGCTCGATCGATAGTAGGGGCGGGTGGCGAGCACCAGCTCGAAGCTCGTCGGCACGCCGGCGATCAGGTCGCACCGGCGCGCGCGCAGCGTGTTGCGCACGAAGCCGCGGCGCTGCGCCCACCAAGTGTACTCGACGCGCGCCCCCAGCTCCCGCGCGACGAGATCGACGATCCGGTTCTCGAATCCCTGCCGCGCGCGGTTGGAGAAGGGGAGGTTGTTCGGGTCCGCGCAGACGCGGAGCACGCGCCGCGCCAGCGGCTGCTGCCCCGACGACGGCGTCCCCGGTCCGGCGAGAAGGATCGCGGCGGCGACGAGATGGCGGATCATGGCGCGCGGGGCGGCAGGGTCCGTGCCCGCGCACGCTGGCCCACGATGTGCCGCATCGCGCCGCCCCATGCTCACTCGCCGCCAGTTCCTGCACGCCTCCGGCGCGGCACTCCTCGCCTCCACGCGGCGCGCGCGGGCGCCGCTCCGCGTCGTCGTGCTGCGCGAGTCCACCGCGGGATCGGAAAGCATGATGGCGGGGGCGCGGCTGGGGTCGGACGAGGCGTCGCGGGCGGCGCGGATGTTCGACCTGCCGCTGACGGTGCGCGACGCCGAACCGTGGAGCGGCGGCCTGCCGCGCGACGCCGACGTCGTCGTCGGCGGGATGACCGACGCCTCGTGCGCGCGGTTGAGCGAGCTCGCCGAGTCGGCGGGAGTCCTCTTCCTCGACGTCGGCTCGACCGACGACGCGCTCCGCGGCGCGGCGTGCGGCGCGACGACCTTCCACGTCGCGGCGAGCGAGGCGATGCACCGCGACGCGCGCCGGCTGGCGGCGATGGGCGACGACGCGCGCGTCGCCCTCTGGCTCCCGACCCTCGAGGCGTTCGGGGCGGCGCAGCTCAACGATCGCTTCCGGCAGCGCATCGGCGCGCCCATGGACTCCGCCGCGTGGGCCGGATGGTTCGCGGTGAAGGCGGTGTCCGAAGCCTACTTCCGCGCGCGCGGCGGCGACGCGGCCGCGGTGCGCGCGCAGCTCGTGCACCCCGACGCTCGCTTCGACGGTCACAAGGGAAAGCCCCTGTCCTTTCGCGCGTGGGATCGACAGCTCCGGCAGCCCCTCTACGTCCTCGGCCGCGCGGGCACCGAACCCGTCGAGCTCCCGCGCCGCGGCGAGCCCGGATCGACGTGGGAGCAGCTCGACCGGCTCGGCACCCGTGCCTCCGACTCCACATGCCACGCATCGTGAACGTGCCTCCGACGCTGCTCGCGCTCGCGCTCGCCACGTCCGCCGCGCAGGCGCAGCGGCCGGCCGACTCGCCGACGGTCGCCTACGTGACCAACGAAGGGTCGCGCACGGTGAGCGTGATCGATCTCGCGAGCCGGCGCGTCGTCGCGACGATCCCCATGGGCGCGCGGCCGCGCGGGCTCCACCTCTCCCCCGACGGACGCCGGCTCTACGTCGCGCTGAGCGACGACCGGCCGAACGTGCAGGGGGGCGACGACGCGATCGCCGAGATCGACGTCGCCACGCGGCGCATCGTCGCGCGCCATCGCGCGGGGAGCGACCCCGAGCAGTTCGGCATCACCCCGGACGGCCGGTCGCTGATCGCCGCGAACGAGGATGCCGGCACCGCGTCGCTCATCGACCTCGCGACCAACCGCGAGCTGGCGACGCTGATCGTCGGGATCGAGCCGGAAGGAGTGGCGGTGAGCCCCGACGGCCGGCTCGCCTTCGTCACCGCCGAGACGAGCAACAGCGTATCGATCGTGGACATGGCGGCGCGCGCGGTGGTCGCGAACCTGCTCGTGGACGTGCGGCCGCGCGCCGCCGCCTTCTCCCCCGACGGCCGGCGCGCCTACGTGAGCGCGGAGATCGGCGGAACGCTCACCGTGATCGACGTGGCGCGCCGCGAGGCGATCGCGACGATCGAGCTCGACGGGCTCGAGGGGAAGCCGGTGGGGGTGGTCGTGAGCCCCGACGGATCGCGCGTCTACGTCGCGAACGGTGCGACGGGGCGCGTCTCCGTCGTGGACGCGCGCGCCAATCGCGTGATCGGGAGCGTGCAGGTGGGGCGCCGCCCGTGGGGGCTCGCCCTCTCGCGCGACGGCCGGTGGCTCTACTCGGCGAACGGCCTCTCGCACGACGTGAGCATCGTGGACACGCAGGCGCTGCGCACGGTGGGGCGCATCCCCGTCGGCGAGCGCCCCTGGGGGGTAGCGGTCCACTGACCCGAACGAGCAGGAACCGGCCGAGGGCCCACGGCCGATCGCCGCGGGCCCTCCACGTTCAGTTCACTTCTTTCTGTCCTCCCGTCAGCGCGAGCAGCCGCACGACGATGTCGCCGTCCTGTTCGAGCTCGGCGTACGGCAGGTCGAGCTTGGCCGACGAGAGGCGCAGCGAGCCGTCGTCGTCGCGCGTGCCGAAGATGAGGACGGGGACGAACACCTCGGAATCCGCGGAGACGATCCCCTGCAGCACCGTGTCCTCGCAGCTTCCGCTGACGAGCACCGCGCCCGCGCCGGTGCGCTCCACCGCCTCGCGCGGTGTCTCGTCGTGTCGGGGCTCCAGAACCCGGAAGCCGTAAGGTGCGAGCAGGGCGGTGAGCGCATCGCGCTCGCGGTCGTGCGTGCTGAGCACGATCACCGTACGGGCATCCGGGTGCACTTGCATCGTCGATACCGCCATCGCGAAGACGACCCGAGGTTGCGCAAGGTGTATGCGCAGGTCGAGTGGCGATGCATCCCTCTGGTGTGAATTCCTGGCAGTCTGTATCGTGGCGCACGGCACGCGCCGCTTCGCTCACTTCGCGCCGAGATCGTCATGAAAGTCATCGCCGCGCCGGTCGCACTCGCGCTCGCTCTGATCGTGGGCGGGACGCGCGCGCTGGCGGCTCAGGCGATGACCGCCGCGCCGACCGACTCGGCGCCCGCGGTCCGGTGGCAGCTGCTCGCGCGGCGCGTCCTGCAGCGCGAGCCGCCGTCCACCCGCGTCGCGCAGCAGGGCTCCGTCGTGCCGCACATCGCGCCGCCGGCAACGACCGTCGGCATCACGCGATCGATCGCGCTGCTCTCCGCGGCGCAGTACGAGGCGAGCGAGCGGGCGGCGACCGCGGCGGGGTCGGAGCGGGTGGCCGTCGCCGCCGCGAGCGCGCTCGTCCTCACGCGACTCCAGCCGAGGGACTCCGCGCTGCTCGCGCACGCGCTCGCGCGCGAGCTCGCCGCCGCCCGCCGCGCCGGTGAGCCGGACAGCGCGATCCGCAGTGGCGCGCAGGTCGGCCGCGTCGCGGCGACGTCGCTGCTGCGCTGGGCGGGCGACGGGAGCACGCTCGCGCGCTGGGAGGGGACGCTCCCCTCCGGACCGGGGATCTGGCGCGCGCCGCCGGACGGGGAGCCCGCCGAGATCGCGCTGCTCGCCCAGCGCCCGTGGAGCCTGAGCGCCGCCGGCCAGTTCACCCCCGGTCCGCCGCCGCGGTTCGGCTCCGCGGAGTTCATCGCCGCGCTCGACGAGGTCCGCCGCTACGCCCAGGCGCGCACCCCCGAGCATCTCGGCATCGCCCGGCAGTGGACGCAGCGCGCACCCGCCGAGGAGTGGAACCGGATCGCGATCGACGCCATGGCGCGCCATCGCGTCCACGCCGGCCGCGCCGCGCACCTCCTCGCCATGGTCGCCATCGCGAGCGCCGACGCTCTGATCGCCTGCGGCGACGCCCGATACCGCTACTGGCTCCTGCGCCCCACCCAGGCCGACTCGACCATCGCGCTGGCGGAGGCGGTGACGCTCCCCCTGGAGCCGTCCTATCCGAGCGCGGACGCCTGCATCGCCGGCGCCGCCTCGACCGTGCTCGCCCAGCTCGTCCCCGAGTCGCGCGACGAGATGGAACGAATCGCGCATGAGGCGGCGATGTCCGGGCTGTACGCTGGGACTCACTATCGATTCGACGTGGAGACGGGGATGGCGCTCGGGCGCACGATCGCGCGCTGGGTGATCGGGCAGGACACGAAAGGAGAGCTGCGTCGCGGATGGCGCTGACGACGTTCAGGCACGACTGATCGTGCCGGGACGCATCGCGCCAATTCGCGTGATGACGTACATTGCCGCCCCCCGACCGCGCGATCGGAATGGCGCGCTCGCGACGGATCCGGCGACGTCGGGGCGGAAGCGGGCACGAATCGCACGAACGAGAGACCGACGTCGCAGTTGGCGGAATCAGCGGCAACGAGTTTGCGGGAGGATCTGGCCTCCCTCATTTCCCCATCACCAGTCGCACGGCACGGACGGAAAACATGCGCACCAGCGGGACGGTCAAGTGGTTCAACGCCGAGAAGGGCTACGGTTTCATCACTCCGGACGACGGAGGCAAGGACTGCTTCGTCCACTTCAGCGCCATCCAGGGCGGGGGATTCAAGACGCTGAATGAAGGGGAGCGCGTGGAATTCGAGATCGGCCAGGGTCAGAAGGGACCGCAGGCAGAGAACGTGACGCGAATGGACGGTGGTGGTGAGGGCGGCGGCGGCGGGAGCTCCCGTCCGCCGCGCTCCGACCGCGGCGGCTACGGCGGCGGTGGTGGCGGCGGCTGGGGTGGCGGCGGCGGCGGCGGCGGCTGGCGCGGTGAGCGCAGCGGCGGCGGTGGCGACCGCGGCGAACGTGGCGGCGGCGGCCGTGGCCGCGATCGCGACCGCGGCGAGCGTGGCGGCGGCCGCAGCTGGGATCGGGAAGACGACTATTGAACTGCAGGGGCGAGGGGCTGGGGGTTAGGGAACACCCTCGGGATGCTCCTCGCCCCTCCCCGAGCGCAGCGAGGGGGCTACTCCACCCGGAGTAGCCCCCTCGTCGTGTTTCCCGGCACTCGGACGGGCAGCCCCTAGCCCCTGGCTCCTGGCCCCTGTCCCTACAACGCCGGCCGCACCAGCCGCGCCAGGCGGTGCATCGCCCATGACTGCCGGGGGAGATGGCGCTCCAGCTCCGGGAGCGAGTTCACCCAGCGGCTGCGCGCCATCACGTAGTAGAGATCCACGAGCCCCGCCGAGGAGTGCACGCCGGAGGTGATGAGGCTCGCCTCCGCGTCGAGGAGGAGCCCGCGCGGATCGTGGTTCTGCGTGCCGACGCTGAAGTGGAAGCTCACCCGCCTGCGATCCGCGTCGGGGATCGCGCGCTCGTAGCCCTCGAGCATCGCGTCGGCGCGCCGGACCGCCGACTCGTCCACCGACGGCGTCGTCCACGTCATCTGCTCCGCGAAGCGCGCCGTCTCCCGCGACTGCGCCCGCATCGCGTCGGCGAGGACGCGCTCCCACCCCGGCTGCCGCGCCAGCGCGGCGATCGCCCCCGGACGCGCGACGAGCAGCGTCTTCTGATGCAGCTGCGGCGGGCGTGGCGTCTCGTCCTTCGCGATGCTCGTCGCGTCGGCGCCGTCGGCCGCCGTCTGCGACTCCGCGGCGTCGAGTGTCGCGAGCGCGCGCGCGTCGAAGGGGATCAGCGCGCGGATCCACGGCGCCCGCGCGAGCCCCTCGCGGATCTCGCGCGCACGCCCCGCGACGTCGTGGACGTCGGCGCGGGCGGCGAAGATCCCGAGACGGAGCTCGCCTCCCGACGCGCGCAGCTGCGGCGCGAGCGCGTCGCGCAGCGCGAGGAGCCGCGCGAGGACGTCGTGCGCCAACGCCATCAGCGGCGCCTGCGGGCTCGGCGCGTTCTCGAGCGCGGGCGCGATCACGTGCACGCGCGCGCCGCGTGCGGCGGCGGCCGCGAGCAGCCCTGCCCACTCGGAGCTCAGCCAGAGCGGATCGGTCGCGATCACCACGCTCCCCGGCGCGGCGAGGGTGTAGAGCAGCGCCCGCGACACCGAGGATTCCTTGCGCCCGAACCCGGCCTCGTTGTGCACCTGGAGGGCGCGCCCCACGTAGTCGCCGCGATCGGTGCGGCGCTCCGCGTTCGCCGTGTCGGCGACCGGGCGCAGCGGGACGGGGATCTGATCCTCGCGGAACCCCTGCGCGCGCAGCAGCCGCCGCACCGCGTCGCGCGCCTCGAGCGCCGCGGGGCCGCGCACGCGATGGCCGCGGTCCTCCCACGTCGCGCTCGCGTAGTGCTCGCCGATTCCGACGCCCATCAGCAGCGCCGCGCCGCGATAGGGGTCCGCCTCGTTCAGATCGTAGAAGACGATCTTCCGGTGGTCGCGGATGACGTTGTCCGGCGTGAACCAGAACGGCGGCACCGTGCGCGCGCTGCGGAAGGTGAAGTCGCTCGGGTAGATCACGTTCACGTGTACCTTCACGACCTTGCGCAGCCACCGCTCGCCCCCGTTCGCGTTCGCGTCGTTGCGGAGCCGCAGCGAGCGCTGCACCGCCAGGCGCAGCGAGTCCTGCCGCATGCGGAGCCGCGCGCGGCGCGACCCCTCGCGCGCGACGCGCGAGCCGTTCCCGTCCCCCGGGAGCGTCATGTCGTCGTCGAGCGGATTCTCGAGGATCTTCATCCACATCGCGCCGTCGCGCTGCTCGGCGAAGAACTGGTCGAGCAGGATGAAGTACTGCGGGAAGGTCCCGAGCGAGTCGTAGCGCCGCACCGCCGCCGTGAGCGCGGGGAGGTACGCGTCCACCACCATGCTGAAGCCGACCTCGTCGATCGACTTCGTCCCGTCGCGCAGGCCGGTGAAGTCGTGCATCCACAGCACGTGATAGTCGCGCGCGGCGTAGATCGAGCGCGCGATCTCGAGCGGCAGGTCGCTGCTCCGCAGGTAGGAGATCGCGTTGCCGTCGCTGAACGGACGCCCGACGAGACGCGCCATGAGCGCGTCCACCTCCGCCTGCTCGTCGTACTCCTCGGGCGCGAGGGCGAGCTGCAGCGGCAGCCACACCGCGTGCGCGCTCTCCGATCCACGCCTCAGCTCCGCGTGCACCTGGCGGATCGCGTCCATCCAGCGAGCGTGCACGGCGATCACCGCGCCGTACGCCGGGCCGGCGAGCCGCGCCGAGTCGCGCGCCCACCGCTCGAACCCGGCCTGCGCCGCGGTGGTGAAGCCGTCGAGCGATCCGCTCTTCGGCCGCCCGTAGAGCGCGTCGTATGGGAGGAGCACCTCGTCGAGGAGCCCGGCGCGGGCGCGCGCGGCGATGGAGTCGCCCGTCGCCGCGCCCCCCGCGGCGGCGCCGAAGGCCTGCGCGAGCGCGGCGAGGTAGTCGCGCTGCGTCGTCGCGAAGTCCGGCGCGTCGCGCAGCCGGCGCTCGCTCGCGTCGTCGTAGACGCTCGAGTAGGCGCCGAGGCGCGACGCGCCGGCCGCCACCTGCTGGAGCGCGGCGCGCGCCGTCTCCGGCAGCGGCGTGTCGCGTCGAGCTGCCGTTCGCACGGCATAGGGGAGCTGCACCGTCACCCGCTTCTCGCGCGTGCGCCCCGCCTGCGGCTGCATGAGCGGGAGCGTCACCCCGAGCCCCACCGTCTGCGCGCGCGTCGGCAGCCAGTCGAGGCGCACCATCGTGCCGCGGCCGAAGATCCCGCCGCGCCGGACCGCGGCGACGAGGCTGTACATCGGATCGACGTCGCCGCTGCGGAGGTTCCAGTCCACCCCGGCGCGCAGTCCGAGCGCGGGCACCGTCGCCATCGCACGCACCCCGACGCCCTGCCGGCCCTCGTCGAACTGCGCGTATCCCTCGCCGGCGATGCCGAGGAGGCCGGTGACCGGATTCATGAGCGGGCGATCGATCCCCGCGACGACGGCGCCGCTCCCGCCCACGTCGCGCGTGCGCAGCCCGAAGCCGCCGACGTACGGCTGCAGCCGGGATGGCCACCCGACGGAGTACACCGCCTCCGCCCGCTGCTGCGCGCCGAGGGGGTGAGCGTTCAGCGCGAGGATGGAGGCGAACAGGGCGAGGATGCGCGAGCGCCGGCGTCGGCGATGTGCAGAGATCACGACAGATCCACTGGTGAGCGCGGCCGTGCAGGCGTCGCCGGCCGCGTCGAACTCACCAGAAGGCAATCACCGGGCCGTGCGGGCTCCTGGCGCGAGGAGAGTTCGTTGCGCAACGAGCCCCGGAACAGATTTGATCGCTGAGCCCCGCTGGCGCGGGACACCGCTCACCCCGCAGCCACCACAGCCTTTCATCCTTCCATTCCTTTCACTCCTTCTCATCCTGCTGATGCAGTTGACGGGGCTCGTAACGCGAGGTGAGTCGAATGCGCCACGAGCCCCGAGAGCTGCCTTGAAAGGATGAGAAGGAATGGACGGAGTGAGAGGAAAGCTCGCCGGTCGTGTCCTTCCTCGATCCGCCACGAGGGCACCCATCTCGCTCTCCACATCGAACGCCTGCGCCGCCAGCGCGAGGACGAGACGGATGCCGTCGCGATCGGGACGCGCCGCGGCATCGTTCGGCATCGCGTCGAGCGCCTTCGCCGCCGCCGACGCCGGCCGGGCCGCGCTGCGACCACGTGAAGCGGACGTCGCGCAGGCGCTCGAGCGGCGCATCGCGGCGCTGCGCGAGCGCGGCGGCGACTGTGCGCGCTACGGGAGTGTGCTGGAGCGCTCGTACCGACTCGGCCAGCTCCGCCTCCGCCCCTTCATGTGGCGCGTGGGGTCGGATCTGGCGTCGGGCGAATCGAAGCCGAGCGGCGAGATGACGCTCGCGCGCGAGATCGACGCGCTGAACGTCGGCGTCCGCACCCTCGACGACGTCGTCGCCTCGATCGAGCACGAAGCCGCACACATCGCGTTCGACATCACCCGCTCGAACGGCGGCGAGGAGCGAGCGGTGGCGACGGTGCGGGAGTGCGGAGGGGCGGATTGACGGTCTGACCGTTTGACGGTCGGCTGTCATCCCGAGCGGATGCGAGGGAGCTGCTGGCTTCGGATCGACAGTTTGACAGCGGTGAGAAACGGCGTCGTCAGAGGAGACCTCTCCTGACGACGCCGTTTCTCACCTCGGTCACGCTGTCAAGCTCACGAGAGCACACGGTCAAACCGGCAAACCGTCGAACCGCAGAGCTCTCGCTGCGCTCGGGGTCGGGGTGACAGTCGTTGCCGTCAATCCGCCATCACCCTCCCTCGCACCGCGTCCTCCACGCCGAAGGCCCGCACCGCGAGCGCGAGCACGACGCGGATACCGTCGCGGTCGGGGCGCGTCGCGGGGGTGTCCGGCATCGCGTCGAGCGCCTTCGTCGCCGCCATGATGCCGCGGCACGCGACGTCGGCGCGTACCAGCTCGGCCGACACGAGGTCGTTGATCCCCGCCTGCAGGGCGCGGACGTCCACGTTCGCGCCGAGGGCGGCGGTCATCGGTCCCGCCGCGTGCACGAGCGCGCTGCGGATCGACGACTGCGTCACCGCCGGCGCGTCCACGGCGGGGAGCGTCGCCGGCACGGCGCACGGCTCCTCGCGCGGCGCGACGACGCTCGACGAGCGGCAGGCGGTGGCGAGGAGGGCGACGAGCGGCATCGTCCACCGCGCGTGCGTCCTGCTCATCGCTCGTCCCTCGCGTCGGCGGACTTCGCCATCGCGCGCACCAGCGCCTCGAGCTGCTCGACGCGTGCGCGCAGCGACTCGATCTCCGCCTGCTGGTTCGCCGTGCGCTGCTCGAGCGCCTTGACGCCGGCGAGGTTCACGCCATCGAGGTCGCCGGTGTTGATCGTCAGCGAGTCGCGCGAGAAGGCGAAGATCCGGTGCCAGTCCTGCGCCATCGGGCCGATGTGCCGCGTGTCGCGCCCTTCCGCCTTGTAGTTCCACGTCGTGATCGGGAGCTCGCGGATGTTCGCGAGGAGGCGCTCGAAATCCACCGCCTCGAACAGCTCCTTGCGGTTGCGGTCGGAGACCATGCTCCACGAGCTGCCGCCCGCCGCCAGCTCGGCGCCGGCGGTCAGCCCCTGGTTCGTGAACAGCTTGATCCCGCCGCAGCCGCGCATGACGACCTGGTTGTTCGCCGTCGGATAGACCGAGTCGGAGGAGAACCCCGCGCAGCCGTCGCCGAGGACGATGGAGCCCTGGCGCAGCGCCGTGCGCGCGTTCTTGCCGATGGCCACCGAGAAGTTGCCGCTCGCGCTGTTCTGGAGTCCGATCGCGACGCCGAACGAACCGTTGGCGATGCTCGGCCCGAGCACGATCGACGCGAGCCCGCCGGCGATCGACGAGGGGCCCATCGCGAGCGCGTCGTCGGACGTCGCCTGCGCGCCGCTGCCGATCGCGACCGCGCCGACGCCGCTCGCCGTGCCGTTGAAGGCGAAGCTCCGGTCGGCGCTCGCCGTCCCGTTGTTGCCCAGGGCGACCGACTCGTCACCGCTCGCCGTCGTCGCGAGGTTCGCGGCGAAGGAGTGGTTCCCCGATGCGCGCGTGTTCTCCCCGAACGCCGCCGAGTACTGCCCGAGGTTGGCGGCGTCCCAGTACGTCGTGCCGAACGAGCCAGTCGCGCCCGCGCGGAAGGCGGCGCGGTTCGGGAACCAGAGCATCCGCGCGCCGCTCGACGCCGGGAGCGTCCCCGAGCCGAACGTCCCCGCGATCACGACGCCGTCGGTCGTGGTGCGGACGCCGGAGGTGAGCAGATACTGCGGGTGGTCGTCCGCCGTCAGGTTGGTGAGCGCGCTGTGGTCGCTCGTCCCCGCCGGGCCGGCCGGGCCAGGATCACCCTGCGGACCCTGAGGGCCGGCAGGGCCAGCGGGTCCGGGGTCACCCTGCGGCCCGGCGGGGCCGGCCGGTCCGGGGTCACCCTGAGGGCCGGCCGGTCCGGGATCGCCCTGGGGACCCGCGGGCCCCGCAGGACCCGGGTCGCCCTGCGGCCCGGCAGGGCCGGCGGGACCGATCGGACCGGTGGCTCCAGTCGGACCAGCGGGACCGACCGGGCCGGGATCACCCTGCGGGCCGGCGGGTCCGATCGGCCCGGCCGGGCCAGCAGGACCGACGGCGCCGGCGGGGCCCGCCGGTCCCATCGGACCCTGGGGACCGGCAGCGCCCGTCGCGCCGGGGATCCCCTCGGGCCCCTGCGGACCCACGGGGCCGACGTCCCCCTTGGGCCCCTGCGGGCCGGCGGAGCCCTCCGGGCCACGCTGCGCCCAGGCGAAGCGGACGTGCTCCGCGGCGAGACAGGCAGTCGGGAGCCCCGCCGCCTGGATGCGGTACACGGTGCCGCTGGCGGGGACGTAGCAGGCGACGATGGTGTCGGCCGGCGCGCCCTGCGCGCGCGCGGACCCGGCGAACGTGAGCGAGGCCGCGATCGGAATCGCGATCGCGACGAGGGAGCGGTGCTTCGACATCGAGTGTGGATCGAGATGGGGGGGGGAGCGCGCGACGCGCGCGCTGTTGCAGCGTGCCCGAAACGACGCCCAACACTCGTCGTCGCAACGAGTTCGCGTCCATGGTCGTCGACCGCGCGCTCGCAATCGCGCCAGCATCGCGAGACCGTCGCGCAGGAGCGCCTCCATCCCGTCGGCGCACGCCGTGCCGCGCGATGCGCGGGGCTCGCCCCATCCAATCGAGATCAACCCCGGCGGATCCTCTCGCGACGATCCGCATCGACACGCTACATATCGCACTCCACCTCCCACACGACCGACTTCCGCCGCCGACGCCCCTTCCCCCATCCCTCGGTGCCCTCAGTGTCCCTCCGTGGCGCCGCCCGAACGAGCTCACACCACCCCATGACCTCCCGCATCGTCGCCGCGCTCGCGCTGCTCCCCGTGGTGCTGTACGCTCAGACCCCGACCGTAGCCGAGAGTCAGTGGCCCGCGTACGGGCGCTCCCGCTTCTCCCCGCTCGCGCAGATCACGCGCGAGAACGTGCAGCAGCTCGACGTCGCCTGGCGCTTCTCGACCGGTGAGACGCGACCCGAGTTCGCCACGAGACGCCGCACCTCCTTCGAGGCGACCCCGCTCGTCATCGGCGGCACGATGTACGTCAGCACCCCACTTGGCCGCGTCTTCGCCCTCGATGCGGCGACGGGGCGCGAGCGGTGGCGCTTCAACCCCGGCGTCGCGCGCACCTCGAACTTCGGCGACTTCACGAACCGCGGGGTGAGCTACTGGGTCGACGCGCGTGCACCGCGCGGTGCGCGGTGTCGCGCGCGCATCGTCATCGCGACGATCGACGCGCGCCTCATCGCGCTCGACGCGAACGACGGCGCCACCTGCCCGGGCTTCGGCGACGGCGGGATGGTCGACCTCCGGCGCGGGCTGCGCAACACGCCGGGCAGCTTCGAGGAGTACGAGGTCACCTCGCCCCCCGCCGTCGTCGGCGACATGCTCGTCGTCGGCTCCGCCGTCGCCGACAACGGGCGGATCGACCAGGCGTCGGGCGAGGTACGCGGCTACGACGCGCGCACCGGCGCGCTGCGCTGGACCTTCGATCCGGTGCCGCAGGACTCGAGCGACCGCGCCTTCGACAGCTGGCGCGGCGCGAACGCGCGGCGCACCGGCGCCGCCAACGCGTGGAGCGTCATCGCCGCCGACCCCGCGCGCGGGCTCGTCTACGTCCCGACGTCGAGCCCCAGCCCCGACTACTTCGGCGGCGAGCGGCTCGGCGACAACCGCTACGCCAACTCCGTCCTCGCCATCGAGGCGGCGACGGGGCGCGTCCGCTGGTCGTTCCAGACGGTGCACCACGATCTCTGGGACTACGACAACGCGTCGCCCCCGGCGCTCGTGACGGTGCGCCGCGACGGACGGCCTCATGAGGCTGTACTGCAGGCGACGAAGTCGGGGATGCTGTTCGTGCTCGACCGCGACACCGGCGCGCCGATCGTCCCCGTCGAGGAGCGCGCGGTGCCGGCGAGCGACGTCCCCGGCGAGCAGGCGTCGCCGACGCAGCCCTTCTCGGTGCTCCCGCCGCTGAGCCGCCACCGCATCGGTCCCGACGACGCCTTCGGGGCCGACAGCGCCGACCGCGCCGCCTGCCGCGAGACGATCGCGTCGCTGCGCCACGAGGGGATCTTCACCCCACCGAGCCTCGGCGGCACGCTCGTCGTCCCGTCGAACATCGGCGGCGCGCACTGGGGCGGGCTCGCCTTCGACGCGCGCCGGCAGCTCGCGATCGTCCCCGTCAACGACATCGCCGCGGTGGTCCAGCTCATCCGGCGCGAGGAGTACGACGGCCGCAACGAGGAGGGGTGGGAGTACGCCCCGATGCGCGGCACGCCGTACATCATGCGACGCCGCATCCTCCTCTCGCCGAAGCGCGTCCCCTGCACCGCCCCGCCCTTCGGCGCGCTCGTCGCCGTGAACGTCGAGCGCGGCACCATCGCCTGGCGCGTGCCACTGGGCACGCCGGGCGTGCTCGCCCCGCGCACCGGCGCCGCCGAGGGACGTACGTCGGCGTTCCGCGACGCCTTCACCGCCGCGCCCCCGGCCGCCACGGACTCGGCGATGCTCGCGACCCTGGGCTCGCCGAACCTCGGCGGCCCGATCGTGACCGCGAGTGGCCTCGTCTTCGTCGCCGCGACCCTCGACTACAAACTGCGCGCCTTCGACATCGACACGGGACGCGAGCTGTGGAGTGGCACCCTCCCCGCCGGCGGCAAGGCGACGCCGATGACCTACGCCGTGAACGGCCGCCAGTACGTGGCCATCGCCGCCGGCGGCGACGGCGGCGACGTGTTCGGGAAGGGGGACGAGGTGGTGGTGTTCGCGGTGAAGCGGTAGGGAGGGCGGATCGGCGGGGGCTGTCGAGCGGTCTTCTGTCAATCCGCCGTCCTCACCGCCGCAGCTTGTCCAGCAGCCGCAGCAGCTCGAGATACAGCCACACGAGCGTCATGAGCAGCGTGAAGCCGCCGTACCACTCCATGCGCTTGGGGGCGCCGTTCCGCACGCCCTGCTCGATGAGATCGAAGTCGAGGATGAGGAAGAAGGCGGCGACGCCGGCGGCGAGGACGCTGAAGGCGATCCCCAGCGGCGACGCGTTCGTGACGAAGGCGAACCCCGACGAACCGAAGAAGCCCATCACCATGTTCGTGAGATACACGGCGAGGATGCCGAACGTCGCGAAGGTGATGATCTTGCGGAAGCGCGGCGTCGCCCGCACGGCGCCCGAAGTGTAGAGGAGCAGCATCACGAGCGCGACGCCGAGCGTGAGCGCCACCGCCTGCACCGGCAGCCCCTTGTACACAGCGTTGTAGATCGCCGAGATCCCGCCGAGCGCGAGCCCCTCGAGCACGGCGTAGAAGGGCGCGGTGATCGGCGCGAGGCGCGGCATGAAGATCGTCAGCATGCCGACGAGCAGGCCGCCGATCGCGCCGGTCATGATCAGGAAGCCGAGCTGCTCGGGGCGCGCGGCGGCCTGCGACCAGGTGTAGACCGCCGACGCGGCGGTGAGCAGGACGAGGAGCGCCGACTTGGCGAGGGTGCCGCCGAGCGTCATCGTCCCCTCGCCCGCCTCGGCGCGGACGCGGGTGAAGACACCGTTGCGGACGGCGGGGTTGGAGCTGCTGATCTCGCGGTTGGCCATGGAAAACCGAGGGGAGAACGGGAGAGTGGGCGACCGGGGGATGACCCCAGTCCCGTCTACCTTAATGACTCTCGATGGTTCCCCGGCGGCACAAGGGGCGGAGGGCGGATTGACGGTTCGACGGAGTGATGGCAGGGCTGTCGTCCGGAGCGCAGGCGAGGGAGCTGCTGGATTCAGCACCGGGCTGTCATCCCTCGCTGCGCTCGGGATGACAGCCCGGTGCCGTCAAACCGTCGATCCGCCGTTCATCGCCCCGTCAACCTCGCGAGCTCCCCTTCGAGCAGCCGGCGCGCCGTGTGGCGCACGCCGCTCGGGGCGAAGGCGAGGGCGACGCGTGCGAGGTTGCGGCGGGCGCCGCGCGGGAGGCGGCGCTCCCCGTCGCAGCAGCAGAGCAGGTCGTCGGGCGACATCCCCAGGTAGCCGGCGAGCACGTGCGTGCTCGGCTTGCCGAGCGCGACGAGTTGACGGAGGACCTCGATGCCGAGGCGGGAGAGCCGCTGCTCCTCGATGGCCTGGTTGAGGCGCATCGCGCCGCCGTCGACCACTCGTGGTCGTGGGACGGGAGGCGGATCGTCATCGAGACGTGCGAGGATCTCTGCCGGGTATGGCGAGGTGAGGGGAGACACCATCGTCGACTCGTGCTGCGCAGGGATGATGCGACTGCCCATCTGCATCGATGCGGCTGAAGCGGGGGCGCGCAGGTCGCAAGATGCGTGCTGCGCGTGGTCGCGTCGTGGCGGACGTTACGGGTTCCAGTCGATTCCGTGCTCAACCGCGTCGGGCGCCGCGCGGTGGCGGTACGGCGTCGCGCGGCGGCGCCTCCGGTGCGGGTGCACAGTCGATGCGGCGGGCGAATCGTCGCCCGTCGCGACGAGTCGTGCGTGCATCGGCCGGCGCGCGCGTCGGTGGTGCGTCGACCGACGGGCGTGGCGTGTCTGGAGGCATCGTGCCATCTGGCTGCATCATGGCGACTCCTCGCCTCTGGACGCTCGAGCGAGCTCCCACTGCTGCCAACGCAGAGGCCATGCCGCGCACCGCGCACGCCGGACGGGGCGTCACGCCCGTCATCGGGTGAGGTCGCTGACCTCCGCGTACAGCGGATAGTGATCGGACGCCGCGCGCATGTCCGCGCCGTCGGTGACGACGTCGCAGCGTGCGAGGCGCGACGCGTCGCGGGCCGGCGCGAAGACGTAGTCGAGGCGCACGTGCGGATCCCAGGTGGGAAAGGTGTGTCCGTCGCCGCCGGGGTGCAGCAGGCGATAGGCGTCGACGTACGATTCGTCGAGCATCACCTGGATCGTCGATCGCGCGATGTCGTTGCCGCTCACCCACACCATCGCGCGGATCCACGCCGGCATGCGGTCGGCACGCAGGCGCTCGCCGGGTGCGAGCGCGTTGAAGTCGCCGGCGATCAGGTGGAAGCCGTGCTGGTGATGACGAATCCCGTCGATGAGCGCGCGGATCTCGCGCGCGCGCCGCCGCTCGCTCCACTTCGAGAACCACGCGCTGAGGTGCAGCCCGAACAGCCGGCACTCGTGGTCGGCGAGCACCACCTCGAGAAAGGGGTGGCGCGCCACCGGCGGGTGATGCCACGCGTGCTCCGCGACGGCGAGCCGGCTGAGGAAGCCGGTGGAATGGCCGCGCCGCGCGCCCCAGTGCGGCATCCCGGTCTCCGCCGCGACGCGCTCGACCACCGCCGGCTCCGACGCTTCCTGCAGCATCACGACGTCGGGGTCGACCGCACGGATGACGGCGGCGATCGCCTGCTCGCGTCCGGTGCCGCCGTAGCGGATGTTGTAGCTGAGCAGCCGGAGCATCACGCGGACGGGTCCCCCGGTTCGTCGTCCTCGATCGGCAGCGTCTCCGCATCCGTCGCTGACGTGTCGCGCGTCGGGCCGCGCCCCTCGCCGTCGGCCAGCATCACGAAGTACGGCTGGTCGAGAAGGAGATCGCGGACCTGCTGCACGAGGTCCGTCGTCGCCTGGATGTTGACGGCGCGGCCGGTGAGCGCGCAGAGCGCGCGCCGGAGCGGCTGGAAGACGTGCGACGCCTCCGGATGCGCCTCGCTCAACGGGACGGTGTGCACGCCGGGGATGTAGAACTCGGAGAAGAGCTTCGGCATCCCGCCGCCGACGAGGGTGATGTCGAGATCGCTCGAGCGCGGCCCGTCGGCATCGAAGGGCTGGCCGTCGGCCCAGCGACGCCCCGTCACCGCGCTGCCGCGCAGCACGACCTGCACGCCCGGTGGAATGACGTCGCGCAGCGCGTCCAGGAAGCGCTCGTAGCGCTCGCGGTCGCCGTCGAAAGCGAGCCGGATCACCCGCTCGCGGATCGCCTCCTCGGACAGGTCGTCCGGATGCGCGAGCGTCCCGTCGGGGCCGAGGTCGGAGGGGAAGGTCATTGGCCCGTACGGGAAGCAAAGTAGGGGCCGGATCGTAGCGGGCCGCGATGTGGCCGAGCGCCGGGGCCCATCGTCGAGGGCCGAAACGCAACGACCCGCGATGGACGATGAGCCCCCCGCTCACCGTGCATCACGGATCGTGTCCTGCAGTCCAGTCACGCCTTCAATGCGTCACCTGCAACCGTCGACTACCAGCCACCCGCCTCCCTACTTCACCTCGATCGTCTTCACCATCCCGTGCGCGACGTGCGGCTTGCCGTCCTTCGCGTCGGGGACGAAGCAGAGGAGCACGTACTGTCCCGGCGTGAAGTCGGCGGCGAAGGACATCGCGCGCCCCTTCGCGAGCCCCGTCGCGCCACCGATCGGGATGATCGGCGGCTCGCCGCTCATCTTCTCGAGAAAGGCCATCGCGTCCTGCGCCGTCTTCCCCGGCGCGAGCCTGGCGATGAACGCCTCGTGCGGCTGCGCGGCGCCGTTGACCATGCGGATCGTGCGGCGTCCGGCCGCGATGGGCGCCGAGAGGACGAAGTCGTAGTCGCTCAGCGTCATCGTCACGTCCGCCGTCGGCTCGGCGGCCGGCTGCGCCGACGGGACGACGGTGAACGGCTTGATCATCCCCTTCATCGAATGCGGCTTGCCGTCGGGCGACGGGATGTGGCAGAGCATCACGTACTGCCCGGGCTCGAGGGTCAGCGTCCCCTCGGCGCCCAGCCCCGGCACCGACGCGTTCGGCCCTCCGAGGTCGATCGCCCACGTCGGGAACGGCCCCGCCCCCTTCATCGCCGCGTCCATCTCCGTGAAGTAGTCGCTCGCCGTCTTCCCCTTCGCGAGCTTCACGATCCAGACGTGGTGCAGCTCCTTCCCCACGTTCTCGATGCGGAAGGTCGTCGCGCCCGCCTGGATCGTGTCGGGGATCTCGAAGGCGAAGTCCATCGTCTTGACCGTCACGACGCGCGCCTCGCGCGACAGCCCGGCCCCGGCGGTGGAGGCGAGGAACGCGCGCGCCGTCGTGGACGCGGTCGGCGCCGGATGCGAATCGTGCTGCGCGGACGCGGCGGTCGAGAAGGCGGCAGCGGCGAACGCCGCGAGAATCGTCGGTCGCATGAAGCGTGTCTCCATCGTGTGGGAAAGCTTCGCCCAAGATGCAGCGGATCGCCGCATCGCGCATGGGTCGGACGACCTACGCCTCGCTCTCGCCGCTCAGCACCACGCTCACCCGGGCCCGATTGCCCACGCCGAGCTTCACCAGCAGCCGCTCGACGTGATTGCGGGCGGTGAAGAAGCTGACGCCCAGACGGTCGGCGATCTCCTGGTTCGAGAGCCCCTGCGCCACGAGCCGCGCGACCTCGACTTCGCGGGCAGTGAGGGCGAAGCGCGCGCGCAGCTCGTCGTCGGTGAGCGGGGCGCGCACGTTGCGCTCGATGGTGACGAGGACGGCCCCCTGCGGTCCGCGCATCGACTCGGGGGGGAGCACGCCGCGGAGCCGGAAGGTGGTGGACGCCAGGCGCAGGTCGCGGGTGCATGCGGGCTGCGACGATCCACCGCCGTGCCGTGCGCGCCGCGCCGCGGCATCGACGCTCCAGGCGACCTGCTGCGCCTCGCTGCGCAGCCGCGCCCCCGCGTCGCCGCCGAGGAGGGCCCGTCCCGCCTCGTTGGCGTGGAGCAGCGTCCCGCCGCGGTCGAACACCAGTGCCGCCTCCGCCAGCGCGTCGAGCAGCGCCGGAAGCTCGGCGCGCTGCTCGGCGGTGCGGCGCCAGGTGGCGAGTCCTGCCTTGAGGGCGGGGAGCACGGCCCGGAGGGCGGCGACCCGCTCCCGGTCGGGGCGCCACCAGGGGCGCTGGCCGTCGGTGAAGCAGAGGACGGCCGGGGTCTGCCCGCCGAAGTCCACCTCGACGGCGGCGATGTCGACGCGGGAGACGGCCGAGGAGAGGGACTGCGAGGCCCGCTGCACGACGAAGCTGCCGGTCGCGCTCGTCCGGTCACGGCGCTCGCTCGTGATGGCGGTATTCTGATGTCGGGGGGGGCCCCCCGCGCCCGGCTCCGCACGGCGCTCCCCGCCCGCCTGCACGAAACCGCTCAACCGCCGCACCGCCTCTCCCGGCCGCGGCTGCGGGCGCGACTGCCACTCGGCGGTGTTCCCCGGTACGCACCAGGCGTCGGTGTCGCTCCCCAGCGGGGCGTAGATCGCCATCCGCTCGGCGCCGGTCAGCTCGAGCAGCCGCTGATGGACCTCGCGGCGCCAGCTCCGCCAGTCGGGATACTCGGACGGCGAGAGGAGGACCTCGAGGGTCCGCTGGATCGCCTCCATCGTCCCCGTGACGCTACGAATCGCCTCGCTCGCCCGCGACTGCCGCACTGGTGCCGTGATGACGGCGCCACTCGGCCGTACCGTCCCCGACGCTCGCACTTCGACCGGAAGTGTCATGACCCTCGCCCCACCTGGTGATTTCTACCCCATGAGGGCGAAGGAGCGGGAGGATGCCGGACATGCGGGGGTACGGGGCGCATCAGTCCGCCGCTCCCATCCTTGCGCCGCCCCTCGTCGGCGAGTCTGTTAAGGCGCCTCTCTCCCGGGACTGCCGATGTCGTTCTCCATTCGCACCGCGGCTGGCCTGGTCGCGGCCACCGCCGCGAGCCTCGCCTGCTCGCCGCGCCAGCAGACCGCCTCCGACACGCCGAGCGTGGTCATGAGCGCCTCGCCCTCATCCTCTCCCTCCGCGACGCCGGGCAGCGACTGGCGTCCCCTCTTCGACGGACAGTCGCTCGCCGGCTGGCGCGGCTTCAAGCAGGAGACGCCGCCCAGCGGCTGGACGGTGCAGGACGGGATGCTCGTCCGCACCGGTCGCGGCGGCGATCTGATGACGGTCGCGCAGTACGGCGACTTCGAGCTGGAGCTCGAGTGGATGGTGGAGCCGGGGGGGAACAGCGGGATCATCTACCGCATCTCCCCCGACGGCGACGAGACCTACATGAGCGGTCTCGAGATGCAGGTGCTCGACGACGCGCGGCACGCCGACGGCAAGGTGCCGCTCACCGCCGCCGGGTCGCTCTACGGACTCTACGCCCCGCCGCCGGGGATCGCGAAGCCGGCCGGCGAGTGGAACACCGCCCGCATCGTCGCGCGCGGGAACCACATCGAGCACTGGCTCAACGGCACCAAGGTCGTGGAGGCGGAGCTCTGGAGCCCCGACTTCAACGCCCGCCTCGCGAAGTCGAAGTTCACGCAGTGGCCGCAGTACGCGAAGTCGCCACGCGGCCACATCGCGCTGCAGGATCACGGAGATCGCGTCTCGTATCGCAACATTCGCATCCGGGAGCTGTGATGAGCCATCCTGCCATGTCGCGCGACGCCGACGGCTCCACCGCGCGCGTCCGCCTCTCGGTGATGATGTTCCTGCAGTTCTTCATCTGGGGCAGCTGGTTCGTGACGATGGCCACCTACCTCTCGCGCACGCGCGGCTTCACCGACCCGCAGGTCGCGCTCGCGTACGGCGCCACGGCCATCGCCGCGCTGGTGTCGCCGTTCTTCATCGGGCTGGTCGCCGACCGCTTCTTCGCGAGCGAGCGCCTCCTCGCGCTGCTCCACCTGCTGGGCGGCGTGCTGATGTGGTTCGTGTCGCAGCAGACGGCGTGGGAGCGCTTCTATCCGCTGCTCATCGCGTACGCGCTCTGCTACATGCCGACGCTGAGCCTCACGAACTCGATCTCCTTCCACCACGTGAAGGATCCGGCGCGCGACTTCCCGCTCATCCGCGTGCTCGGCACCATCGGGTGGATCGTCGCGGGGTGGGTGATCAGCAAGTGGCTGCACGCCGACGCCCTCGCGACGCCGATGCAGATCGCGGCCGGCGCCTCGATCGCGCTCGGGCTCTTCTCGTTCGCGCTCCCGCACACGCCCCCCAAGGGCGCCGGCACCGCCTTCCGCGCCCGCGACGCGATCGGGCTCGACGCGCTGCAGCTGCTCAAGGACCGCACCTTCGCGATCTTCGTGCTCGGCTCCTTCCTGCTGTGCATCCCGCTCCAGTTCTACTACAGCTTCACCAATCTCTTCCTCACCGAGATCGGCGTCTCCGATCCCGCGTTCCTGCAGAGCTTCGGGCAGGTGAGCGAGATCTTCTTCATGCTGCTCCTCCCCGTCGCGCTCCGGCGCTACGGGATCCGCGGCATCATGCTCGGCGGGATGCTCGCATGGGGGCTCCGCTACCTCGCGTTCAGCCAGGGGAACGCCGGCGCGGGGATGTGGATGCTGATCGGCGGGATCCTCCTCCACGGCATCTGCTACGACTTCTTCTTCGTGGCGGGGCAGATCTACACCGACGAGAAGGCGGGGGAGAAGCTGCGCGCCTCGGCGCAGGGGTTCATCAACTTCGTCACCAACGGCGTCGGCTACTTCATCGGCGCGTGGGTCTCGGGGGCGGTGGTCAACCGCTTCCGCGTCCCGAACCCCGCCCCGGGCACCGCGCCGCACGACTGGCAGCAGGTGTGGCTGGTCCCCGCGATCGGTGCCTTCGCGGTGATGGTGCTCTTCGCGCTGCTCTTCCGTCCGCGATCGGCATCGACCCCGGAGCAGCCGCTCGAGCCGAACACCGCTCCGGTCACCGCCTGAACTGCAATTGAACCACGAAGGGGCACGACGGGGCACGAAGGAAAGCAAAGAGATGGCTGTTCCTTCGTGCTCCTTCGTGCCCCTTCGTGGTGAATCAACCGATCTCCAATGCTTCGTAGAACTCTTCTCGCTTCCCTGATGCTGGCGGCGCCGCTGGCCGCGCAGACCACTGGCGCGCCGGCGGTGCGTGAGTTGCTGCGTCCTGCGTCGCAGTCCGAGCTGGCGCCAGTCCTCGAGCGCTACACGACCGATCGCGCGGTGCTGCTCCGCCGGTACGACACCGAGTGGGCGCCGGACCGGCGCGAGCGGCTCCGCGCGTTCTATCAGGATTGGCAGCAGCAGCTCGCCGCCGCCGACTTCGACGCGCTCGGCGTGGAAGGGCGGATCGACCACGTGCTGCTCTCCAACCGGCTGCGCTACGAGCTGGCGCTGCTCGACCGCGAGACGACGCAGCTCGACGAGATGCGGGGGCTCCTCCCCTTCGCCGAGGTGGCGATGGAGCTGCAGCGCTCGCGGCGGCGGCTCGAGAAGGTCGATGCGCCCGCGGTCGCACGACGGCTGACGGCGATCGCGCAGCAGGTGGACTCGGTGCGCCGCGCCGTCGAGGCGTCGCTCCGCCCCGACTCGGGGAGCCGCCGCGCGCGCCCGGCGGCGATCGTCGCCTATCGCTCGATGAACACCCTGGCGGATCTGCGCCGCACCCTCGACGCCTGGTACCGGTACTACGCGGGCTACGACCCGCAGTTCACCTGGTGGGTGGCCGAGCCGTGGAAGCGCGCCGACTCGACGATGAACGCCTATCACCGCCTGCTGCGCGAGCGCGTGCTCGGCTATCGCGCGGGAGAGGAAGAGCCGATCATCGCCGACCCCATCGGAGCCGCCGGTCTCGCCGCCGACCTCCGGCACGAGATGCTCCCCTACGATCCGGACCAGCTCATCCAGATCGCCGAGCGGGAATTCGCGTGGTGCGACGCCGAGATGCGGAAGGCGGCGAAGGCGATGGGGTTCGACGACTGGAAGCAGGCGCTGGAGAAGGTGAAGGGCGCGTACGTGCCGCCGGGGGAGCAACCGGAGCTCGCGCGCTTCCTCGCCAACGAGGCGGTGGAGTTCGTGGAGTCGCACGACCTCGTCACCGTCCCCGCGCTGGCGAAGGAAGTGTGGAGGATGGAGATGATGTCCCCCGAGCGGCAGCGCGTCGCCCCCTTCTTCCTCGGCGGGGAGGTGCTGCTGGTCGCCTTCCCGACCGACGCGATGAGCCACGAGGACAAGCTGATGAGCCTCCGTGGCAACAACCGCCACTTCTCGCGCGCGGTGGTGCACCACGAGCTCATCCCCGGCCACCATCTGCAGGGGTTCATGGCGCAGCGCTACAACGCGCACCGCCGCCCCTTCGGGACGCCCTTCCTCACCGAAGGATGGGCGCTCTGGTGGGAGATGCTGCTCTGGGATCTGGACTTCCCGCGCTCGCCGGAGGATCGGGTCGGCATGCTGTTCTGGCGCATGCACCGGGCGGCGCGCATCATCTTCTCCCTCAAGGTGCACCAGGGGCAGATGACGCCGCCGGAGGCGATCGACTTCCTCGTGGACCGCGTCGGTCACGAGCGCGCCAACGCGACCGCCGAGGTGCGCCGCTCGTTCAACGGGACGTACCCGCCGCTCTACCAGGTGGCGTACATGATGGGCGGGCTGCAGCTCCGCGCGCTGCACACGGAGCTGGTGGCGAGCGGGAAGATGTCGAACCGCGAGTTCCACGACCGCATCCTGCGTGCGGGCTCGATGCCGATCGAGTTGATCCGCGCCTCGCTCACGGGCACGCAGCTCGAGCGCGACCACGTCGCGTCGTGGAAGTTCGCGGGCGAGCTGCGCCCCGCGCCGGTGCAGGCGGGGGACCGACGATCGCCGCGGTGACGGGCGGATGCACACGGCCACGGCCGCGAGAGACGTACAGTGAGGATCCTCCCGTTTCCGCGCGAATCGTCCTTCGCGCGCGAGGATCGGATCCGAGAACCGAGCAAGACTCGCCAGGAGGATCCCAGATGAAGCGTCGTGATTTCGTCGCCACCGGAGCCGCCGCCCTCGCCGGCATCACCATCGTCCCCCGCCACGTGCTCGGCATGGGCCATCGCGCGCCGAGCGACACGCTCAACCTCGCCGTCGTCGGGATCGGCGGGATGGGGATGTCCAACGCGGTCGAATTCCTGAAGGGCGGGGAGAACGTCGTCGCGATCTGCGACGTGGACTACGCCTACGTGGAGCGCTCGCTCGCCGGGCGGCTGCGTCCGCGCGACGGGCAGGTCGATCCCGTCGCGACGCAGCTCCACGAGTCGTACAAGAAGGCACGCAAGTACACCGACTTCCGCGAGATGCTCGAGAAGGAGGGGAGCCGCATCGACGCGGTGGTGATCGCGACCCCGGACCATCTGCACGCGCCGGTCGCCGTCGCGGCGATGCAGGCGGGGAAGCACGTCTACGTGCAGAAGCCGCTCACCTACTCGGTGCACGAAGCGCGCGTGCTCGCGCGACTCGCCAAGGCGAACCCCAAGCTCGTCACGCAGATGGGGAACCAGGGGCACTCGATGGAGGGGACGCGGCGCATCGTGGAGCTGATCGGCGCCGGCGTGATCGGCGCGGTGCGCGAGGTCCACGTCTGGACCGACCGTCCGCTCCGCTACTGGGCGCAGGGAATCCCGCGTCCACAGACGCCGGCGCAGATCGCCGCCGCGGCCCAACAGGCGCAGCAGCAGGCGGCGCAGCAACAGGCGATGGCGCAGCAGAGCCCGAGCCCCATCCCCGTGCAGCCGGCGCCGCCGCGCTGGAGCGTGCGCACCGTCGACCTCGCGGTGCTCAAGGCGATGCAGGAGAACCCGCAGACCCCGCCGGCCGGGCTGGAGTGGGATCTCTTCCTCGGCCCGGCGACGCGCGAGATCCCCTATCACCCGGCCTACCACCCCTTCAGCTGGCGCGGCTGGGTGGACTTCGGCGTGAGCGCGATCGGCGACATGGGCGCGCACCTGCTCGACCAGCCGTACTGGGCGCTCGGCCTCACCTACCCGACGACGATCGTGTCGAGCTCCACCCCGTGGGGGGGCGGTGCGCAGGATCCCGGCTCGTATCCGCTGGCGATGCGCACGCGCTTCGAGTTCGCGGCGCGCGGCAACCAGCCGCCGGTGACGCTCACCTGGTACGACGGCGGGCTGATGCCCTTCCTCCCGGAAGGGATCCCCTACCCCGGCGGCGACGGGGGCGGCGGCGCCTTCATCGGCGAGAAGGGGATCCTCACCTACGAGACCTACGGCAACAACCCCACGGTCTACGGCGACTCCGCCGTCGCGGCGGCAGCCAACGTCGCGCAGAGCGTCCCCCGCATCACCGTCCCGCACGAGGTCAACTTCGCGCAGGCGTGCAAGGGGGAGGCGACGGCGAGCTGTCCCTTCGACTACGCGGCGCCGCTGACCGAGCTCATGCTCCTCGGCGTCGTGGCGCTCCGGGCCGGCCAGGGGCGAGTCCTGCAGTACGACGGCGCCAACATGCAAATCACGAACATCCCCGAGGCCAACAAGTGGCTGACGCGCGATTATCGTCCGGGGTGGGACGTGAAGTAGCAGCCGCCTCGCGGGGCGACGTCACGGGATGAGCTGCAGAGGCGCAAGGTCGCAGAGAACGGCCGCAGGGAATTGCGTCTGCCATTGCACCACCGAGGACGCGGTTCTCTCTGCGACCCCTCTGCGTCTCTGCGCCTCCGCGGTTCAGGAGTGAGACTCATCGACGGCCCATGATCTCTCGGAGACACTTTCTGTCGTCGCTCGCCCTGCTCCCGCTCGCGCCGCGCGTCGCGTGGGCCCGGCGCGTGACGCACCCGGAGCCGCGCCCCGGCATCACGGCGGCGAAGGTGCTGACGCGAGAGCAGCTCCACGACCGGGAGCTCGCGCCGGTGTTCGACCTCGTGCGCCAGATGCCGCAGATCGCCGACGGGATCGGCTGCAACTGCGGCTGCTCGACGCTGCCGGGGATGCGCTCGCTCCTCTCCTGCTTCGAGGGCGAGGGGATGGCGCAGCACTGCCTGGTCTGTCAGGGCGAGGCGAAGCTGGCACACCGGCTCTTCCGCGAGGGGAAGACGCTCGCGGAGATCCGCGCGGCGATCGACCGCGAGTTCGTGTAGCGGGCGCGATGCGCTCGGCGCTCGCCTCCGTCGCCGTCGTGCTGCTCGCCGCGACGCCGCTCGCTGCCGGCGAGGCGCAGTAGCCGCGCGCCAGCCAGCTCGGCACGGTGTCGCAGACGATCGACAGCTGCGTCGTCACCATCGAGTACTCGCGTCCGTCGCTGCGCGGGCGCACGCCGTTCGGCAGCGTGGTGCGCTGGGGAACGAAGTGGACCCCGGGGGCGAACTGGGCGACCACGTTCGACGTGACGCGCGACGTCACCCTCGACGGCCAGCCGCTGCCGAAGGGGAAGTACTCGGTGTGGATGATCCCGCAGGAGACCGACGACTGGACGGTGATCTTCCACAAGGACGCGCGCCGCTTCCACACCCAGCGCCCCGACTCCGCGGGCGAGCAGCTCCGCCTCGCCGTGCATCCGGAACAGGGGGAGGAGATGGAGACGCTCGCCTGGTACTTCCCCTCCGTGGGGGGCGACAGCGCGACGCTGCGCATGCACTGGGGGACGACGATGGTGCCGCTGCGGGTGAGAGTGGGGCGGTGAGACGGGGGCTAGGGATTAGGGACTGGGGAGTGCCACCCCGCCGTCGCGAGCGGAGCGAACGACTGTCGGGGCCAGGTGGCGGTACGCGGCGCCGGATCGCACGCCCAACCCGAATTCCACGTGTCGCGCCCTGGCCCCGACAGTGGCTTCGCCACTGCGGGGTGATACCACGCTTTCCGGCCCTCGGCCCTCGACTCTCGGCCGATGCAGCAGCTCCCTCGCGTTCGCTCGGGACGACAGCCACCACCTCCCTAACCCCTAGCCCCCAACTAGCCCCCGCCGCACCACCTCCCCCGCCACCGCCGCCGTCGAGCACGTCCCGCCGACGTCCTTCGTGAGCACGCCCGCCTCGATCGTCTCGGCCACCGCCCGCTCGACGGCACGCGCGGCCTCCTCGCGCTGCAGCGAGTGCCGCAGCAGCATCGCGACGCTCAGCATCGTGCCGATCGGGTTCGCGATCCCCTGCCCCGCGATGTCCGGCGCCGATCCGTGGATCGGCTCGTACAGCCCGCGCACGCGGCCGTCCGGCTCCGGATCGCCGAGCGACGCCGAGGGGAGGAGGCCGATCGAGCCGGCGAGCACCGACGCCTCGTCGCTCAGGATGTCGCCGAACATGTTCTCGGTGAGGATCACGTCGAAGCGGCCGGGGGACTGCACCAGGTGCATCGCCGTCGAATCGACGAGCGCGTGCTCGAGCGCGACGTCGGGGAACTCGCTCGCGAAGACGCGCGTCACCACCTCGCGCCAGAGCCGGGACGTCTCGATGACGTTGGCCTTGTCCACCGACGTCACCCTGCCGCGGCGGCCGCGCGCGAGCGTCCCCGCCACGCGCGCGACGCGCTCGATCTCGACCTCCGTGTACTCGCACACGTCGTATGCGCGCAGCCCGCGATCGTCGGCGGTGCGTCCGCGGTCGCCGAAGTACAACCCGCCGGTCAGCTCGCGCACGATCACGAGATCCACCTGCCGCACCAGCTCCTCGCGCAGCGGCGACGCGCCGGCGAGCGACGGATGCGCGCGCACCGGACGCACGTTCGCGTAGACGCCGAGCGCGCGGCGCAGCCCGAGGAGTCCGCGCTCCGGGCGCTGCGCCGCGGGGAGCGCGTCCCACGCCGGCCCGCCGACGGCGCCGAGGAGCACGGCGTCCGCGGCGAGACAGCGCCGGAGCGTCTCCTCGGGGAGCGGCTCGCCGGTGGCGTCGATCGCCGCTCCGCCGATCGGGCACTCCTCGATCTCGAGCGGCCAGCCATCCTGCGCGGCGACGGCACGCAGCACCTCGAGCGCCGCCGCGGTCACCTCGGGACCGACGCCGTCGCCGGGAAGCGCGACGATGCGCGCTGCGCCGCCGCTCATCGCGTCACCTCGCTCGTCACCAGGGCGGCGCGCGTGTCGAGCGGGATGCGCGCGCTCCGCTCGTAGGCCGCGCGCTCCGGTTCCGCGTCGAGCAGGAACGCCAGCTCGTCGAGCCCGTGCAGGATGCAGTGGCGCGCGAACGGCGGCACGTCGAACGCGACGGCGCCCCCGTTGGGAGGAACGACCTGCTTCGCCTCGAGGTCGATCACGAGGCGGGCCGCGGGGTGCCGCGCGCGGTGTGCCATGAGCGTGCGCACGACCGCCTCCGGCAGCGCGATCGGGAGTACGCCGTTCGCGTAGGCGTTCGCGCGGAAGATGTCGGCGAAGCTCACCCCGATCACGGCGCGGAAGCCGCGGTCGGCGAGCGCCCACACCGCGTGCTCGCGCGACGAGCCGCATCCGAAGTTGCGGCCGACGACGAGCACCTCGGCTCCCGACGCATCGGGAGCGTCCAGGGGGAAGGACGCGGGATCGGCCCCTCGCCGATCGTGGAAGGCGTAGCGGCCGAGCCCCTCGCGCTGCGTCGTGGTGAGGAATCGCGCGGGGATGATCTGGTCGGTGTCCACGTCGTCGGCGTCGAGGACGACGTAGGTCGACGTGAGCGTGCGCAGCGGCGCGCGCCGGCCCGCGGTGGCGATGGCGGTCATGCGTGAATCTCGGTGAGATAGGGACGAGGATCGACGATGGCGCCCGCCACGGCGGCGGCGGCGGCGGTCACGGGGCTCGCGAGCAGCGTGCGCCCCCCGCGCCCCTGTCGTCCCTCGAAATTGCGGTTGCTCGTAGACACGGCGCGCTGGCCGGGCTCGAGCCGGTCGTCGTTCATCGCGATGCACATCGAGCAGCCGGGCTCGCGCCACTCGGCGCCGGCGGCGGTGAAGATGCGGTCGAGCCCCGCCGCCTCCGCCTCGCGCTTCACGCGCTCCGAGCCGGGGACGACGAGCACGCGCACGCCGGGCGCGACGCGCCGCCCGTCGAGGACACGCGCGGCGTCGCGCAGGTCGGCGATCCGGGAGTTGGTGCAGCTGCCGACGAACACCACGTCCACCGGCGTGCCGACGATCGGCTGCCCCGCCTCGAGCCCCATGTAGTCCAGCGCGCGCGTCGTCGCATCGCGCGCCGCGCCGTCGGCGATGCGCTCCGGATCGGGGATCGCGCCCGACACCGGCACCGCCATCCCCGGATTGGTCCCGTAGGTGACCATCGGCTCGACGGTGTCGGCGTCGAGTCGCGTCTCGCGGTCGTAGACGGCGCCCTCGTCGCTCGCGAGGGCGCGCCAGCGCGCCACCGCCTCGTCCCACGCCGCGCCGGTCGGCGCGCCGGGGCGGCCGTGCAGATACGCGAACGTCGTCTCGTCCGGCGCCACCATCCCCGCGCGCGCACCCAGCTCGATCGCCATGTTGCACAGCGTCATCCGCCCTTCCATCCCGAGCGCGCGCACCGCCGATCCGGTGTACTCGATCACGTGGCCGGTCGCGCCGCCGACGCCGATCTGCGCCGCGAGGGCGAGCGCGAGATCCTTCGCCGTCACGCCGGCGCGCAGCGTCCCGTCGATCGCCACGCGCATCACCGGCGGGCGCGTCTGCAGCAGCGTCTGCGTCGCGAGGACGTGCGCCACCTGCGTCGTGCCGATCCCGAAGGCGAGCGCCCCGAACGCGCCGTGCGTGCTCGTGTGGCTGTCGCCGCACACGATCGTCATCCCCGGCTGCGTGAGCCCCAGCTCCGGCCCGATCACGTGCACGATGCCGCGCCGAGGGTCGCCGAGCGCGAGGAGCGGCACCTCCGCCTCCGCCGTGTTGCGCTGCAGCGCCTCGAGCTGCGCGCGCGCCTCGTCGCCGCAGAGGGCGAGCATCCGCCGTCCGCGCTCCGCCGACGGCGCCAGCGTCGGGGTGCCGGTGGACGTCGCGTGATCCATCGTCGCGAGGGTGCGCTCGGGGCAGCGCACGCGCAGCCCGCGCGCACGCAGCTCGTCGAAGGCCTGCGCCGACGTCACCTCGTGCACGAGGTGCAGGTCCACGTAGAGGACCGCGGGCGTGTCGGGGGTCGCCGCGCGCACGACGTGCGCATCCCAGACCTTCTGCAGGAGCGTGCGGGGCGCGACGCCCGCCACCCGCGCGCCGATGCCCCGCAGCGTCTCGTCGTCCACCGCCCGCCCGCGCTCCGCCATCGCCTTCACCTCGACATTGGCCGCATCCAGCTGCTCGTCCGACAGCGTCATCCCCAATCGCTCCATTCTATCACGCAGCGCGTGGCGCCCCGAGTGCTTCCCCAGCACCAGGGTCGTCCCCGACACGCCGACGGCTTCCGGCGACATGATCTCGTACGTGCGGCGATCCGCCAGCATCCCCGCCTGATGAATCCCCGACTCGTGCGCGAAGGCGTTCGCGCCGACCACCGCCTTCGTCGCCGGCACCGCGATCCCCGTGCACGAGGCGACGAGGTGCGAGGCGCGCGACAGCTCGGCGGTGCGCACCCGCGTCGTCCCGCCGAAGCAGCTGCGCGTCGCGAGCGCCATCACGACCTCCTCGAGCGCGGCGTTCCCCGCCCGCTCGCCGAGGCCGTTGAGCACCACCTCCACCTGCCCCGCACCCGCGCTCACCCCGGCGAGGGTGTTGGCGACGGCGAGTCCGAGGTCGTCGTGGCAGTGGGTGGACACGATCACCCCCGGATACGCGCGCGCGAGCTCGCACACCTTCGCGATCAGCTCCGCGTACTCGCCGGGGGACGACCACCCCACGGTGTCGGGGACGTTGAGCGTGCGCGCCCCCGCCTCGGCGGCGGCGCGGAGGACGTCGGCGAGGTACGCCCAGTCGCTGCGCGACGCGTCCTCGGCCGAGAACTCGACGTCCTCGGTGAAGGTCCGGGCGAAGCGCACCGCGGTGACGGCGCGCTCGAGCACCTGCGCGCGGGTGAGCTGCAGCTTGCGCGCGAGATGCAGCTCCGACGTCGCGATGAAGGTGTGGATGCGCCGCCGGGGCGCCGCGGCGATCGCGTCGGCGACGATCTCGATGTCGCGCCGGTTCGCGCGCGCGAGCGCGGCGACCGCGGGGACGTCGTAGTCGTCGGCGAGCCGCGCGACCGCGCGCGCCACCGCCTGGACCGCGGCCGCCTCGCCCGCGGACGCGGCGGGGAAGCCCGCTTCGATCACGTCCACCCCGAGCCGGACGAGCTGCTCGGCGATCGCCACCTTGTCGTCGGGGCCGAGGGCACATCCCGGCGTCTGCTCGCCGTCGCGCAGCGTCGTGTCGAAGACGACGATCTCGCGCGGCGTCGCGATCGTGGGCGTCATGCGCGCGCGACCTCCGGCGCCGAGACGCCGCCGGCCGCGGGGGCGGCGTCGGTCGGGGCCTCGCGCGGCGAGACGAAGGGCATCATCGCCCGCAGCGCGCGGCCGACGTGCTCGATCGGGTGCGTCGCCTCCTCCTCGCGCCGCGCCAGGAATCCCCCGCGTCCGCGTGCGTTCTCGGCCATCCACCGATGCGCGAAGCGGCCGCTGCGCACGTCCGCGAGCAGCTCGCGCATCGCGCGGCGGCTCTCCTCGTTGATCACGCGGCGGCCGGCGACGTAGTCCCCGTACTCCGCGGTGTCGGACACCGAATGACGCATGTAGCTCAATCCTCCCTGGTACATGAGATCGACGATCAGCTTGAGCTCGTGCAGGCACTCGAAGTACGCGATCTCCGGCTGGTAGCCGGCTTCGACGAGCGTCTCGAATCCCGCCTTCACCAGCTCGGACGCGCCGCCGCAGAGCACCGCCTGCTCGCCGAACAGGTCGGTCTCCGTCTCCTCGGCGAAGGTGGTGCGCAGCACCCCCGCGCGCGTGCAGCCGATGGCGCACGCGTAGGCGAGCGCGTCGTCGAGCGCGTGGCCGCTCGCGTCCTGGTGGACGGCGACGAGTCCCGGCACGCCGCCCCCCGCCTCGAACACCTCGCGCACCCGATGCCCCGGCGATTTGGGGGCGACCAGCGAGACGTCCACGCCCTCGGGCGCCGCGACGTGCCCGTAGTGCACGTTGAAGCCGTGCGCGAACATGAGCGTCTTCCCCGGCGTGAGCGCGGGCGCGACGTCCCGCTCGAACAGCGCGCGCTGCCCCACGTCCGGCGTGAGGATCATGATGACCTGCGCGCTCCACGCGGCCTCCGACGTGGGCAGCACGCGGAGCCCCGCCGCCTCGGCGCGCGGCCGGCTGGCCGAGCCGTGGTGCAGCCCGACGACGACGTCGATCCCCGAATCGCGGAGATTGAGCGCGTGCGCGTGTCCCTGGCTGCCGTAGCCGATGATGGCGACCGTGCGCCCGGCGAGGCGGGCGAGGTTCGCGTCGGCGTCGTAGTAGAGGGTGGCCATCAGGGCACCCCGTCGGCCTGGGCGTCGGCGGGGAGGAGCGCGTCGAGCCGTCGCTCGGCGTCCGCGGCGCCATGGATCGCGTGCTGCTCGTCCACCTCGTAGACGTCGAGCACCTCGATCAGCTTGTCGAGCTGACGGATCACGCCGTCCACGTCCCCCGACTCGACGACCCACATTATCCGGCTGATCCCCGCGCGCGCGGTGGGCACGACGCGCAGCTCCGCGATGTTCATCCCGCGCCGCCGAAAGAGGCTCACGGCGCGGGTGAGCACCCCGGGGCGGTCCTGCACGAGCGCGACGAGCGTGTGTCGCGGCGCGGTGAACTCATCGAACCTTCGTGCTGCTTGCATGGTGCATCTACTCCGATGGGGGTGAGGGGCGAGGATCGAATCGAGGGCGGGGAGGGAACGTCCGGGTCATGCGCGCAGCTCCGGCTCGCGCAGCAGCTGCTGGTCGATGGCGCTCCCCTGCGGCACCATCGGGAAGACATTGGCCTCGCGCTCGACGCGGCAGTCGACGAGGGCGGGGCCGTCGTGCGCGAGCGCGGCGTCGATGGTCGCCGCCATGTCGGGCGCGCGGTCGACGGTCCACGCCGCGAGGCCGTAGGCGCGCGCGAGCTGCGCGAAGTCGGGGCCCGAGAGCGGCGTGTGGCTGTAGCGGCGGTCGTGGAAGAGCTGCTGCCACTGCCGCACCATCCCGAGGCAGCCGTTGTTCACGACGACGACCTTCACGTTGCGGATCCCTTCCTGCGCGATCGTCGCCAGCTCCTGGTTGGTCATCTGGAAGCCGCCGTCGCCGCACACGGCGACGATCGTCTCGTCGGGGCAGCCGAGGGCGGCGCCCATCGCGGCCGGCACGGCGAAGCCCATCGTCCCCGCGCCGCCGCTCGTGATGTGCGAGCGCGGGCGCGCCCAGTCGATGAGCTGCGCCGCCCACATCTGGTGCTGGCCGACGTCGGTGACGACGCGATGCCGCCCCGCCAGCGCCGGCGCGTGCAGCGCGCGGTTGAGGGCGTCGTACACGTCGTGCGGCTGCAGCGCCGTCCCCGCGGGGCGCGCGCGATAGTGCTGCCGCGGCTCGTAGGTCTCCCGCAGCTCGCGCAGCTGCACGAGCCACCGCGCCCGCCGCTCCGCCACCACCGGGTCGGCCCGCCACGCCGCGGCGTGCCCGACGAGCTGCTCGAGCGCCGCGCGCGCGTCGCTCTCGATCGCGACCTCGGTGCGCACCAGCTTCCCGAGCTCCGCGCGATCCACGTCCACGTGGACGATGCGCGCGCGCGGAGCGAAGCTCGACACCTTCCCCGTGACGCGATCGTCGAAGCGCATCCCGACGGCGAGGAGGACGTCGCACTGCTGGATGGCGCGGTTCACGTGCACCCAGCCGTGCATCCCGGGCATCCCGAGCGCGAGCCGGTGCGTCGCCGGGAAGGCGCCCAGCCCGTGCAGCGTCGTGACCACCGGCAGCTCCGCCGCCTCGGCGAAGGCGAGCAGCGCCTCGCTCGCCCGCGAGTGGATGATCCCCTGGCCCACGATCACCAGGGGCCGCTCGGCGGCGCGCAGCATCGCCGCCGCGCGCGCGATCGCGTCGTCGTCGGGCGTCGCGCGCACCCGGTGGCCGGGGACGCGCAGCTTCACCTCCCAGTCGGGGACGAGGCGCGTCTGCTGCGCGTCCTTCGTCACGTCCACGAGCACCGGCCCCGGACGTCCGGACTGCGCGAGGTGCAGCGCCTCGGCCATCACGTACGGCAGCTCGCGCGCGTCGGTCACCAGGTAGTTGTGCTTCGTGATCGGCAGGGTGATGCCGGTGATGTCGATCTCCTGGAACGCATCGGTGCCGAGCAGCGGGCCCGCGACCTGGCCGGTGATGGCGAGGAGCGGCGTCGAGTCCATGTAGGCGTCGGCGATCGCGGTGACGAGGTTGGTCGCTCCCGGTCCGCTCGTCGCCACGCACACGCCGACGCGTCCGGTCGCGCGCGCGTAGCCCTCGGCGGCGTGACCCGCGCCCTGCTCGTGGCGGCAGAGCACGTGGCGCAGCGTGTCGCGATACTCCCACATCGCGTGGTAGAAGGGCATGATCGCGCCGCCGGGGATCCCGAACATCACCTCGACGCCGCCGCGCACGAGCGCCTCGCACATCACCTGCGCGCCGGAGCGCTCGCGTGAATCAGACACGGGACACCTCGGGGTGCGGGCGGTGGGCGGCGGGCGCCGTGTGCGGAGCGCGGGCGGGCGGGTCGTGGTCGAACTCCACCCGCGTGGGGACGCGCAGCACCGCGCCGCGGTCGGCGCCGGCGACGAGGGCGTGGTAGCGGGCGAGCCAGCCGGTGGCGAACTTCGCGCCGCGCGGCGGCAGCGCGTCGAGGCGCGTGCCGATCTCGGAGAGCTCGAGCCGCACGTCGATCGTGCGTGCGGCAAGGTCGATGTGGATCACGTCGCCGTCGCGGAGGGCGGCGATCGGCCCGCCGGCGGCGGCCTCGGGGGCGACGTGGCCGATGCACAGCCCGCGCGTGCCCCCGGAGAAGCGCCCGTCGGTGACGAGGGCGACGCGCTCGCCGAGGGGCATCCCCTTGAGCATCGCGGTGAGCGCGAGCATCTCGCGCATGCCGGGACCGCCCCGCGGCCCTTCGTAGCGCACCACGACGACGTCGCCGGCGCGGATGCGTCCCTCGACCAGCGCCTGCGTCGCCGCCTCCTCGCCGTCGAAGACGCGCGCCGGTCCGGTGAAGGTCGTCTCGTGCTGCTCGACCGCCGCGACCTTCACCACCGCGCCGCGCGGCGCGAGCGTCCCCTCGAGCACGGCGAGCCCGCCGCGCGTGGAGTGCGGATCGTGCGCGGGACGGATGCACGCGGGATTGCGGTTCGTCGCCGCGGCGATGACGTCGGCGAGCGTGCCGCCGGCGACCGTCGGCGCCGCGACGTCGATCACGTCGGGAACGCGTGCCAGCTCGGCCAGCACCGCCGGCACGCCGCCCGCCGCGTGCACGTCCTGCATGTGCCACTGCCGTGGTCCGTCCCACGCCGGCGAGATCTTCACGAGATGCGGCGTCAGCTCGGCGACGGCGCCGAAGCGCGCGAGCGGATACTCGACCCCCACCTCGTGCGCGAGGGCGAGGAGATGCAGCACCGTGTTCGTCGAGCCGCCCATCGCCGCGTCGAGGGCGACCGCGTTGTCGATCGCGCGCGCGGTGACGACGTCGCGGAAGGTGATCCCGCGCTCGAGCAGGGCGAGCACCGCCTGCGCGGCGCGCGTCGCCAGCGCCTCGCGCTCCGGCGTGCGCGCGAGCGCGGAGCCGTTGAAGGGGAGGGCGACGCCGAGCGCCTCGCAGAGGCAGTTCATGGAGTTGGCGGTGAACATCCCCGCGCAGCTCCCGCAGGAGGGGCACCCCACGCGCTCCAGCTCGGCCAGCCGCGCGTCGTCGATCGCCCCCGTCGCATGCTGGCCGACCCCCTCGAAGACGGTGACGAGATCGACCTTGGTCCCGGCGGCGTCCACGCCGGCCGCCATCGGCCCGCCGGAGACGAACACGGTGGGGAGGTCCACCCGCGCCGCCCCCATCAGCATCCCCGGCACGATCTTGTCGCAGTTCGGGATGCAGATCATCGCGTCGAAGCAGTGCGCGCGCGCCATCGTCTCGACGCAGTCGGCGATCAACTCGCGCGAGGGGAGGGAGTAGTGCATCCCGTCGTGCCCCATCACGATCCCGTCGTCGACGCCGATCGTGTTGAACTCGAAGGGGACGCCGCCCGCCGCGCGCACCGCCTCCTTCACCAGCCGTCCCATCTCCTGCAGGTGCGCGTGCCCGGGGACGATGTCGACGTACGAGTTGCAGATGGCGACGAAGGGGCGGTCGAAGTCGGCGTTCGACCGGATCTGCCCCGTGGCGCGCAGCAGGCTCCGATGCGGCGCGCGGGCGAAGCCGCGCGTGATCGTGTGCGATCGTCGCGTCGCCTCGGGGCCGCGCGGGGTGCGCGGCGGCGGTTCGTGAGAGTCTGGCACGTCGGCTCCGGACAGGGTCGGGTGGTCGCCAGGCGACCGGACCGTTGCCAGAGACTCCTGCGTCGAGACTCGTGTGCGGGAGGAGCGAAGCCGTGAAACGTCGAGGGCCCCTCACCGAAGGTCTCGGGAGGGGCCCTGCGCAGCGATCCGGCGCGTCTGCGCTAGATCATGCGATGGTTGCCGTGCCTCCCGAGTTCCTAAGCAGCCCAAGAAGTCGTCCGCCGCCAAGAAGGGCGACGACGACCGAAATAAGGAGGCTGCTAAGGAGGAGGGAGCTCTGCGGCATCATGTGCGCGCAGTATGTGCCGCCCCTGGAGATGCGTCAAGTGATGTACGAATGTCCGTTTCCGTGACAATATCGCCCTCGATGAACCGTCGCCGTCTCCTCGTCGCCTGCATCCTCGGCGTCGCGCCCGCCGCGCAGGCGCAGACGCTGCGCGGCACCGCGACCGCCACCGAACGCGCGGTCCCCGTCCCCGGCGTCGTCGTGCTGCTCGTCGATTCCGCCGGCGCGACGGTGCGGCGCGCCCTCACCGACGAACGCGGCGACTTCGCGATCGCCGCGCCGGCGGCGGGGCGCTACCGTCTGCGCGCGCTGCGCATCGGCTTCCGTCCCACGACCATCGACGACCTCACGCTCGCCGCCGGCGCGACGCGACGGCTCGACCTGCGTCTCACCGACGTGCCCGCGGTGCTCGAGCGCATCGTCGTCTCCACGCAACGCGGCTGCCGCACCCGCACGGACGCCGGCGTCGCCGCCGCCGATCTCTGGGAGGCGGCCCGCGCGGCGTTGCATGCGCAGCAGCTCACCGCCACGTCGCGCGCGTACGACATGCGCTCCGTGATCGCCGACCGGTGGTACGAGGTCGGGAAGGACGGGCGCCCACCGGTGCGCGAGCAGCTCGGCGTGCGCACCGGGCCGAGCGTGCGCGCCTTCGCCAGCCTTCCGGCGGACAGCCTCGCCGTCATCGGCTACGTCCAGCCCCAGGGGAGCGACGTGCTCTATCACGGTCCCGACGCGGACGTCCTCCTCTCCGACCGCTTCGCCCGCGATCACTGCTTCTCCCTCGTGGCGTCGCGCGACCCGGCGCAGCAGCTGGTGGGGCTGGCCTTCCGTCCACCCGAGCGGCGCGACACGCGCCTCGTCGACGTGAGCGGGACGATCTGGCTCGACCGCGCGAGCTCGGAGCTCCGCTACATCGAGTTCACGTACGAGGGGCTGCCGGTGCAGCAGGACGGGGTGGGGCGCGGCCGCGTGGACTACCTGCGACTGCCGACGGGCGGCTGGATCATCCAGCGCTGGGAGATCCGCATGCCGGTGATCCACGCGGTGAGCCTCTCGGTCCCCGACGCCTCGATGACGCGCGTGCGCCGCGAGCGCCGGCTCACGGTGGTCGAGGTGCAGGTGGCGAGCGGGGAGGTCACCGACGTGCGGCAGCTGCGCGGGCCGGTGCTCTGGTCCAATCGGACGGCTCGCGTCGTCGGATCGGTCGCGGCGCGCGACGCCGGCGCGATCGGCGTGCAGCTGCTCGACGGGCTCTCGCCGCCGCGCACCCTCGTCCTCGACGCGAACGGTCGCTTCGTCGCCGACGGCCTCGCGCGCGGCCCGCTGCGACTCGTCGTGCAGCACCGGGTACTCGACTCCCTCGCCCTCGCGCCCGACACGCTGCGCGTCGTCGCGGATACCGGCGCCGTCGCACCGGTCGTCGTGCCGACCCGCACCATCCGGTCGATCGTGCAGCGGCTCTGCGGCGGGATGGGACGCGACACCGCGACGCGCGCCGTCGTGGGACACGTGCGCGACGGCGCCGGACGCGCGCAGCCGCAGGCCACGGTGCGCGCGACCTGGCAGATCGGCCGCGTGCGCAACGGCCAGGCGTCGATGACGACGGTGGAGCGCGAGACGCGCAGCGACGGCGCCGGACGGTTCCGGCTGTGCGAGCTGCCGTCGGACAGGGCGATCCAGCTCCGGGCACGACGCGCCGACGACGTCGGACCCGCCGTGACGGTCCGCATCCTCCCGTCCCGGAGCTACGAGAGCGTCGATCTGACGACGACGACGGGCGCCGTGAGGTGAGGCCGGCACGCGCCCTGCCGTCGCTCCACCGCCTGACGACTGGCTCTTCCGAACCGGAGAGGCGCGTGCGATGGGCGAGCCGAGCACTGGAATCGATCGACATCTGACCTCGCGGCTCTGTAGCCTGCTCGTGGACGGGCAGCCCGATGCCCTGATCGGGCTCGATGCCGACGGCGTGATCGTGATCTGGAACGCGGCCGCGGAGCACCTGCTCGGCTACACGGCGGCGGAAACGATCGGTCGGCGCGCCCGGGATCTCTTCCCGCCGCAGGAGGACTCCCTCCTCGCCCGCGCGGCGGAGCCCGGCAGCGACCGGGTCACGAGGGAGCTGGACCTGGTGCGCAAGGACGGCTCGCGCGCGCACGTGAGCGTGGCCCTCACCGTCCTCCGCGACGAGCGCGGCGATCCCGCCGGCTTCGGCGTCAGCGTGCGCGAGGCGGAGCTCACGCCATCGACGACGGCACCGCCGAGCGCGAACCCCTTCCAGGGAATCGCCGAGTCCTCGACGACCGGCATCATCACGATCGACGACCAGAGCCGGATCGTCTACGCGAACCCCGGCACGGAGCGGATCTTCGGCTATCGCCGCGAGGAGCTCATCGGCAAGAACGTCACCGAGCTGATGCCGGTGGAGTTCCGCCAGCGGCACCTCGCCGGCTTCTCGCGCTTTCTCGAGACCGGCGAGCGGCATCTCCCGTGGGACGGCGCCGAGCTCGTCGCGCTCATGAAGGACGGGCACGAGATCCCGATCCACCTCACCCTGTCGGACTTCGTCCACGAGGGGCGGCGCTACTTCTCGGCCAGCATCAGCGACATCAGCGAGCGCAAGCGGATCGAGCGGAAGCTGCAGCTCGCGCTGCGCCGCTCGCAGCTGGAGAAGGAGCAGATCCCGCTGGCGGTCGTCGACTGGGATCTCTCGCTCAAGGTGGTGGCCTGGAACCCGGCGGCGTCGCAGATCTTCGGCTACACGGCCGAGGAGGCGCTCGGGCAGAGCATCGGATTCCTGTCGCCGGAGCGCGATCGGGCGCAGCACGAATCGTCGCTCCGGTCGCTGCTCGACCGCCAGGACACCGAGCGCGCGACGCTCGAGAACGTGACGAAGGACGGGCGCCGCATCTTCTGCGAGTGGTCCAACGCCGCGGTCGTGGACGACAGCGGCCGATCGCTCTGCGGCGTCTCGTTCGTGCAGGACGTCACCGAGAGCCGCGACATCGAGCAGCAGGTGCGGCAGCAGGTGGAGCGCCTGCACGCGCTGCGCACGATCGACCTCGCGATCACCGCGAGCTTCGACCTGGAAGTCACGCTCACCGTGCTCCTCGATCTCGTGATCGTGCAGCTCGGCGTGGATGCGGCGGGCGTCCTCCTCCTCCACCCGTACACCAATCGGCTCGAGTACGGCGCCGGCCGCGGCTTTCGCGGCGACGCCGTGCAGCGCAGCGAGCTGCGCCTCGGCGAGGGCTCGTCGGGGCGGGCCGCGCTGGAGCGACGCACCATCGTCATCCCCAACCTGCGCGCCAGCCGGGATTTCGCGCGCACGGAGCTGCTCGCCGGGGAGGATTTCGAGCTGCATGCGGCCACCCCGCTCACCGCGAAGGGGAAGGTCGTGGGGGTCCTCGAGGTCTTCCACCGCACGCCGCTGCACCCGACCACCGACTGGTTCACCTTCCTCGAGACGCTCGCCGGCCAGGCGGCGATCGCCGTCGAGAGCGCGCGGCTGTTCGCCGATCTCGAACGCAGCAACCTGGAGCTGATCCTCGCCTACGACACGACGCTCGAGGGGTGGGCGCAGGCGCTCGACATGCGCGACGCCGTGACGGAGGGACACAGCCGCCGCGTGACGGAGATGACGCTCCGGCTCGCGGAGAAGCTCGGCATCGGCGACCAGGATCTGGTGGACATCCGGCGCGGCGCGCTGCTGCACGACATCGGCAAGATCGCCATCCCCGACTACATCCTCCGGAAGGAAGGCCACCTCACGGACGAGGAATGGGCGATCATGCGCAAGCATCCCGAGCACGCCTTCCGCTTCCTCGAGTCGATCGACTTCCTACGGCCGGCGATCGACATCCCGTACGCCCACCACGAGAGCTGGGACGGGAGCGGCTATCCGCGCGGCCTCAAGGAGCAGTCGATCCCGCTCGCGGCGCGGATCTTCGCCGTCGTCGACGTCTGGGACGCGTTGACGACGACGCGCCCGTACCACGAGCCGTGGACGCCGGATCAGGCGCGCCGCGAGATCGTGAAGATGAGCGGCACGAAGCTCGATCCGGAGATCGTGGACGTCTTCCTGAGCATGGACTGGTGACGCGCGACGCGCGATCGGCGGCGGCGCGCGCTCAGCGGCGTGCGCGGTCGCCGTCGAGGAGCCGTCGTGCGGTGTGCCGCAGCGCGCCGGGCGCGAAGGCGAGGGCGACGCGCGCGAGGCTGCGACGCGCGGCGGGGGTCATGGGGAGCACCCCTTCGGCGATGCACAGCACCTCGTCGGCGCTCACGCCGAGGTAGCGCGCGATGAGCTCGAGCCGCGGCGTGCCCTGGTCGATCAGCTCGCGCAGCAGGTCGGTCGCGAGCCGCCCGAGCCGCCGCTCCTCCGCCTCCCCCTCGCGCACGACCGTTCCACCGCGCTCGAGCCGCAGCCGCGGCCCCGCGGCGCGGCGGGGGATGGTGGTGACGTACCGGGGAGTCGGCAGCGGCGGAGTCATGATCGATCGGCCCTGGGAGGGAGAGCACGATCGAGGGGCGGCGGGGGAAACGGGGGGCGGTTCATCGGCGGGGCTGTCATCCCGAGCGCAGGCGAGGGAGCTGCTGCAGGCCGTCTGACGGCTTGACGGCGTGACAGCGGTGAGAAACGGCGTCGTCAGGAGGGACTCCTCTGACGACGCCGTTCGCTGACTCCTGTCACGCTGTCAGGCTGAGACCAGCACACCCCTCGCATTCGCTCGGCACGACAGCCCTGCCGTCAATCCGCCCTGGGCTTCCCCTTCACATGCCGCTCCATCCACGTGACCATCTCCCACAGCACGTGGCCATTCGATTCGCGCGCTCGGTAGCCGTGCGGCTCGGCGGGGAGCATCACGAGGCGCGCCTGCTTGCCGTTCCCCTTGAGCGCGGCGTAGAAGCGCTCGCTCTGCACGGGGAAGGTTCCCTGGTTGTCGTCGGCCTGGCCGTGGATGAGGAGGATCGGCGCGCTGATGCTGTCGGCGTAGGTGAAGGGCGACATCGTCGTGTAGACGTCGCGCGCCTGCCAGTAGTTGCGCTCCTCGGCCTGGAAGCCGAACGGCGTGAGGGTGCGGTTGTAGGCGCCGCTGCGCGCGATCCCCGCGCGGAAGATGGTGGAGTGGGCGAGGAGGTTGGCCGTCATGAAGGCGCCGTACGAATGGCCGCCGACGCCGATGCGGTCGCGATCGGCGACGCCGCGGCGCACGACCTCGTCCACCGCCGCCTGCGCGCTCGCGACGAGCTGCGGCACGTAGCTGTCGTTGGGCTCCGCGCCGTTCTCGCCGATGATCGGCATCGTGGGGCCATCGAGCACGCCGTACCCCTGCGTGAGCAGGAAGAGATGCGACGAGCCGGTCGGGCGCGTGAAGCGGTACGGGGAGCCGGTCACCTGCGAGGCCGCGCTCGTGCTGCGGAACTCCTGCGGATACGCCCAGAAGAAGAAGGGGAGCGGCCCGTCCTTCGCCGTGTCGTAGCCGGCGGGCAGGTAGAGGGTGGCCGAGAGCTGCACGCCGTCGGCGCGCTTGTAGGTGATGAGCTCCTTGGTCACTCCCGCGAACTGCGGTGCGGGATCCGCGAAGCGCGTCAGCGCCGTCGTCGTCTTCCGGGCCAGGTCGCGCAGGAAGTAGTTGGGCGGCTCGCTCACCGACTCGCGGCGCGTGATGATCCGCGTCGCGTCGCGATCGGCGAGCGCGACGGGCTGCTCGTAGTACGGGGCCTCGGAGCGGAAGAGGCGGGTGGTCCGCCCCGTCGCGAGGTCGTAGCGGTCGAGGAAGGGGCGGTCCCCCTCCGGCGACGCGCCGGCACCGGTGAGATACGCGCGCTTGCCGTCGGTCGAGGTGAGCAGCACCGCGCGGCCGAACGGCCCCGGCGTCGTCTCGAAGTCGCCGGGGTCGCCGTAGCGATCCTCTGAGGAGCGGTCCCAGAGCAGCTTCCCCGGCGTGCCCGGCTTCGAGGGATCGATCATCCACGCGCGCTCGCGGCGGGTGCGCGACCATCCCTCGTAGAGGATCGCCATGTCGTCGCGCGCCCACAGGACGCCGTACGAGCGATATCCCACGTCGGCCAGCGGCGTCGCGTTCGCCGTGAAGGGCGCGGCGAGCAGGAAGACGCGATCGTGCTTCTCCACCTTCGCGCTCGGATCGCCGCCGTCGAGCGCCTCGACCCACACGACCGTCGCCGGCGCGTCGCTCCGCCACGACGGCGAGCGCAGCCCCGCCGGCACGGCGTCGAAGGTGCGACCGACGCGATCCTGCAGCGGCAGGTCGGCGAGCACGCGCACCGGCGTGCCGTCGATCGTCCACAGCTCGGTCTTCGTCGGGAAGCGCTGGCGCGGCACCTGATACGAGAAGGGGCGGTGCACCGAGACGAGGAGCAGGTACTGCCCGTCGGGGGACGGCGAGCCGCCGACGTACACCCCCGGGCGGCCGATGGGGCGCACCGTGCCCTCGAGATCGACGACCGCGAGCTGCGTGGTGAAGTAGTACTCGAAGGCGCGCTCGTCGTCGGCGTTGCGGAGCAGGTCCTGGTAGGTGGGGTTCGCCGTCGCCGCGCCCTCGTTCTCCTGGATCACCGGTCCGGCCGGCGTCTCGCTCGCGCGCGGCGGCGCACCGCGCCCCTCCGGCACGAAGCGGCAGACGAGCGCGCTCGGCGTCGCCCACGTGCACGGCTGCGGTCCCGCCGCGCCGTTGAGCCGCGCGGGCGCGAGCTGCCGCGCCGCGCCGGTCGCCGCATCGGCGACCCAGAGGGTGATCGCGCTGTCGGTGCGCACGGTGAAGGCGATGTTCGCGCCGTCGGGCGACCACGTCGCGGCGCCGATGCGCGTGCCGGCGGGGACGCGCACGGCGCGCTCGCTCCCGCCCTGGACGTCGCGCACGGTGAGCCCGATGTAGCTCGGGTCGGTCCACGTGCCGTTGGTGCGCGGATTGATGCGCGAGCCGGCGAGGCTGAGGAAGGGGGCGCCGACCTCGCGGATCGACGGCATCGCCTCGCGCCGCACGAGCAGCATCCGCTCCCGCGTGGGGCTCAGCTGCACGAGCGGCAGCGGCTCGGCGTCGAGCATCGCCGCGATCGGCGCCGGCGGCTGCTGGTATCCCTGCTGCGCGACCTGCGAGCCGGCGACGGCGGGGACGAGAAGAAGCACGGCGGCGGCACGCACGCCGCGCATCGCGAGACGGGTCGTCATGGAGCGCTCCCGGAGTGTCGAGGTCGGGCGAATGTAGAGCGCCACCGTCGTGAGAGCCAGCCGCGCTCGAACGCGCGTCACTGTTGTGGCTCGAACCCCGCACCGATCGCCGCCCAGCTCGGCCCCGCGTCGAGGAGCCCCGAGGCCGAACCGGTGCGCAGCGTCCCCGCCGGCGTCACCGTCGCGGCGACCGCATTCCACTGCGGCGGCTCGACGCCGTGCAGCGCGTGGACGAAGAAGTCCCACAGCTTGCGGTCGCCGTAGGGCGCGCTGGGGCCGCGGCGTCCGCCGCCGTGGTCCTCCCCCGGCATCACCAGCATGTCGAAGCTCTTGTTCGCCGTGATGAGCGCGTTCACCACCTGCAGCGTGGACGAGGGATCGACGTTGGTGTCCAGCTCCGGCACGACGAGCAGCAGCCGCCCCTGCAGCCGGTGCGCGTTGACGACGTTCGACGACTCGGCGTAGTGCGGCCCCATCTCCCCCATCCACTGCTCGTTCCACCAGATCTTGTCCATCCGGTTGTCATGACAGCCGGCGAACGCGACGGCGGCGTGGTAGAACTCCGGGTGGAAGAGGAGTGCGCCGAGCGCGTTCTGGCCGCCCGCGGACCCGCCGTAGATGCCGACGCGCGTCGTGTCGTACCAGGCGTACTTCGCGGCGACTGCTCGGTGCCACAGGATGCGGTCGGGGAAGCCGGCGTCCTTGAGATTCTTCCACGCCACGTCGTGGAAGGCGCGCGAGCGGTTCGCCGTCCCCATCCCGTCGATCTGCACGACGACGAAGCCGAGCTCCGCGAGCGCCTGCATCGCGAGAGACGGCGTGAAGCTCTTGGGGACGAACGAGCCGTGCGGTCCGGCGTAGATGCTCTCGATCACCGGATACGTCGTCGCGGGGTCGAAGGTCGTCGGCCGGACGATGATGCCGTGGATGTCCGTGGTGCCGTCGCGCCCCTTGGCGACGAACGGTTCGGGGGCGCGCCACCCCGCCGCCACGAGCGCCGACGCGTCGGCGCGCTCGAGGTCGAGCAGCACCGTGCCGTCGCGCGTCCGTCGGAGCTGCGACACCGGCGCCTGATCGACGCGCGACCAGCTGTCGACGTAGTAGCGCCCGTCGGGAGAGAAGGTGACGGTGTGGTTGCCGTCGGCCTGCGTGAGCGCGGTGAGCCCGCGTCCGTCGAAGCCGATGCGATAGTAGTGCGCGAAGTAGGGATCCTGCCCCGGGTGCATCCCGCCGGCGCTGAAGTAGATCTGGCGCGCCTGCTCGTCCACGCGCTGCACCGCGCGCACGACCCACGCCCCCTTCGTGATCTGGTTCTTCACCCGCCCCGTCGCGCCGTCGTACAGGTAGAGGTGCGCCCAGCCGTCGCGCTCGGAGAGCCAGATGATCTCCTGCCCGTCGGCGACGTCGTGGCGGAAGGTGCGGCCGCCGTCGGTGAGCGTCCCGCTCGCGCGGCGGTAGTCGATGAAGGTGGATGCCGATTCCGCGACGACGGCGCGCGCCTGCGCGGTCGCCGCGTCCACCTCGATGATGCGATACCGCTGGTGCCCGCGCTCGTTGTACTCGAAGGTGAACGCGCGGCCGTCGCGCCGCCACTCGAGCCGCGAGAGGCCGTAGGGACGCGGGAAGAGCGCCGTGTCCACCGGCATCGCGCGCCGCGACGCCACGTCGAAGAGCACCGGCAGCGGCCGGTCGAGCACGTCGCCCGGCTTCGCGTAGAAGCGCTGGAAGGTCTTCGGCTGCACCTGGTCCGCCGGCGACGACTCGACGTAGGTGACCATGCGGCGCTGGCCGGTGCGCACGCGGTGCGCGGCGAGCTTGCGGCCGTCGGGCGACCAGACGACGGACGGGAGCTGATAGGCATCCCCCGCGACGCCGTCGGTGCTGAGCGCCACCGTGTCGCCGCCCCCCGACGCGGAGCGCACGAAGAGATTGTGGTCACGGACGAAGGCGACGAGGCGGCCGTCCGGCGAGAGGCGGCCGTCGCCGGCCGCGGCGAGGGCGCGGCGTGCGCCCGGGCCGTCGGTCGCCGCGGCGCGCGACGTGTCGCGCTCGCACCGATAGTCGTTCAGCGTGCACCGCCAGCGCGCCCCCCCGGCGGCGAAGCGCAGCGTGCGCGCGTCGTCGGCGACGACGAGCTGCTCGAGCGGGAGCGCCGTCGCCGCGTAGCGCGCACCCGACGCGGCGCCGAGGGCGGCGGCGAGCCGCTCGTGGTCGAAGGCCGGCCGCTTCGCCGGCGCCGCCGCGTCCACCATCACGAACGCATGGCCGCCGCGCACCGTCTTGCGATACCAGAAGCGCGTGCCGCTCCCCTCGATCCACACGGGCGCATCGGGCATGTCCACGACCAGCCCGTCGAACCGCTCCTGCAACGCACGCGCGCGCTCGTAGTCGGCGACGGTGATGGGCGACTGGGCGAGGGCCGGCACCGCCAGCATCGGCACCGTGACGATGGCGCCGAACGCGGCGCGCACGACGAAGGTTCGGACGATCATGGGATCGACGTCGAAGGGTGGGATGATGGGAGGCGTTGGAGTTACGCGCCGGTAGCGCCGTGTCGTTGAGGGCGGGGGTGTCGGGCTCGACGGCTCGACAGCTCGACAGGGGTAAGAGAACGGCGTCGTCAGGAGAGATCCTCGGACGACGCCGCTGCTCACTGCTGTCACGCTGTCACGCTGACCAACAGCAGATCCCTGGCTGCGCTCGGGACGACAGCCTTGCCGTCACACCGTCAAATCGCCGTCCGATGCACGCAGAAGTATCCGCGCTGCGGGTCGGTGAACTGCGCGACCACGTCGCCGCCCGGCACCTCCATCGGACCGTTGAGCAGCGCGCCGCCGTTCGCCTGCACCGCCGTCACCGTCGGATCGGTGAAGGCGGTGAAGACCCGATCCCGGGGCGCCGCGATCTCGATGACGGCGCGCACGACTCCGCGCTCGGCGTCGAAGCTCGTGGTCGCATCCCCTCGCTCGGCGGTATCCGTCATCGGTGCCTGGACTCCTGCGCCTCGAGATGGCGCTTGAGGTTGGTGAGCCGCGTCTGCCAGAACTGCTCGTAGGCGTTCGCCCACGCCGCGATGTCGCGCAGTGGGCCAGGAGTGAGCTGATAGACGCGCTCGCGTCCTTCCCGGCGCTCCCGCACGAGCCGCGCGTCACGCAGCACGCGCAGGTGCCGCGACACGGCAGGGCGGCTCACGTCGAATCGCGCCGCGAGCTCGTGCACGGGGAGATCGCCGCGGCGGAGGCGATCGAGGATCGCGCGGCGCGTCGGATCGGCCACGGCGGTGAAGACGTCGGCGGCAGCGGCTGGGCGCGGCATGATGGGTAACGTATTGGTTACGTGATTCCCGTCAAGGGCCGCTGAGGGGCACGGACACGGCCGTGTCCGTGCCCCTCAGCGGCCGGGTTTGACCGCCGCCGAGCCGCTGTCTATCCTGGCCTATGATGACCTTTCCTCCGCTCTCCGCGGCCGATGACCGCGCGATCGTCCTCGAGCTCGGGCGGCTCGCCGACGGTGGCGCGAGCGGCGCCCTCGCCACCGTGGCCCGAGTGGTCGGCTCGGCGTACCGCGGCGTCGGCGCGCGGCTGCTCGTGCGAGGCGACGGGAGCACGCTCGGGATGGTGAGCGGCGGCTGCCTCGAAGGTGACCTCGCCGCGCGCGCCGCGGCGGTGATCGCCGATGGCCGCGCCGAGGTGGTCACCTACGACACCCGATCCGGCGACGATCTCGTCTGGGGACTCGGGCTCGGCTGCGAAGGAGTCGTCGAGGTGCTGCTCGAGCCGCTCGCGCCGGATACGGCGCGCGCGCTCGCGACCTTCCTCGGCCGAGCGCGCGCGTCGGCGACGCCCTGCGTCGTCGCCACCGTCTTTCGCGCACCCGACGAGGCGGTGCGCTCCGTCGGTGCGCGGCTCCTCCTCGACGGCGAGGGCGCGACCGTCGCGTCCCACGGCGAGGTGCCCGCGTCGCTCGCCGAGGCGCTGCGCGAGGACGCGTGCGCGATGCTGCGCGGCGACGCACCGCGGGCGCGCGGCACGGCGCGCGAGTACGTGGTCGACGAGCGCGTCCTCCACGTCTCCCTCGAGCCGATCGTCCCGCCGGTGCGGCTCGTCGTCTGCGGCGCGGGGCCGGATGCGGCGCCGGTCGCGCGGCATGCGACGGCGCTCGGCTGGGAGGTGACGGTCGTCGACCATCGCCCCCGCTCCGCGCTGCACGGGGAGCGATTTCCCGGTGTCGCCGTGACGCATTGCGCCGAGTCGCGCGAGCTGGCCCGCGTGGTCCCGCTCGACGCGCGCACCCACGCGGTCGTGATGTCGCACCACTTCGAGCGCGATCTCGGCTACCTCGCCGCGCTCGTCGCTGCCGAGGCGCCCTACGTCGGGCTCCTCGGCCCCCGCTCCCGCGCCGAGCGGCTGTTCGCCGAGCATCGCGCGCGCATCGCGCCCCTCGACGAGCACACCCTCGCGCGCGTGCACGCGCCGGTCGGGCTGGACCTCGGCGGCGACGACGCGGAGCAGGTCGCGCTCGCGATCATCGCCGAGGTGATGGCGGTATCGAACGGCCGGCGCGGTGGTCCGCTGAGCAAGCGGAACGCGCCGATCCATACCCCGGCCGATCGAGCATCGTCGCACGTCTGAGTGGACGGGCGGATCGCCGATCCACGACCTCGCGATCCAGCGCGAGCGAGCAGGGTCTACTGCTCGACGAGCCACTCCATCGCCGTCACGTCGTCGGCGAACGCCTTGATGATGCGCTTCGTGAACATCGCGATCGTCGTCACCGCGAGGCGGTGCATCGGACGGTCGGCGACGACGGCGGCGGCCTTCACGAACGGCGTGTTCCGGTGCGCGAAGTCGCGGAACGCCGCGGCCGCCTTGGCGCTGTGCGGCGTCTCGCGCGTCTCGACGAGCGTGAGCAGGCCGGCGCCGGCGCGCTGCGCATCCATGAAGCGGCGATACGGTCCCTCGATGAGGGCGACCGCTTCCATCTCGTCGCGGACGCCGCGCAGATCGAAGAGCACGATCTGGCGCTCCCGGAACGCGACGAGCCGCAGCCGCGGATTCGAGAAACCGGGCGGGACGATCGCGCGCCCCGGTGCGGCGACGGCGGCGTGAGCGCCGGAGAGGCGGGCAGATGCGAGAGAGGTCATGATGACCTCAGTATCGGCGGGAGCACCGACGCGCTTGACCCGCTCGTTCCCGTCCGGACTCGTACCGAGAAGGCGCCGTCACGCGGGAACGGCGAGGACCGCGCAGGCGAGCCTCCCGCCGACGGGACGGCCGACGCGCGCGCTCGCGCGCGTCGGCCGTCAGGGTCGCCAGGTGCCCGCTGCGACCTGCGGCACGAACTTGTCGAGCCCCTTGGGCGGGAAGGCGATCGACTTGTGCTGCTCCGCGCTCTGGTAGGCGGTCATCAGCATCTGCACGACCTCGAGCCCGTCGCGCCAGGTGAGGATGGGCTTCTCCTTCCCCTGGAAGACGCGCACGAAGTGGCGGTCCTCGGCCTCGTAGCCGTAGGCGACCGCCTCGTTCGCGACGACGGGCATCAGTCCCATCTCGGCGTTCTGCTTCTCGACGAGATCCTCCCCCGCCTTCCCCTTCACCGCGCGGCTGAAGAAGAGGTTGAGCCCCGTCTCGAGGGTGTCCCACTTGAGCGAGTACTCGGGGCCGAGCAGCTCGGCGCTCAGGCGGAGGCCGGCGCCGACGAAGCTCCACGACGTCGTCGCCTCGCCGAGCACGGTGTGGCCGTCCTCGGTCTCGAACTCGATCATCATGCTCGCGAAGTCCTCGCTCGGCGTCTTCGCGTAGTCGACCTTCATCGTCTTGAGGAGCTGCTTCGCGTACTCCCTGCGCGACCACTTGAGGCTCGCGATGTGCGCGGTGATGCGCACCGGCTTGACGGTGGAGAGCGGCTCGCCGGGCTTCGTGAGCAGGTGGCGCACGACGAGCGCGGAGTGGCACATCATGTCGTTGAGCACGCCGCCCCCCTGCAGCTTCCCCTGCCAGAACCAGGGCATGTGCGGCCCCGAATGCTCCTCGGCCGCGCGCGCGAGGTACGGGCGTCCCGTCGCCGCCGCGCCGCGCGCCCAGAGCAGCTTGCGCCCGTGCGCCACCTGCGGCGAGAAGACCTGGTTCTCCAGGTAGCCGAGCGGGATGCCGAGCGACTCGGCGAGCTTGAGGATGTGCTTCGCCTCGGCGACGTTGCGCGCGAGCGGCTTCTCGACCGCGATCCCCTTGAGCTCTCCCTTCCCGCGCGTCACCGCGTCGACGATCTCCTCGACGTTCTCGATGCGCGCGTGATTGGGGCCGGTGAGCCAGATCGCCTCGATCGCCGGATCGGCGACCATGTCGGTGATGCTCTTGTATCCCTTCGCCTGCCCGACGTCGAGGGAGCGCGCGTACGCCGCGGCCGCATCGGCGTTCTTCCTGTTGGGGCTCCACACGCCGCGCACGTCGCCGTCACGCACGCCCTGCCAGCCGAGCATGTGGAACTTGGCATTGAAGCCGGAGCCGATGAAGCCGACGCCAAGGGGCATGGGAGTTCGAATCGCGTTGTGAGGGTGGGGTGGGGATTCGTCCTGCGTCCTGCGTGCTTCGCCCTGCGAGCTGCGAACGGCTGCGTCCTTCGTCCTGCGTCTTCACCCCCTCGGGACGCTCCTAAGACGCAGGACGCAGGACGCAGCAGGCTGTTCGCAGGTCGCCGAACGTATCTCGCCTTCGCTACTGCGCCTTCCGTTCCATCAGGTCGTAGCTCACGCCCAGCTTCTTGAGCGCCGCGTCGGGGCAGCCGTTCCATTCGGGGACGAAGGTGTTCCCCATGTACTGCAGGTCCTTGTGGCCGATGGCGCTCGAGAAGAAGCCCGACGCGCACATGTTGCGGAAGTTGGAGAAGAAAGCGACGCCGTTGCTGAACTCGGGCTTCGCCCGGCTCGGGTAGGCGATGTCGTCGAGGATCTGATGGCGCTGCGCCTCGCGCGCCGAGGCGTAGGGGACGCCGAAGCGCTTGCGGCTCTCCGTGTCGAGCCAGCGCAAGCCGCCGCGCATGGCGACGCGCGCGTCATCCGACGTCTCCGGCACCGACATGTGAAAATCGATGTAGGCGGGGACGCCCGCGTCGGTCGCGCTGCCGCTCCGCTCGTCGCGCGGGATCACGTCGTCGGCGAGCACGCTCACCGTGCGCCATTCCCGGACCGTGAAGAAGCGGCGCTGCTGCGGCGCGCGCGCGGGCGCGGACGTCGCGCCGGCCGGCTGATTGGGGGTGGTGTGCGGCGTGCGCGGCGCCTGCTGCGCCCCCGCGACCGCGGCGGCGATGGGCGCGACGCCGAGAACCTGGAGGACGCGGCGGCGGGAGACTCTGTCTTCACTCATAGTGCCCCTGCCTTGCGCTGCTGCGCGATGTAGTCCGCCGTGCGCCACGCCAGCGCGAGGATCGTCCACGTCGGGTTCTTGTCCGCCTGGCTCACGAAGGGCGCGCCGTCGGCGACGAAGAGGTTCTTCACCTCGTGCGCCTGACAGTGCGGATTGAGGACGCTCGTGTTCGCGTCGTGCCCCATCCGCGCGCCGCCCAGCTCGTGGATGATCCGTCCTCCCGGCGCGATCCCGTAGCCCTGCTCCTTCGTCGGCATCGGCGCCCACACCTCCCCCCCCATCTCCTTGATGAGGGCGCGGAAGGTCTCCTGCATGTGCTTCACCTGATTCAGCTCGTGGTCCGTCCACGCCCAGTGGAAGCGGAGCACGGGGATCCCCCACTGGTCCACGACCGTCGGATCGAGCTCGGCGTAGCACTTGTCGTTCGGGATCTGCTCGCCGCGCCCGGAGAAGCCGATCGTGCTGCCGTAGAAGCGCCGGTAGTCGTCCTTGAGCTTCTTGCCGTAGCCGCCCCCCTCCCCCGGGTAGCGCTGGATCCCGCCCATGAAGCCGTACGACGGCTGTCCGAGCCCGCCCCACACCTCGATGTGGTAGCCGCGCGGGAAGTCGAGCTTCTTGTTGTCGAGCCACCAGGGCATGTAGACGTGCATCCCGCCGACGCCGTCCTCGTTGTGCGGCACGTGGTCGACGAGCGCCGGGATGAACCCCGCGACGTCGGCGCCGGTGGTGTCGGTGATGTACTTGCCGACGGTGCCGCTGCCGTTCGCGAGCCCGTTCGGGAAGCGGCTGCTCTTCGAGTTGAGGAGGAGGCGCGCCGTCTCGAGGGCGCTCGCCGCGAGCACGACGATGCGCGCCCGCACGTGCACGTCCTCGCCGGTCGTCTTGTCGACGTAGGTGACGCCGGTCGCGAGCCCGTCGGGGCCCGTCGTCACTTCGCGCACCATCGCGTTGGTGATGAGCGTCAGCCGCCCCGTCTCGATCGCCGGCGCGATCAGCACGTCGGGGCTCGAGAAGTTGGCCTTCACGCGGCAGCCGCGGTTGCACTGCCCGCAGTAGTGGCACGCCTGGCGCCCGGGGAGGGGCTTCGTGATGATCGAGAGCCGCGACGGGATGCAGGTGATCCCGAGCGTGTCGCTCGCCTTCTTCACGAGCAGCTCGTAGCAGCGCGGCTTGGGCGCGGGGTGGAAGCGGCCGTCGGGGTGGTTGCGCAGCCCCTCGTTCGACCCGAAGACGCCGATCAGGTCGTCGATGCGGTCGTAGTACGGCGCCACGTCGTCGTACGAGATCGGCCAGTCGTCGCCGAGCCCGTCGATCGACTTGCCGCGGAAGTCGTCGGGGCCGAAGCGGAGGGAGATGCGCCCCCAGTGGTTGGTGCGGCCGCCGAGCATGCGGGCGCGCCACCAGTCGAAGCGGGTGCCGGGGGCGCGCGTGTACGGCTCCCCCTCGATCTCGAAGCCGCCGTCGCAGGCGTCGTGCTCCCCGAACTCGCGCGCGCGCGTCGCGCGCCCCCGGCGCGGCGTGGCGTACGCCGGCTGGATCATCGTCGAGTCCTTCGAGGCGTACCAGGCCGGCCCCGCCTCGAGCAGTGCGACGCGCGCCCCTGCCTTGGTGAGGACGTAGGCGGCCATCCCACCACCGGCCCCGGAGCCGACGATGGCCACGTCGTAGACGGGGCGTTGAGGCTTGATGTGCGGCATGGGTGAGACTCGAGTCGTGTCGAGGGCGAAGATAGGCCCGGAGCGGGGGGCAGGCTAGGGAGAGGCGGGTGACGTCGCGCCTACGGGATCTCTCCTCGCAGTACTCCCGCCAGCTTCTCCGCGTCGATGTTCCCGCCCGACACGACGCACACGACGCACGTCGCCTCGGGCACGCCGCGGAGCGCCGCCGCCACCGGCGTCGCCCCCGCCCCCTCGGCCACCACGCGCACCCGCTCGACGAGAAGGCGCACCGCCGCCGCGACCTCCTCGAGCGACACGACCAGCGCGTCGTCGAGGAGCGTGCTCGCCAGCGGCCACATCTCGGCGAGCACGCTCCGACCGCCGATCCCGTCCACGAAGCTCGGCGTGTAGTCGATCGTGACCGCGCGTCCGGCGGCGCGCGAGGCGGCGAGCGGCGCCGCGGTCTCCACCTCGCAGGGATGGATCCGCACGCGCGGATCGATGGCGCGGGCCGCGGCGGCGATCCCGGTGGAGAGCCCGCCGCCGCCGTAGGGGACGAGGATCGCGTCCACGTCGGGGAGCTCGTCGAGGATCTCGAGCGCCACCGTGCCGTTGCCGGCCATGACGTGCGGATCGGAGACGGGGTGCACGAATAGCCCGTCGTGCTCCGGGTGCCCGTGCTCCACCAGCACCTGCCACCAGCGGTCGAAGGGGACGGCGACGATGCGCGCACCGAGCCGCTCGACGGCGGCGAGCTTGGTGCGCGGCGCGTGGTCGGGGACGATCACCGTGCACGGCACGCCGAGCTCGCGCGCGAGATACGCGACTCCCTGCGCCATGTTCCCCGCGCTCGCCGTGTACACGCCGCGCGCGAGGCGCTCGCGCGGCGCCGTGAGCATCGCGTTCGCGCCGCCGCGGATCTTGAAGGAGCCGATCGGCTGCAGCGTCTCGAGCTTGAGCCAGATCTCCTGCGGCGCCTCGACGTCGAGCTTCACCAGCGGCGTGCGGCGCACGTACGGCGCGATGCGCTCGCGCGCGGCGCGGACGTCGGCGAGAGATGGAGCGGCGACGTTCACTCCCGCTCCCCGCCCAGCTCCACGCTCGTCCCCACCCCCTCCGCCGCCGCCTTCGCGTGGACGTGCCGCGCCGCGGCCACGTCCTCGATCGCGAGCCCCAGCGACTTGAAGAGGGTGATCTCCGTGGCGTCGCGGCGCCCCTCGACGCGGCCGAGCAGCAGCTCCCCCAGCTCGCCGAGGATGTGGTCGTCGCCGATCGCCCCCTCGCGCTTCGGGATGAGGAAGTCGCCCGCCTCGTTGAGCGCCGACTCGCGCCGGTCCACGAACAGCCGCGCACGCCGCACCGCCTCGGTGTCCAGCTCGCGCGCGGAGGCGAGGCTCGCGCCGACCGCGTTCACGTGCACGCCGGCGGGGAGCCACGCCCCCTGCAACACCGGCTCGCGCGACGCCGTGGTCGTGCACACGATGTCCGCGTCGGCGACCGCGTCCGCCGCGTGCTCCACCACGCGCACGTCCAGATCCCACCGCTCCCGCGCGCGGCGTGCGAGGCGGATCGCGTGCGCCGTCGTGCGGCTCCACACGGTCACGCGGTCGATCGGACGCGCGACGCGCATCGCCTCGAGGTGCGTCCACGCCTGGACCCCCGAGCCGAGGATCGCGAGGCGCGTCGCGTCCGGGCGCGCGAGGAGGCGCGTCGCGACCCCGGAGACGGCGGCGGTGCGGATGGCGGTGATGCTGCTCGCGTCCATGATCGCGAGGAGCCGCCCCTGCGTCGCGTCGAAGAGCAGCACCGTGCCCTGGTGCGAGTCGAGCGCCGTCCCCTCGTTCTTCGGGAAGACGGTGATGACCTTGAGCCCGAGCGCGGGCGGGTCGCCGAGGTAGGCCGGCATCGAGCCGAAGGCGCTGACGCCGTCGGGGAGGCGGATGATCGTGCGCAGCGGGAGCGCCGCGTCCCCCGCCATCAGGGTGCGCAGCGCGTCGGCCATCACGTCCACGCACTCGTCCATGGGGAGGAGGCGCTGGACCTCTGACTGATTGAGGACGAGGATGTGCATCGGTGCTCGGTGCTCGGTGCTCGGTGCTGGAGGCTGGGTCCGCGTGCGATTCCCGCCGCCGTGGCGTTGCCTCCATACTTCTACGGATGCCCACACCCGCCGGCTCCCGCCCCCGCTTCCGCGTCGCCCGCGCCTACCTCGTGACGGTGCGCGTGCTCGCGAGCTACGGGTGGCTCCGTCTCTGGCGGCCGCTGATGAGCGCCGAGCGGTACGCGGAACGGCTGTCGGCGACGCACCGCGCCAACG